>Ga0031653_10000328_pt1 | contig 9795 bp, 7 predicted proteins | sample FrelakmetBRP12BR_FD_55210 | JGI IMG/M metagenome (GOLD analysis project Ga0031653, IMG submission 55210) | Freshwater lake sediment microbial communities from the University of Notre Dame, USA, for methane emissions studies - BRP12 BR | ecosystem: Environmental > Aquatic > Freshwater > Lake >... | reverse complement strand
GGCGAGGCGCTCCTCGCCAAGTTCAAGCACGGCAACGGGGAGCAGGGCGGCTGACCGGCCATGGGGGAAGGGTTCTTTCAACCGCCGCGCCGCCGGCGGCCGTTCGTCCGGGGGTGCCTCACGGTCACGCTGGTCCTGGTGGCGTTCTTCGCCCTTCTGGGGCTCATCTCGCGCATGGACAGCAACCCCCTGGCGAAGGGGGACAAGGTGGCGGTCATCCCGGTCACCGGGATGATCACCGACTCCGAGGCCACCATCGAGAGCCTGAAGAAGTTCGCCAAGGACGACTCGGTGAAGGCGATCGTCATGCGCATCAACTCTCCGGGCGGGGGCGTGGGACCGTCCCAGGAGATCTTCGAAGAGGTGAAGAAGGTCCGGGCGAAGAAGCCGGTGCTCACCAGCATGGGGGCCCTGGCCGCGTCGGGGGGCTACTACATCGCCTGCGCCACGCAGAGGATCTTCGCCAACCCCGGGACGATCACCGGCTCCATCGGCGTCGTCATGCCCTTCATGAACGTCAAGGAGCTGGCGGAGAAGATCGGCGTCAAGGGGATGACGGTCAAGAGCGGCGAGTTCAAGGACATCGGGTCGCCGCTGCGGGACATGAGGCCGGAGGAGCGGGCGCTGCTCCAGGGGGTGGTGGACAACGTGAACCTGCAGTTCGTCCACGCCGTGGCGGAAGGGCGGAAGCTTCCGCCCGGGGACGTGCTGAAGATCGCCGACGGCCGGATCTTCACGGGGGAGCAGGCCAAGGCGCTGGGGCTGGTGGACGCCCTCGGGAACCTCGAGGACGCGGTGGCGGAGGCGGGGAAGCTGGGGAAGATCCCCGGCGAGCCGCGCGTGGTCACCCCCCCCCGGAAGAAGATCTCCTTCCTGGAGCTGTTGAAGGAGGAGACGCGCTCCCTGATCGACGAGAAGATGACCGGAAACCATCTGCAACTGAACTACCTCGCCCAATAAACCGTCGGAGGAACCGAAGGGATGACCAAGAGCGACCTGGTGGAGAAGCTGTCGGAGTCGTTGAACAACCTCACGAAGAAGGAGTGCGAGGTCATCGTCGACACCGTGTTTCACAACATGAAGGACGCCCTCCAGAAGGGGGAGAAGATCGAGATCCGGGGCTTCGGCAGCTTCACCGTCCGGGTCCGCCGGGCCAAGGAAGGCCGGAACCCCAAGACGGGGGAGAAGGTGTCCATCCCCGAGAAGAGGATCCCCTTCTTCAAGGTGGGCAAGGAGCTGCGGGAAATGGTCAACGGGTAAGAGAATCCGATGGACCGGATGTTCTCCCCCTGGCGGATGGAGTACGTCCGCCGGCCCGGCGGGGGAGGCAAGGGGCTCTGCGTCTTCTGCTCCGGGGAGTCGGACCTGGCCGACCCCGAGCGGCTTCTCCTGGGCGTCTGGCCGGNCACCGTCGCCCTGCTCAACCGATACCCGTACAACAACGGACACGTGCTGGTCGCCCCGCGGCGCCACGTGGCGGAGCTGTGGGACCTCGCCGCGGAGGAGCTCCGGGAACTCTTCTCCCTGGTCTCCCTCGGGGCCAGGGCCCTTCGGCAGGAGTACCACGCGGACGGGATCAACGTGGGGATGAACCTGGGGAAGGCGGCCGGGGCCGGGATGCCCGACCACCTCCACGTGCACATCGTTCCCCGGTGGGGGAGCGACACGAACTTCATGGCCTCGGTCCTCGACACCCGGGTTCTCCCCGAGTCGCTCGCGGAGACCCACCGGCGGCTCGCGGCGGCCTTCGGCCCCCTGCGCCCCTAGCCCGTCCGGCCTTTCCGGCCCCATCCCCATGAGCCTCCAGCTGACCCCCGCGATGCGGCAATACGTGGAGATCAAGTCGCGGTACCGGGACTGCATCCTCTTCTTCCGCATGGGGGATTTCTACGAGATGTTCTTCGAGGACGCGATCCGCGCCTCCCGCCTTCTGGACATCGCCCTGACCACGCGGGACAGGGAGTCGAACATCCCCATGTGCGGGGTGCCCCACCACGCCCGCAACGCCTACCTTTCGAAGCTGATCCGGCAGGGGTGCAAGGTGGCCATCTGCGAGCAGATCGAGGAGCCGGGGCAGAAAGGGNTCTTCCGCCGCGAGGTCACCGAGGTGGTCACCCCGGGNCTGGTCTTCTCGGAGGAGTGCCTGGACGCCCGGGGGAACAACTTCCTGGCCGCCGTNCGCTTCCGGGCGCCGTACGCCTGCGCNGCGCTGGACGCCACGACGGGCGAGTTCTTCCACGAGACGTGCGACACGGAGGAGATGCTNGCGGACGCCCTGTTCCGCATCGCGCCGGCGGAGTTCGTCGCCCTGGAAGGGGAGGGGAACCCGCTGACCNNCCGGGGGAAGCGGCTCCTCGACGGGAAGCTGCTGACGCTCCTTTCTCCCGCCTCGGCGCTGGCCTTCGCCCCCCCGGCGTCGATCGAGGGGATCCCGGCGGCGGACCACCCCGCGGGCGGGGTCGTGCGGGCGGCGCTCTACTACCTCCACCTGCACCAGCCGGCGGCCCTCTCCGAGATCACGCGCCTCACGGAGCGGGAGGGGCGGCGGTACCTCGGGATGGACGAGACCGCCGTGCGGACCCTGGAGATCTTCGCGACCCTGTCGGGGGAGCGGAAAGGGAGCCTGCTGTGGGCGGTGGACCGGACACGAACGCCCATGGGGGCCCGGATGCTTCGGGCGTGGCTGGCCGCCCCGCTGCTGGACGTCGCGCGCATCGGCGAGCGCCACGACGCGGTGGGGGAGCTGGTGGAGNCGCACGCGGCGCGCAAGGCCNTGTCGNAGCTNCTCGACGCCATGGGGGACCTGTCGCGCCTGGCCTCGCGGCTGGCCCAGGACCGCTCCGGCCCGAGGGACGTGNCGGCGCTGCGGGACAACCTGGCGNCGATCCCCGCCCTGANGGACGCCCTCGGGGAGCCGTNCGCGACGCTCCTGCANGGNGTNCGNGAGCGGCTGGGGGATCACCGGGAGGCGGCGGGGCGGATCGATTCCGCGCTNTCCGACGAGGTCCCCGCGGGGTACAGGGAAGGGGGGGTCTTCCGGAAGGGGTACGACCCCCGGGTGGACGAGCTTGCGCACCTGCTCACCCACGGCAAGGGGATGCTCTCGGAGATGGAGGCGCGCGAGCGCCAGCGCACCGGCATCGGGACGCTCAAGGTCGGCTACAACCGCGTCTTCGGNTACTACCTCGAGGTGTCCAGGCCCCACCTCGAAAAGGTCCCCCCCGACTACATCCGCAAGCAGACGCTGGTCAACGCCGAGCGGTTCATCACGCCGGAGCTCAAGGAGTTCGAGTCGAAGGTGCTGCGCGCCCAGGAGGAGCGCAACGCCCGGGAGGAGGAGCTCTTCCTCGCCCTGCGGCAGGAGCTGAAGAAGTTCCTCCCCGCCTTCTACGCGGCGGCGGAGAGCGTCGCGGAGCTGGACGTGCTCCTCGGCTTCGCGGACCTGGCCGCCACGGGCGGGTACGGGCGGCCGAAGGTTCACGCGGGGCGGGACATCGTCCTCGAGAACGGCCGGCACCCGGTGGTGGAGAAGATCCTCGGGCGCCACGCCTTCGTCCCCAACGACTGCCGCCTCTCGCCGGAGGGGGCGCGGATGGCGATCATCACGGGGCCGAACATGGCGGGGAAGTCCACCTACATCCGCCAGGTGGCCCTCATCGTCCTTCTGGCCCACGCGGGCTCCTTCGTCCCCGCCGACAGCGCGGAGATCGGCGTGGTGGACCGGATCTTCACCCGCATCGGCGCCTCCGACGACCTCTCCCGCGGGGAGAGCACCTTCATGGTGGAGATGCGGGAGACGGCGCGGATCCTCTCCGGGGTCACGGACCGGACGCTGGTGGTGCTGGACGAGGTGGGCCGGGGAACGAGCACCTACGACGGCCTGAGCATCGCCTGGGCGGTGGCGGAGCACCTCCACGACGCGCCCTCGAAGCCGAAGGTCCTCTTCGCCACCCACTTCCACGAGCTCACCGACATCGTCTCCACGTCGCCCAACGCGCGGAACTACCACGTGGCGGTGCGGGAGTGGCAGGGGGACATCATCTTCCTGCGCCGCATCGACGAGGGGAGCGCGAGCAAGTCGTACGGCATCCAGGTGGGCCGGCTGGCGGGGCTGCCGGACTCCGTGGTGGAAAGGGCGCGGGATATTTTGAAAAATCTGGAATCCGCCGAGTATAATGAATTCGGCCTCCCCGCGCTCGCCGGGGCCCGGGCGGCCNGGCGGGTCGACGCCGCCCAGATGGAGCTNTTCGCCGGACGGCGCGAGCGGGCGGAGGAGGAGGCCGTGCTGGAAGAGATCCGGCGGGCCGAGCCGGAACGCCTTTCCCCGCTGGACGCCCTCATGCGCCTGTCGGCGTGGAAGGAGAGATTGCGGAAGGGAACCCCGTGACACCCCTGCGGCGACACCTCCTCGCGGCGACGACCGCCGCCGCTCTCCTCCTGACACCCGGATTGTTCCCGCCTCACGGCGCAGGCGCGGCCGCCCCCACCGGCCCCCCCCGCGTCTCCGACATCCGCACCTGGACGAGCGACGACTACACCCGCGTGGCGATCGACACGGGGGAGGAGGTCTCCTTCCNGACGAACTCCCTCGCCGCCGACCCCGCGCGCAATCTCCCGCCCCGCATCTTCATCGACATCCGCGGCGCGGGGATCCGGNAGGACATCCTCCGGAANCCCGTGGAGGTGCGCAACGGCCTGCTGAAGCAGGTGCGCGCCGGGCGGTTCAGCNGNGACGTGGTGCGCGTGGTGATCGACCTGGAGCAGGTGAGCAGCTACCGCGTCTTCGCCCTGCCCGACCCCTTCCGGATCATCGTGGACATCGACGGGAAACCCGGGCACGGGACGGCCCCCGCCGANCCCCCCGCGNCCCCGCCCCCGTCGGCATCGCGGGAAGCGGCCGCCCCCCCGCCGGGGAAGGGGCCCGCCCCCGCGGTCGCGGCGCACGCGGGCCGGGAGGCCTCGAAGGCTCCGGCGCCCCAGACCGCCCGCAGGCACCCCGTCCGGGTGACGATCGACCCGGGCCACGGCGGGAAAGATTCCGGGGCCGTCGGCCCGACGGGGCTGAAGGAGAAGGACCTGGTGCTCGCGATCGGGCGGATGGTGCGGGAGAAGCTTTCCCGGACCGGGGAGTACGACGTGCGGATGACCCGGGACAGCGACGTGTTCATCCCCCTGGAGGAGCGCACGGCGATGGCGAACAAGGGCCGGGCGGACCTCTTCGTCTCCCTCCACATCAACGCGAGCCCCAACCGGCGGGCGGAAGGGATCTCCACCTACGTGCTCTCCCGCGGCGCCGCCAACCGGGAGGACCTGGAGCTTGCGGCACGGGAGAACGGCGTGCCGGTGCACAAGCTCTCGGGGGTCCGGTTCATCATCGACGACATGTTCACCGGCGCGCGGAAGAACGAGTCGCTGCGGCTGGCCAAGACGGTGAACGACGCCATCGTCCGCAACGTCTCCACGCGGTTCTCGGGCGTCCAGAACCTGGGCCTGAAGCAGGCGCCGTTCTACGTCCTCGTCGGCGCCCGGATGACCGCCGTGCTCGTCGAATCCTCGTTCATCAGCAACGCCCGGGAGGAGGCGCGGCTGCGGGACCCCGCGTACCTCGAGCGGATCGCCGACGGCGTGGTGGAGGCGGTGCGCTACTACGGGCAGAACGGCATCCTCGCCCGGGCCGAGTACTGACAGGACACCCGTGGGCGTCCCCATCCTGCAGACCGAGGGGCTCCCCCCCGACCTCTCCGACCGGGAGTGCGTCGATCGGCTGAAAGAGTTCCTCTACGACACCCACCTCGCCCTGCGGGAGGAGCAGCGCCTCGGGATCTGCGGGGGCCGGGTCGCCTGCCGGAAGAACTCCGACGCCCTGGACGCGGTGATCCAGGCCCTCCACGACCGTGCCCGGGCGCGCTTCCTCGCCTCCGCGCCGGACCTCTCCTACAAGATGGCGGTGGTCGCCGTGGGCGGCTACGGACGCCGGGAGCTGTGCCCGAAGTCGGACATCGACCTCCTGTTCCTCCACCACTACAAGGTGGACCGGTACGTGGAGGCCATGACGGAGTCGATGCTCTACCCCTTGTGGGACCTGGGGTTCGAGGTGGGGCACAGCGTCCGCAACGTGAAGGAGACGATCCGCCTGGGCGGCGCGGACGACTCCATCCGCACGGCCCTCATGGATTACCGGCGGGTGGCGGGCGACGCGGCCTTCTTCCACGAGGCGTCCCGCGACATCGAGAAGTTCCTGTATTACACCGACGGCGACAAGTTCATCGAGCAGAAGATCCGGGAGATGCGCTCCCGGCACGCCAAGGTGGGTTCCACCGTCTACCTCCTCGAGCCGAACATCAAGGAGGGGCGCGGGGGGCTGCGGGACATCCAGACGGCCCAGTGGGCGGCGCGGGTCAAATACAAGGTGCACGACCTCTCCGAGCTGCGCCAGAAGGGCGTCGTGGGGGCCCAGACCACGGAGGCGATCCGACACGTGCTGGACTACCTCCTCCGCGTGCGCAACGAGCTGCACTACCTCCTCGGGAAGAAGGCGGACGTCCTCACCTTCGAGGCGCAGGAGCAGCTGGCGGAGCGGTTCCGGTACAAAAAGCACGGGCCGAGCCACGGGGTCGAGCGGTTCATGCGGACCTACTACCTGCACGCCGCTTCCGCCGCCCAGCTCTCGGACGAGCTGCTGGAGGAGGTGGGGCGCTTCCTGCCGGAGGAGGGGGGGCGCAAGTCCTTTTTCTTCTTCAAGCGGAAAACGGTCGGGGTCGAGGGGATCCTCTACAAGGGGAAGCTGCAGGTCAAGGACCGCGCCTCCTTCGAGAAGGAGCCGATCCGCATCCTCGAGTTCTTCCGCTCCTTGCAGAAGACCCGGTCCGCGCTTTCCCTGCAGGCGAAGAAGAACATCCAGCAGGCGCTGCCCGCGATCGGGGCGGCGTTCCGGGAGGACCGGCAGGCCGCGAAGCTGTTCCTGGAGATCCTCTCCGACCCGTCGCACCTGCGCGAGACGCTGCTGGCCATGAACGAGAGCCGGTTCCTCGGGCGGTACATCCCCGAGTTCGAGGGGCTGTTCTGCCGGGTGCTGCGGGACATCTACCACGTGTACACGGCGGACGTCCACTCCATCCGCTGCGCGAGCGTGATGGCCCGGATCGAGACGGCGGAGGCGCGCTCGAAAGAGGAGGAAGAGTTCCTCAAGATCTACCGCACGGTGCAAAACCCCGCACTGCTCAACCTGGCCATCCTGTTCCACGACATCGGGAAGGGGAAGGGGCACGGCCACAGCCGGATCGGCGCGGAGATCGTCGCCCGGATCGGCGCCCGGTGGGGGCTTCCGGAGAAAGAGGTCGACGACCTCGTCTTCCTCGTGGAGCAGCACCTGCTGATGGCCATCATGTCCCAGCGGCGCGACCTGCACGACCTCGAGCTGATCCTTTCCTTCGCCGACACCGTGGGGACCGTCTCCCGCCTCGATCAGCTCTACGTCCTGACGTTCGCCGACATGAAGGAGGTGGGGCCGGACGTCTGGACGCAGTGGAAGGCGATGCTGCTGGCGGAGCTGTACGAGAAGGGCCGCAACGTCCTGGAGCAGGGTGTGCTCAAACGCCCCTTCGAGGAGCGGGCGCACCGGCGGCGCGAGCAGGTGCGGGAGGGACTCCAGGCCCACCCTCCCGAGGAGGTGGAGCGATTCATCGCGCAGGTGGACGACCGGTACATCCTCTCCACCCCGGACAACCGGTTCGCGGAGCACTTCCGCCTGCTCTCGCTCTTCAACGGTCAGGCCCCCATCGTGGAGACCATCGACTCGCCGGAGTCGGGGACCACGGAGTTCCTCGTGGTGTGCCCGGACGAGCGCGGCCTCTTCGCCATGATCGCCGGAACCCTGTCGGCCAACGGNGTGAACATCCTGAACGCCTCCATCTCCACCACCGCGGACGGCGTGGCGCTGGACACCTTCTACGTGAACTCCCGCGGGAAGAGCCTCCAGGGGGACCCCAAGAAGGAACGGGTGGTCGCCGACCTGCTGCGCGTCCTCCGGGGCGAGGTCGACGTGGCGGCCCTGATCGCCGAGCCGAAGGTGGGGCGGTTCGTGCGGGACAAGGTGTCGAAGTACCGGCCCACGCGCGCGGTCTTCGACAACTCCGTCTCCTCGCGCTACACCGTGCTGGACATCTTCACCTACGACCGCATCGGGCTGCTCTACGACATCACGAGNACCCTGACGGCGCTGGGGACGAACATCTTCCTCTCCAAGATCTCCACGAAGGCGGACCAGGTGGCGGACTCCTTCTACCTCGTCGACCGGGACGGGGGGAAGATTTCCGACCCGGCCCGGCAGGAGGAGATCCGACAGGCCCTCCTTGCCGCCATCGGCGAGTAGGGAGGGATTCTCGTGAAGGCGGGGATCCTCTCCGACTCCCACGACCACAAACCGGCGGTCGTCGCGGCGCTCGAACTGTTCCGGGCGGAGGGGGTGGGAATCATCCTGCACCTGGGGGANGTCTGCTCCCCCCCGCTCCTCGCCGGCTACAAGGAATCCGGCATCCCCCTGGTCGCGGTGTTCGGCAACAACGACGGCGACCGCAACGGGCTGCAGGACGTGACGGGCGGCGCCTTCCGGCAGGGGCCGCACATCGAGACGGTGGCGGGGCGCAAGATCCTGATGGGCCACTCCTACGAGGAGCTGCAGCCGGAGCTNGGGGAGCGGGGCCGGTTCGACCTCGTCCTGTTCGGCCACACCCACCGGCCTCTCACGATGCACGTGGGGCGCGCGCTGGTCCTGAACCCCGGCGAGTCCTGCGGCTTCCTGCGGGGAAAACACACCTGCGCGATCGTGGACCTCGATACGATGGAGCCGAGGATCGTGGAGCTTGCGGTGGCCGAGGCGGCATCGTCCTCCCGCGGCGGACCCTTCCCGGGCGCCCCGCACGGGATGTGAGGGTCGACCCGTGGACACCGACGCCCTCGTCGACGATTTCCTGCGGCACCTGCAGACGGAGCGGCGCCTCTCCCCGAACACGGTCTCGGCGTATTCCGGCGACATCCGGCGGTTCGCGGAGTTCCTCGAGCGGGAGGGGATCGGCGTCCGGAGGTTCACCCGCTCCCATTTCCTGAAGTTCCTCGTCCACCTCCGGGAGGAGGCGCCGGCGGGGAAGGCCGGCGAGGGGAAGCGGGGGATGTCCGCCCGCAGCACCGCCCGGAACGTCTCCTCCATCCGCTCGTTCTTCCGGTTCCTCGCCCGGGAAGGGGTGGTCCCCGCCAGCCCCGTCGCGGAGACACGGGCCCCGGGGATCGGACGCCCCCTTCCGAAGTACCTGACGGTCACCCAGGTGGAGCGCCTCCTCGACGCCCCCGGCAACACTCCCGAGGGGATCCGCGACCGGGCGATGCTTGCGCTGATGTACGCCTCGGGCCTGCGCGCCTCGGAGGTGGTCGCCCTGCGGATGGAGAACGTGGACCGCAACGCCGGTTTCCTCCGGGTGTTCGGGAAGGGGAGCAAGGAACGGGTCGTCCCCGTGGCCGACCGGGCCCTCGAGGATCTGGAGAGCTACCTGGACACCGCGCGTCCGGGGTTCCTGAAGAAGAAGGTCGCAAGCGCCCTGTTCCTCTCGAAGCGGGGCAAGGCGATCACCCGACAGACCGTGTGGAACCGCATCAAGCACTGGGCCCTCGTCGCCGGGATCGACGAGAACGTCTCCCCCCACACCCTGCGCCACTCCTTCGCGGGCCACCTGCTGGCCGGCGGCGCCGACCTGCGCGCCGTCCAGGCGATGCTCGGCCACGCCGACATCGCCACCACCCAGA
>Ga0031653_10000327_pt1 | contig 9799 bp, 7 predicted proteins | sample FrelakmetBRP12BR_FD_55210 | JGI IMG/M metagenome (GOLD analysis project Ga0031653, IMG submission 55210) | Freshwater lake sediment microbial communities from the University of Notre Dame, USA, for methane emissions studies - BRP12 BR | ecosystem: Environmental > Aquatic > Freshwater > Lake >... | reverse complement strand
GTGGAGATCGCCGACGCCCCCCGGCCGGACTGTGGGAGCGACGGGAAAGGCGGGTTCGGCGAATTTCGCCGGTAGGTTCTTCGCGCCGGCCCGGGCCAGATAGTCTGCCCGGGGCGGCCAATAGACCTCCACGATCTCGGCCCCGGCCGGCCCGGCGGCGACCGCGTTCCGGGCGCCCTTCTCGAGGTAGACGAACTCGTTCTTGGGGGTCCCGCCGTGCGTGCCGTCAGGCGCCTCGCGCGGGACGGCGCGCATCGCCACGGTGCTCTCGCCGAGGAGTTGGCCGATCTCCCCCTTGGTGACGACCATGATGCGCTCGGCCGGCAGGGCTTCTTCGGGGATCTTCGCGCCCGGGTCGAATGTCAGCCAGGCGACGAGGTTGCCCTTCCCCCAATAGAGGCGCGCTTTGACGCCCGGGGCGAGCTCGGTTTCGGGGAGCGACGAGACCGGCGTCACGACGCCGTCGGCCAGGCTCGGCTTCAGCCGGACCTCGGGGATGTCGGCGCGGCTGCGGACCGGCAGGTTCTGGGCGGCGATGAGCTTCTCGTTCTTCGCGGCCCAGTCCGGCCTGTCGGCGCATGCGGAGAGCCCCAAGAGCAGGCCGGCGGCGAAAAGGGCAGGGATCCGGCCCGCGCGGGGATTCGGATGGCGGGATGTCATGACGGTCTCCTTCTCGAGAACGGCCATCGGCTATCGGACCTGGTCGTGGCGGTTCCCCATGTAAAGCCAAAGCATGGGCCCGTCGCTCGGATTGATCGAGCTATGCGGGACCTTCTTGTTCGGCGGGACGAGGAACGCCTCGCCCGGCTCCTGCCTCAGCAGGCGGTTGCCGAACAAGAGCAGGCTCGTCCCCTGGAGCTGGCACCAGACCTCCTCGCAGCCGGCTCCGTGAACGTGGGGCTGGGCGATGTCGAACGCGTCGATCGAGACGGCGGCGAAGCCCATGGGGTTGGCGAACTTCGGCGGCGTGTCCCAAGTGAATCCCCGCCCGATATGGGCCCAGTGCATGCCGACGCCGGGAAGCGTCACGCGGTAATCGCCGACGGACATCCGCCCGTTGGGCGCGAAACCGGCCGGGACCTCCTCGACGACCATGATCAGCTCCAGGTTCCCGTCGCCCGGATTGGCGAACCGGTAGGCCAGCCCGGCCGGAAGGAATACGGCCATCCCGGGCTCGATCGCGACCGCCTGACCCCCGGCTTCGGCCCGCCCGGAGCCGCTGAAGACACACAGGAACAGCTGCTCCACATCGCTCTTGAAGGACTGCGTCGAGCAGCGGGGCTCGAGGGCAGCCCGTTTATAGGCCTTGATGTATTTCAGAACGGCCCCTTTTTTGGGCGGCCGCGAGGGGTCGCCGGGCGTCAGGATGTCCCTCTCGATGAAGCCGCCGTGCCCCTCGACCGGCAGGGAGTTCCGCCAGTGGTTGATATAGAGGCCGACGTCCGTGTCGACCTCCGGATGGCGGCGGTTGGAGACGGCGTCCTCGGCGAAGGACGGATCGGGCTCCGTCGCGAGCTTGCCCTTGACCTGCCCGAGGGCGAGACTCATCGCGGCGAGGACGAGCGCCCCGACGATCAGGACGGTCTTTTTCATGGTCCCTCCTCCGAGCCGGGGGATCGCCGCCGGCTCCTCACGTCAGCTGATAGATCTCGGCCATCTTCTCGCCGACCTTGAACTTGAAGCGGCACTCGTCGAAAGGAGCGCCGACGAAGCGGACCTTGGCGAGGTCGCCCTGGCCCAGCCCGGCTTCGGCCATCGACTTGAGGTAGAGGATGCGCCGCGGATCGAAGCCCATGATGGTCGTGCCGGCGACGTCGGCCGCAAGAGGGTCGGCGCTGGCCAGGGCCAGGCGGGTCGCCAAGGGAGTCCCCCAGGCCGGGCCGCGGCCCTCCATCGACTCGAAGCCGTCGATGACGGCCAGGTCGGGCCAGACCCCCCGCTCGGCCAGGTGGAACAAATTGTAGTGCATGATGTCGTCGATCGACTTGACCGCGCCGTGAAGGACGCCCTTGTCGCTTCTCCGGTAATCGTTGACCGGGGCGGCCATGAGGACGTTCTTGAGCGCCAGCGTCACGAGCACGGTGTCATGCGTCTTCATCCGGGCCAGAGAGATGACGCAGACGTCCGGATCGACGAAGGGAGAGTAGATCCTGATCGCCTGCGGGATGTGGTCTTTGTCGACGACATACCCGGGCACGAAGACGGGATCGGCGTTGAGGTCGACGACCGGGACACCGTATTCCTTCTCCAGAGCGGAATAGCCGTTGTTGCGGAAGCCGTCGGCGGTGTTCAGGACGCCGGACTCGGCGACGACAATGGGCTTCCGGCACCGGGGCCGGAGGAATTCGAGGACGGCCCGCACGGCGTCGACGTGAGTGACGGCCAGGGGATTCTTATCGACGGCCATGTTGGGCTTGATGAGGACGCTTGTCTTGCGGTCGATAGCCGACCAGACGTCGTCCTCGATGAGCTTCAGCGACTGATAGACGATCTCGCGGCGGTCCTGCCCCCGGACGAGGCTGAGACGCGGCTCCGTTTCGAGGAGCGGAGCTTCCGGCGATACCGGCAGGACTCCGTAGGGTGAACAGGGGGCCGCCGGGCTCGCGGCGCTTCCCCGGACCCGTCCGGCGGACGGGAGGAGGCCGAGACCGAGGAGGCCTCGCCCCGCGGTCCGGAGGAATTCCCGGCGGCGACAGGGGATCCGGGCGTCCGTCATGGTCTCCTCCTCACTTGCGGCAGCCGAAGAAGAGCCACAGCTGGGGCTCTCCGCCGGGATTGATCGAGCTGTGCGGGACGGCGTTCGTCGGAGGGACGAGAAAGGCCTCCCCCGCTTCCTGACGCAGGAGCCGGTTGCCGAAGAAAAGCAGGCTCGTCCCCTTGACCTGCAGCCAGATCTCCTCCGCGGCCGCCGGATGCGTGTGCGGCTGGGCGACGTCGAAGGTGTCCACGGACACGACGACGAAGCCCATCGGGTTGGCGAACCTCGGCTCGTGGTCATAGACGAACGGCCGGGCGATGTGGGCCCAGTGTGCGCCGACCAGAGGCAGGGAATCCCGGTACCGGCCGACCGAGATCCGCTTTTCCGGGACGAAGCCGTCCGGCGTCTCCTCGGCGGCCAGGAAAAGCTCGAGGGTCCGGTCCGACGGATTGAGCAGCCGGAAGGAGAGCCCGGCCGGAATGACGACAGCCGTCCCCTCCTCGAGNTCGGCCGCGCGGCCATCCGCTTCGATCCGGCCCCCGCCGCCCAAGACAAAAAGAAAGACCTGTTCGCGGGAGTCGGCGAAGCCGCGCGTGGCGGCTCGAGGCGGAAGTTCGGCCCGGCGATAGGCCTTGAGAAAGCGCAGGACGGCGCCCTTTTCCCGCGGCTGGAAAGGGTCGCCCCGGGTCAGGATATCGCGCTCGATGAGCCCGCCGTGCCCTTCACGGGGCGGCGAGCTCCTCCAGTGGTTGATATAAAGGGAGACATCCGTATCCGCGCCCGGCCGGCGGCGGTTGGAGGGGGCGTCCTCCCGGTACGAAGGGCCCGAGTCAGCGGCGGCCTTTTGCTGGCCGCGCGCGGAGGCCGCGAGCACGACGGCTAAAGCCGCAAGGACAACCGGGAGAGCCTTCTTCGCGTCCAAGATGGGTTGGATAGGTGCCTTTTAACACAGGGGCTCGGAAGAATCAACCGCGCCCTATTCGAGGATCCTGAAGTATTTGTAGACCGGATAGACGACGCTCCGCTTGTCGGCGCCGGCCGCCTTGAAGTATTCGTCGAAGACGCCCCAGCCGGCGAAGCCGTCCGCGGCCTGGGGCTCGAGGAAGTAGAAGGCCACGTTGGCCAGGGGCTGGGCCAGGTCGACGCGGAACGTCCCGGCCGGGAATTCCTTGGCCGCGGACGGGGCGAACGCGCCGTCGAGCTTGATCATGGAATACCCGCCGCTCCTCCCCTGGCCGATCTTGTCGACGACGAACTCCTCCCCGGAGACCTTGATGGGCTTGGATAGCGCCTCGATCTTGACGCCGTGGGAGCGCAGCTTGTCGGCGATGAAGCCCAGCTCGGCGGGGATGAGGTAGCCGCGGGGGACCCGCGCCTCGACCGTCCCGACGGGCTTGCACAGGAACTCCAGGCCGCGGACGAGCTCGGGGGCGCGGAGCATGTGCGGCGCGATCCTGGCCCGGACGCTCGTGCCGGGAAGGAGCGTCGAGACATTCCGGTCCTTGTAGACGAAAACGTCGACCGGGCCGTAGGACCCGTACGTCCCGGCGACGAAGTTCCGCAGCTCTCCCGATTCGGCCTTGGTCTGGACCGTCTCGACGACCTCCCGGTCGGCGGCCCGGCAGACCTCTTGCATCTCCTTCCCGTGCGCGGCCGCGTAATCCAGGACGGAGGCGATGAGAGCGAAATGGGCGTAGATCCGGCGCTCGAAGGACTCGTGGCCGGGCGTCTCGGCCAGGATGGCCATGCGGTTGCGCAGGCCGTAGGCGTTGGCGATGAACTTGGCCTCGGTCGTCCACATGGCCCGCTCGTGGCTCCAGGCCGCCGGCGGCCACTTGCCGTCGGTCTCGCAATGGGTGAAGACCTCCAGGCCGAACGTCTTCCGGGTCGCCTCGCGGACGGCCGGGAAGAGCTTGTCGAAGACGTACTCGCGCGGCCCCGGATGGGCCGTGGGCACCGTGCAGGTGGCGTAGCCGATGGCATAGCCGTGCTGGACGCGGCCCATGAGGTGGCCATCATAGATGAGGACGGGGTCCCAGCGGTTGAAGACCGTCCGGTAGAGACCGGCGATCTCGGCCGTCTCGATCCGGACGGCGTCGCGGTTGAGGTTGATGTTCTGGGCGTTCGTGCCCGAGCCGAGGAGGTGCGGCGTCCCCTCGCTCAGGCTCAGCGTGTCCGTCCCGTCGACGTTGAGGTTCGGACAGACGATGACGATGAGCGCGTCGAGGAGGCGCTTGCGCTTGCCGAAGAGGATGTCGCGCATGAGCATCATCAGGGCCTCTTTGGCCTCGGGCTCATAGGCGTGGATGTTGCCCTGGAGATAGACGACAGTCTTGCCGGACTTGGCGGCCTCGTCCGGCGAAGCGACCCGCGGGCTGGCCAGCACGGCGGCCGCGCCGGTCCGGCGCAGGCTCGTCGTGAACATATTGATCATCAGCATGTTCTCGCTCGACCAGCGGAGCGCGTCCAGGAACTCCAGGACCTCGGTCGAGGAGGCGGTCCGGGTGTAGCCCGTCCTCTCGGCGACGGTCAGGAGCTTGGCCGGCCACTTCCCGTTCCAGCCGGCGGGCACCGAGTCGCCCCAGTAGATCTTGGGGGCGGCCGGGGCCGTGGAAATCGCCGGCGCGAAAACGGCCAGCAGCGATAGGACGGCGACGAGCTTGGCGCGGAGCTTCATGGGACCTCCTCGGCGCCGGACCGTCGTCGCGGCCCGACCCCCGCATCATAAGGTTCTTCTCCCGATTCCGGGAAGCTCCTCTCTCAGGCTTTGCTCGGGAATTGCCTCTAGCTCCCCGGCCCCCCGGAAACCAGTCGTCCGGTTTCCCCCGCTCGGCGGGTCCCCCTTCCACGGACGGGGATCTTCGAGGCAACTTCCCTCGCCGCCTCGAGAGGATTCCTGGAATAAGGAGAAGTACCCATCATAAGCGAGGGCGGCCGGAGAATCAACGCCGGCTTGATTTCCGCCCGCGGCTTCTGTCATCATGGGCGGACATCGGGCGGACGAGGACCGGCGTGATCATATTCGGGAACAGGCTCAGCCTGCGCAAGCTCAAGGCCACGGTCGGCCGAGAGGTGGGGCTTTCCGACTGGCTCGTCGTCACCCAGGAGCGCATCGACGCCTTCGCCGCTGCGACCGAGGACCGCCAGTGGATCCACGTCGACCCGGAGCTGGCGGCCCGGAGCACCCTCGGCGGGACGGTCGCCCACGGCTTCCTGCTGCTCGCGCTCGTCACCTACTTCAATCTCTCGAACGAGGTCCTCCAGGGGCGTTTTAGGATGGCCGTCAACTACGGGCTCGACCGCGTCCGCTTCCCTCATGCCGTCCGGACCGGTTCGCGGATCCGCAACCGGGCCGTTCTGAAGAAGATCGAGAAAAGGGGTTTCCGCAAGGTCCTGGTCACGGTCGAGAACACGATCGAGGTCGAGGGGGCGGCGAAGCCCGCCATGGTCGCCGACGTCCTCAGCCTGATCTACCTCTGATCGGGGAAAGCTGGCCTCCGCCAGCCTGCCGGAGCCGGGGTGAAGTTGCCGGAGGGGCCGAGGAGGACTATAATCCCTTTATGAAGGGCTCTCGCCGAGCCGCCGGGATTTTCGCCGCGATGGCCATCTTTGTCCTGGCCTGGACCTTGCTCTCCGCGCCCGGGAGCGCGACTCCGGCCCAGGACGTCCCGAAGTCCATTCAGAAGCCCATCCAGCACGAGGTCTCCGTCGTTCTCCATCTTGTCCAGGTCTACGTCATGGATAAGAAGGGCGTCCCCGTCCCGGACCTGGTCAAGAGCGACTTCGTCGTCACCGACAACGGCAGCCCCGTCGACATCACGGAATTCGAGGTCCGGACGATCTCGGCACCCGCGATAGAGCCCGGGGCTGTCCGGCCGGGCGAGGCGCCGGCCCCTGCCGCAGCGCGGCCCCCTCAGGCCGGCGGCGACAGCGCGGCCCGAGGCCCCGGAATGTCCCGGAAGTTCGTCCTGTTCTTCGACTTCGCCTTCAACAATCCCCGCGGGGTCAAGAAGGCCAAGGAGGCCGCCCTCCATTTCCTGGACAAGGAGGTCCGGCCCGGCGACGAGCTGGCTCTTATGTCCTATTCCCTGACGCGGGGCCTGTCCATCAACGAGTTCCTGACGGCCGACCACGCCAAGGTCCGTCAGGCGCTCGAGCTCGTGGACGCCGGCAAGGTGGCCGGGCGGGCCGAGAGCCTGGAGCAGGAATACTGGCTCGCGGGCTTCGAGGACCGGTCCGCGACGGGAGGACAGACCTCGACCGCCGGCTCGAGCACCCAGCCGTCCATGGAGCGGAGCGAGGCCAACCTCCGCTGGCGCCGGCAGGAGTCCAAGGACCAGGCCAGGAACTTCATCCACAAGCTGACCACCCTGGCCCAGGCCCTGCGCTACGTTCCCGGACAGAAGCACCTCCTTCTTTTCTCCCACGGCATCGCCGGCTCGCTCATGTACATGCACCAGGAAGTGGGGAGCACCAGGACCCCGATCAACGTCGGGGATTATGTTCTCCGCACCGACTACGAGACCATGCTCAAGGAGCTCAGCTCGGCCAACTGCCAGATCTTCTCCTTCGACACCCGGGAGTCGGCCAAAGTCCCGTCGCTCTTCGACTACGACGAACAGACCTTCGGCCTGACCCGCGGCGCCGGCCGGTTCATGTTCACGACGGGCGGGGTCTCGCAGAACCCCGACCTCTTCTTCAAGAACGAAGACTTCACCGGCCTCTATCCCCTGACCAAGCTGGCCAAGGACACCGGCGGCATCTATTACGGGAACATCAACGAATACGAGCGCAACCTCGGCCGGCTCGAGACGATGACCGGGGCCTTCTACGTCCTCGGATACCCCGTCAATGAGACCTGGGACGGCCGCTTCCACGAGATCACGGTCGACGTCAAGCGCAAGGACCTCAAGGTCAGCGCGCCGCGGGGGTTCTACAACCCGGTCCCGTTCAAGGACATGTCGGCCCTCGAACAGGAGTTCGCCCTCTTCGATCTGGCCCTCAGCGACCGTCCGGTCCTCCAGGCCCCGCTCGAAGCGGACATGACCGCTCTCGCCGCTCCTTTCGGCCCGGACATGAACCTCGGCTACGTCACCCGGCTGCCGGCCGGGACGGTGGCGGGCCTCGCCGGGCCCAAGGTCGAGATCGTCTCCTTCGCCTTCGACGAGCACGAGGACCTCGCGGACCTGAGGCGGGCCGTCCAGGATCTCTCCGGATTCCGCGATAAGGACGTCATCTACGCCTCCGGAGGGTCCCTGAAGCCCGGGGCCTATCGCTGTCGCGTCGTCGCGCGGAACCTCGACACGGGGCGGGCCGCGGTGGCTGCCTGCCGGATCTTCGTCCCGCCCGCGCCGGCGGCCGGCCTCCATCTCCATTCGATCCTGTTCCTCAACCCGGGAAGCGGGCCCGATTACCTCGAAGGCGTCGGCCAGGCCGGGCGGCGCGCGTCTGACGCATCCACGTCCTGGGCGTCCCTCTACACGTTCGACCGGAGCCTGTTCACGCCGGCCGTCGGGCCGATCGCCGCCGATACGGCCCGGCTCTTCTGCGCCGTCCCCTGCTCCGTCGGCGGCATCGACGAGCCGCTCATCGGCCTCCGGGCGTTCCTAGTCGACATGCGGACGGGGGCGCGCACGGCCGTCCCGATCACCCTCCACGACAAGGTCGTCTGGGGGGACCTGTTCGTCCAATCCGTCGAGCTGGCCCTCCCGGGCCCGGGCCCGGGGACCTACACGCTCTATCTCCGCGCCGAGGAGAAGACGACGAAGGCGGAGGCGCACATCTCGGCCGAGCTCGTCCTTCGCTGACGGGAGGAGGTTTCCATGGACATCCGGCTCGTTCCCATCGTCAAGCCCGAGGAGATGAACTTCATCCTCGGCCAGGCCCACTTCATCAAGACGGTCGAGGACCTCCATGAGGCCATCGTCACGACCGCGCCTCACATGAAGTTCGGCCTCGCCTTCTGCGAATCGTCGGGCCTGGCCCTCGTCCGGCACAGCGGGAACGACGAGACCCTGGTCGAGATCGCCAAGACCAACGCCTTCTCCATCGGCGCCGGGCACGCCTTCATCATCTTCATGACCGGCGGCTTTCCGGTCAACATCCTCAACGCGATCAAGGCCGTGCCCGAGGTCTGCCGGATCTACTGCGCCACGGCCAACCCGGCCGAGGTCGTCGTGGGCGAGACCGAACAGGGCCGGGCCATCCTCGGCGTCGTCGACGGCGTCCGGACCAAGGGCATCGAGGGACCGGACGGCATCGAATGGCGCAAGGGCTTCCTGCGCAAGATCGGCTACAAGCTCTGAGCCCGGTCGCGTGAAGCTCCCGACGATCCTCGCCCGAACGGCGCTCGTCCTCCTGGCCGCCGCGGCCCTCGTCCCTCCCGCTGCCGCCCAATTCCGCGACGACTTCGACGGACCGTCCCTGCCGATCGACCCGGCGGGCGCCAAGGGCTGGGGGTTTCTCGCCGGCGAGGGCCGGGCCGTCATGGACTTCGTCCGGGGCGACGGCTTCGCCACGATCACCGTCGACGCGACCCGGGACAAGAGGAACGTCTGGTGGGCTTTCATCAAGCGGGACGTCTCCGGGTCGCTTGACCTGGCCCGCCTGAAGGAGCCGGGATGGGAGCTCCGGATCGAGGTCCGCATCCGGACGAGCCACGCCCCCCGCCGCCTCAACCTTCACTTCAACACCCAGAAAACAAAAGATTTCCACAGCCATCTCATGGAGTACGATCTGGCCGAGCCCGGGACGTGGTACACCATCAGCATGACGACGCGCGGCTTCGAGGCCGGCCCGGGTGACACGATCAACGCCCAGATGGCCCTCATGGACTGGGGCCTCGGGCGCTACCGCGTCGACGTCGACTACGTCCGGGTCGACGTCGTCGAAGCGGCGAAGGCGGGACCGGACCTGGGCCCGCCCATCCCCTACCATCCTCCGGTCGCCGACCCGGCCTCGTTCTCGCGGGCCCTCCCCGTCGCCGCGGACATGACGGTCGACCTCGGCGAGCCGGGCGTCAACCTGAACGATTGGACCGTCCACGACGGCGGGGGAGCGGCGTCCGTCATTTCGGCCGGCGGGACGCGCCTCGCCCTTCTC
>Ga0031653_10000326_pt1 | contig 9814 bp, 8 predicted proteins | sample FrelakmetBRP12BR_FD_55210 | JGI IMG/M metagenome (GOLD analysis project Ga0031653, IMG submission 55210) | Freshwater lake sediment microbial communities from the University of Notre Dame, USA, for methane emissions studies - BRP12 BR | ecosystem: Environmental > Aquatic > Freshwater > Lake >... | reverse complement strand
CGGCAAGCCAAACCGGCCGGGCCAGTGCAATCACGAGCAGCGCCCACCAGAGGGGAAGCAGGAATAGAAGCGCTCTGGGTCGCCGGAGAACGACTGCGGCCTTCGAAGGCGTCTGTCGGGTCAGGTCGGCAAGCCGCTGCAGATAAGGAATCTGCAATGAATCACGCTGTTCCTTGTATGGAGGGGAGAGCCACCAGACCAAGGGTTGGACAAGGAGAAGCAGAAAAAGCCACGGATGTTCAAATTGAAGCATGGTCAGCCAGTATTGAGCGCCGAAAAAAAGCGAAAATACTTTTCAAACTATCTTTATTCACTCGTCACATGTCTCTTGATCCAGCGACGGACGAGTTGAAGAAGATTGCCGATGCGCTCATCCGAAAGCTGTGCAATCCGTTGTACTGGGGCATAAGCCAATTCAGGCAGCAACCGCCCTTCCCCTTCTGTAAAATCCTTCCCACCCATGGTCTTGTCCAGGAAGGAGAGCCAGTTCTTACCACTTAAGGCGGCTACTTCACTGCGTGGGAACGCCGAAAGTGCAGTCCCTTTCAGCAACACAGGAATTTCAGCTAATGCCTTAACGCGTTTCTCAGGTTGTTGTAGTTCTCGCTTGATGACCGCCAACTCTGCGAGGGCTAACCTTCGATATCGGTTTTTTCGGAAACGTCGAAGCCTTCCATAAACCCACCAACCTGCAATAAATAGAATCATTCCAAAAACCACATACCACCCAATGGTCTGTGGCATCCAGCTTGCAGGCTCTGGCAGAAGGATTTCATGTAAATTCTGTAAAGCTGAATTTGAAAGGTCTGCAACTGCCATAGACTAAAATTTAGGTTTCGTCCAACTGTGACGGTGAGGATGCCCGTATCGTTATTCGGTTACATCTTTCATTCCAAGAAGTTGACGTGACCTTTTAACCCTTAACCATACGGGCTTCATAACCTTAACCTTGACCTTGTTCTTATCTTCTTAAGTGCATCGGTCGATGCCCGAGAAGTTCTCTGAACTGTTCTCTGACATCCTCGGATGTGTTAATCGGCAAAACAGGAATCCCGCGCTTGAGCATGAGGTCTCGGGCAGTCTTGAGACGACTTTCGAACTGTTCTGAAAATCGCCTTCGGAATTGGCCATCTCCGGTGTCCACTTCAAGTTGTAGATCTCCCTGGCTCACGATGACTTTTCCGAAGGAAGGCAAATGCGCCTCCAGGGAATCATAGATAAACAGAGCCATGACGTCGTTATGGGCAGCTAAGCGGGTCACCATTCTCCTCGATTCCTCATTGGCCCCGCTGAAATCACTGATGATGACGACAAGATAATCATGCTTCGCAAGCTGCAGCACTTTTCCGAGTACCCGGTTCAGCATGGCCGGATCAGACTGGATATCCCGATTCACCCTCAGTGCATGGTTCATCTTGAGCAAAGTCTCGAGAATTTGCATGACCCTTTGCCGGCTACGGTGCGGAGGAATCTCACGGATTTCGGAATCGTTAAAGACGAGCGCGCCAACCCGGTCACCAACGCTGAGCGTCCGCCAAGCGCCCATGGCTGCGACCTCAGTAGCAGTCACTGATTTCATGGCAACCTGGCTGCCAAAAAACATGCTGAGCCTCTGATCGACCACTAACAAAACTGGACGGTCCTTCTCCTCGGTGTAGACCCGGGTATGAGGCCTCTGGGTCCGAGCGGTAACCCGCCAGTCCATGGTGCGGATGTCGTCCCCAGGAATGTAACGGCGGATCTCCTCGAAGTCGAGACCCCGACCGCGGAGCCGAGACGCACGACGGCCAGCGAGCAAACTTTGCACCGGTTGTCTTGGCAAAAAGCTGAACCCATGAACCTTGAATTGCAGCCGGATCAGTTCATCGAGATCAGCGTAGACGCCCCGACTCATCGATTCTTTTGATTCGCGTGGTTTAACCTTCGGGTATTGCATGAATCATTTCAAATCTATCTTCATCACTAAAAAGGAAATACCTTCTTCCAGTCTTTTTTCATATCGACGACCGTCCAACCACGGCTCAGGGCTTCATCGAGTGCTTTATCGAGCCGCCCGATCGGCGATTGCCGATCATAGGCCCACTCGCGTTCCACATCAGTATGGCGAACCAAGAGCATGAAGCGTAGGCCCTCACCTGCGGCTGTCCACTGAAGCATCTGATGGTCACCGTCCGAGTTCCCAAACGCTGCAATGGGGCGCCGGCCGATAAACTTTTGAATACCCACCGGCTTGCCAGGACCATCATCGATGAAATCAATTTCGGACAACCGCATCAGGACCGGTTTGCCGTCACGCATTTCAAACTTCAGCTTGACACTGCTTCCTACCACCTGCTCAGGAGGGATACCATACACCTTCTCAGTCCAAGGCCTCATGAACTCGACACCGCCACCCGAAACGATGTACGTCTTGAAACCATTCTCTCGGAGGTAAGCGAGTAGTTCCAGCATCGGCTGGTAGACCAGGTCGGTAAAGGGCCTTTTAAACTTGGGGTGCTTTGCAGTAGCCAGCCAATCCTTTACGATCTTTTCAAACTCTCCAGTGGTCATGCCCGTGTGCGTGGTCATGGCAATCTCCATCACTCCTTTTTCGCCAGACGCTGCAAGAGCTTTTATGTCATTTTCCAGAATTGCCTTGAAAGGCTGCCTTTCTTTCCACTCCGGGTGCTTTGGGGCGAGCGCCTTCACTCGATCAAATGTAAAAAAGCCCTGAAAATACATCGGCTGCTCGCACCAGAGGGTGCCATCATTATCGAAAGTCGCGATTCGCTGTTCGGGTGACACGAAATTTGGACTCGATTTATCAGTCACCGCTTGTACAAATTTAATAATGGCCTGCTTTGTCTGACCCTCATTCCAAGAGGGCAATGGATCTGCGAGTGCCACAGAGACTGCCATGGCTCCCAGTCCGATCAGAAGAAAAACACAGATTTGAAAGTATCTGTTGAATCGGCCTAAACGTATTCGACAATTCCTATTATTCATGGAGTCTTCCTCCTCCTGGGATTAAGCGACAGCCACCCGTTTTACAATCTCTCCAATCACCTGGTCGCTGCTAATTCCTTCTGCATTAGCTTCATAGCTCAACATAATACGATGCCGAAGCACATCGTGGACGATTTCCCGCACATCGTCAGGAGTCACATAATCTCTACCTTGCAACCAAGCATGGACACGGGAACATTTGTCGAGGCCGATGCCACCGCGCGGGCTTGCACCAATGTGAATCCACTTCTTCAGATCTTCGCTGTACCGTTCGGGCTGGCGTGTAGCAGTAATCAGGTCTATGATGTACTTTTCGATCGCTTCCGAGACATGGATTTCGTAAATCTGAGACCGCGCGTCGAAGATGTGTCTCTGTGCGATGGTGATTTTCTCCTGCTCTTTCTTTGGAGCTACCTTCTGGCCTTCTTCACCTCGAACCAGGCGGATCACCTCAATTTCAGATGCTTCGTTTGGATAATTAATATAGATGTGCATCAAGAACCGGTCCATCTGGGCCTCAGGAAGCGGATAGGTGCCTTCCTGCTCGATTGGGTTCTGAGTGGCCATGACCATAAAGAGGTCAGGGAGTTTGTATGTTTTTCCTGCCACAGTGACCTGACGTTCCTCCATCGCTTCCAGCAGGGCAGCCTGCACCTTGGCGGGAGCACGGTTAATCTCGTCCGCGAGGATCAGGTTGTTGAAGATAGGGCCCTGTTGAAACCTAAACTCTCCCTTTCCATCCACACTGTAATAGACTTCAGTCCCTGTGATGTCGGAGGGCAAGAGGTCTGGGGTGAACTGGATGCGGGACAGACCTGCCTCAAGGACCCTGGCCATGCTCTTGATGGAACGCGTCTTGGCGAGTCCAGGTAATCCTTCGACCAGAACATTGCCATTGGCCAGAAGGGCAATGATCAGCCGTTCGATCACGTAATCCTGTCCGATGATCGAGCGCTTCACCTCCCCTCCAAGAATTTTGATAGCCTCTCGTGCTAGGTTGTTTCCGTTCGTCATTGAATTAACACCTTCTCTGAGGATTTGGAATCGAAGCGGGCCCATCATTTCGAGAGGCCCGCTTCGTCAGAAACAAAAATTATTTACTACCGCCCATTCCCTTCATCATCATCTCCATCACCTGATCGATGGTGTAACTGGCCGGTCTCTGGCGCGGCGGGAACTCTTTGAAGGTTTGCAGATATTTTGCCATACCCTCCTGGGCGGGCACGATGATGAACATTTTCCGGATTCCCCAGTCTGCATAATAATTGGACTCCTCCGGTGCACGCTCAAATGGATCGGCACGAAGGTCGAAAAGTTTAGGTACACGCAGCATGACGAGCGGTTCAGCCCACACCTGCATGCCTTTAGCCCGCTGCTCTGCAAAAACGAATTTCCAGCGGTTGTACCGAATGGCCATGAGGACCCCATCATCGCTGAAGTAGACGAATTCCTTCCGGGGCCACTCCTTGACCTCGCCCTTGAATGCAGGCAGAAGGTTGTAGCCGTCCAGGTGCACCTTGAAGTTCTTCGTGCCGGCCTTGTAGCCCTTGAGGAGCTTTTCTTTTACGTCCGGTACCCCGGCTGCGGCCAGAAGCGTGGGAAGCCAATCCTCTGCCGAGGTGATTTCGTTAATGACCGTTCCCGGTTTAATGACTCCCGGCCATCGGATCACGCAGGGTACACGAAAACCGCCTTCCCAGTTCGTATCCTTCTCGCCCTTGAATGGGGTCATGCCGCCGTCAGGCCAAGTCATGACCTCAGCGCCATTATCAGTGGTGTAAATGACAATCGTATTATTGGTGATTTTCAAGTCATCCAGCTTCTTCAGAAGCTGACCTACATGTCCGTCAGTCTCCACCATGCCATCCGCATAAATCCCTAATCCAGTCTTTCCTTTCGACGCTGCCTTGAGATGAGTCCAGACATGCATACGGGTTGTGTTGAACCAGACGAAGAATGGCTTGTTTGCCTTGTTAGCGCGGTCTATGAAGTCGAGGGTTGCTTTCAGAAACTCCTCATCCACTGTCTCCATCCGCTTTATGGTGAGGGGACCGGTGTTCTCCACCTTCCCGTCCGCAGTCGACTTGAGCACCCCGCGCGGCCCGTACCGCTGCCGGAATGCAGGATCTTTCGGATAATCCTCGTATTCGGGCTCCTCCTCGGCGTTCATGTGGTAGAGGTTCCCGAAGAATTCATCGAAGCCATGGTTAGTCGGCAGGAACTCATCCTTATCGCCCAGGTGGTTCTTGCCAAACTGGCCTGTCATGTAACCTAAAGGCTTTAGCAATTCTGCGATGGTTGGGTCCTGAGGACGAATGCCGATATCAGCGCCGGGCAGACCAACCTTCGTGAGGCCGGTCCGGAACGGCGTCTGGCCGGTGATGAAGGCGGCCCTGCCGGCTGTGCAGCTCTGCTGGCCGTAGTAATCGGTGAACATCGCGCCTTCCTTGGCAATGCGGTCGATGTTGGGAGTGTGGTACCCCATGGTCCCGTGATTGTAGGCGCTGATGTTGAACCAACCGATGTCATCGCCCATAATCACGAGAATGTTTGGCAAGTTCTTTTGCTGGGCCGATGCGGTCCCCACGGCGAAAATGGAAGCACTCAGAAGTAATAACGTTAGGATTAAGTATTTCTTTTGAAATTGCATGTTTTTTCCCTCCTTGTTTTTATCCAATGTTCGATTGTTTAACAAACCATACTTGACGCTGTCACATCACCCCCCTTCCAGATTTAACACTCACTCTTCTCACTTCTTCTTTCCCTTTTCTTTTTCCTCCAGTGACTGGAGTTTCAACTTGAGACGAAGGGAGTCTCGCTCAGAGAGTTCCCCGGCTGACAGGGCCTTTCTGTATACCTCTCTTGCGCCTTCCTTTTTACCCTCCTTCTCATAGATTTCACCCAGAAGCAGCGCTGCGTCGACATGGCCAGGATGGCGTTTCACTGTGTCCCGCAGGGTCTTCACCGCACCTTTCCTGTCCCCTTTTTGAACCTGGAAGAAGGCAAGGGTATAACTGTACTTTGGATTGTTGGAAGAGAGTTCATAGGCCTTCCTGCAATAGGAAAGCCCTTCATCAGGATGCCCCTTCATGATCAGCAAGCCCAGGTTGTATGCCGCAGGTGCAAGCTTTGGATCAAGGTTAAGTGCCGTGCGGAGCTCCTTTTCAGCTTCCTCTTTCCGGCTCCTCTCGGCTAAGAGAAGCCCAAGGTTAAGGTGGACCGGTGCGCTCTTCGGATCTATCTCGATGGCTTTTTTCAGGCTGGTCTCGGCCTTGTCATACTCGCCCTTTCGGCCATACACAATAGCAATATTTGTAAGGGCGAGAATGGCACGCGGCTCAAGCCGAATCGCAGTCTCGTATGAGGCGGTCGCCTTCTCGATCTCATTCTGGCTTGCGTAGAAGTTGCCCAGGTTGTAGTGGGATGACCAATCATCAGGCCGCGCATTCAGCGCTGAAAGAAATTCAGCCTGTGCTGTCTTGAGATGTTCTCTTGCCTCTTCGGGCACCCTGTCCTGCGGAATCGGTGACAGCGCTTCCGCTGCCCTGATCCTGACGAGCCGCAAAGGATCGGCCACTAGCGGCAAGAGAGCATCGATGCTCTCACGGGTTAAATTGTCAGAGATGGCTAAGGCAGCGCTTGAACGCACCAGGGGAAAAGGGTCTTTCAAAAGCTGTCGCAATACAGGCCACTTTCTCTTATCATCGCAACCCCTCAAGAGTCTCACAAGCGAGGTGCGAAAGACTTCGTTATTTTGCGTCCTCTTTATATAAGAGAGAATATCTGGAAGCCTTGACCAGTTGGCCTTTCGGGCAGCATCAATGAGGCCGGTCCGGAGAAGCACGGCAGCTTGGTAATCCCGTTTACGCCACTTTCGCACATAGGAGTCAGCCCACGCCGCATCCTTATCAGTGTGACAAAGATTGCAGGCGTTGGGGAACTTATATTTAATAGTCACCGAGGGCGTAGGTGGAAGCATGGAATGGTCGCTTCGGTTCATGCGTGCAAATGATGTCATCGGCATGTGGCAGGAGACGCACTGGTTACCTTTGCTTCCAACTTTGTGATGGGTGTGGCTAGGTGCATTATTAACTTTTTCTGCATGGCAGGGCATGCAGGCTTCGTTTGCCTTTTCTTCGGCCTTGAAGCGATACCTGCCGCTGCTCGTATGACAGGTGACACAGTGGAGCTTACCCGATTGGAGGCATGGGCTCATGAGCCACGAGGTGTAGGTGTAATTTTCTCCGAGGTCGCGGCCGTCGGGATAAAAGTCAGGGTTCTCAAGTGTGATCAGGTCATAGTGGTCGAAGAATTTTTCACCCGGCATAAACGTGGTTGTCAAGGGAATCATTTTGGCATGGCAGACCGAACATGTAACATTGTGTTGGTCCGCAGTAAACTTCTTTGCACTGATAATTTTTAAGTCTTTAGGGACAGTTCCTTTGGGTGCCTCCCGACAGACCCGGTTGTGCTCCTCAGAAGGACCGTGACAAGTCTCACAGTTGATTCCTGGCTCAGCCCATACCGTGTGGTAGGTGTCTGATTTCAGATCGTAGTTGGTAGAGAGCTGGCTTACATGGCAGCTATAGCAAGCGGTGTTGAAGGTATATACAGATTCCTTCCAATGGACCGGCTGGTCTGAAAAGTGACGAACCCCGCTTGCCGCAGTGTCAAACCACTCCTTCTTCTTCACATCATAGGCCAGGGGCAGTGTTTGCAGACGGCCCCTGTCGAGCTGAGTGAGAAAGTAGAAGACGTTCTTTCCGCCCATCACATGCTCGATCTTATACTGTTTGCTCTCCGATGGCGACTTCCCCTTCTCAACCACGTAACCGGTGTTACCGGTGATCTCAGCCCGGTATGTAAAGCCATTGATTGTGATCTCATTCGTGTGAGGCGTCAGCTTTGTGCGCGCAAAGTCAGGAGTATAAGGCTGCATGGCAAGACCGTGGAAGGACGTGGACCAGAGTTTGTAGAACTTCTCGTGGCATTCCCGGCAGCTTACAGAACCTGCAAATCCCTTGGGCCGGAATGGAGCTTTGCACCCCGCCACAAAACAAATCGGAATGACTGCGAGTAAAACCAAGGCCACAAGAAGTAAAAAAGTTAAACCGTATTTCCTCATCCTCATTTTCCCCTTAACCCTATCATTCACAAAAACAATGAACCCCTATCCACTTTTACAATACGAAGCATCTTTTTTACAAGCGATCTCAGTCTTTTGCAAGCGTGCAGTGGATGCCCATTTTTTCGCAGACCTGAAAAACTCTCTCCAAGACAAAGGATGTGCCACCGGGCTTACCGGAGGTTCCGGAGGAGCTTATGAGAAGCTGGCTGAGATGGTCTTCAAAGCGGGTCACCTTCAGTCCCACCAGAATCTTGTCATCCGTGAACTCGATCTCTCGGGTTGAGTGATCCCTACGGATGATCGTAATATTGGGGTTCCCCCTCAGGAGATCGACAGTCGTGCTATACACCTGATCTGCATTGGCTTCAAGTAAAACGGTTGCCACATCGAAACCCCGCTCCTGTTTCTCATGCCCCTGGCTGGTCAGACGGTTTACTACCCCTAAGGCTTTCTTCCCAAGAAAAACCCATTGCGCCTGTGCCATGCCTGTGTAACAGAATAATGCCGTAAAAATAATGATAGCCAATTTTGTGATCTTAATCATGGTGTCCTCTTTTTTCGAATTAACTTGCCCTTTCAGCTTTTCCAGATCATTGTTTCCCATTTCAAATTTCATTTGCGTGCCATGGGCATGACGGATGTTACCATATTTACTTACTCTACCGAAGAGAAATATTTCAATCGCCTTAAGTTTTTTGCTTCGGCTGGGCTTGAAGAGAGACGAGCCGTGCAATCAGGATCGCAGGGAAGAGTTGCCCAACCACTCCCTCCAGGATCACTAACATCCGCACGATCGGATGAACTGCCACAATGTCACCGTAACCGATCGTCGTCAGAGTAACGAAACTAAAATAAAAAAGCTTCGATTGAAGAGACTCTCTGTCGCCTGGGATTAACGATCCCTGAATAACGAATGCCCCAGGTATCCAGAGCGTAACCAGATAATAGGCCAAGGACCATATAATTCCAATAAGCAGATAGGCTGCTACAGCTCCCGTGATCCGATGGTAAGTCGTAGGCCCCTCTCGAAGAGCCTGGTTCAAAATAAGAGAGGTGAGGAGCACCAAGAAGAACAGACCCAAACAGTGGGTGACGAAGATGAGAGTCTGGTGTGGAAACCAATACCTTACCCACAGCAAAATGAGGCTGAGAATGCCCCACGAGAAAACGAGTGTCCTGAAGATGCGGTTTCTGAACGCTGTGATCGCACCTGTAATGAGGATGAGCGAGAAGAAGACAGTGGGCAGAAGCCTGAAAGAACCAAGCAGTCCCAGCGGATAAAGAAAAAAGATGTAAGTCAGTAGAGAGATCAGCAGAGTGGTAAGCGCGATATCAGTTGTCCACAGCCGTTCCGGAAAAGATAAGATGCGTCTCATTTTACAGGTCCTCCTATTTGACTACCCAACCCCGCATGGCTATTTTGTTCAAAGATTCATTCGTCAAAAAGAGTGCCTTTGGTGAGGTTCGGAATCAGAGGTCACGCACAACTCAATATTCCATTGTTGCCCAAAATTGTCCTAGTGATGCACTATCCTAACTACCAGATCAAGACCTAAAGAGGAAGGGAGAGAAGATGTCAGAGTTAAAGTCCCCCCTGCTCTTTGCCTTGGGGTTTTAGTCACAACCTCAACCTCAGCCTAAACCTCAACCTTTTTCTTCCCTGGCCTTACATCCACCGTATTGTCATAGAAGGTACNTCCT
>Ga0031653_10000320_pt1 | contig 9909 bp, 9 predicted proteins | sample FrelakmetBRP12BR_FD_55210 | JGI IMG/M metagenome (GOLD analysis project Ga0031653, IMG submission 55210) | Freshwater lake sediment microbial communities from the University of Notre Dame, USA, for methane emissions studies - BRP12 BR | ecosystem: Environmental > Aquatic > Freshwater > Lake >... | reverse complement strand
TTCTCTTCTCCAGTATTTTGGTTATCCTCTTCTTCCCAAAATCNATTGCNATCGTNAGTCTTCTCATCCTGATTCTNTCNGATACCGCAGCNGCTCTNGTNGGGAAAGGGATCGGAAGAATACGGATCTTCGGGAAAACATTAGAAGGGAGTCTTGCATTCTTNGTTTCTTCTCTCATCATCGTCTGGGTTTATCCCGATCTGGATCGCTTTTGGGGAAGCCTTGCTGCTTTGGGCTCCACCTTGATTGAACTCCTCCCAATTCGTGTGGATGACAATCTCACCATTCCCCTTGTGGCAGGGGCGATCATGTTTTTCGGGGTGGGATGAGGGAGGGGAATTTCTTCAGAACCTCCATGATTCTTCCGGTCTCTCCTTCCGAGGCAATCTCAGCAATCACCGCATAAACCTTCAATTCGTCAAAGAGGAAAGAAAAGGCCCCTTCGCATTCTGTCAAGAGTTTCCCGTCAGCAAGGGGGTTAAGGCTGATCACGGGTTTATCAAACTTCTTGATCAGACGAATGGCTGGTTCCAAATCAAAGAAGCTCCATTTTTTATTGATGGGAATGGCATAGGCAGCCACATCAAGGGGTTTAGCCCTCGGAAGGACAAAGGTTGTCCATTGACCTGAAAAGATAGGGATGAAGCCCTTTCCCCTGACCTTGAGAACCATCTCATGGAGAAGATCGATGCGGCCCAATGCCAAGAGCCAATCCCCATATTTTTCTCCAACCAGGAGAAGTGGAGATTCTTTAGGATCGAAGAGAGAAAGGATTTTGTCAAAGCGAAACGGATCGAATACAATTCGATCTATCTCTCTTTGTGTGAAGACTTCAAAGGAAGAGGAGGGAGGGAGAATCTTCCGAGGGAGATGTGAAGGGACGAGCTCTTTTTTAATTGTTGAAATGATTTTTGATTCAAATCGATGGAGAGGTTTTCCTAAAAAGGAAACTCCACCCTCGACCTCTAAATGGCGAAGGCCGATCAGGGTCTCATCCATGGTTAAACTTTTTAACTCCTTAAAAGATTCGAGATGCTTGGTGGAAGGCAGATCAAAACACCAAGCTCCCATTTCATAGGCCTTTTTCATAAGGGGATAGATTTCTCGATTCCTATCAGAGGGGGGAGGCTGAACGGAAAAGATCGTTCTCGGCAGTTTTTTCCCTTCTAAAAGGGTTATGGGGAGGTGCATGATTTATTCATTTTATTATTTTCCAATTCCACTTTCAATCAAAAGCTCAAGGATGGCAGGGGATTCATTCTTATGATGTCAGAGAGATCATGACCGGGTGATTCCTGAAGTGATGGTTTGTCCCAAGGTCCGAACTTCCGACCATGTGATGGTGCGGAATAAAAATAAGATAACCATATACCCAATTAAAAAGAAGATGAGAAGAGCCACATTGACAGACAAGGAAGATCGGAACCAGAGCAGGGGCAAGAAAATAGCCCCAGACCCTGTTACAAAAGCCCATCTCCTCAGCGAATAACGAAGATGAACACGTGTGTGCCAGGTTAAATAGCCTGCAGAAAATACGGATGCGATAAGGAAGGCTAAAGAGCCCCCAAAGCTTCCCCAAAAGGAAATAAAGAAGAATCCAGACCCCCAAAAGACTGCAAGCCTTATGATGGAGCCTGTCAGGGCCACTTTGGGTTTTTCATAAATAAGGGCGAGAAGGTTTGAGACATTGCTTAAAGCCAAAAAGAAGAAAGCGAGAGAAAGGGGCAATAAATTAGTGGCCACTGGTAGGTAGGCCTTGCCCAGAATCAGTCGCACCAGATCCTCACCGAGGAGAAGAAAACTAAACATAATCCCTACCCCGGCCACCGTCAGCCATTTCAACAGTTGTTCGGTCCATTGTTGGAGGGTATCCGTTTTCCCCTTTTTTAAAAGGATTGTCATAAGCGGTGCAAAGGATAGAGAGAACTGGGGATAAGCGAGGGATGCGGTGAGGAATATTTTTTGAGCCAATTCGAAGTAGCTTACCTGAGTATAATCCGGATTGAGCATGCGGATAAGGACCCCTCCNCCATTTTGAATCGCTGTGGCAGTGAGATGGGAGACGAAAAAAAAGAGACCAAATTGGAGGTAGGGATAAAGAAAATGGAGATCCAAGCGCATATGGGACCGGGAAAGGTAGGGTCTTCCCCACCATATCCCAAGAATAAGGATGAATACCTCCGTGAGTAAAAGCCCTAAGCAGGCTCCTGGTAGACCACCGAGATGGAAAAAAAGGATCAGTAAAGGAATGGACAATAAACGACCGAGGACATCTCTACTCCCCCAGCGGGCTGCTTGGTTCAACCCCAAAAAGAGGGAGAATAAGGGATTGGTCCAAGACCGTATTAAGACAGTGATTGCCATGGTGGTGAGAGAGAGGAAATGGATATCCCTCAACCAGAAATAAGTGATGAGTAAGTACAGACCTGCGGCAAAAGTACCACTGACGAGATTCAGCATCAAAAAGGAATTCAATAATTTTTTCGAATTTTCTATTTCCCCCTGGAGATTGAACTGAGGGATATAGCGACCCATGACTTGAATCACACCAAAATCACTCAGCATGGTAAACATGAAAGAGAGCGAATAGAGCAGTGCAAACTGCCCATAGGGACGAGGTCCCATCATGCGGGGAATAAAAAAAGCAAAGAGGAAGGTAGTGCCGATATAAATGCCTCTTTGGATTAAAACCAATTCAGCATTTCGAACTGTCTTTTGGGCCGTATTCATTCTATTTCCTATTTCTCTTTTGATCCTTATTTCTTAAGGATTCTTAAAGTGTAGGTTTGCTTAAAACCTTATTGCCGTATTCGATGAGGCTGGGATCTCAAAACTGGTTTGAAAGTAAAATGTCTCAGACATGAAGATTTATAATGGCCATTGAGAATCTATTCGATGTATCCCAAGCCTCTCAGGCGTTCTTCAATCTTGCGCGTTTCCTCCGCATCCAACTTCTCATCAGATACTTTCCATTGGATATCCGGTGGTTCACTATACTGGATGGGATGGCGGTTGAGGTGACCCTCCGTGAAGATATCGGTCAAGACTTTTCCGTCCATATCGTTAGGGATAGGATGATCTTGGAGATAAAGGATGGTTGGGGTGACATCATATTGGGTTGACGTGGAGAGGGTTTCCCCTTTTTTAATTTGAGGGCCGTAAGCCATGAAGATACCATAAGGCCGATGGGTTCCTGTCCATCCCTGGAAAAACTTTGAATCTTTTGATACGCTTACAGAGATCTGATTACTCGGGGTAGGGGAGCATAAACCGTTTCCAATTGCTTCAATATTCCAATCAATCACTAAATCTCCTGCGGGCTCTGAGTAAGGTCCATGGAAAATATCCTCACGGAAATGGACATCTTTAATGACACGGCTCCCTGTTGTCGGATCGATTAAGCCTTTGAGAATTACTCGGATCTTTTCTCGAAGAGGGTGGTAATCTTCGGGAGAAACTATTCCTTCAGGTTGACGTCCCTTTAAATTAATGAATACCTGNCCTCCGTGGGGAGATGCAAACACTTGGGTTCGAGACCAGTCAATACCTGCAAACATGTTTTCACTCACTGCTTGGATATGGAGCTTCCGGAAGGTTCTGGACAAAGGATATTGGAGCCGATAAGGGATATATCGTCTTCCATAGAGAAGGAGAGCCTTTAGCAATTTCCCCTGAAGGCGATGGGAGCCCTGCCGAAAATAGAGGAGGCCGAGTTTTGCAAAGAGATGGTTCAATAGCCGGTTTGCCTCAAGCATGGAGCCAAAGCCATGATCAGAGACTAAGAATAGGGTGGTGTCTTTATCCATCCGCGTTAATACATCACCTAAAAATGAATCGATCAGCTGATAGGTCTCACGGATGGGGGCCCACGCCTTCTTCTCAAGGGAGAAATCCTCTTTTGGCCAATAATAGTGTTGAACTCGATCGGTTGCGACAAAAACAGCCATGAAGGCATCCCATGGTTTTTTCATAAGGTAGAGGATCGTCCGGGAACGAGCTTCCACCATCTTCCTCACTTCTATTGGAAGTTGGTCGGGATGCTTCCGGCTGAGATCACCAAGGTTGGGTATATCAATGATATAATCGATCCCTTGACGACCCAGTTCCTCTTGTAACTCAGGTGGATGGGCAAACCCATGGCTAGATAACCCTGGTGTATCCATTCCAGCAAGCATGAACCCATTGACGGGATCTGCTGGATAACTGATGGGGACATTGATGATGTTTACCCTTTTCCCCTTCGCGCTCAGAAGACGCCAAAAGGGATCCTTCTTTCGATCTAATGCTGTCATAGGGTGCCATGTATAACCCCGTTGGGGCGGAGCGCTTCCAAAATCGTGAACCCCGTGCATTCCTGGATTATATCCCGTGACGATTGAACTCCATGCAGCTGCACTGTTTAGATTTGGCCATGCCTTCAGAGGTCCATGGACCCCCTGAGACATTAGATTTGCAAAGGTGGGTAATAACCCAGCCTGAGCCATGGGTTTGATAATGTCGAAGGTCGCCCCATCCAGGCCGATGATGAGTGTCCGGTGTTTATCCAAAGTTACTCCTCCTTCATTCTAACAGGTTGCTGAAAAATGACCATCTGCTGCGTTTCCCTCACCCCTCGTCGTTGCGGCGTACAGCCAAGTACGCCTCACTCCTCGGGATTTCGGGGGCCTTGCATCTGGCCCTTTTTGAGCAACCTGGGAAAGATGACTTTTTCAGCATCCTAAACTGTTTACCACCGTACGCCGAATCCAGCGAGGAATACTGCATGTCCAGATATACCAAGGAAACCATCTTGTCAACATCAAATCAAACAACTTATTCGTTCGGAGATAGTAAGCATCGACCCGTTCGAGAGTGTAAGGCTCACTGTTTCCGGTGATGAAGCCCAGCTTATCAGAAGAAGCACAGGCGAAGTGCTGTTGAACAAGTTCTCGAACACTATCATTGTATCGTCCATAAGGATAAGCAAAACAAGAGATCGATGTGCTCAAGTTGTTTTCAATGATTTTCTTTGAATCACAGATTTCCATGACCATTCGGTCTCGAGGCAATTGGGTCAGGTCCGGGTGCGTAAGTGTATGGGCTCCAAATTCAATTCCCCATTGTTTCATCTCCTGTATCTCGTACCAGTTCAGCATCGAACGACCTTCGAGTGAAGGTAGCCTTTCCCCGATTTGGCGACTCCCATTTTCTCCCACTGTGAGGAAAATGGTGGCGGACATGTCGTAATTCTGTAATATTGGGGATGCTACCTTATATACCGTTTCATATCCATCATCAAAAGTAATGACAAATGATTTTTCAGGGAAAGATTTTTTCATTCGTAAACAATCGGCGGCTTCCAATAAGCTAATGGTTCGATACCCGTTCTCATGGAGCTTGGTTAAAGCAAGCCGAAACAGCTTTGGTGGAAATGAAGTGACAGAAGGCAGGTCATCCAAGGCATGGAAGGTCAATATAGGGAGGCGTGGAGTCATGTAAAATTTTATGAAGATCGGTTAATCTCGTTATGAGCTGCCTTCAAAACCCGATAAGCATCATCCCCTAAGCCTGGGTCATTACTAAAAAAAATTTTGTTGTTAACGGATTCCATTAAAAGATCGACGGTTAAAAATTATAAAATTGGTAGAGGGTCAAGTCAAGGAAAAGCTCTAAGGTTTTTTACCATAGCCCATGATAAGACGGTTGGTATGTGCCTAAATCCTTTGCTCTGCCTTCCAAGGAACAAGATAGACAACCACTCGCTGGAGAAAGAAATTAAAGAAGATACCCAATAGGGCGGTTACAATCAAGCTCACATATAGCTCTTCGGTACGGAGGGTCTGCCAAGCCAGCCAGATCATGGCTCCCAAACCTTTCTGAGCAGATACCAACTCCACAGCAATGGAGACGAGAAGGGCGAGATTAAGAGAGAGACGCAAACCAGTCAGGATCAACGGCAAACTTCCTGGAAAGATCACATGAGTAAATATTTTGGTGAGGTTGGCACCATAATTTTTAGCCACTTCAAAATGAATTGGACTAATCTGTTGAACACCTGCTGCGGTATTGATTAATAAGGGAAAGAAGGCTGTCAAGGCAATGACCACGACTTTCGAAGATTCACCAATCCCAAAGATGATCATGATCAGCGGAAGGATAGCGATCTTAGGGATAGGGTGAGCGGCTGCAATGAAAGGGTTAATGAGACGATATAATCGATGAGACCAACCCATGATCAGCCCTAAGATAAGGCCAGGTATCCCACCCAGTGTGATACCGAGAAAGACACGCCACAATGTGATTCCCGTATTGTCCGTCAGTTTATGATTGAGGATGAGTTTGATAAAGGTTGAGATGATCACGGATGGAGGCGGAAAGAAAAGGGAGGATAGCCAGCCGATATAAACTCCTAATTCCCAGACGATGGCAATGAAGAAAATGATCAATAACGTTACCCCCACCTCCCTTATAAATCTAAAGAGACGAGGGCCTTCTTTTCCATGGTTATCCACAGGTTTTTCGAACCTCCTCCTCCAGGATCTTCCAGATGTGCCCCTTCATTTTAGCAAAATCAGGCCTTTCCTTAATGGATAAATCTCGAGGCCGGAGAAAGGGGATATGTATCTCTTCCCGAATATATCCAGGACGGGCCGTCATCACCAGTACTCGATCTCCTAAGAAGATAGCTTCTTCAATATCATGGGTGATATAGACAACACACTTCTGGTCTTCCTTCCATATTTTTAAGAGTTCCTCCTGGAGGATCAACTTGGTCTGTGCGTCCAGGGAACCAAAAGGTTCGTCCATCAATAATATTTGGGAGTTGGAAACAAATGCGCGAGCAATCCCTACCCGTTGACGCATTCCTACTGAGAGTTCATGCGGGTAATTGTCTGTAAAAGAAGCCAACCCCACTTTCCCAACGAAGGCCTTTGCTTTTAGGTGGCGTTCCTCACGACCTATTCCGTGCATTTCGAGCCCAAAGGCTACATTATCCAGAACCGTCATCCATGGAAAGAGGCCATGTTCCTGGAAAACCAGGGCACTCCGGGGTTGAGAATTGGTTGAAGGTCCAACAAAAATGATTTGGCCTGAAGTTGATTCCAGAAGCCCGGCAATGAGTTTAAGAAGTGTGGTCTTTCCACACCCACTGGGTCCGACGATACAGACAAATTCTTTATCTCTGACATGGAAATTAATATCCTCCAAGGCGTAGATTGGTCCGTTACGAGTTTGAAATACTTTCCCAAGATGCCGACACTCAAAATCCATTTCACTCTCTTTCGATTATAGAATTTTTAGGAGCTTTTACCCTTATCATTCGAAATGGAGATCAGGGTTGCTTCATGATTTTCTGACGAAGGGGCTTCCCAGAAGGCCACGATCCTCCAAGGAGTCTTCGGATTTCTTTCAAACCTACATCCAGGGAGGAAATGGCTGTAAACCTCTTGGAATGACTCCGGTGTGAATTGTTTATCATTACATACATGTCGAATCCATTGTGGGTTTAACTGAAAGGAAAGGATGCGACTCATGGCTCGGAGCCCATGGGATCGAGCATATCCGGGAGCATTTTTCAGCGCACGCATCACTTGCCATGTTGGGTACGTATTTAAGCGAGGGGTCGTGGTGACAAGGTCGAATACGACCATTCGTCCACCTGGTTTGACGAGGCGACGGAGACCAGGCAGAGTGATGTCCAGCCGTGTATGGTGAAGCGTTCGGTTGCTTATTACAAAATCGAAGGTTTCTTCCCGAAAGGTAAGGTTTTCAAGATCAACCATGAGGAAGTGGACGTTTTTTTTACTCAGCTCAGCTTGACGTTTATTGGCCATTGCGATCATTGGACTGGAGATGTCTACACCCACCACACAATTGACATGGTCTGCCAGTTTCAACGAGAGGGACCCTGGGCCACATCCTGCATCCAGAGCCCTCCCGACATAATTCGGCAAAAAATTCAATACCTCATTAAACAGGTCCTGGCCAATAGCCTTCATATAAAGACTGTACTCTTCCGCGAAAGCATCGTAATTGGATTTAGCCCTCTTGCCCATTTTCTTCATTTTGTTGCCGGGCCTAAAACCTGGTTGGCGTATTCAATAAAGCTTGGATCCCAAAACTGGTTTTCAGTAACTGGCTTGTCGAGAAGCCCTTTTTTTATGGACCAATCTTGAAAATCGAGGACACTCTTGATTTCAATTTTACCATCGCTGCGAATGGGTGGCCAACAGGCCCTTTTCAAAAGTTCCCGATCGAAGCCTGTATTCTTGGTGATGATTTCCAGGTTTCGTTCTGTCTTTCCCTGATTGTATTGCCGGACGGCCTTTAAATAAGCAACCATGAACCGCTTTCCTGCCTCAGGATTTTTTTGGAGAAGAGTAGGTCCATAAGAAACGACATCATATGTAGAATGAGGGATAAACTCTTGGACCGTCCTCCAAAGAACTCCATGCCCGGATTCTAGGAAGCGGGTCGCCCACGGTTCTCCTCCGACAGCAATATCGATCAAGCCTTTTTGCATCGCTTCTGATTGCACTGCAGCCGGAACTTCCACAATTTCGACATCGCTAAATTTCAAACCTGCAGAATTGAGCATTTTCTCCATGAAATAGCCATGAGAGGTTCCTAGCCCAGAGGCTAAAGAAATACGGCGTCCCTTCAATTGGGCCGGAGTCTTCAACTCCCCCGTTTTGACTAAAGTACTCCTTGCTATAAAAATATAGTAGAGACAAGAGTCTGAAGGGATATGCCCCTTGTCGGCAACAAACCTGATCTTCATATTCCGTGCTATCGCATTTAGTGAACTGGTCCGTAGTTCCTGCCCCAAGATATCCAGATCACCACTTGCCAAAGCAGGAATAGCAGCTTCGGAGGTACTCATCCTAATAAACTCAATCTTGAGTCTTTGGTCTGCAAAGTAACCTTCGTCGTTGGCAATAAAGAAAGGGGAATAAGAAATAAATGGCAGAGCGAGGACCTTAAGTTTGATTGGCTCTTGCTGATGCTGCTCGATCCCAAAGGATCCGGGGGCTTGTAGAAATAATGCAAGGGCCAGGAAAAAAGAAAGGATGTATTTCGTTGAGTATGGTTTCATCATTTTGCTCCTTTTCTAAGGTGACTCTTGTTCCTCATCATCTCTTTTGGATTCATACTGCCCTATTGATTCAGCTCAAGCTGATATCAAGAAGAAGGTGCAGAGCCCTATGAGCCTCCTGTCAAACCTTTCGATCTTCTTGATAGGTGTAGAGGCATTAATTTCCCGCGAGCCGTCCAGATAGGTTCCATCCTTTTAATCCTAAAGGTTCCAGCTTGACTCCAAACAGCTCGAGTTAGATCAGCAGCGACACCGCTTCGACTCAATGATTCCAGTATGGTTTTAATCACAGTTTCTTCATCAAGAACTCCCACGCTTGGGCTCACCAAAAGACTAAGGCGCGTGAACCCTTGTTCATCCTCTTCTTCTGACAGTTGGTAATCCAGAGGATTTCCTCCGAAGCGAGCTGGGAGAACTTCTTCTAAGATATGAACCATCTCACTTCCTACCAAAGTTACCCCTCCACCAGTCAATTTGCGAAAACTGCGGACATGGCGCAGATGGTCTGTGAAACCATAGCTCTCCAAAGGACAGCCACAAGATCGTTTCTCAATGATGCCATAGTCATCGATCGCCACATTCAGCATAATCTTGGGTGCAGGTGGGAGTAAGGTTGTGAAACAGAAAGCATCCACAACAATCTCAGTGCCTGGGACCTGAGATGGGAATTGAATCAGGGCAAGGGCATCCTTGAAGAAGTGAAGATCATTTTCATCAACCGGCTGTGCGCAACCAATCCCCACGGCCCCTGCTTCNGTAAAGAAATAGGTGGGGACCCATCTTGCACCGCGCCTGGTAATTTGAGCAACTTTGGCTGGCGTGGGGGGTTCACC
>Ga0031653_10000319_pt1 | contig 9910 bp, 9 predicted proteins | sample FrelakmetBRP12BR_FD_55210 | JGI IMG/M metagenome (GOLD analysis project Ga0031653, IMG submission 55210) | Freshwater lake sediment microbial communities from the University of Notre Dame, USA, for methane emissions studies - BRP12 BR | ecosystem: Environmental > Aquatic > Freshwater > Lake >... | reverse complement strand
CTCATCGTAGCGATCGCACAAACGACGGGCTGAGGCTTCCGCGAGCCACTTCTGCGACCGGCCCTTTCATGGTGAGGCTGAAATCTGAGGCCACCTTGATGTTGAGACTGCCTCCCGGCATTTTCACCGTGACAGGGCTCTTCACCAACCCAAGCCGGACCGCCGCACTCGCTGCGGCGCAGGAGGAGGAGCCGGAGGCCTGAGTTTCGCCGGCCCCTCGTTCCCAGATCAGGATGAAGAGCTCTTTCAGGGCTGTCGGCACGGCAAGTTGCACATTCGTTCGCTTCGGGAACAGGGGATGGTTCTCCAATGCCGGTCCCAATTTCAGGAGATCCTCACGCGACCAGGACTGTCCGGCCGGTTTGAAGACGACGCAGTGGGGATTGCCGACGCTGACACCGGTAAAGGTCAACGACTGGCCCGNCACGTTGATAGGCTGTTCGATCAGTTCGCTGGCAGTGAGGGTACAGGGGAGTGCAGCAGGCTGGAAGGTGGCCCGCCCCATTTCGACTGTGACCGCGCTCGCATCCCCATGCCGATCCACATGCAAATCAATCGTCACCAACCCACCTTTGGTCTCGACGGTGAAGTGCTTCTTTTTCGTCTTGCCAGTGGAGTGGAGATAGCAGGCAAAGATGCGCAGGCCGTTGCCGGACTTTTCTGCCTCGCTGCCGTCAGGGTTGAAGATCCTCAGGCCGAAGTCGGCTTTCTTTGAGGGAACCAGCGCAAGGATCCCGTCGCTGCCGAGACCCCAGTTGCGATCGCAGATGGCTTTGATCCTTGACGGAGTGAGGGGGAACGACAGTTCTTTGGGATCCATCACCACATAGTCATTGCCCAGCCCATGTCCTCGGAAAAATCCGTTCTTCATCCTTGCAGCCTCCAGGATTCGCCAATGGTCACTGGTCAATTGTCATTGGTCAATGGTCAGTAGTCAAGAGTCGTTCGCGCAGCCAGGATGTCTTGGCAGCTATCCTGCCAATGACTGTTGACCTTCTTTACCAATGACTATTGACCACTGACTAATGACCCTCTTCCTGCCATGAGGGCACACAGAAGGGGAAGAGGCTGTAGGGTACTTGGTCAACGGTCATTGGCAAGAGACTCGATCCCCTCTTCTACCATTGACTCTTGACCAGTGACCAATGACGCGCCCTAAACGATCTTCACGCCAGAGGGGCGCTCGATGAGTTCGATTTCGTACCCATCCGGGGCATCGATGAAAATGAAGCGGCTGCCGGAGGAGGATTGTGTGGGTCCATCTGTGATCTTGACGCCCTTCGCATTGAGCGATGCAATGGAGTCGTCGAGGCTTTCGACTTCAAAAGCGAGATGGACGAGGTCTTCCTGCACCTTCACTGGTCCGCTTGGAGGAAAGCTGGTCAGCTCAATCAGCTCCTCGCTGTTGGGAACTTTCAAAAAAGCCAGATGTGAGCCTCGCGGCGACGTCTTCCGTTCCAGGACTTCAAGCCCCAGCACCTCCGTATAGAACCGGATCGTCTGCTCCATGTCGCTAACGCGCATGCGGGTGTGGAGGAGCTTCTTAACGCGCATAGGGATTACAAATGGTAAATGGCAAATGGGTGACGGTTAATGGACGATGGTTGACAAAGACAAAATCCGACCGAATCTTTCCGTCTTCATTAACCATCGGCCATTCTCCATGAACCATTTCTTCTCTGCGACCATTCACCATCAACCATTCTCATTTCTCCCTCGCTGGGCCGCCCGTCTTGCGCAGCAGAATTTCGGCGCTGCCCGGGATCAGGAAATTCGGCATGGGGCCGATCTCCTGGTAGCCCTGCTTCTTGTAAAAAATCCTGGCTTGATCGTTGAAGTCCGATACGCAGGCGAACAGGTTCTTCGCTCTCGCAAAGACCGCTGCTTCAATGTGGGCGAGCAGCCGCTTCCCCAGCCCCATGCCTTTTGCCCAGTCCGCCACGCCAAGCAGCTCTAAATAGTCGCCGAGCAGAAACTTCTGACGAACGATCGCGATACCGGCCACTCTGCCGTTCTGATCCACGACGTAGCTGTCACGTCCCTGGGGAAGCGGTGTGAAATATTTGTCCCAATCTTTGGCTTGGTAACCCAGCCGTTTCCAGGGGTCGGAGGCTGCGAGCAGCTCAATGACTGCTGCCCGATCTTCCTCCGTCATAGGGCGCACGATCGGATCGGTCATGGGGCTGCCTGGCTACAGTGCAAGAGATCACTCACCGTCATGGGAATGAGGTGTCGCTCCGGCAAAAGATGTGTCTGGAGGTCTTGTACTGCTTCGTGCGTATGTTTCCCCTTTCCGTTCGCATGCATCACAATGACACTGCCCTTCCGGACATACCGCTTCAGTCTGCCCTCGATTTGGTTCGCCGTAAGCGTGGGGTCCGGATCGCCGGACACGACATCCCAGAGAATAAACTGAAGGCCGAGGGATCTGGTCACGTTGACGGTGTCGTCGTTGAACTCCCCGTAGGGAGGACGAAACAGGGTCGCGTCATGATTGTATTTGGCTTTGAGCAGACGAACCGGCCCGAGGATTTCCTGCTTCTGCTCCTCTGCCGAATGGAGCGGCATATGCGCATGGACTTCCCCGTGGGTGCCGACTTCAAAGAATGGAACCTGAAGGAGGGCCTTCACTTGCCGATCATGTTTCATGATCCACTTTCCAGACATGAAAAAGGTGGCGGGGATCTTCTGCTCTATCAAATAGTCGATCAGCGCTTGATCGTAGCCCGTTCCGTTACGCACCGGGCAGAGATCGAACGTCAGCGCCACTCCGGGACAAGAGGGTGGCCCAGACTTGATCACCTGAGCCTCCGTAAAGGAGGGCATTGCCATGACGCACAGCATCGTGAGGGCCAGGCACAGTTTCCCTGAAGCGAAACGAGTTTGCATGGTCACTAGTATACCGGAAGAGACATCAAGGAGGCTGCGGAAAAACTCTTTACGCACAGAAGCTTCAACGCTCCCGCTGCGGCTCCTGCCCATCTCACTCGTCCCGCCCGTCCCACTTTTCCCGCGAGTCTCGCCCCACAGGTTGACGCTTGAATTCATGCACTGTTACGGTGAATGCATGTCGCTACCCAATTGGAGAATCGCCTATGTGTTCGGCATCCCGATTCATGTCCATGCCTCCTGGTTTGTGGTGTTCTTCTTTCTAACCTGGTCATTGGCAACGGGCTTGTTGCCGGAGACATTGCCCGGTCTGTCGGCTCCACGCTATTGGGGAATGGGTGCTGTTGCAGCCCTGTTGTTGTTCCTCTCCGTTCTGCTCCATGAATTGGGACATTCCTATGTGGCGCTGCGCTACCAGATCCCTATCAAGCAGATTACCCTGTTCATCTTCGGGGGAGTGGCGCACATGGGAAAGGAACCGCCCAGTCCGCGAGCCGAGTTTTTGATCGCGATCGCAGGGCCGCTTGTGAGTTTAGTTCTGGGGGCCGCTTGTTACGGCGGGGCTATGGCCGTGGAGTCGTTGTCCGCACAACCAGGACTTCGAGGACTCATCGTCCTTGGTGTCTTCCTCAGCACGGTGAATGTACAGCTCGGATTATTCAACCTGATTCCTGGGTTCCCATTAGACGGCGGACGCGTCTTACGGGCGGGACTGTGGGCCCGGAACAAAGACTTCAATCGAGCGACCAGCCAGGCTGCGCTCGCAGGAATAGGATTCGGCGGTACTCTTGGATTGATCGGCGCGGGCTTGTTGGCGGGAGCCTGGTCCGGCGTTTTGGATCGTTCGATCGCGACGAATGGGAGCTGGCTCATCTTTATCGGCGCATTTCTGTTATCGGCTGCCTTGGCAAGCAGGCGACAGATAGCCCCGAAGATTTCTGCGACATCGGTAACGGTACGCCAAATCATGACCAGCCACGTCGTGACCCTGTTGCCAAATATGAACGTACAGGACGCGGTCGATCAATACTTTGTCGCGCAGGGGTCCGGTGGCTTCCCGGTCTGCGAGGAAGGGCAGATTCTCGGAGTGGTCACTGTGCGAGATGTTCATGCGATTCCCACAGCGCTCTGGCCCTGGCGCCGCGTTCACGAGATCATGCTCCCGGCGTCGCCGGCCTTCTGTATCCCTCCGGACTGGTCTGTCATGCAGGCCCTGGATCATATGGCCCAGGGCGGGTTGGATTTTCTCGTGGTGATGGAAAACGAGCAGATCGTAGGGCTCATCACCCGATCGGCCATCGCGCATTTTCTGGAACTGCGTGGTTCACTCAGCCGCTAACCCATATTTGTCCTCAAGCGTCATTCGTCAACTGTATAAAGATGGTCATTGGTCAATAGNCATTGGACAGGGGAAATGACTAAAAGCCATTTACTGGCTCACCATTTAACCAATGACCGTTGATCATTGGCGAATGACGTTTTTAGTTATCGGTGCGGGAAATGGAAATGTTTTGCGCGATAGAAATTCGCACGAGGTGGACCACCAGCAGGAATCCGTATACGACGCAGAAGAACTTGAAGGTCGCGCGGTAAAAGTCCGTCAAGAGGATGGGGAGACAGAGCGCGAAGAGCAGGCTGGCGATAAGAGTCACGAAGGTCAACCGTTTACAGAATTCATGTGACGCTTCCTTCCCGATTAGTTTCAGCGCACGGGCATAGCGATCGGCTCGTTGCAATCTGGCTGCCTTCACTGCTTCCTCGCTTATGCCCCAATAACGGAGATAGCAATACCCGCCCAGAATGAACAGCCACGGCGATGCCCACAAAGGCCAGTAGGCCGGACCTCCGTAGATGTCACCGCTGATCAAGGCGGCGCAGACGGGAGCGTAGAGCAACCCTAACACCAGCGGCAAAATGCGCTCATCCTTCGGACGCTCTCCCTCCGGTCCGCCATGAATCAGTTCACGCTCAAAAAGCGGGTAACCGTATTTGAGGACAACGAGCGCGATGGCCGCGCTCATGGTTTTGTCCGGAACATAGCGAATCCAGTTCTGGAACCAATTTACAATCCACCAACTCAGACTGTCCCCCCAGGTAATTCCGAATAAGGATTCGAGGTAAAGATGCGCCATCTGCTCCCACTTGAGCACGCGCTGGCTCACCGATTCTGCCACATCGGGGTTCAAGGCAAAGGTCATTTGCTCATGCAGCGCCGATTGGATGAAGATACCAGGCAGGCTCATGACGATGGCGCCGCCGACGCCAAAGACATACAGGAACCAGCCATGTGACAGAGCGGAATTGCGACCGGTGCGGAGATATTTTTGAAAGCCTATTTGTCTGGCCATCCAGCCCCAATACAACGCGCCGGCAATGTTGACCAGTGACCAGGGGAAAATTACCACTTCTCCGCCGTTTTCCGGAAACAACAACCAGTTCACGATGGAACTGGACATAAGGGCCACGATAGCTCCCCACCAAGGACCCAGGAGAAACGCAACCAGCGCCGTTCCTGTCATGTCGAGGTAAAGGATGCTCTCCAGATGGCGGCTCAGCGTCAGCCCAACGTAGTTGAGAAGCAGCCCGGCTGCGACAATGACACTCGTTTCATACAAGAGGAGATAGGAGGCCCCACGGAAGGGTTTTGACGAATAAAAGCTGGAATCGGAAGACGAGTCAGAGACCGGACGCTCGGTTGACACGGGCGATTTACGCCCCTTCTTCGATGTCATTCGATTCTTGATGTCCAGCAACTTTTCCATAATGCTCAACATCGCTGCGACGAAGCCTGCCACAGTGCCGCCGAGCATAAGTAAGTCTTTGCCGAAATCTTCAAGCATGAAGGAGCTTTCCTATTGTAACGATATAGTACCGGTAGCCATTCTAGCCACGAAGGGATATCCCCGCCAGCAAAAGTCCAGAAGCCGACAATCCGGTCTAGTCTGTCTAGTTCATCTGGTCTATCTGGTTGGTCTGGTTCAACCAAATAGACGAGACAGACGAGATGGACCAGACAGACCAGCCTTTTTATGTTGGCGGACTATTCGGCAAAGCTTGGTCCGATTGAGTGGCTTTCGTGGTTACTTCTGACCACACCTGTGCCCGTTGTTGCAGGTGGTGGGAAACCTCGGCGCCGATCAGCAAGAGGGCCGCGGAGTAGTAGACCCATAAGAGCAGCAGAATGACTTCCAAGAGAGATCCATAGAGTTGGGCATACACCGTCGCATAGGTGATATAGGTTACGAACAAGAGTTTGGTCGCGATCCAGAGGAGGCTGAACGTCAGCGCCCCGATCATCGCCTCACGCCATTGTGGACGCCGCCGTGGAACCAACCGATAGAGCCCCGTGACCGCAAGAAATGCCAAGGTGAAGGGAAGCGTATAGGTAAGAAACAGATCGTGGGCTGCAAGGGCCAGGAGATCGAGCCCCCAGAGCCTTGGTACATACCCGGTTAAGAAGTTGACGATTTGGGTTGCGCCATAGGAGAGCAGCAACACGAATTCAGTCGCAGCAAGGGACGCGACGGCAATGCCGGTTGAGATGAGGGGGTGGCGGCGCCAGGTGCTTTCGAAGACGACGTTCAACGCATAGTCAAGCTCATAGAACACCAAGGCTCCGAACCAGACAAATGTCAAAAATACGGCCCATCGGACGGTTTCCAAGGCGCTCACCCGATGCAACTCCTTCGCGATATGCTCGCCCAGCGAAGGGAGGAAGCCTTTAAGAAAACTGAGGAGGACCTGTTCTCCGATCACCTCCTGATTCACTACAAAACTCAGCCCATAGAGCAACAAGAAGACGAGCGGGAAGAGGGAGAGCAAGGAGAAAAATGCAAGAGAGGCAGCCAAACTGGCGCACCCATGGCGCAGAAATGATTTTGCGAGATCCCAGAGAAAACGAAAGGGCTGCATAAGCGTGATAGATAAAGGGCTTGTCACAACGTAACACGAGTTGTTCTCTCGTGCATCTGTTTGAAGTATCGTATCGGGCACCGCCCGGCAAGGGAACTACTTGAAAGTCAGCACGGATTGGAGCGCGAAGCTGACGAGAGGGTTGGGATAGAGGCCGAAAAAAATCACGCCTGCGACGGCGCAGGCCAACACGAAGGAGAGGGCCGGCGAGGCCACGAGGCGTGGCTGCTCGGCGGAAGAGGGATTCGGATCGCGCATATACATCACCATCACCACCCGCATGTAGTAATAGGCCGATACGGCGGCAAAGATCAGGGCAATGGCGGCGAGCCAGGCCAGCCCTGCTTCGACTGCCGCCATGAAGACATAGAATTTTCCAATGAAGCCCGCGGTCGGCGGAATGCCGGCAAGCGAGGCCATGAACAGCAGCATGAGAAAAGCCGCAAGCGGCTGGCGCTTTGCAAGCCCTGTGAAATCTTCAATCTCTTCACCCTCGACCCCACCTTTCCTCAGCATGCCGATGACAGCGAAGGCGCCGAGCGTCATGAATGAATAGAGGGTCAGGTAAATCATGATGCTCGCGAGACCAGGCGTTCCTCCGGATGCGCCGACCCCACGGCCGGCCGCCACAAAGCCGATCAGCGCNTAGCCGGCGTGGGCGATGCTGGAGTAGGCGAGCATCCGTTTGATGTTGGTCTGTACGATAGCGACAACATTGCCAAGCACCAGGGTGACAACGGCAATGAACAGAAACAGGACCGACCAATCTGCCTTAAGTCCGCCGAGCCCTTCGACGAAGACGCGCATGAATGCGGCAAAGCTGGCAGCCTTTGAGGCCACCGCCATGAAAGCCGTGACGGACGTCGGGGCGCCCTGATAGACGTCGGGCGTCCACATATGGAACGGCACCGCGGCGAGCTTGAAGCTAAAACCGACTGCGATCAGAATCGTGGCGATCAGCACAAGGGGATCATCCGCCCCGCGAGTTCCGATGGCGCCCGCAATCGATACCAGCTTGGTGCTGCCGGCTATGCCGTAGAGCAACGAAATACCGTACAACAGAATCCCCGAGGAGAAGGCGCCCAGAACGAAGTATTTGGCTGCGGCCTCCAGCGAGCGAGGCTTAGCCCGGTTGAGCCCGGTCATAATATAGAGCGAGAGGGACATAAGCTCGGTGCCGAGATAAATCGTGAGCAAGTCGGCGCCGGAGACCATGACCATCATGCCGGAGAGGGCGAGGAGGATAAATCCATAGTATTCGCCAAGGTGTATTCGCTCCGCTTTCAGATAGGGCAGCGACATGATGATGGTCAGACCGGTCACCCCATAGAGGAGGATTTTCCAGAATCTCGCATAGGCATCGACCACCACCAGGTCGCTAAATGCAGAGACCCTGACATTCAGTTCATTGATCTGCCATCCGGTGAGTCCAAGACAAAGGGCGAGGGCGCCGACACTGAGCCAGGCCAGGAGATCTCGTCGCGAGGCTGGAGTGATGGGGTCCAACACGATGACGAGACAAGCCGCGAGGACGACAATGAGTTCGGGAAGCAGGGCCAAGAGGTCAGCGCCGTACAGACTCATCGCAATGCGCCTTGGATCTTCGGCTGCTCTCCACTGACAACCAGCAGTGGCCCTGTCATTCCGGCTGAGGGGGGAGCGGTCGGCGCAACCTTTGCGCGGGACATGGAGGCAATCGTGTTGGTCACGCTCTGGTGCATCCGGCTCACAAGGGGATTCGGAAAGAGCCCGATCAAAAATACCAACAGGGCCAGTGGCACCAACGTGGCAAGCTCCCGCGGGTTGAGATCCCTGAGCTTCGGGAGATGATGCGGGGAGGGAACCCCGAAGACCACTCGCTGGATCATCCAGAGAAGGTAGGTGGCGGCGAGAATGATACCCAACGATGCCAGGGCCGTCGCGACCTTGCTCCAGAGGAACGTACCGACGAGCACGAGAAATTCTCCGACAAAACTATTGGTGCCGGGAAGACCGAGCGAGGACAGGGCAAAAATTACCAACAGGACGGCATACTGCGGCATCGGCGAGGCCAATCCCACATTATCGGCGATCAACCGGCTATGGGTGCGCTCATAGATAATCCCGACACAGAGGAATAGCCCGCCGGTCGTAATTCCATGGTTGACCATTTGGAGGACGGCGCCTTCGATGCCCTGTTGATTCATGACAAACAAGCCAAGTGTGACGAACCCCATGTGGCTCACGCTCGAATAGGCGATGAGTTTCTTGAGATCGACTTGGGCCAGTGCCATATAGGCGCCATAAATGATCGCAATGATGGAGAGGACGACCATCATCGGCGTAAAGATGCGGCTGGCGTCCGGCAACATCGGTAAACTGAATCGCAAGAATCCATAGGTGCCCATTTTCAAGAGGATGCTGGCGAGAATGACGCTGCCGGCAGTTGGAGCCTCGACGTGGGCGTCCGGGAGCCAGGTGTGAAACGGAAACATGGGAACCTTGACGGCAAAAGCCGCGAAAAACGCCAGGAAAAGCCACATTTGCAGCGAAGCAGGATATGTCCCCTGGCTTAACGCGAGGATATCGAACGTGTGTCCCCCATAAAAGTACAGGACGAAGATGGCAACCAATAAGAGTACGCTTCCTACGAGGGTATAGAGAAAGAACTTGATGGCCGCATACAGCCGGTTGGCCCCTCCCCAGACACCGATGAGGAGGTACATCGGAATCAACATGGCCTCCCAAAACACATAGAACAGCACGAAGTCCAACGCAACGAATACCCCCACCATGGCCGTTTCCATGACCAACAACATGGCCATGAAACCTCGAACCCTCGTGGTGATCGCATTCCAGGATGCCAAGACACAGAGAGGCATGATCCCGGCAGTCATCAAGACCAGCGGCAAACTGATCCCGTCGAGACCCAGGCTGTAGTAAATGGGAGGAACCGTGATCCAGGCGACATGCTCGGTGAACTGCATCTGATTGGCCTGCGGATCGAAGAGCCACCAGAGCGGAAGGGCAACGAACAAATCGGCCAAGGTCGCGGCGAGCGCAATCCATCGGGCAGTCGATTCCGTCGCGAAATACAATGCGATGGCTCCCGCAAGGGGAAGTACAAGGA
>Ga0031653_10000318_pt1 | contig 9924 bp, 11 predicted proteins | sample FrelakmetBRP12BR_FD_55210 | JGI IMG/M metagenome (GOLD analysis project Ga0031653, IMG submission 55210) | Freshwater lake sediment microbial communities from the University of Notre Dame, USA, for methane emissions studies - BRP12 BR | ecosystem: Environmental > Aquatic > Freshwater > Lake >... | reverse complement strand
GGCTCTTCTCCCTTCCCCTCACAAAGGGGACAACACAAAAGGAACAGAAATGGTCGCACCCTTGCATAATGGTCACATAGGACTTCACCTTCTCTAAGGGCCTTCCAGGAAGAACAGCCTTCAAATATTTCCCNTCTTGGTCAAANCTGGTCTCGCAAACCCTTTCTCCAGAAACTTCGATCTTTTGTAATAACTGGGGAATCATANGGATAGCATGAGTTCCTATGACCATGTCCAGATAAGGAATCCGATCTAAAAGCTTATTTCNCTCCTGCTGGGCAACGCACCCAGCCACTCCAATAATCGTTCCCCTCTTCTTCTTCAACCATTTATACCTTCCCAAAGCACTATAGACTTTATGTTCTGGCTTCTCCCGAACGCTGCAGGTGTTGATGAGAATGAGATCTGCCTCTGTGGCGTCTNTCGTTTCAAGGTAATGAGACCCCTCTAAGAGACGAAAGATCCGCTCCGTATCGTGTTCGTTCATTTGACAGCCATAAGTTTCAATATATACTCTTCTCTCCATCAATCATCCCAAGCAAATCTTACGTCATCGGCAGACCGTTTCCAAACCATGAAAAACCCCCTCCCCCTCTCCCCTCAGGGCAGAGGGGGAGGGTGAGGGGGGAGATATTGGGNTTGGACTTTCCCTTTCTTCGCTACTTTCTCACCTTGAATTTTTTGTCTAACATCCCCATTTTCTCAACGATACCACCATATTCGAGCTCACCATAAGGCAACATCGCCACCCCAGAAAAGCCCTGCTGTCGAATCTCCGTTGCCTTCTGAGAAACTTTATTTCTTACCCAATCCCAATAGGGATGATCAAAGGCATCCGCAGGTTCGGTCAATTTTCCATTATGGACACAGAAAGCATGGCAAGCGACGACAGGAGGTCCATCGAAGTACGAGATCGGCGAATTGAATCGGACAGGCATGAGTGGCCCAGTATGGCTTCCTCTCATAAATCCTGCAACATAGTGGCCGATGTTGAACGGGGCAAGCACTTCACCGGTGGCAGGGAATGCGCCCTGAACCCTCACCAACATGACCGGGTCGTCCTTTCCTGTATATTTCCCNGCGATATTGTGAAGTCGAGTCGTGCTCACCGAAGCCCCAATGTCCCCATTATTTCTGGAATAGATGGACTCAACCACAAAACGCTGATTGTCCCTTAAAAGAGCCGCAATGTCATAGATCTCCTCAGGGGCATTCAGCTCAATCAACCGATCCCCTTTGGTATAATTAACATCCATGATGACGAACTTAAATCCTTTATTCATTGAAGGACTGAGGATCAACCCTGCATTGTACATGGGGTCTACAAAAGCCAAATAAAGAGGTAGATTATAGGCGCCGGGGTCCGTCTTATCCGCGGCAAAGAAAAGGAAGGGTTCNTTCGGTCTCTCTTCAAATTCCATCTCGGCTACGGCTGGACCCATCCCCCTCACATTCCCTGAAAAGGAATCTTTCAACAGGTCCTGACCGGCTCCATAAAGCCCTTGNTCCTTTGCCACTTTTGTCCCAGCGACAAAAGCATCCCAAGCCAATTTGTGGACTTTCTCACTTNCTTTCCCCAGCGCATGGGAGAAAAGAATAGCTATATCATCTCCCGTGTGGCTGATAAAAAAATCAGTAATGAATCCTTTGCCCTTTTGGGCCACATAATTTCTGACCTCCGCAATCAATTTCTCACTGGGCTTGATATGCCCCCCGATGCTTCCAATGTCTGCCTTAATGATGCTGAGTGTCGTTTTCATAGTTTTCCTCCTTTCTTTTCCACCATTCCCTGCCTACCGGCGGGCAGGCATGATTCTATTGTTTACTAAGCTCTGGTTTCACAGTCTCCACTTTTTTATTTCCCGAATGGACGAATAATTCGTCAAATCAAGATTGAGTGGAGTAATGGAAATGTAAGATTTCGACACGGCCTCCACATCCGTATTTCTTCCTTTATTAAAAATTAACTGTCCGCCACCGATCCAATAATATTTTCTTCCCCGGGGATCCATCTTCTCAATGACCCCATTCCCACCATGGATCAATCTTCCCTGTTGTGTGATCTTATAAGATTTGATTTCTTTCTCATCCACATTGGGAACATTGATATTGAGAAAAGTATTTTGGGGAAGCTCCTTTTTAATAATATATCGCCCCATCCTTAGGGCAAAATGGGCAGCCACGTCGAATCTAAAATGGCTCCGGGAAACCAAGGAGATAGCAAAAGAAGGGACTCCTAACAAGGTCCCTTCGAAGGCGGCGGATACTGTCCCAGAATAAATGAGATCATCTCCTAAATTTCCCCCCTTATTAATCCCCGATACAATCAACCGTGGCCGTTCTGGAAGAATCGTATTCACTCCCAGGTGAACACAATCTGCTGGGGTTCCATCCACTGCGTAAAAATTCTTCTTAATCTTCTCGACTCGAAGTGGCCGGTGAAGGGTGAGAGAATGAGCAATGGCACTCTTTTCCCTATCTGGGGCGACCACAAATACCTCTCCAATCTCTTGGAGTACTTTTGCCAACACGGTGATGCCTTTCGAATGAATCCCATCATCATTGGTGACCAGAATATTTAATGATTTGCCCATACTAATATAATGGCGAGAAATAAATTACAATAACCAAATTTCAAGCTCAAAATAAATTCTAATTATCTAATCACCAAACAAAATTTAGGACTTTTGAAATCTGAATATTGGATATTATTTGGATTTTGGTGCTGGGTCATTGGTGATTTAATAAGAGATGGTCGGGGCGAGAGGATTTGAACCTCCGACACCTGGCACCCCATGCCAGTGCGCTACCAGGCTGCGCTACGCCCCGATAAAAATAATGGAACAATGGAGTAATGGAACGCTGGAATACTGGGTGTTATAACGAAGAACCTTTTCTGTTATTTGTCTATACCCATTATTCCACCACTCCCCAATTTCATTATTCCCATTTGTAACTACTATAGTCAATTTTACTTCAAAAGTCCAGCTTCCCATTAATCGACCACGACGGCCGTCCCTCTCGCTCCGACAAGCAGCATCACCATATCATTATGAGCTCCTAAAACTTTATAAATGATCTCCACCCCCACCACTGCATTTCCTCCCAATTCAATGGCCTCGTCTTCAATAGACTTGATCGCAAGATCCCTCCCGGTATGGACTTTCTCTGTCCAAGAAAGGGCAATGCCACCGTTAAACTTCCCTAGATCTAACTCTTTGACTAAACCCACTCCAAAAACATGCTCATGAGAGACCATCCCGAGTGTCTTCACAATTTTTCGATTGGCAAACTCAGGTGTGCTAATCGAAACGATTTCTTTACGTTTTTGTTCCATCTCTAAAAATTTCCTGACCTCTTTTTTCCCTTTCTCGTAACAAACAGGACATATATCTGGCAATCCCTGGCCCGACTCATAGACAGAGGAACTGCCACATAATGTACAACTCACAACCCAATTCATGAAACTCTCCTCTTTAACTCGCCTTTATTTCTGGATGGGGAGCAATCCCCTTCTTCCCTTTTCTTGAAAAGATCAATATTGCAAGGCTGAAAACAATGATCCAGAATAAAAGAAAACAGATGAAGATAAATTAAAGAGCAAGCAAGGCGATGATGACTTTAGACATGTTCCCCCTTTACAAGGCGTGATACAAATTGAAACTTTTGATCAATATTGGATGAGGGTAAACTATTCAAGCATTTTTCTGATCCCCTTTAGTTCTTCCTGAAGAGTGACCATAAACTCATGAGCTTTTCCGTTGGATCCCCTCTCTGTCAGTCTTAATTTCATTTGCTTATTTTCTATTCTTTCCAGATCTCGGATTTTTCTCTTTGCCCCGGCGATAGTAAACCCATCCTCATAGAGGAGTTTCTTGATCTTCAGGATGAGGTCCAGGTCTTTCCTCCTGTAGAGCCGCTGCAAAGATCCTCCTTTATGGGGTTTGATGACTTTAAACTCCGATTCCCAATAACGAAGCACATGAGGCTTGAGACCTGTAATGCGACTCACCTCACCGATCCGATAATAGAGTCTTTCATGGGGGATGGGGTTATCAATCTCGTGCCTTTTGAGTAACCTGGTCATGATTCCTCTCTCACTGCTTCCCGCCATTGGCAGAAAGCAGATGCAGGTCCTGCATAGAAAAACACGAAAGGCTAAGTCTCCTTACGATTGAGGCCTCCCTTTAACACCTGACTTGGCTTAAAGGTTAATATCCTCCTTGCCGTAATCTCGATGTCGCCCCCGGTTTGTGGATTTCGGCCTCGCCTTGATCTCTTTTTTCGGACAACAAAGTTTCCAAACCCGGAGATCTTGATCTTATCCTCCTTGATCAAGGTATCCTTGATGATATCAAAAATATACTCTACGATTTTAGCCACCTCTTTCTTTGAAAATCCCACTTTCTCATAGATTTCCTCAACGATATCTACCTTCGTCATAACTCGCCTCCTCCTTTCTGAGCAAAGTTTATTGCCTTAATTCGAGTGGAAAGACCTCTTTTAATCTGGAGAGGATCTTCTCATGATATTGGTTGACCTCTTCGTCCGTCAAGGTGCGATCATTTGCTTGATATCGGATTCGATAAGACATCCCCTTTTTCCCCTCTGGGATGGGAGGTCCTTCATAGATATCGAAGAGATTGACCTCTTCGACAAAGGGCTGTTGGAGGGTCCGGATCGTCTCCATCACCCTCTCTGATTCCAAAGCTTTATCGACCACCACTGAAAGATCCCTGTAAACCACTGGAAATTTTGGCAACGGCTGAAATCTCTTTTCCTCCCCCGCCACTTGCACCATTTTGCTAAAATCCATTTCAAAGAGATAACCTTTCCCATGAATTTCATAATGGCTCAACACCTGGGGATGAACCTCACCCAAAACTCCCAACATTTCATGGCCGAGGATGACCCTGGATGCTTTCCCTGGATGAAGGTAAGGGATATCCTCCGCTATATTAAATTTAAATCCCCTGATCTGCAAGGCCTCCAACAGATCTTCAACGCACCCTTTGATATCAAAAAAATCAACAGGTCTCGAGGAAAAAGCCCAATGGGGATCTCTATCAAACCCCATGGCCAACCCCACCAGAAATTTAACTTCTTTGGGAAGCCTTTCTCCCTCTTGGGGAATGAAAACTTTTTTCAATTCAAAGAGTTTGAGATTGGAATTTTTCCACGAGACATTATAGCGTGCGGTCTCCAACAGCCCCGGAATCAGTGTCGTCCTCATGACGGAGAGATCCTCTGTCAGGGGATTGAGAATCCGAAGATGTTTTCTTCTCGGGTCGTCCAACGGAAGTCCAATGACATCCCAAGAAATAGGAGAGGTAAAACTGTAAGTAATCACCTCGTGGTAACCATGATAGATGAGGGTATCGATCACTTTCCTTTCAACAAGGAACTCTTTACTTCTTTCTTCTGATGAAGGAGGTCCTTTGGGAATGGTCATTGGAATGTTCTCATATCCATCCAAACGGGCCACTTCCTCAATGAGGTCGATCTCCCTCTCCAAATCCCCCCGAAAAGAAGCCGGGGTCACCACCAGAATATCTTCCTCTTCTCCTCGGACTTCCAATTCTAAATCTTCCAGGTAATTCCTCGCTTGGTTGACAGAAACCTCGGTTCCCAAGACCTGATGAATTTTTTTGACACTCAACCGGATCGGGCTTGGCGTGATCGTGACTGGGTAGACATCGATCACCCCCTCCAGCACTTTTCCCCCGGTCAATTCCTGAATCAGTCGGGTGGCCCGGTTCGCTGCCGAGAGGCATCCTGCATAATCGATCCCTCTTCCGAATCGATAGGCGGCTTCTGTTTCTAAGCCGAGTTTCTTTGATGTCCTTCGATTCGCTACCGGATTGAAATAGGCGCTCTCGAGGAGGACCTTCTGGGTATCTTCTTTGATCTCTGAATTGAGGCCACCCATCACACCGGCAATGGCAACGGGCTTTACGCCATCACAGATCATGAGCATTTCCTTATCTAACGTTCTTTTCACCCCATCCAGAGTGACAAATTCCTCACCCTCCTTCGCCCTCCGAACAACGATCCGCCCCTCTTCCAGCAATTCAAAATCGAAGGCATGGAGCGGTTGCCCATATTCCATCATCACATAATTAGTCACATCGACCACATTGTTAATAGATCGTATCCCCACTTTTTCCAATCGATCGCTCATCCAATGGGGAGAAGGACCAATCTTCACCCCCTCGATCATCCTTGCTACATAACGGGGACATAAATCCTGATCCAAAATCGTGACAGAAGTTTTTTGGTGGATCTCTTCCCCTCGATCAGAGAGGGAAAGGGTGGGATATTTCATTTTTTGATGAGTTAAGGCAGCGATCTCTCGGGCGACTCCGATCACACATAGGCAATCGGGACGATTGGGAGTGATGCTGATATCAAGAATCGTGTCCTTCAAACCCATGGCCTCGCCTAAGTCACCCCCTAAAGTTACATGGGACGGAAGAATCATGATACCAGAAGCGTCCTGCCCGAGAGCGAGTTCAATTTCTGAACAGAGCATCCCTTCGGAGGGTATCCCTCGGATTTTCGACTTCTTGATTTCAATCCCATTCGCAAGCTTGGCTCCTACAAGGGCCAACGGAACTTTCTGCCCCTCCCTGATATTGGTTGCACCGCAGACGATTGAAAAAGTTTCTTGTTGGGTCTTTACTTCAACTAATGAGAGGCGATCCGCATTAGGGTGTTTTCGAATAGAACGGATCTCTGCGACCACCACCTTCTCCAATCCTTCACCCACGGAGATGGCCTCTTCCACTTCCAGGCCCACCATGGTCAGAAGATTGATCAACTCCTTTAATCCCATCCGGATCTGGACATAATCCTTGAGCCAATTCAGACTGACCTTCATGATTCTCCCATTGGGGATTTCGGAATTTTAACTCCGTAATCCCTGCCCGCGGCAGGCAGGTGCAATCCGTATTTTAAAATTGACGGAGGAACCTCAAATCATTCGTAAAGAAGAGTCGGATATCATTAATTCCATATTTAAGCATGGCAATCCGTTCAATGCCCATTCCAAATGCAAAGCCGGTAACTTCTTCAGGGTCATAATTCACAAACTTGTACACTGCTGGGTCCACCATCCCGGACCCCAAAATCTCTAACCATCCTGTATGAGAACAGACCCCGCATCCCTTTCCACCACAGATGAAACACTCGATGTCAATTTCTGCACTGGGCTCCGTGAAGGGAAAGAAACTCGGTCGAAATCGGAGTCCTGTCTCTTTGCCGAACATCTGATGAACAAAGATGGTCAAGACACCTTTCAGATCTGCAAAGGTAATCCCCTTGTCGACTAAAAGGCCTTCGACCTGATGAAACATGGGGGAATGAGTTGGGTCTGAATCGCAGCGGTAGACNGCTCCCGGACAGATCACTCGAACTGGCGGTCGCTTCTTCTCCATGGTCCTCACCTGAACGGGCGAGGTATGGGTTCTTAAAACCACATCCTCTGAAATAAAAAAAGTCGCCTGCATCTCTCTTGCAGGATGACCCTTCGGAATGTTGAGGGCTTCAAAATTGTAGTAGTCCAATTCGACTTCTGGGCCTTCCACGACTTCGAAGCCAAGACGGGAGAAGATATCGATAATTTCATGAAGAGTCTGGGTGAGAGGATGCTTTTTCCCGACAGGGATCCTTCTGCCAGGAAGTGTCACATCGATCTTTTCCCTTTCTAAAGCCTCCCTTCTCTCTCGTCCACGTATAAAGGAAAGGGCCTCTTCGATCCTCCCTTCCGTGGTTTCTTTCACCTGATTCGCCTTCTTGCCTATCTCTTTGCGGTCTTCCTCAGGAAGCGTTCCCAATCGTTTGAGAAGCTGAGTCAGGCTCCCCTTTTTCCCTAATACCTTCACTCGTATTTCAGAGATCTCTTTCTCGGTGGAGGCTTGAGAAATAGAAATGACGATATCGCTCTGAAGTCTTTCTAATTCATCTAGCATAAATAGATCCCTTATCTCCTCAACCATCTCCTCTTCCCATTTGAAGAGAGAAAAGATGACAGGAAATTTATGCTATTTAGATTTAGCTTTTGCCATCTCAGCAATTTTGGAAAAGGCACCGGGATCATTCACTGCCAAATCGGCTAATACCTTTCGATCCAATTCGACATGGGCTTTTCTCAGAGCATCCATTAAACGACTATAAGAGAGACCGTGCTGCCTCGCTGCCGCATTGATGCGAGTGATCCAAAGCCTTCTAAAATCTCTCTTCCTGGCCCTCCGATCTCGATAGGCATAAGCCAGAGCTCGATGGACCGCATCAACCGCCGTTCGGTAGAGCCGGCTTCGCCCCCCCCTATAACCCTTCGCCATTTTTAGGACCTTTTTCCGTCTCTGTCTTGTTTCCGGTCCTCCTTTTACCCTTGGCATGATTGACACTCCTCCGTGTGATTATTCATTGCGAATTTCAAAATTCAAATTGCAAATTAAAAAATGAAGATTCTTAAAGTTTGAATTTTATATCTTCCAATTTGCATTTTACATTGGCCATCTAAATATAAGGGATTAACTTCTTTATTCCTTTGGAATCCGTTTTTGCGATGAGCTTCGGTTTTCTGAGACCGCGCTTTCGATTCGTCCGTTTCTTCGTCAGAATATGTCNGGCAAAAGCCCTTTTGGCCTTGATCTTCCCTGTTCCAGTCTTCTTGAATCGCTTTGCCGCTCCTCTATTGGTCTTTAATTTTGGCACGGGGTATTCTCCTTCTGATATGGTGTTGTCTTCAATGCGGATTTCGGAATTCGGATTTCGGAATAAGAAATAATTTTAAAAAATTTGATTTCCCCATTCACTCAACACTCCGAATTCAGTATTCCACAACAGAAGATTATTGTGGCTTTTGACTTTGGAGAGGAGCTAAGACCATGATGAAATTTCTTCCTTCAAATTTGGGAGCCAGCTCAACCTTTCCCCATTCCTTTGCCTCCTCGGTAATCCTACTCAGCATGTTCCTTCCTAAGTCTGGGTGAGCTAACTCCCTTCCTCTAAAAACAACGGTCACCTTGGTCTTATTTCCCTCCTTTAAAAAACGTTCAATATGACGAAGCTTGAATTGGAAATCATGCTCTTCTGTCTTCGGCCTCATCTTCACTTCCTTAAGATGGACAATGGCTTGTTTCTTTTTTGCTTCATGGGCCTTCTTGCTCTGCTGATATTTGAATTTCCCATAGTCCATGATGCGGCAGACAGGCGGTTCCGATTTCGGAGAAACCTCTACCAAATCTAATTCAACATTGGTAGCCAAACGAAGTGCCTCGTATACCGGTAAAATTCCCAATTGTTTGCCATCGGGGTCAATGACCCTCACTTCCTTCGCTCGAATCTCTCGATTAATTCGAACATCTCTGACGATAAACATCACCTCCTTTGCAACTGATCGCTATGCGCATAGCGCTAAGCGCTTAGCGTGTTTTTGTTAAAGGGTTGGATATTCCGATTCGATCAGTTTGACGAAATCCTCAACCGACATCGATTTCAATGTTTCTCCACTTCTCTTCCGAGGAGAGAAGGTTCCCTCTTTCACTTCACGGTCCCCAGCCACCAACATATAAGGAATCTTTTGAATCTGGGCTTCTCGAATCTTGAACCCCAATTTCTCATTTCGGATATCCTTTTCTACCCTCACTCCCTTTTGAATGAGTTGATGGTAAATGCCTTCTGCATAAGGAATCTGTTTATCCGTCACGGTCATGAGAATGGCTTGGATGGGGGCAAGCCAAACAGGAAATGCCCCGGCATAGTGCTCAATCAATACTCCGATAAACCTCTCCATCGCTCCGAGAATGACACGGTGAAGCATCACCGGTCGATGCCGTTCCCCATCACTCCCCACATAGGTCAGGTCGAACCTTTCAGGCATAGCAAAATCCACCTGAATCGTTGCACATTGCCACCTTC
>Ga0031653_10000317_pt1 | contig 9927 bp, 9 predicted proteins | sample FrelakmetBRP12BR_FD_55210 | JGI IMG/M metagenome (GOLD analysis project Ga0031653, IMG submission 55210) | Freshwater lake sediment microbial communities from the University of Notre Dame, USA, for methane emissions studies - BRP12 BR | ecosystem: Environmental > Aquatic > Freshwater > Lake >... | reverse complement strand
CGGGATCGATCTTCCGATATTCCAGTTCCTGAAGATTTCCCTCATGGTGGTCAAACCAGAGCCCGCACTGGAGGGGGTAAGGCAGGTCACAGACCACGTCCTTTTCGGTGATGGTGATTTGGGACCTCAGGATCGTCAGGGGTCCTGCAAAAAGAATCTTTCCCACACCCAATGCCCGTGCGCAAAGGGCCGCGCTCAGGATTCCGTCAAAATCGTTGTGGGTGACGATCTTGTCATAACTCACCGGAGAATCCGGAAAGGATGTCGGCTCCATAGTGGAAATCTAACAGAGATGAAGGGGCGGGTCAATGGCCTTGGGTATTGACAAACAGGGAGGCATCCCTTAAAATGAAATTGAAATTCAATTTCAAAAAGGGGAAAACCATGGAGTCCAATCAATTTAAGACTCTGATTTCTGAAGAGGGGCTCAAATCCACCCGGCAGAGGGCGGAGATCCTTGATATCTTTCTCAACTCCACCGGCCATCAGAACCTTGCGGAGATCTATGCCCGGGTGGCCAAGACGAATCCTAAGATCGGTTATACCACGGTCTATCGGACCCTCAAGCTTCTCACCCGCCTGGGTCTCGCCGCCCAGCGAAAATTTGCCGATGGTGAGACCCGATACGAATCCACTGCCGAGGGAACCCACCATGACCATCTCATCTGCCTCGGCTGTGGAAAGATTGTCGAATTTGAAGACGATGGGCTTGAATCTCTTCAACATCGGATTGCGAGGCGCCATGGCTTCAAAATCTTTCATCACCGGATGGAACTTTACGGCTACTGCGGCCCGTGCGCTCATAAGAAAACCCCCCTTAGGAGAAAGGGATGATGGAGTCTTGTAGAAAAGAAACCAGACCGAAAGATTCATCCGGAGAGAGAATCATCCTCATCGGCAACCCCAATGTTGGAAAATCGGTCATCTTCAACTATCTGACAGGCAAATATGTCACCGTCTCCAATTACCCCGGAACAACGGTCGAAGTGGCCACCGGCGCCATGTTCACTAAAGGGAAAAAATTTCAGGTCGTCGATACTCCGGGGATCAATTCCCTCATTCCCACATCAGAGGATGAGAAGGTCACCCGGGACATCCTGCTACACGGCCCTCCGGCCCATCTGGTTCAGGTCATCGATACCAAAAACCTTCGAAGGGGACTCCTCATCTCCCTTCAACTCTTAGAGATGGGGGTTCCCTTTATCGTTGTCCTCAACATGTGGGACGAAGCAAAAAGCAGAGGAATTGACATCAACCTCCGCAAACTCTCCGAGCACCTGGGCATGCCGGTCCTCAAAGCAGTAGCCACCCGACGGAAGGGCCTCGAAAAAATCAAGGAAAACCTACAGCCCCGTGTCACCTCCTTTCCTGCCATTACCTATCCGGAGGCTATCGAGGATGGCGTTTCCCGCATCACCTCCCCTTTACCCGAGCCCCCCATTTCCAAACGCTCTCTTGCGCTGATGCTTCTTTCAGGAGACGAAAGCCTCGCCGAATGGCTCCACCAAAATCTGTCCGAGGAGGAAATCTCCCGGATCGAAAAAATTCGGCATGAGGTCCAGACCCGTTTTCGGGATCCCATTGGATACCTGATCAATCAGGCCCGTCTCCGAAAGGTGGATGAAATCCTGTCCCGGGTGAGAACGTCTCCGGAGGAAACTCCCAAGACGTTCTCCGCCTCTCTCGGAAACCTGGTGATCCACCCATTCTGGGGGATTCCCATCCTTCTCTTCATCCTCTTTCTTACCTATCAGTTTGTCGGGGTCTTCGGCGCCCAGATCAGTGTTGATTTCCTCGAAAAAACCCTCTTCGGAGAATGGTTCCTTCCGCCTCTGACCGGGCTCATCCACCGATTCATTCCCATCCCCATTCTTCAGGAACTCCTTGTTGGCCCTTATGGAATCCTCACCATGGCCCTCACCTATGCGATCGCCATCGTCCTCCCCATTGTGGGCTGTTTCTTCATCATCTTCGGACTGATGGAGGATTCGGGATATCTGCCAAGGCTGGCGGTGATGAGCAATAAAATCTTCAAGAGGATGGGGCTGAACGGCAAGGCTGTCCTGCCCATGGTCCTGGGACTCGGCTGCGATACCATGGCTACGATGACAACCCGGATCCTGGATACCGAAAAGGATCGTACCATCGTCACCCTCCTACTGGCCCTTGGAGTGCCCTGCTCAGCCCAGTTAGGGGTAATCCTTGGCATGTTTTCAGGGCTTCCGATCTTTTATCTCCTCACCTGGATTTTTCTCATCGCGCTCATTCTGGTCATGGTTGGATATTTAGCGGCCAGGCTCCTTCCCGGTGAAGGTTCCGATTTTATCCTGGAACTTCCACCCCTGCGGATCCCTAAAATTTCCAACATTCTGGTAAAAACCCTCGCCCGGCTCGAATGGTACCTCAAGGAGGCGGTTCCCCTCTTCATCCTCGGAACCCTCTTCCTCTTCATCCTTCATCAGACAAAGGCGCTCGCTTTTCTCGAACGGATTTCAACCCCTCTGATCGTCCACTTCCTCGGGCTTCCTGCAAAAGCCACAGAGGCTTTCATCATAGGATTCCTCCGGAGAGACTATGGAGCGGCAGGGCTCTTCATGCTCGCCAGGGAGGGACTCCTCGACCCCCGTCAGATCCTGGTCAGTCTGGTGACGATCACGCTCTTCATCCCCTGTATTGCCCAGTTCTTCATGATGATCAAAGAGAGGGGATTTAAAAAAACCCTCTGGATCTCGGCCGTGGTCTTTCCCGTTGCTTTTGGGGTGGGAGGCCTGCTAAACTTTTTATTGAAATTCCTGGGGCTCTAAAATGGAAAAACCCTCTTTCAATCGATGCCCTCTTTGCGGAGGAGAATTCTCGGATTCGGAGATGAAATGCAGGGGATGTCTCATCTCAAAGGACTGCGGACTCCTCTGTTGCCCCCATTGCGGATACTCCTATAAGGAACGCTCTGCCCTGGTCGATTTTTTCAAATCTTTTTGGAGGAAGGTGAAACCATGAATCGGAATTCGGATTTGCCCGGAGGACCCCATCAAATGAGATGGGGTGGCAGAAGAGAGATTGAGGAGGAGCGGATCGATGAGATCCTCGAACTCATCTGGACGTTGCGGGAGAGAGGGATCACCGATCTGGATCAACTTCTTGAGGCGGGGAAGGATTTGGAGGCGAAATCGATCCTCCGCGTGATGATCAGGGATGACCTCTTTGATGTGGAAGGCAATCGGGTGATCCTTAAGGAGCGCGGAGAGGAGAAGGCCAGGGAGATCATCCGGCGCCACCGTTTGACCGAAAGGCTCCTCTCAGAGATATTTGAGATGTCCGAAGAGGAGGTGGAGCAAGAGGCCTGCAAACTGGAGCATATCCTGAGCCCCGGGGTGACGGAAAGCGTCTGCACCTTTCTCGGCCATCCGCCCACCTGTATTCATGGGAAGCCTATCCCGAGGGGAGAGTGCTGTGCCAAATTCAAAAAGGAGATGAAACCCCTCGTCACCCCCCTTGAGGAGCTGGGACTGGGAGAAGAGGGCAGGATCGTCTTCATCGCTCCCCGATCCCATCAACGGCTTGACCGGCTAAGCGCCCTGGGGATCGTTCCCGGAAGTATTCTCCGGATGCATCAGAGAAACCCTTCCTATGTGCTTCAGATCGGAGAAACGACACTCGCTCTGGATGGGGAAGTGGTGAAGGATATCTATGTGAAAAAGGTTAAAGATTAATCGTCCTCTTTTTTATTGGAAGTTTCTCCGCGGCGGCGTTCCATCTCCTCCTGGATGAGCGCTCCAAGGCTGTTTGAAGCCGACCCCTGATTCGACATATACCTCTCAATCTCGGACTTCTCCATCTTCTCCTTCAACCCTTTCAGGCTTAGCCCAATCCTTCGCTCCTGTGAATCGACATGAAGGACGATGGCAGAGACCATCTCACCCTGCTTCAACACATCCGAAGGTCTCTCTACCTTCTCCCTGCTGATCTCGGAAACATGGACCAGTCCCTCGATCCCTTCTTCGAGTTCGATGAAGGCGCCGAAATCGGTCACATTGGTCACTCTTCCGTTGACCATCTCTCCCTTTCGGTATCGCCGGGCTACCTCTTTCCAGGGGTCCTGGGTCAACTGCTTGATCCCGAGGGAGAAACGCTCATTTTTTGGGTCGATGCTCAACACAACGGCCTCGACCTCCTGCCCTTTCTTAAAAAGCTCGGCTGGATGTTTGATCTTCTTTGTCCACGACATCTCCGACACATGAACCAGCCCGTCCACTCCTTCTCCGAATCCAATGAAGATACCAAAATCGGTGATCGTCTTCACCTTTCCCGCCACCCGGATGCCAGGAGAATATCTTTCTGCAATCAGGTCCCAAGGATTGGGTTCGACCTGTTTCATCCCCAGGGAGATCCTGCGTTTCACCGGATCGCAATCAAGAACCATTACTTCCAGAAGGTCGCCGATGTGGACGATCTTGGAAGGATGTTTCATCTTCTTACCCCAGGTCATTTCAGAGATATGAACCAATCCTTCGATTCCCTCCTCAAGCTCGACGAAGACGCCATAATCGGTGATATTGACCACTTTCCCCTGAACGCGCGTTCCCACCGGATAATTCTCCAGAGCGGAATTCCATGGATCAGGGAGGATCTGCTTCAATCCCAGCGAAACCTTCTCCTTCTCCTGATCGAAGTGCAGAACCTTCACCCTGATCTGCTCTCCCACAGAGATCCTCTCAGATGGATGTCCGACCCTTCCCCAGCTGATGTCCGTAATGTGGAGAAGGCCATCAATCCCTCCTAAATCGATGAAAGCTCCGTAATCGGTGAGGCTCTTGATCGTCCCCTCAACAGTCTCTCCTTCCTGGAGATGCTTCAGTGTCTCCCCCCTCTGGACCTTTCTCCCCTCTTCGAGAAGAATCCGGCGGGAAAGAACGATATTGTTCCGCTTCCGGTTGAACTTGATCACCTTAAAGGTCAATCTCTGGCCGATCAGGTCATCCAGATTGCGAACCGGTTTCAGATCGATTTGAGACCCGGGGAGAAAGCCATAGATGCCCCCGATATCGACGGAGAGCCCACCTTTCACTTTGGAAACGATCTCTCCCTCAATCATTTCACCTTCCCTGCAGGACCGGCTGACATCTTTCCAAACATTGACTTTATCCGCCTTCTCCTTCGAGAGGATGAGCAACCCCCCCTCCCTATCCTTCTTTTCCAACAGGACATCAACCCTGTCTCCCACCTTCACATCCAACTTCCTGTTCCTCTTCAGGAACTCCTCCATAGGAATCTGGCCTTCACATTTATAGCCTACGTCCACGGTGACATGGTCGGGTGTAATCTCGATGACCGTCCCCCTTAGGATCTGACCCTCCGCGATCTCCTTAAAGCTCTCCTCGTAGAGCGTTTGAAAATTCTCTGGTTCTTCCCTGCGCTGGAGGCCCTTGGTTCCCTCTTCCTTCTCTCCTTCTACAGGAGGGGCCTCTTTTAACTCTTCTGCCGCAGGAGTCGATTCGTTTTTAACCATTCAATAAAACCCCCTTTTCCAAGCAATTCAAAAGTTTATACCATACTCATAAAAAAATTACAAATCCTTTAAGTCTACCGGCTTTTTAAACGCCTGATCTGTCTTTCCACCTCTTGAATGATCCAAGAAGGTGTGGAGGCTCCGGCAGTAAGTCCCACTTTCCCTTTTCTTACCAGCCATTTAGGATTCAGTTCCTGAGCTATTTCAATATGATGGGTACGGGGTTGTACCTCGCGGCAGATCCCTGCTAACCTCTGAGTATTGCCGCTATTATAGCCGCCCGCGACGATCATGCACTCCACCTTCTTTGCAATCTCCACTGCCTCCTTCTGCCGAACCGTCGTCGCGTCACAGATGGTATTGAACACCCTGACCTCTTTTGCCCTGGACAGACTGGCCGCTACGACCTCTTTAAAGAGGTCAAAGGACTGTGTGGTCTGGGCAATGATCCCCACCTTCTTCCATGGGCCCAGCCTCTTCAAAGTTTCCGGCCTCTCAACCACCCCCACCTCCTTGTCGAGATAACTCCGGATGGCTTCAACCTCAGGATGATCCGCATCTCCAACGATTAGTAGGGCATACCCGTTTCGGCGGAGGAACTTTGCAAAAAAATGGGCCCTTTTCACGATGGGACAGGTGGCATCGATGATCTTCAGCCCCTTCTTTTTTGCTTTCTCAAGGTCTTTCAATGAAACGCCGTGGGAGCGGAGGATCACCGTACCTCCAGTGATCTGTTCTATCCGGTTCTTCACCTTGATTCCCAGTCCATCTAAGTACTCTACGGCTTGAGGATTATGGATGAGAGGTCCTAAAGTATAGAGAGGGTGAGGATACTTCTGGGTCGCATCGAGAGCCATCTCCATGGCGCGCTTGACGCCAAAGCAGAATCCTGCCGATTTAGCGATAATCAGTTTCATCCCATCTCCTCTTCTCAGCGACAATGCGGCACATTTCTCCCACAATCTCATCAACCGAGCGGCAGGTGGAGTCAATGAGGATAGCATCATCCGCCCTTTTGAGGGGTGAAAGGAACCGGCTCATATCATTTTGGTCTCTCTCGACCACCTCCTTAAGCGTCTCTTTAAAATCGACCTCCACGCCCTTTTCCGAAAACTCTCTGAATCTCCTCCTTCCCCTCTCCTCCGGGTCCGCATCCAGATAAAATTTAAGGTCTGCATCAGGAAAGACAACCGTTCCGATATCCCTCCCCTCCAGCACCCCCCCTCCTTCCTTTCCCATCTCCCTCTGCATCCTGACAAGCGCTTCCCTCACAATCCTGCTCTTCGAAATTTCTGAAGCAAACCGGCTGATCTCAGGGGAACGGATGGCATGAGTGACATCTTCTCCATCGCAGATGATGCGGTTCTCTTCTCCCCCGGCGACAAAGGAGATCTGAATCGAAGAGACCAACCGAGAGAGAGCAATCTCATCTTCCGGTTCGATGCCCCTTTCTTTCGCCTTCATGGCAACGCCGCGATACATCGCTCCGGTGTCGATGTAGAGATAACCCAATCGCTTTGCCAGTTCTTTTCCGACCGTGCTCTTGCCGGCGCCGGAAGGCCCATCAATGGCGATGATCAACCTCTTATCTTCCAAAATTCTATCCTTTGTCTGTGGGTTAGGTTACGGCTATGAAACCCTTTTGATGTATCATGAGTCCTATAGTCTTATAGTCGTGTAGCCGAATAGTCTAAGGAAAAGGCTATATAACTATATGACTATGGAACTATGAGACTAACTGACTAACGATAGGTCAGGTTTATCATATCGAGCGGTAATTTTCAAGGATGGGAAGAGAACGGGTTGGCAATACAAGCCATGTCGAAACTTTCAGCTACTCCACTACACACGATCTTTCCGCCGATGAGATTGAGCCCTTTCCTCAACGCTTCGTTCTCTGCCAGCGCCTTCTCGTACCCGAGATCTGCCATCTGTAGGACATAAGGGAACGTGGCATTGGTGAGGGCAAAGGTGGAGGTTCTCGGATAAGCCCCGGGAATATTGGCCACACAATAATGGACCACCCCTTCTTCGATATAGGTAGGGTGTTCATGGGTGGTGGGCCTTGCCGTTTCAAAACAGCCGCCCTGATCAACCGATACATCGACGATGGCGGAACCAGGCCGCATCCCTTTGAGCATCTGATGGGTTACCAGTTTCGGAGCCTGGGCTCCCGGGATGAGAACCGCTCCGACAACCAGATCGGCATCCGAAATCTCCTCTTCGATCGTCATCCGGTTCGAGATGAAAGTGGCGATATGGCCATGGGTGATATCATGAAGGTAGCGAAGCCTTTCCGCCTGGACATCGAAAATGGAGACCCTGGCTCCCAAGCCCACAGCCACCTTGCAGGCATTGGCCCCAACTACCCCTGCTCCGAGGATGACCACTTTGGCTGGCGGAACTCCTGATGCGCCGCAGAGAAGGATTCCCCTTCCTCCATGCCTGGCCTCTAAACACATTCCGCCTGCAAGAATAGACGCTCTGCCTGCAATCTCACTCATGGGTCTGAGCAGAGGAAGCGAGCCATCCCGATCCTGGACCGTCTCATAACCTATTCCGATGATGCGCGATTCCAGTAACCTCCGGGTGAGACCTTCGCTTGCCGCAAGGTGGAGATAGGTGAACAGGATCTTGCCTGGCCTCAGTAAAGGAAACTCTTGCTCCTGAGGCTCCTTCACTTTGACGACCAGATCAGCTTTATTCCATATTTCTCCCGCGCTTTCGATGAGGATGGCTCCAGCTCTTTCATACTCCGTGTCGGAGAAACCACTTCCTGCTCCTGCGCCTTTTTCGACCAGAACCCTGTGATGATGAGAGACCAGAGCATCCACTCCCTGGGGTGTCATCGCCACTCTCTTCTCTCCGGCCTTGATCTCTTTTGGAACTCCGATGATCATCTCACACCTCATCCGCACTTTGTGGCCAAGCGTTTTGCAACAAAATCGACCATCTCTCCCGTGGCTTTTGAAAACTCCTTTGCAGTAGCCATCATGGCGGTATGAGAGATAAACTCGTCAGGGGTTAATCCATCCTCATTATAACCCTTTTCGAAATAAGGAATTCGTAATAATTTATCGAGAACAGCCCTGGGGATTTCCTCATCGATCTGGGGCCTGAACTCCGTCCCATCTAAATACTCGAATACCCCTTCGATAAAAGAGGGAGGACAGGTGAAAACGATATCCCCGCCCGCCAGTTTCTCTAAATGCCAGCAATGCTTTTTCCCGTCCATCTCCGGGCTGATCCTCAACGAACAGATGAGCATCTTGCTCGGGTAACCCCTCTCCTTCAGAAGCCGATAGGCCTTTTTGAAGATGGCGATCTCAGCCCACCGGACATCCGCCTCGGAAAGGTTGATCTTCAGCGATTCTGCCTCGTTTCGAAGATCTCCGAGGTCGCCGTAGCGCGGTCATATGGGTGATCACAGATCTCCATCGCGTCAAATCGACTCCATTCTGTTTTGCGATCTCCAACCCCTCTTTGACCGCTTTCGCGCAGGTCATCAACTGGGGAAGGACGAAAGTGAGGGTATTGTTCGTTGAGATTCCCTTTGAGGTTAGAAACCGGATGACCTCATACCCTTCCCTGCTTCCCGGAACCTTGATCATTACATTTGGACTGAGGCTTGCCAGTTCCAGCGCCTGTGAGATCATCTTCTCCTTATCGGTCAGATTTCGGGGATCCACCTGGCCGGAAAGGTATCCGTACCGGTATCCAGATTGCTCAAAAACCCCTTGATACATCTCTGCTCCCTTTTGAACGATCTTTTTGTAGGTTAGCCAGAAAAGGGATTCTTTGTCGATGCAGGGATTCTGTTCAATGAGATCATCAATGATCTGGTTCACAAACGACTCACGCGCTTTGATCACGCCGAGAGAAAGAGGAGGATTGGTAGTGACCCCGCGGAAGAGGGTTTTCTCCGGATGTTCGGGGTCATAGAGGTTCTTCAGTTGCTCCCGGACCTCTTCCGTCCGCCCTGGAGCGGTTTTCTTCACAACTCCCTCCGCCCATGAAGAGTAGACCAGAGGTGAAGAATCCCACCAGATCTCCAGTCCAGGATGGGTCTCCATCAACTTTTCGAAGGGGCCCTTCTTCATATTCGTTTCTCCTTCTTCCTGTTTTCAAAGAACCGTTTGATCGCCTGGACACAGAGGGAATTCTCCTCGTGTGTGCCTAAACTGATGCGGAAAAATCCGCTCCGTCCCCGGAAGGGAGCAAAGTATTTGAGCATGGCTCCCGCCTTCTCAAAAACATAATCGACCACCTCTTTGCCTGTGACTCCTGCATCCGTGGCATCGATGAGCACATAATTGCCGTGGGAGAAATAAGGCTTGACCCCGGGAATCTTCACGAGTTCCTTGCACACATACTCTACGCCCGCATTGTTGTAAGCCGCCTTCCGCTTCAACTCCTCTTCC
>Ga0031653_10000315_pt1 | contig 9956 bp, 7 predicted proteins | sample FrelakmetBRP12BR_FD_55210 | JGI IMG/M metagenome (GOLD analysis project Ga0031653, IMG submission 55210) | Freshwater lake sediment microbial communities from the University of Notre Dame, USA, for methane emissions studies - BRP12 BR | ecosystem: Environmental > Aquatic > Freshwater > Lake >... | reverse complement strand
CGAGTCCCCTGCCCATCAGCCGATGCTGCTCAATAAACTTCAAGACTTCATCATGCTCGGCCATTTCCGCCGAAGGCAACGCCTCCAGAAGTTCTAAGATTTCTCTTCTATTCTTGAGGTTGCCGCAGGCTAATTCTCCGATGATAAACGGATGGCAGAGGACGTCCCCATCCCCAAGCATAGTTTGGAGTCTGGGAACGTTATCACGAAAATGTGCCACCCAGACAGACGTATCTGCGAGAACCATGGCTATGTCTTAGGTGACCTTCTTCTGGGAATAGAATGGAGAGCTTTTTCCGTTCCCCCCAGCCGGGCCAGTCTCCGGCTGCTCTCGAGAGCAATCAGCGCTTTGAGCCCCAGCCGGACAAGGGATGTCTTCTCCTCAATCTTGGTCAGAGAGGAGGCCTTGTCCAAGAGATCCTTGTCAATATTGATTGTCGTCCTCATATGCATATATATGCATCATATATGCATCTTTGTCAAGCCTATCAATCACTATAACGGACGATTCTCCCCGAGCCCAGTTCTCAAAGCCCAGATTTCGCAGGAAACCTACGGTTTCAAGTTTCTTGGGAAAATGCCCCGGCGCCTCATGTTTTCGAGCACAACCGGATAAGGCTCGAGGCTTTCGAGCTCCAATTCAGCCCGGACGCCGGATTCCCTGAGCATATCTTTCAAATTTTTTGTTTCGGCCTCGGTGAAGAGGTCTTCCATGAGCGCCGGCCAGACCCTCACCTTGACCCTCTCCAGGTTCTTCAGGGCCAGCAGCGTAGAGGAAAAAAAACCGCGTTTGGCGCCCGTGATCTTTTCGAAGGAAAGGGGGTCGGTTCCCTTGAGCGCTATCCTTACGAGCAAATTCTCAAACTGCAGCTTCTCCCCGAGCTCCGGGTTCAACCCCAGCATCAGGCCGTTGGTCTCCAGGATAAACCGGGAACCGGGCTCCTCCCGGAAAATAATCTTGATGACTTCGAGGAAATGAGCGAACGATTCTCCGCCCAAGACCGGTTCAGAGCCGGTGATCCTGAAGAGATTATAGGAGCGCTTGCGGGCAATGCGGAGCAGATTCCCGGCCACTTCATCCGGAGAATGAAACGTTCCGAAACGAGAGGGATTCTCGTTTCTCCCGTAATTCCAGCAATAGGCGCAGAGAAAAGAGCAGCCGACGGCGTCGGCCGTGGCGATGCCGCCGTAATAGGGGGCGGCCCTGAATTTGTGGTACAGCCGCATTCTCCCTTTCATAACCGCTTTTTCCGCCTCTTCAGAACGCTGGACCGGGTCAAACGGAAGGTTTGGCTCCATGTTTCTTCCTCCAGCCCCTGATATTGAGAACGATAGAGGCGCTTAAGGCCAGGAGCAGCAAAACCAGCGTAAAAATATCCACGGTATTCTGGCTGACATCCCAGCCGGTGAAAGAATCCACGAGAAATTTCGTGTAGGAGCTCGGCAAATCATGGTAGCCCAATCTTGCTCTCACCTGCCAGTGCCAGTCAGTGCTCGGGCAGTAGCCATAGCCATACCAGATGCCGAGAAAGAACCAGGAAAAAGCCGTCAGGAGAATCACCGCGAGGTTTGCCAGCCGCGTTCTCCTCCAGGCCCATCCGAAAAGAAGAAAGACGATCCAAACCGAATGAAAAACGAAAAAGAACTTATCCAGGAAAACGTCCATTCCGGAAAAGCGCGTTGCTCCGACTGTCATGAAGAAGACGACTTCTCGTCCTCTTCAGCAATCTCGATGCAGAGCCGGTAAATTTTTTTCATTAGCTCGATTGTATCCAGGGGCTTCTCGATGAAATCGTCAGCCCCGCTCACGTTGATGTCCTGCCGGAAGGCCGGCGACTTATAGGCCGACGTCATCAAGACGACCCTGATTTTTTTCAGGTTTGGGTCCTCTTTGATGATGCGGCACAAGTCCAACCCGTGAATCTTGGGAAGGAGAAGGTCGAGGAGGACGAGATCCGGTTTTTCTCTCACAACGAGTTCATAGCCCGATTTCCCGTCTTTGGCCAAAAAAATCTCAAAATCGTCCTTGGAGAGTATTTTGTTCAGAATTTCCCGCGTGACCGGGTCATCGTCAATGACCACAACTTTTTTATTCATGCCATCCCAGGACCTAAGGCTTATCCCGTCTTAGCCGGCCGTCCCACCTTTCCGATGATGAGGGAAATCAAGAAGAGAATCCCGGCCATGATCGCGGCGATGAGCAGGCTTCCCTGGACCGTGCGGCCCACGCTCATATTGCCGATGAACTTGGGAACAAAGGTTCCGCCCAGAAGGCCGACGGCGAAAATGATCCCGAAAATGCTGCCATAAAGGTTGGGGGGGAACTTGGCGAACGTGACGCCCACAATGGTCGGGAAAATTGGCGCGAACCCAAGGCCGGTGAACAGAATGGCGAGAATGGCCAAAACCGGGCTCTTCGTGACGATCATGACGACAATGGCAATCAGGGAAACGAGCGACATAAAAGTGATGACCTTGGCGCCCATGGCGGTCAAATTTTTCATCGCTGAGGCGAGAAACCGACCGATCATCATGGCGACGCCGAAGAGGCTGAGGATCAGTCCGGCATTGGCAGCGGCGTTGGGGTTCCCACTGCCGCCAAAAAGTTCGGTCATCAGGGGCTTGATCCAGGTCGCCATCGTGATTTCCAGGGAGATGTAGCAGAACAGGGCCAGGGCGGCAACCAGCACGGCAGCTTTTCCTAAAAGCTTTATGGCCATGGAAAATTTGTACCCTGTCGAAACCTGAGGGTACCTCGTTGCCAGGGCAAAAAGGAGAAACACCAGGATCAGGCCTCCAATAAGGGACAAGGAGGCGCTATAACTCAAGCTTAATGTCTTGAGAAAGAGGACGAAAAGGAGCGGTGTGAGAACATAGCCAAGGCCAAAAAATGCGTTGCCGAGATTGCTGGCCCGGGCTGGGTCTTTGCCTTCAAAAAGCACCACCGGGATGAGCGTGTTGCCCACTGTGTTGAGGCTCATCGCCCCGATTCCGAGCAAAATGCAGGCCAGCATGGCCAAAGAGAAGCTCGAGGCAAAAGCAAGCAAGAACAGGCTGCCGCTGGCGACGANAAACCCGACAATGGCGATCGGCTTATACCCGAATTTATCCACCAGCGGCCCGATAATGAACTGGACGATGCAGCTGGTAAGGAACAGCCCCATGGCCAAAGACCCGAACTGGCCTTCATCGATCCCGAGCGACTTCATCAGCTCGACGGAGATCGCTCCCAAAATGATGAAACAGATTGCCAGCGAGAACACGGCCATCAGGGCCACAATTGCCGTCATCCTCTTCATCGGCCTTCCCTCCTCGCTCAAGTTTAGAGCGGACTGTCAACTTAGGAGAATTGTAGAATGTTTCTCTCCCGATTGCAATACGGCAATTGACAAGGTGCGCGTTTCTTTTTCCGCGATGATTGGATATAATAACTAATTTATGAAAGTCCCGAACAAGGCGATTCTCTTTATTTTCTTAATCCTCACCGCTCTCCTCTGTTCTGGCCAGACTCCTCTAAAGATCAAGGTCATCGCCGACTATGCTGATATCCGCTCCAAACCTGCCGTTGACGCCCAAGTCCTTGATGTCGCCGTCAAGGGCGAAATCTATGCTGTCGCGGATAAATCGGGGCCCTGGTACAAGATCAAGCTGAGTGCCGACGAGTCCGGCCAGGTGTCTTATGGCTATCTCCACGAAAGCATGGCAGCACCAGCCGAGACTGTTGAAGGGCAAAAAGCAGCCGCTGAGACGCCAATAAAACCGGAGCCGGTATCCCCGCCCAAGGTGGAACAACCTCCGGTTCCGCCCCAGCCACTGCAGAAACCAGAAGTTCGTCCCAGGAACTTCTTCGCGGGAACCTTTCTTAAATTCGGGTTCGGCGAAGGCCGTTGGATCGCTTCCATAGGCAATGATTTCGGGATAAAAAGCAATTTCGCCCTCGGGTTTGAGCTGCAGCCTTTTTACAAGGATTACTCTGAGCAGAACTTGACTGTTCTCGAGATGAATATTTTTGCCAATGCCAAAGTCGGTTACAGATATTCATTTTTTTCGCTTTTCGGAGGCGGCGGGATAGGGCCAAATCTTTATTACGCCAACGCCGAAGTCGAAGGAGAATCAGAAACCCGTCTGGACACGCGTTTCGCCTATCATTTTTTGGCCGGCGCAGCCTTGAGTGTTCACGCAGTGGCGCTTATCTTTGAGTTTCAAGCGATCCTGCTCTCAGACCCGCTGGTTGACCCGGATCCCTGGACTTATTTCTTCCTCTTCGGGATAAGATTCTAACACGCCAGCCTTCTGTTCCGAACCGATCATGTTCGAATTTCCCGGAATCAGCGCCCCCTGAAATTTTGACTCTGCGGGCGGCATAATTTATACTATTGAGTTAAAATTATTTGGGTCTGCCCTAGAAAAAAGGAGAACTTGGTTGAAGGCTCCAGGGATGTATTTTATTCTTCTCAGCCTGTTTCTCTTGCCACCCCTGGTAAATGACCAGCAGGACATCCTGACGCTCGAGTCCGCCATCGAGATGGCCCTTCAGAACAACGAGCGGTCGCTTGCCGCCGAAGGACTTGTCAATGCCGCACAAGCCCGGGTCACGCGAGCGAGGGCCTATTTCATGCCCTCAATCACGGCAACAGGAGTCTATACGAGGCGGCCCTTTGAAGTCAGGCGCACTTTTGAAAATACCGAAATTGTTGTCCAAAGCTACAACGCCCTGTCCGGAGTCGTCGCCCTCAACCTGATCCTTTTCGATTCGCACAGCATCCCGACTTTTCGCGGGGCCGTAGCCAGCAGGACCGCCGAGCAGTACGCTTCCGCCGAGACCAAGCGAAGGCTTGCCTTTGAGGTCGGCAATGCTTATCTCCTGACCTTGGGCGTCGAACGGCTTTTAGAAGCCTCCAGACATCGCTATGACTACGCCAAGCAAGCTTTCGATGCCGCCAAAGCGCGCTATTCGGCGGGGCTGGTGGGTGTCAACGACGTCACCCGGGCTGAGCTTGAATACGCGACTGCCGAGATGGGCATCACCCAGGCGCAAGGACAGGTGGAGACGACCTATCTCCAGCTCGGCAATCTCTTGGACGAGCCCAACATCACGGAGAAAAAGCTTGAAATCCCGGGATTTTTGCTCCAGGCGGCGGAGGAAAGAACTCTGGAATTGGAGCAGCTGGTTGGAGAGGCTCAAAACAGGCGCCTGGATTTGAATTCCCTGCGCTACCAGGCCCAGGCCCGGCACGCCCTTGTCCTCGAGCCAACCCTGAAATGGTTTCCGAGTTTGTCCCTAACCGGGGCTTACCGTTATACTAACGAAGCCGGGTTGACCGGCCGGAATACCAACTGGAACGCCGGGTTGACGATGACCTGGGCCCTCTTTGACGGGTTCAGCCGCAACGGCGAATACGGCGAGCAGAAATCGCTGGCCTATCTGGCCGACTTGGATGTCAGGGCAGCCATGCGGCAGGTCGACCTCGAGGTCCGCGATGCCCTCGTCTCATTGACCAATCAGCGGGCCTCTCTTAAACAAGCCAATATCGCCAACGAAGTCGCCAAAAGGAACGCCAAAGAGATTGCCGAACTCTATCGGCAAGGATTGGCCACTGCCCTCCAAGTGGCGGATGCCAACGTCAATCTCTTCGAAGCTGAAGTCACACTCGTCCGAGAGCGCTACGGCTTGGCTATAGCCTATCTCAATCTCGAAGCAGCCCTTGGGCTAGACCCATTTGGCAAGGAGCCATTACTTTGAAAAAGATGTTCATAAAATCAAGTGCGTTGTTGCTTCTGGTTTTGTTCTTTTCTTTTATCAGCTGCAAGCAAGGCTCAACAGGGTCTCCACCCGGAAAGCCGGGAAAAAGAGGAGAGGCTGCCGTTAACCGTTCAGAAATCGCCTTCCCTGTGGAAGTTCAAGAGGTTAAAGCTCAGTCTCTCGTTTACTCTATCAACGCTGTCGGGTCAATTGAGGCTTTTGAAAAAGTCCAGGTGACAGCGCGCGTCTCCGGCGTGGTCGATCGCGTTCTCTTCTCGGAAGGCAACTTTGCCAAGGTCGATCAGGTGCTTGTCGAGATCGAAACCGAAAGGTATCGGTTGGCCGTGGAGGCGGCCCAGGCCGCTTATGAAAAGGCAGTGGCTGCCCAAGCGGATGCCGAGGCGGGCTTAAAACGCCGCGAGGCAGCGGTCCGCGATACACCTGGACTTATTCCCGGGGAGGAGGTTGAGACGTGGCGGACTAAGGTCAGTTTGACCAAATCTGATGTCGCCCAAGCCAAAGCCGCGCTCAATCAAGCCAACCTTAACCTTCACGATGCCTATGTCCGGGCTCCGTTTTCGGGGATCATTCAGACACGGACTGTCCAGACGGGGCAGTACGTTGAGACAGGAATGGTTCTGGCGACCCTGGTCCGCCGGGACCCCCTGCTGTTGCGGTTCAAAGTGGCTGAACGCGACTCTGCTCAAATGCATCCGGGATCGAAGGCCCTTTTCAAGATTAGAGATAGCGAGCAGGAATATAGCTCGAAGATTATTCATGTTGCCGCCTCTGCAGATCAAGTCTCAAGGATGGTTGAAGTCACAGCGGAAATCAATGACACCAAAGATGAAACATTGCGGGCAGGAGCTTTTGCCGAGGTCGTCGTTCCGGTGAGCAGTTCCAGGATGACCCCGGTGGTTCCGCTCACGGCAGTCCGCCCCAGCGAGCGCGGGTTCATCGCTTTTGTGGTTGAGAACGATATTGCCGCAGAAAGAATCCTAACCTTGGGAATGAGGACGGCTGACGGTCAAGTGGAAGTTCTTGCAGGTTTAAAGCCGGGAGAAATCCTTGTCATTCGCGGAGGCGAAGCCTTGCGGAGCGGTGCCCATGTCACGATCGGTAAGGGTCCGGCCGAAAATGTGATCACTCGCTAAGGAAGAAAACGTGGCCTCGAGAGGTTCTTGATCATGAATCTAACAGAAGTATGTGTCAGAAAGCCAGTCCTGGCCTGGATGCTCATGGCGGCCACCGTTGTCTTCGGCATCGTGGCGGCCTCCCGCATCGGCATCAGCCAGTTCCCCGATGTTGATTTTCCCACGATTAGCGTTTCTGTAGTCTGGGAAGGTGCTGCGCCGGAAGTCATCGAGAACGACGTGGTCGACCCGCTCGAAGAGGCGCTTGTCCAGGTAGAGGGCGTCCGGACGATTACGTCAAGCTCCCGAATGGGGTCAGCAAACGTAACGGTCGAGCTTGAACTTTCCCGGAATGTCGACCTGGCCCTTCAGGATGTCCAGACAAAAGTCTCGCAGGCGCAGCGAAGGCTGCCCCGCGATATCGATCCCCCGGTCATCGCCAAAACGAATCCGGAGGACAACCCGATCATGATGATTTCTTTGGCCGGCCCGTTCCCCCAGCGGGTCCTCAGTGATTACATGCAGTACCGGGTCAAAGAGAAATTGCAGACCATCCCCGGCGTGGGGGAGATTGTCCTGATGGGCGTCCTGAGCCGCAATGTACGTATCTGGCTCGATTCCTCGAAACTCGATGAAAAAGGATTGACCGTTCAGGATGTTATTTTGGCCTTGCAACGGGAGCATATCGAACTCCCGGCCGGCCGCTTGGAGACTTCGGGGAGAGAAGTGAACGTCCGTGTTCTCGGTGAAGCCATTGACCTTGAAACGCTCCGCCATATCGTCGTCCGTGAGGTCAACGGCAGTCCGATCTATCTCAGCGATGTTTCCCTGGTCGAAGACGGCTTCGAGGACATCCGGCGGGTGGCCCGCGTCAGCGGCGTTCCCGCCCAGGCCCTTGGTGTGAAGAAGCAGCGAGGGGCGAATGCGGTTGCCGTGGCCACAGCGGTGAGGAAGGCCCTGACCGAGCTTCAGAAAACATTGCCCCAGGGAATGACGGTCGACCCTGTTTTTGACAGCACCAAATTCATCGAGGATTCGGTCAAAGAAATTGAGCTTGAATTGATTCTGTCCGTTATTCTCACGGCGCTCGTCTGCTGGATGTTTTTAGGCTCCTTTAGCAGCACTCTGAACGTCGTCTTGGCCATCCCCATGTCCCTGTTGGGGACGATTGCGATCATTTATTTTCTCGGTTTCACGTTCAATACATTTACCCTCCTGGGGCTGGCTTTGGCCGTGGGCATCGTCGTCGATGATGCCATCATGGTCATGGAGAATATCTTCCGCCATAGGGAGGGGGGCAAAGGCCTCGTCCGCGCTGCCCTCGAGGGAACCAAAGAAATTGCTTTTGCCGCTCTGGCTGCAACTCTTGCGGTTGTGGCCATCTTCGTTCCCGTGGTCTTCATGAAGGGAATCATTGGACGATTCTTCCTCCAGTTTGGGATCACGCTTTGCCTGTGTGTCCTGCTGTCCTATGTTGAAGCCGTAACCCTGGCCCCAGCCCGTTGTTCTCAGTTCTTAAAGACATCTCGCGAAGGCCGCAGCCGTGTCGGTCTCACGGTCGACAGAAGCTTTCGCTGGCTGGAAAAGATGTACGCCGTGGTTCTGCGGCGGGGACTCAGGCGTCCCGGCCTCATCCTTATTATGGCTGCCCTGCTCTTTGCGGCAGCCTTGGTGGTCTTGAGGCTGTTGCCCGGGGAATTCGTGCCTTCCCAGGACTTGAGCCGGATTTCGATTCGTCTTCAAACTGCAGTCGGCTCTGATATCACCGAGACGGAAAAACTCGTTCAGAAAGCTGAATCTTTGGTGAACAACCGTCCTGAAGTTATTCAAGCGTTCAGTTGGGTAGGCGGCTGGGGAAGTGTCAATTCGGGGAATATGTTCCTAACCCTCGTCCCTCCTAAGCAGCGCCAACTCAGCCAGGCCCAGATTTCTGCCATCCTGCGACGGGAATTGAACGCCATCCCTGGCTTACGTGCGGTGATTCAGGACCTTTCCCAGCAGGGGTTCACAGCACAGAGGGGATTTCCTGTGGAGTTCTCCGTAAGAGGATCGAATTGGGACGAGTTGGTTTCTCTCAGCCAGAAGATCATGAGCCAGGTGGCTTCGAGCGGCCTCGTTGTTGATCTGGACACGGATTATCAACTTGGCATGCCCGAGCTCAGGATTACTCCTGACCGGGCCGCGGCCGCTGACGTCGGAGTCTCCATGGATGATGTCGCCACGTCGCTGAATGCCCTGGTCGGCGGAATCCGGGTGGGCAAATACAGCACCGGAGGACGCCGGATAGACGTCCGGGTGAAACTTCTGGCCGCGCAAAGGTCGCGTCAAGAGGATATCGCGCGTCTGCTAGTGAGGACGCGGTCTGGCGAGCTTGTGCCCCTATCGTCACTCATTACGTATAAAGAAGAACCGGCCCTCCAGGCCATAACACGCCGGGACAGAGAGCGGGCCATTACGGTCTTTGCCAACGTTGCCCCGGGACATTCCCAGGATGAAGCGATCAAGTACGTAGAGAGTCTTTCCAAGGACTTGCCTGTCGGTTACCGGGTCGTACTGGGAGGGGCCAGCGTCGCCTTCCGGGAATCTATGACCAGCCTCATTTTTGCCCTCTTCTTGGGAATTGCCATTGCTTACATGATCCTCGCTTCTCAGTTCAATTCCTATAAGGATCCGATCACCATCATCACCATTCTTCCCCTCTCCATTGCCGGAGCGGCTTTTGCCCTCTTGCTTGCCGGCCAGAGCTTGAACATCTTCAGCATGATCGGCCTCCTGCTGCTGATGGGAATCGTCAAAAAGAACTCCATCATCCTTGTTGATTATGCCAATAATTACAAGGCTCAGGGTCTCAGCGCTAAGGATGCCATGGAAAAAGCGGGCCCGATCCGCCTAAGGCCAATCCTCATGACGGCCACAGCGACTATGATGGCGGCGATACCTCCGGCCCTCGGCCTCGGCCCGGGCTCGGAAATACGCGTGCCCATGGCCATCGGGGTCATCGGCGGCTTGGTTGTCTCCACCGTCCTGAGCTTAATCGTTGTGCCTTCATTCTATGTGATCGCCGACAGGCTTGCCGGTAA
>Ga0031653_10000314_pt1 | contig 9958 bp, 9 predicted proteins | sample FrelakmetBRP12BR_FD_55210 | JGI IMG/M metagenome (GOLD analysis project Ga0031653, IMG submission 55210) | Freshwater lake sediment microbial communities from the University of Notre Dame, USA, for methane emissions studies - BRP12 BR | ecosystem: Environmental > Aquatic > Freshwater > Lake >... | reverse complement strand
GGCATCCTCCTCTCCTTCGGAAGGCTATCCGGTGACAGTGAAATTACCGCTTTTAAAGCCTCCGGGATAAGTCTCTATCAGCTTTATTTTCCTGTTCTCCTTTTCTCCATCGGAACCTACCTCCTTACCACCTTCCTGGTCATCTATGGCCTTCCCTGGGGAAACCGTGGATTCAAGGCAACGCTCTATCTGATGGCTCAATCAAAGGCGGATATTGAAATCAAAGAGAGAGTCTTCAACGATGTCTTCGATGGGTTTGTCATCTATGTCGACAAAGTTCCGATCCAGGGCAAGAAGATGGAAGGCGTTCTCATCTATGATGAGAGGGATAAAGAGAAGGTCAATACCATCTTCGCCAGAGAGGGCTTTCTTGTCAGCGACCCGAAGTCTCAGGAAGTCGTCCTGCGCCTTCTCAGCGGAGACATTCATCGATTTGAGCCTCGAACGAATATCTATCAAAAGATGCAATTCGACACCTATGATCTCAGGCTCGAACTGGCCAAGACCTTCGCCGCGGTGGGAAAAAAGTTGAGAGAGCATGAGATGTCGATCGATGATATCAAAGAGAAGATGGAGAAGAAAAAATTATTGGGCCAGGATATCACACCCCAGGAGGTCGAACTCCATAAACGATACGCCATTCCTTTCTCCTGCCTTGTTTTCGGCCTGCTCGGAGTTCCACTGGGAATTCAGCCCCGTCGTTCAGGAAGGTCCTACGGATTTGTGCTCAGCCTTCTCATCCTGCTGGCCTATTATATCTCCCTCACCGCCTCGGAAATTCTGGCCATCCGGCAAACGATACCACCCTTTTGGTCCGGGTGGGCTCCCAACCTCCTCTTCGGAGTTTTTGGAATCTATCTCCTCATCAAGGCGTCAAAGGAATCTCCTTTTAAACCCATAGTCTGGATGACAGAGGCATTCGGTTTTATCCAGAGCAAGTGGAAAGGGCTCTTTGAAGATGTTTGAAAGCTATTGGGTTCTGCACCGTTATGTCATCCGTGAATACCTGAAGGCATTTTTTCTCAGTCTCAGTGGGTTGATCCTCATCTATATCGTCGTCCTCTTCTTCCAGAAGGTGGATATCTTCATCAAGCATCAGGCCCCGTTCCTCCTCATCTTTGAATACCTCCTCTATAAGATTCCCGAAGTGATCTTCCAGTGGACACTGCCATATGCTGTCCTGCTCTCTACGCTCCTGACCCTGGGAAACCTCTCCCGTCACAGCGAGATTACGGCCATGAAGGCAGGAGGTGTCAGCCTCTATCGAATTACCATCCCTTTATTCATCATCTCACTCTTCATCAGTCTCTTCTCATTCTTGGGAAACGAATATCTCGTTCCATTAACGAATCAGAAAACCCGGTATCTTCTTTCGGTTGAAGTGCGGAAGGAACAGCAGACCAGTTTCTTCAAGAATTACAAGCTTTGGTACCATAGCGACCACGGCATCTATAATATTCAATTGTTAGATGCGAAGGAGAAAGTATTGAAAGGAATCACCCTGTATCAAATGGATGATCAGTTCCGTTGCACCCGGCGGATCGATGCCAGGGAAGCGAAATGGGTCAATGGGAAATGGAAATTTTTTCATGGGTCTATCCGGGAGTTCGGAGAGGGAGGGTCTATTCGAACAGTCCCCTTTTTGGAAAAGGAGTTTTCCCTTCCGGAGGACTGGGAATCTTTTCAGAGGATCGAGCGCCAGGCAAGAGAGATGAGCTACACCGAACTCCGGAACTATGTCCAGAAGATCCAGGTCTCGGGTTATGACTCTACCCGGTATCTGGCGGACCTCTACTCGAAACTTTCTTATCCGTTTTTAAACCTGATCATGGTCCTGATCGGTATTCCTTTTGCCCTGAAGACCGGCCGGTCAGGAGGGGTGGCATTGAGTATCGGAATCAGCGTGATGATCGGATTCGCCTATGGAGTGACCTTTTACGTCTTTCTCTCCTTTGGAAAATCAGGAGTTCTCCCCCCCTTCCTCGCCGCATGGACCCCAACCCTCATCTTTGGTCTCGCCGGAATCTTTACCCTGATGAGCATCCGGCAGTAAACAAAAATCCGAAGTTCGAAATCCGTGCGAAGCATCCCAGCAGGGATCAATCCGAAACAATTCCAAATGACTTAATTTTAAATGTTTGAAATAAATAAACGTTTAAGACATTTGGTCCCGCCTTGGCGGGACTGAAAATTTGAATTTGTTTCGTGCTTCGATATTCGGATTTCGGATTTTCGATTACAGGTTAGGGATTGGCTAACATATTGAAAAAGATATTGATCTCCCGGAAGGTATCGGTCAAAAAAAGGATCCCGATAATAATCAGGAAAATCCCGCTGATGAGGGTGACCCACCTCATATACCGTTTAATTTTATCGAATGCTGAGAGAAAGGCATTGAAAGCCAGGGAGGAAAGAAAGAAAGGAATGCCAAGCCCCAAAGAATAGACCGTTAAAAGATAAACGCCGGTCAAATAATTTTTTGAAGTGCTTGCATAGATCAAAATGGTAGAGAGGATGGGACCGATACAGGGAGTCCATCCTGCCGCAAAGACAACTCCTACAAGGAAAGAACCCAGATAGCCCAGGGGCTTTTTTCGCAACTCAAATCGTTTCTCCATCTGCAAGAAGGGGATGTTGATGACCCCGGTGAAATGAATCCCCAGAACGATGATGAGTATTCCTCCCACCTTCATAATCCAGGATTGATATTCGACCAATACCTGCCCCAGATAAGAGGCGGATGCGCCCATCAGGATGAAGACGGTTGAAAATCCAGCAATGAAGAGAATGGAATGAAGAATGGTCGCCCACTGGACTCTTGATTTGGCTTTTTCACCGGTCAGATCTTTGAAGGAAACTCCAGTGATGTAAGTAATATAGGAAGGGACGAGCGGAAGAACACAGGGCGAGACGAAAGAGAGGAGTCCCGCCATAAAAGCGATAAGAGTTGAAACGTCCTGTTGGGGGTTCATAGAGAATCAATACTTTTATACAACAATTAGGAAGAAAAAGATACTACTTTCTGTCAAATTCGTTGACAACTTAGGGAGGCAATGGTAATAATAAAAATAGGCCTTCGTCTAACGGCAACGGTAAAGATGCCCGTATCGTTTATAAAAGGCTACGTTTATCGTCTCTTAATTCTTTGCACGTAACCTTAACCATTAACCGAAACGCCTGCCTGCCGGTAGGCAGGGGCTTCGTAACCCTAACCGAAAGACTATTCCCTTTAAACTTAAAAATCATTCAGGAGGTTAGTTATGGCCATTTTAGATGTCAGCGTGGTCCCCATCGGGACATCGGGCACGAGTCTCAGCCCTTACGTAGCGGAATGCGTGCGGATTTTGCAGAGAGAAAAAAAGATTAAACACGAACTCACTTCGATGGGATCCAATCTTGAAGGCGATCTCAAGGACCTGATGCGCGTGGTGATGAAAATGCATGAGGCTCCGTTCAAGAACAGAGTCAAGCGGGTTCTGACCACCATCAGGATTGACGACCGGCGGGATAAGAAAGGAACGATGGAGGGAAAGAAAAAAGCGGTTGAGGTCAAATTAAAGAAAAAATAGGGCTTATTGTTCATCGTTCATGGTCCATCGTCTATTCAAAGGAGGTAACGATGAAGATCAAATGGTACGGTCATGCGGCCTTTTTGATCACCTCTGATCAGGGAATCACGGTCATACTCGATCCTTATGAACCAGGGGCCTTCGGGGGCCAGCTTTCCTACGGGAAGATCGGAGACAAGGCGGATATTGTCCTGATCAGCCACGATCATGCTGACCACAACGATACGAAAAGCCTTCCGGGATCTCCGCAGGTGGTAAAGGGAAGCGGTTCGAAGGCGATCAAAGGGGTCCCCATTAAAGGGATCTCCACCTATCACGATTCATCCAAGGGAAGCGAGCGAGGAACCAATACCATCTTTAACCTTCGGGTCGACGGGATTCAGGTCTGCCACCTGGGAGACCTCGGTCATATCCTGAGCGAAAAAGAGCTGGCAGAGATNGGCCCTGTGGACATTCTCCTCATCCCTGTGGGGGGATTTTTTACGATCGATGCCAAAGAGGCAACCCGTGTGGCTGAGCAGATCAAACCCAAAGCCCTCATCCCCATGCACTTCAAAACAGAGAAGTGCGGATTTCCCATTGCACCGGTGGAAGACTTTCTCAAGGGAAAACCTGCTTTGAAACGTGCCGGAACCAGTGAAACGGCTTTTGATAAAGCGTCTCTTCCGCAAAAGATGGAGATCGTCGTCCTGGAGCATGACCTCTAAAACCTATGGACCGTTTGAATCGCCTGCTCACAGCAGAGGAGATCGCCTCAATCGTAAAAAATTTGGCAGACCAGATTTCCCGGGATTATATCGGAAAGGAACTGGTCCTTGTCTGTATTCTGAAGGGCGCCTTCATGTTTCTCTCCGACCTGATCCGTCACCTCCGGATCCNGGTGAAAGTCGATTTCGTCAGGCTGGCCAGTTACGGCGCCGGTATGAAGAGCTCCGGTCTGGTTGAGATCAGCAAGGACATTGAAATTCCGATTGAGGGAAAGGATGTGCTCATCATTGAAGATATCGTCGATAGCGGACGAACGCTCCAGTTCCTGAAAGAACGGCTGGCCCTTTCGAATCCCCGCTCCATAAAGATCTGCGCCCTTCTGGACAAGAAAGCCCGCAGGGAAGTGAAGGTTGAAGCTGACTACCTTGGAAAAGAGATCGAGGATATCTTTATCGTGGGTTATGGGATCGACTTCAATGAGAACTACCGTAACCTCCCCGAAATCTACTATGTCACACCTGCCGAACAGGAAAATGAAAAAGGTTGAATTGTTTTCTATTTTTTATATTTTAAAATCTTCAATCCGAAATCCGAAATCCAAAATTGAATGGAACATCCTCCTTTGTCTCCTTCTTATCTCTCTTGCCATTCATGGCCCTGTTCTATCCCAACCCAGGTCTCCCGCTCCGGAAGATTCGCTTCTCTTCAGAGAAGGCGAAATCCTCTTCTCAAAAGGAGAGATTGAAAAAGCCNTGTGGCGTTTCAAAAGGTTGACCATTGAACATCCCCAGAGCCCCCTCTTGAACGAAGCCAGATTCAGGATGGCCATCTGCTATACCCAACTCAAGAGACACAGGGATGCAATTCGGGCTCTCAATGATCTGGTTTCAACCTTTCTTGCTCCTCCGCGAATGGTTCAGCTTTTCACCCTTCTCGGCGATAATCACCTCGAATTGAAAGATCGGCCCAATGCCTTATTATGGTATGGAAAGGGCCTTCTCGTCACAGGACAACCCCATGAAGAACTAAAAAAGAAGGTCAGAGCGGTCATCGATACGTTTGATACAGAAGAGGAATTAAACCTGATTGAGTCGGCTCACCGGGGGGCTTATGCCGGAGGTTATGCTAAATTAAAACTGGCTCAAATGGCAAAAAAATGGGGATATGATCTCATCGCCAGGAAAATGTTAAATGAGCTGGAAAAGGAATATCCCGGGATGGACTACGTAGGCCAGGTAAAAGAGATCTCCGAATCGATCCCTATCCCTAAAAAATCGAAATATTTAGTAGGCATTATCCTGCCTCTGAGCGGAATCCAGAAGCCCTTCGGAGAAAAGGCTCTCCAGGCAATTCGGCTGGCATTAAAAGAGAAGGAATCGCGGGAGAAGCATCCTCTCATCTCGCTGGTGATCCGTGATTCCAAGGGCAGCCCATCCGAAGCAGAAAAGGNGGTGGAGGAACTGGCAAAAGTTGAAAAGGTGATAGCCATTATCGGCCCTCTTCTCAGTATGAATGTGGACCGGGCATCAAAAAAAGCTCAACAACTAAAAGTCCCTCTCCTTAGCCTTTCTCAAAGGGAGCCCACATCCGTAAAAGGAGAATTCGTCTTTCAGAATTCACTTACTCCGCTGGATCAGATTCAGGGGCTTGTGGCCTTTGCCGTCAGGGAGCTGGAGCTTCGCACCTTTGCCGTTTTTTATCCCAACTCGCCCTATGGATTTCATTTCAAGAACCTCTTCAATCAGGAAGTTGCCCGGATGGGCGGCAAGGTTTTGGGCACCGTGGTCTATCAGGAAGAACAGACCGATTTTCGCCAGGAGATCAAAGGGTTTTTTAAGGTGGAGACCCTCCAGAAGCAGGAGGGAACAAAGAGAAAGGAGGAGGAATTTAAACAGGGTCTCTCCGTGGATGGACTCTTTATCCCGGACACACATGATCGCGTGGGCACGATCCTTTCGCAGATGGCTTATTTCGATATCAAGGGAACCACTTTTCTGGGAACGAATGCATGGAATGGTCCGGGCCTCATTTCTATTGCCGGAAAAGCCGCAGAGGGAGCGATCTTTGTCGATGCCTTTTCAAAAGTCCCCTTCGTTAAGAATTTTATTGATGAATTTCAGAAAGAGTATCTGCGTCAGCCGGAGACTCTCGAGGCCATCTGTTACGATGGGGCGAGATTTCTGAAGGAGATCCTCCAATCCAAATCCCCCTCCACTCCTTCCGAATTGAAGGAAGAACTTCGAAAGTTCCATCCCTTTCAGGGGGTCTCAGGTTTAAAGGGTTTTGGAGAGGATGGCAGGGCCATTCGAACCCTCTCCATCTTGGGAGTAAAAAACGGCCTGATCGAACACTTTTCACCCTGATTTATAGTCATAGGATTTGGGGTCAGACTTGTTTATTGACATTAGCGATTCATTTTGATATCGTTTGAGTATGGCACGGAAACCGAGAATCGAGTTTGAGGGGGCTCTCTACCATGTGATCACCCGAGGTAACCAGCGGCAGCAGATATTCGAGGATCCAGAAGATTACAAAAAATATTTGAACATTCTGGAGGATTACAAAGCCCGATATGACTTTTTGCTTTATGCTTATGTCCTGATGAGAAATCATGTCCACCTTCTGATAGAGACCAAAGCGGTGTCTCTTTCTAAGATCCTTCAGGGGATTAACCAACGCTATACGATGTATTTCAACCGCAGATATGCGACGGTTGGGCACCTTTTTCAGGGTCGATACAAGGCGATGCTCTGTGACAAGGACTCTTACTTGTTTTCACTGATCAAGTATATTCACATGAACCCGGTCCGGGTTGCAAGAGCAAAAAGTCCGGAGGCATATCCGTGGAGTAGCCACAGGTCTTATATCGGGCAGACAAGGGAGAGAGGAATTGTAGATAGTGAACTTGTCTTCAGGATCTTTTCGGAAGATAGGGGGAAAGCCATGAGGGCCTATCGGGAGTATATGGGAGGCGAAAATATCCTTCGGCGAGAGGAGGTTTACGCTACGGTAGATCAGAGGATTCTTGGCAATGAAGGATTTGTAGAAGAAGTAAAGGTGAGGATGGGCAGCTCGGATGTGCCTGGGAGAAGGAAGCATCTCTATCGTTTGTCAGAGATATCGAAGGCGGTGGAAGATGTGTACGGGGTCACTTTAGGACAATTAAGGGAGAAAGGTAGAGGAAATGAATTGGGGTTAGGGAGGAGGGTGATGAGCCTTGTGGCAAAAGATTACGGATATAAGGGGCAAGATGTGGGGCGATATCTCTGGAGAGATCCGTCGGTCATCACACGGTATTTGGAAAAAGTAAATCAATTGGGGAATGAAGTTGAAAGCATTCATGTAAAATTGTGGGAGAATAGCAATAAACAAGTCTGACCCCAACTTCACAACTTCCCAACTTCCTCTCGTCGTATTTTTTATTTCTTATAACGCTCCAGATACCCTTCCAGCCGGTTCATTCCTTCCTCGATATTTTCCATGGAATTGGCATAACAGAATCGGAGGTAGCCTTCTGCATTGCTTCCGAAATCGATTCCCGGTGCCACTCCCACTTTTGCTTCCTGAAGGATGTCAAAAGCCAGACGGTAGGAATCCTTAGAAAACCGTTTGGCATTGGCGAGAATGTAGAATGCTCCTGTGGGTTCAACCGTGATTCCAAACCCCAACTCTTTAAGCCTGGGGATCAGATATCGTCGTCGTTGGTCATAAGTCTCAACCATCTTTTGAACATCTTCGTCTGCGCTCTGAAGAGCCGCAAGGGCCGCCCACTGGGAAAAGGAACTGGCGGAGATGAAGAGGTTCTGCTGAATTTTTTGCATGGGTCGTATAAACTCTTTCGGTGCAATCAGATATCCCAACCTCCATCCGGTCATTGCGTAGAGTTTTGAAAACCCATTGATGACAAAGGCCCTCTCCGTGAACTCAAGAATCGAATGGGCCTCTCCTTTATAGACCAGGCCATGGTAGATTTCGTCTGAAATGATGTAAGGAGAAAATTGGGCAATCCTCTCCATTCTCTCTCTGGACATGATATTTCCGGTCGGATTGGACGGGGAATTGATCATGATCCCTTTGACCTTTGGGCTCAGTTTCTCCCCAATCATCTCAGGAAGATACTGGAACCCCTCTTCCTCCAAGACCTCGACGAAAACCGGCACTCCATCCACAAAGCGGATGATATTGGGATAACACGGGTAGTACGGATTGGAGAGAATGACCTCATCCCCGGCATCCAATAAAGCCGAAAAAAGGAGGACCATGGCCGGAGATGTTCCCGAGGCCACCAGGACCTGCTCGGGGGATATCTTGACACGATACTTATTCCAGTAATCTTCCGCGATGGCCTCTCTTAACTCGATGAGGCCCATGCTATGGGTGTAATGAGTCTTTCCATCGCAGATCGCCCGATAGCCCGCCTCATTGATACATTCCGGAGTATCGAAGTCGGGTTCTCCCACTTCGAGATGGATGATATGTTCTCCTTTTCTCTCCAGTTCCTGCGCTTTCTCCAAGACATCCATCACAATGAATGGAGGAATCTCCCGAGCCTTTTTTGAGATCATGATTTACCCCTTGTTTGTTTTCCGTAGTTCATCGTCCATCGTCTATTTTAGTTGGATTCTGATCGGGTCCCCTCTCTTCACCTTCAATACTTTTTGGGCATTCCCCTCATTAACAGAGATTTCCATAATCCCACTGCTCCCGATCAAGGCCAATAGGTCCCCTCTTTCAGCTTCCCAGTATCCTTTTCGAGTTCCCTCGATTCTCCTTTTTCCTATCCGAATATGGAAAGGAAGCTTTCCGACAAAATGATCGAGATCTTTCTCACCGATGTTGGTAATGAGATTTCCAAATGAATCGATATGGATCACCTTGCCTATCATGCCCCTGTCTTCTACCAGTGGTCTTTGGAATTCTAAGGTCTTCCATGAATCAATCCTTCTTCCAAAAGCCTTTGGTGAAATGCCTAAAGTCAGATGGGCTGATACCGGCGCGAAGAGATCTCTGCCATGAAAGGTATTGCTCACATTCGGAAGAAAGAAACGTTTCTCGGTTAGCTTAAACGCTTCTTTAACTTTCTCTTGATGGAGGACCAAGGTTAAGAGGCCGTTATCAGGGCCCACGAAGAAGAAATGATCCGTTACAATGAGAATGGGGGCTCTTGGCCCTCCTACCTCCGGGTCCACCACGGCCAGATGAACTGTCCCTTCAGGAAAGTGCGAGAAGGCATTGGCAAGGACGAAGGCCCCTTCCATGATGTCCTGCGGGTGAATGTGATGGGTGATGTCTATAACCTTGCAGCGGGGATTGATCTTCAGGATCACGCCCTTCATGGAGGCCACATAATGATCTTTTGTCCCAAAATCGGTCAGCAAGGTGACGATGGGGTCTCTCATGGCCTTCATTTCGTTTTCAGCTTTCTCAGGCTCTTTATGAAGGGTTTTTGAAGAATTCCTTTTTCAGTGATGATGGCTTCAATGAGTGAATGCGGGGTGACATCAAAGGCGGGATTGAATACTTTAATCCCTCCTGGAGTGACTCGTCTTCCAGCGATATGGGTTATCTCTTCCCCTGCCCTTTCTTCAATTGGAATGTCCTTTCCGGAGGAGAGGTTGAGGTCAAAGGTAGAGATAGGAGCCGCCACATAGAATGGGATATTATGCCAGTTTGCCAGAACG
>Ga0031653_10000312_pt1 | contig 9975 bp, 10 predicted proteins | sample FrelakmetBRP12BR_FD_55210 | JGI IMG/M metagenome (GOLD analysis project Ga0031653, IMG submission 55210) | Freshwater lake sediment microbial communities from the University of Notre Dame, USA, for methane emissions studies - BRP12 BR | ecosystem: Environmental > Aquatic > Freshwater > Lake >... | reverse complement strand
ACCATCCAGACGAGTTCTTTAGCCTCTTCTTCTAAAAGTTTCTCGTACCCCCAACGTATCCGATCCATGATCACCTCAGTGGATTGGACAATCTGATCTAATGGAAGATCAAGGGTAGGTGCCGTAAAGGATTTAAATTCTTCAAAGGGATCCTGGAGGGTCCAGCTCTCTTTGCCTGGAGGAGGGAGAGAACCTTTCTTCTGCTGGGTGGCGGACTTCATCTTTAAATTTAACCCCTAAGAAATTAAGAAAAAATAGTCTCCTATTCACTCTTCCGGGCATCGAGATCTTTTTTGATCTCCACGTAAAGAGGGTGATCCCCTTCCAATGGTTCCAAGTTCCCTCCTTGAAAAATCTTCGACCCCACGGCTAAGGCATCTTTCAGATGCTCGCTCTGTTCTCGGTATCTCTGAGAAACTACTTTCACTGATTCTTTTGCAAGAAAAATAGGAAACGGGTCATCCCGTTTCGATTTTTCTTTCTGAGAGAGGATCTCGTCTTTCCATTGGATCCGGTGTGCCAGGGCATAGGGGACGACAGCTTTGACATGTTCGATATCAATTTCAGAATCTTCTAGCAACCACGCCAAACCCTGTGCATATTGTTTAATGGAGGAGGGGAGCCGGTTGGAGGCGCAGTTTTTAATTTGATGGCAGAGGTACCCTGTATAGTGACATCCCTCTTCACAGTTTTCCACAACCCGTTTCTGCCCATATCGTTCACAGAAAGACAACTCCGCGAGGAGCATTCGAGCAAAGGCACTCGCATCAAGGTCCAACTCTAAACTTTCCATCTCTCCACGGATTTGATCACGATCTTGTCTTTGAAAGGGTTTGACTCCCAATACTTCATGAAGATATTCCCCAAAGCCATTACAAGCCTCTTCCAATTTAGAGATCTTTTTATCATAGGCGATCTTGGATTTCAGAATGTGATAAAGGTCTTTTTCATATTTTGAATGTCTCAGGAGATGGTCTTTCCGTTTATCTTTTCCGATGAGAAAAGAGAGATTGGCCCCAGGGTATCTTGATTCCACCATGACATCGAATCGATCCACTAATGGGGCGATGATGGTATTGGTCCCACCATCCTGGTAATTGGCGGTGGCAAAAAGACAATATTCATCATTGATGATCATCTCATTCAGGTATTCCCAATTCCCACGATCCACACCATCTAAGATCATGCTCTGCTTGGTTTCCGGGAGGCGATTAATCTCATCCACAATTTTCACCGGAAGTTGGGAAAAATTGGTCCAAACCACATCCTCCTCCCCCCGATTTAATTTCCCTAAATCCGGTCTGCCAATAATTTTCTCCTCTGTTTGCTCAGGATGTCCTGACACCTCACTTCCCCAGATCACACCCAATGGAAATTGGTAGAGGAGCGAACAGATATATTCTGCCGAGGTGGTCTTCCCCAACCCAGGCTCTCCAATAATCAATTCCTTTCCCTTTTTCAACCCGGTCAGGAGGCTGAGCAAAATCGCCGAGTTAAAACGTTCTCCTTTAATTTCCATATCCGGACGATTGAAGTAAAGGTGATCACTAATAAATTGGTAGATTTCTATGGCTTGTTTCTGGTATCCGTTCTTTTCCACGCCGGCCATCCCTTTCTTCTTCTCAATTTTATCTACACACCTCACTCGGAAATTTATCACCGAATGGTCAAACACCTTCAATTTTATATTAACATGGTCTATGACCTAAGACAAGATTCCACGCGGAGCAAAAAGTGATTATTTATCAATTTTTAAACATTTGTCTCAAAGCTCTCTGAGTTTCCTCCCGAAACAATGGCACGCCGAGCAGCCCGGCCTAATTCCTGATCAAAGCGGTGGGTCGGGGCATAGACTCGACAAATAGCGACCTTTGCTGGAATGTATTGGAATAATCTTCGAAGGGGTTCCCTTGATATTCTTTTGGAGCCCGGGTCGAAGATGAGAAGGGTTCCTTCCTCTGACTCATGCCATGGATTGAAGGGTCTTGGATCATGGTGAGCCATATCTACATGAAATTCTAACTCTCTCAGGCGCTTCGGCAAAAACACTTTTATTCTTTGCTTCACCTCTTCAGGTTTCAAAAAAATGGGTCGCCCCATTTCCATCTCTTTGAGAGTAAGCTTTTCCTCGAAGGCACTGCTCCATTTTAATTTTCTCGATAGAACGGCAGCCCACTTGTGCCCTAATTGCCTTTCCCGTGCGGATAAAGATCTCTTCCATTCCATGACCTTTTCCATCACAAACCAATCCGTGAGGGGGAGGTATTGGTCGATCTCCTCCAAAGGATTAAAGGGACAAAGAATCTCCATCGTCTCTTTAAATATCTCTTGCAACTGGAGATCAATAGAGCGAGTGGTGCGGTGATAATAAACATTAGAATAAAGATAGAGACGAGCATTGAGAAACATAGCCAATGCATCCATTCCCCTTTTATCCAAAATCAATCCCTCCTTGCAAAAGGAGGTATAGTAAAGGAGTCGTTTCCAATCCACCGGGCCAATGGAAACACCGGTCATATAAGCATCTCGCAACACATAATCGATATTATCGAAGGTGAAAATTCCCCGAAAGAGTTGCTGAAGAAAGTTCAACCACCTCGGATGTTTTCGTCCTTCTTTTCCTCGGGGTCGCTTGATGAGAAAGGCCACCTGCTCGGGATCCAGGACTTCTTTCATTTGATAGGGACCATGAGGGCTTTGGCAAATGCCTTGGAGCAGGGGAGAAATTTTCTCTCGAATAATATGCTGACCGACCTCCTCATGATTGGTGTGGAATCGAGAAAGATATTGTTCATCAAAGAAATGACAGAAGGGGCCATGACCAATATCATGAAGGAGTCCAGCCAGGCGAAGGAGTTCTTCGATGTAGGGGAGAGAAGGGAGTTCCGTTTTAAAAATCTTAAAGAGAGAGGGATAAAGCTGTTCCGAGAANGCCCCCGCGACATGCAGCGTGCCAAGGGAGTGTTGGAAACGAGTATGTTCGGCTGTGGGAAATACCCAGCGTGCACTCTGTAATTGGAAGATATGCCGAAGCCGCTGAACCCAAGGGGTGTCGATCACATCCCTTTCTGTTTTCTCCCCTTTGATACGGTCGGTCATCACAATATAATGATAAATGGGGTCTGCGATCAAAGCGGTCCCCTGAGTGTTCTTTTTCACCTTCATGCCCTTGAGATCCCTTTTCATGAGTCATTGTCAGAAGGTTCGCTCCCTTTTTCTTTGTCTTCAGGATGCTTAAACTTTACCTTTCCAGCTGCCACCTCCCGAAGGGCCATCACAATAGGCCGGTTGTCGGCCTCAATGAGGGGGTGCGCTCCTTTCATGATCATTTTTGCTCTTCGGGCTGCCAAAATCACCAATTGAAACCGGCTCTCCACGTTCCTCAGACAATCTTCTACAGTTATTCTAGCCATCCTTATCCTCCCATAATTTTTTGTTTTCCTCGATGATCGAAGGCTTGTTTCTTCGACATCTTTCTGCGATGATAATGGATTTTAATTTCTCAATGGCATCCTCCATACGATCATTGACAATCACATAATGGTACTCTAATGCTTCCTCCATGTCTTTTTGGGCGTTTGACAAACGAAATTTTACCCTCTCAAGTGAGTCCACGCCTCTTTTCATCAAACGTTCTCTAAGGATTTTTAAAGAAGGAGGGAGGAGGTAAATCAGTATGGGCTGGTCCACTCCCTTCAAGACCAACTTCGCCCCTTGAGTGTCGATATCCAGGATCAGGTCCATCCCTTCTGACTTTAATTTTTTTAAATCAGGGCGAGGCGTCCCATAGCGGTTCCCCAGCACCTCTGCCCACTCCAAAAATTCATTTCTCTCCAACATCTTCTGAAAGACAGAGTGGGAAACAAAATGATAGTCTTCGCCCTCTTTTTCGTTGGGTCGGGGTAAACGCGTGGTAAAGGAGACAGAGAACTGGAGGCCTGGCAGCTGCTCCATGATCCCTTTCACCAGAGTGGTCTTCCCGGTTCCAGAAGGTGCGGAAAGGATAAAAATCAATCCGACTCCTTTCTCTTTCCTCTCTTGTTCGAACCCGAAACTCTTTTCGTATATAATACTCATTCGATATTTTGAACCTGTTCTCGGATTTTCTCCAACCCAGACTTTATTTCCACGACTCTCTGAGAAATCTCTGCATCATTGACCTTGGCGCTGACCGTGTTCACCTCTCGATGGATTTCTTGGAGTAAAAAATCCATTTGTCGGCCCACCGGTTCCTCTCTTTCTATGAGAGAAAAAAATTGTGCCAGGTGACTTTCGGCTCGAACGATCTCTTCTGTGATGTCCGTCCGTTCTGCCAGGAAAGCGACCTCCTGCTGGAAACGTGAAGGATCGACCTCCACCCCTTCTAAAAGGGATCGGAGTCTTTCATGAAGTCGGTTGAGAGTGTTTTTGATGCGAGAGGGAAACTGCTGTTTGATCGTTTGCAATTGTTGAGTAATATGATCTAAACGTGGCTGAAGATCTTTGGTGATCGATTCTCCCTCTAACCTTTTCATGTCATCCATGTTTTTTAAAGATTGCTTCAAAATGGGGAGGATTTCCTGCCAGTAAGGTTCCATATCTCCCGTTTCTTCTTTTGCCGTGATCAAGTCCTTGGCGCCAGCCAATAACGTTAACGAAATCTCATCTTTCAGCTGAAGTTTTTCCCTTAAGTCTTGAAGAACTCGATAATACTGTTGTGCAAGATCGAGATCGACACTGAGGTGAACCTTTTCTTCCCCCAGATTTTCCAATCTGAGCGAGACATCGATTCGTCCTCTTGAAATGTGAGATCGGATAATCTCTTTCATTCGATTTTCAAAAAGACTTAAACGCTTGGGAAGTTTTAGGTTGATGTCGCAATATCGATGATTCACAGAACGAGATTCCACAACGACCTTCCCCAAGGTTGTATCCCCCTCTGCCCTTCCAAAACCTGTCATCGACTTCAACATGGATGGTTGGAACCCCCTCTTAAATCTTTTATGTATTTTATTCTAAATTGATTAAAAAGTGCGATGACTCCTTCGTGTCGATAATCGGGATAGGTCCACTCCAGAGGTTGAAAAGACTTGTTCCGATAAATCAATGTCAAATCAGCATAAATGCCATCCCTGAGATAGGGCCGATGAGTATACCCCTTCGTCGTAGCGAGGATCACATGCTCCAAACAAATGTATCCAGGATCGATGTTGATTCGTCGCTTTCCATCGGGAGCCGCGTATTTTTCTTCCAGGCGGTTCGTCGCCTGCTTAATATCAGGGAGGGCTGGAATGGAAATGAGTCTTTCAAAAGTAATGAAATGACGGAAAAGAGGTTTTCCCATCTCCGGCATATAATAATCGGTGAAATCAAAAGGGAATCTTTGACTGATCGTGTCGATTTCCCCTAGGGTTGCAAAGAGATCTTGTACCCCTTGCTGAAAAAAATCGTTTTCTGAAGCGATCAGACTCATAAAAAGTTTAGCAGGTTGTGGGTCTTTCGGTTTGCCCATCCTTCCTATTCTCTTTTTCTAGGTAGATAAAAAACTCTTTGTTCCCTTTGGGGCCGAGCAATCGAGATTCGGTCACACCCAATACCTTTAGGCCTAGCTCTCGACTGAACTTTGAAATCCGGCCCGTCACTTTTTGATGTAAGGCTCCATTCCTCACCACGCCACCTTTACCCACCTCCCCTTTTCCCACTTCAAATTGGGGTTTGATCAAGCCGAGGACGGAACCCCCCTCTTTAAGAAACTTTAGAAGGGATGGAAGAAATTTTTCGATGGAGATAAAAGAGGTATCGATGAGGATTAAGTCTGTCTCCTCCTGAACCTCCTCCCTTTTAAGATAACGGATGTTTCTCCTCTCCAGGTTTACGACTCTGGGATCTCTTTGAAGTTTCCAGGCCAGCTGTCCGTATCCAACATCTATGGCATACACCTTCTGTGCGCCTTTTTGAAGAACACAATCCGTAAACCCTCCTGTGGAAGCCCCTATATCCATCACCACCATCCCTTTGGGATCGATTCCAAATGTTTTAAGGGCCCCCTCCAATTTTTCTCCCCCCCGACTCACATAAGGGGAATCCTTCCCTCGAAGTTGGAGGCTTGCCTTCACATTGATCTGCACTCCAGGTTTATCAATCATCTCCCCTTCGACAGCCACTTTTCCAGCCATGATCAATGCTCTTGCTCTCTCTCGGCTTTGGACAATACCTTTCGCGACTAAAAGTTTGTCCAAGCGTTCCTTTCTTAACGTCGTACAAGGATCAACTCGATCGACATCCCTGTCTCTTTCAAGGTTCATGGATCGCCCAAATTTATTTAGGGGTAGGAAAGACCCTGTTCACAGAGGTTTCTGTCTGGGTTGTAGGGATAGACCCTGACACTCCTTCTTCAAACATCTCCTCCACTCCCTTTAAAATTCCATTTTCATCGATTCCATATTTTTCTCTTAAGAGACCTTGAGGGCCATGTTCTACAAAGATATCGGGGATCCCCAAGCGCTTCAATGGGATGGAAAATAGGCCTCTTTCTTGAAAGAGTTCGAGGATTGCACTTCCAAATCCTCCCTGGAGAACATTTTCCTCAACGGTAATGACCTTCCCTGTCTTTTTCGCCCAATCGCATAGGAGGTTCCCATCCAAAGGCTTTAGAAATCGACTATTGATCACAGTGGCTTGGATTCCAAGCTCCGCTAATTTTTCTGCTGCACGGAGGGAAGGATAAACCGTGGAACCAATAGCGACGATGAGAATATCGTACCCCTCTCTCAGAACTTCCCCTTTTCCAATGTCGATCGATCGAAGGGACTCTTCTTTCCTGCCTCCCACCCCTTTCCCCCTAGGGTATCGGAAGGCAATGGGCATAGGGCACTCTGCAGCCGTCTTGATCATATGTCGAAATTCATTTTCATCTTTGGGGACCATGACGATAAGATTTGGAATGTGACGAAGATAAGAAAAATCAAACAGTCCGTGATGGGTTGGACCATCCTCTCCCACAATTCCGCCACGATCCAATGCAAAAACGACGGGAAGATTTTGTAGACAAACATCCTGAAGAATCTGATCATATGCCCTTTGCAAAAAAGTGGAGTAGATAGCCACCACAGGCTTCATGCCTTCGAGGGCAAGACCTGCAGCAAAGGTGACCGCATGTTGTTCAGCGATGCCAATGTCATAAAATCGATCTGGGAACTGCCTTGCGAATTCCTCCAGTCCTGTTCCACTCTGCATGGCTGCGGTGATCGCAACCAACCGCTTATTCTCCTTCGCCAAGTGGCAGATCGTTTCTCCAAAGATCTCTGTATAAGTGGGAGGGTTCTTTTGATTATTTCTGAGTTCACCCGTCTCAATGACAAAGGGTGAGACACCATGAAAACGGTCAGGATTCATCTCTGCTGGCGGATACCCCTTCCCTTTTTTGGTGACGACATGGACGAGAATAGGCCCCCTCAATTTCTTAATATTTTGAAAGGTCTCGATGAGGTAATCCAAGCGATGACCATCGATCGGTCCGATATATTTCATACCCAATTCTTCAAAAAGGAGGCCGGGCATAAAGAAACCCTTTAGTGATTCCTCCGCCTGTTTAGCAAAACGAAGGACCGATTTTCCGATTCCAGGAAGGGTTTTTAAAAAGTTCTCTATATCCTTACGAAAACGGTTCACAAACTCACCGGTCATCAATCGGTTGAGGTAAGAGGAAAGAGCTCCCACATTGCGCGAGATGGACATCTCATTGTCGTTCAGGATAACAATAAGATCTTGGTCAATGTGTCCTGCCTGATTAAGACCTTCAAAGGCAAGGCCTGCGGTCATTGACCCATCTCCGATCACTGCGATCACTTTCCCCTCTTCACCTTTGAGCCTTCGGGCTTCTGCCATTCCGAGAGCAGAGGAGATGGAGGTACCGCTGTGGCCAGAATCAAAAACATCATACGGACTCTCATCTCTTTTCGGAAATCCGCTGATCCCCCCATATTGCCTCAGGGTATGGAAGCGATCTTTTCTCCCTGTCAAAATCTTATGGGCATAACTTTGATGACCCACATCCCATAACAATTTGTCCCTTGGGAAGTCAAAAATATAATGAAGAGCTATAGTCAACTCTACCACCCCCAAATTTGAAGCAAGGTGCCCCCCATTTTTTGAAACAGTGGAAAGGATCTCCTTTCTGATTTCATGGCAGAGCGTTTCCAACTCCTCAAGGTCTAATTTCTTCACATCACGAGAAGTATCTATCTGATCTAATACTTTTGTCATCGTCCAATATTCCTCTAATCAATATTCTCTGGAAAGAACAAACCGAGCGATTTCCCTTAGCGGCTCAGCCTCAGTGCCTAATTGGCGGATGGCATTCACTGACATTTCTACTAATTCTTTGGCTCTTTTCTTTGACTCTTCAATCCCTAAGAGTGTCGGATAGGTAGCTTTCCTCCTGGAAAGATCGCTCCCTATTTTTTTCCCGAGTTGGGTGGCATTCCCTTCAATATTTAAAATATCATCCGCGATTTGGAAGGCAAGTCCAATCCCCTCTCCATAACGTGTCAAGGCCTTCAGCACTTCTTCGCTTGCTCCTCCAAGCTTGGCTCCCAGTCGAACCGAAACCAGAATCAATGCACCGGTTTTATGGGTATGAATATATTGCAGTGTAGGAAAATCGACCTCCTTTCCTTCCGACTCGATGTCTAACACCTGACCCCCTACCATTCCCAACATGCCTGAAGCTTGGGCCACTTCATGGATCACATTGAGAACCAATCCTCCAGGATGTTTTGGAGGCTCTTGGATCGCTTGGTTCGTCATTAATTGAAAGGCTTCTGTCAAAAGGGCGTCTCCAGCAAGAATTCCGACCGCCTCTCCAAATACTTTATGGCAGGTGGGTTTCCCTCTACGATAGTCATCATTGTCCATGGCAGGCAGATCGTCATGGATGAGTGAGTAAGTATGGATCATTTCTAAGGCACAAGCAAAAGGAAGAATCCCATCTCCTTTTCCCCCAACGGCTTCAAAGGCGGCCATAGATAAAATGGGTCGAATCCGTTTTCCCCCGGCAAAGAGGCTATACCGGATTGCTTTGTAAAGAGAAATCGGAAATGCCCCTTCTCCCTTTGATTCGGGTCGGTTTGGCAAATATCTCTCTAATGCAGCATCCACAATCTCTTTTTTATCCTTGATATATCTTTTAATATTCATCTTAACTTACTCAAAATTCAGGCTTAGGTTTAGGCTAAGATTTAGAATTTAATTTTTTAACCTCAAACCTCAGCCTTAACCTTTATTTCGAAATTTGAACTTTGACATCTGACATTATTTTAATCTTCCTCTTCCTCCTCTGCATCATCCAAAGGAGTCTGTCCTGAGTTGGCCGAAGCGCCATAAGAACGGGGCTTTAGTACCCCGTTCTTATCTTTCAAAAGGATCTCCACTTTTTTCTCTGCCTCATCTAATTTTTGGTTACAAAATCGGGAAAGTCGAATCCCTTCTTCAAAAAGTTTCAAGGATTCTTCCAGAGGAATATCCCCTTCCTCTAATTGAGCAACGATCTTTTCGAGCTTATTGAGCGCATCTTCAAACCTTTCTTTTGGCATCCTCTCTCCCATCAATTCGAAAATTCACAATTTAATCTTTAATTTTATATCTTTATTCCTCTTGTCGTCAAGGTCTTTCGATTTTTTCAACCCCACAGATCAAAACTCCTTGATAAAGTTTCACCTCCACTTTTTCACCCTCTTTCACATCAGCTGTATCTCTCAAAATTTGTAAGGAGGGAAACTTACGCGTAATGCTGTATCCCCTTTGAAGGATGGAAAGTGGACTCAAAGAATTTAATTTCCCTGCTAATCCCACCACTCGCTGTCTTTGGATCCCTATGGAATATCGGATGTTTTGCCCCAGACGTTTCTTTGCCTCTCCAATCAATCGTTTTACATTTATTATCCTTTGCATGGGATTTCGAAGGAGGAGACTTTCGTTGAGATGCAAAGATTTCTC
>Ga0031653_10000310_pt1 | contig 9986 bp, 12 predicted proteins | sample FrelakmetBRP12BR_FD_55210 | JGI IMG/M metagenome (GOLD analysis project Ga0031653, IMG submission 55210) | Freshwater lake sediment microbial communities from the University of Notre Dame, USA, for methane emissions studies - BRP12 BR | ecosystem: Environmental > Aquatic > Freshwater > Lake >... | reverse complement strand
TCAGGTCGAACACCATCGACGCGTCCCCTTTCTCACTTTCCCGTGAAGTGGGGTTTCCGCTTCTCGAGGAAGGCGGAAATTCCCTCGGCCCGGTCCGCCGTGGCGAACCCCGCGGCGAACAGGCTCGCCTCGAGGGCGCAGGCGTTCCCGAGATCCAGGTCGAGCCCCCGGTTCATGGCCATCTTCGCCATGCGGACGGCCACCGGTCCCCTGGAGAGGATCTTCCCGGCAAGCTCCCGCGCCGCCGCCATCAGCTCCGCCCCCGGGACGACCCGGTTCACCAGGCCGATCTCGTACGCCCGCTGGGCGGTGATCATGTCGCCCGTCAGGACGAGCTCCTTTGCGATGTTCCGGCCCACCAGCCGGGGAAGGCGTTGGGTGCCGCCGTACCCCGGGATGATCCCGAGGTTGACCTCGGGCTGTCCGAATTTTGCCGTGTCCGCGGCGATGAGCAGATCGCACGCCATCGCCACCTCGCAGCCGCCCCCCAGGGCGAAGCCGTTGACGACGCCGATGACCGGCTGGGGCATCCTCTCGATGAAGCCCAGGACTTCCTGTCCGAGAAGGGCGAAGTCCAGCGCCTGCAGCGGGGTGAATTGCCCCATCTCGGCGATGTCCGCCCCCGCGATGAACGCCTTCTCCCCCGCCCCGGTCAGAAGGACCACACCCACATCCTCTCTCACGGAGAGTTCCGAAAGCGCCGTCTTCAGCTCCCGCACGGTGGCGGGGGTCAGGGCGTTGAGGGATTTCGGCCGGTTGAAGGTGATCGTGGCGATCCGTTCGGAGACCTCGACCAGCAGGTTCTGGTATGGCATCGCCGTCCCCTTAGGCCTTCTCGTAGGTGTAGAACCCTCGCCCCGTCTTCTTCCCGAGGTATCCCGCCTCCACATGCTTTTTCAGGAGCGGGCACGGACGGTACTTGGAGTCCCCCAGGCCTTGCTGCAACACATTCATGACCTCGAGACAGGTGTCCAGGCCGATGAGGTCGGCCAGGGCAAGGGGCCCCATCGGGTGGTTGGCCCCCATCTTCATGATGGCGTCGATGTCTTCCGCCTTACCGACGCCTTCCATGAGGGCGTAGACCGCCTCGTTGATCATGGGCATCAGGATCCGGTTGGCCACGAAACCCGGATAATCGTTCGCCGGAACCGGCTCTTTCCCGAGCTTCCGGGAGAGCTCCATCGTGGCGTCGAAGGTCTCCTGCGACGTCTGCAGTCCGCGGATGACCTCGACCAGCTTCATCAGGGGCACCGGGTTCATGAAGTGCATTCCCACGACCTGCCCGGGGCGCTTCGTGGCCGCGGCGATCTTCGTGATGGAGAGGGAGGAGGTGTTCGAGGCGAGGATCCTGCCGGCGGGGACCACCTCGTCGAGCTTCCGGAAGAGGGAGAGCTTGAGTTCCTCCTTCTCGGTGGCCGCCTCGACCACGAAATCGCAGGCGGCGAACTCCGCGACGTTCGTTGTCGTCGAAAGCCCGGCGATCATCCGTTCCTTGTCCTGCGCCTTGATCTTCTCCTTCCGGATCAGGATGTCGAGCCCCTTTTCGATCCCCGCCCGGGACTTTGCGAGCACTGCGTCGGAGACGTCATTGAGGACCACCTGGAACCCGCTCATCAGGGAGACTTGCGCGATTCCGGCCCCCATCTGGCCGGCGCCGAGGACGCCGATCTTCGACATCGTCATATATTCCTCCGTTAAATGTTTTAATTATTAAGCGTTAATTTTCTATATCCTGATGTGTTACCTAAATCCTTTCCACCAGCATCGCCACCGCTTCCCCACCGCCGATGCAAAGGGAGGCCACGCCGTACCGCTCCCCGCGATCCGCCATGGCGTAGAGCAGGGTGGTCAGGATCCTGGCGCCCGAGGCGCCGATCGGGTGACCGAGCGCCACCGCTCCGCCGTTCACGTTCACCCGCGCCGGATCGAGGGACAACCCGCGGATGGCGGCCAGTGCGACGCCGGAGAACGCCTCGTTGATCTCGAAGAGCCCCACCTGCTCCTTCGAAACCCCCGCCTTGCGGAAGAGATTCCGGATGGCGTCCACCGGGGCGATGGTGAACCACACCGGCTCCAGGGAGGCCGTCGCGTACCCGACGATGCGCGCGAGGGGCGTGACCCCCCGTTTCTTAGCGCCCTCGGCCGACATCACCACCACCGCGGCGGCGCCGTCGTTGATCGTCGAAGCATTCCCCGCGGTAACGGTGCCGTTCTTCTCGAAAACCGACGAAAGGGCGGGGAGCTTCGCCACGTTCCCCCGGCCCGGCTCCTCATCCACCAGGAACGGGACGGGATCGCCCTTCCGCTGCGGCACCGGCACGCCCACGACTTCCTTCGCGAACTTCCCCGTCCGGATCGCGTCCAGCGACCGCGTGTAGGAGGAAGCGGCGTACGCGTCCTGGTCCTCCCGGGAGATCTTGTGCTCCTTGGACAATTTCTCCGCGCAGATCCCCATGTGGATGTTCTGGTAGGCGTCCAGCAGGCCATCGATCATCATGTGGTCGTAGAGCGTGTCGTTCCCCAGCCGGTACCCGGTGCGGGCCTTCTTCAGGAGGTAGGGCGCCTGGCTCATCGACTCCATCCCCCCGGCGACGACCACGTCGAACTCCTCCGTGGCCACGGCCTGGGCGGCGAGCATGACGGCCTTCAGGCCCGAGCCGCACATCTTGTTGATCGTCAGCGCCCCGGCGGACACGGGGATGCCGGCGTAGATCCCCGCCTGGCGCGCGGGGGCCTGCCCGATTCCTGCGGACAGGACGTTTCCCATGATGACCTGCTCCACGTCCTCCTTGCGGATTCCGCTGCGGGACACGGCCTCGGCCACGGCCACGGCGCCGAGGCGCGGCGCGGGGATGTCGGCCAGGCTCCCGCCGAGGGATCCGATGGCGGTGCGGGCGGCTCCGGTGATGACGGCTTCCTTCATGGGGCCTCTCCTTTCCGTGCGTTCGATCGATTATGGGGTTTCCCGCAGGACTTTTTCCCGCAGGCGGTGCTGGTATTCCCGGATTTCCTTCTTGAGGGTCACGAGCTGGGAGACCCGCTCGTCGATCTGTGCGGCGCGCTCGTCGAGGAGTTCGAGGAGCTTCGGAAGGATCTCGCGGTTGTTCCGCTGCTTCCGGTAGATCTTTTCCAGTTCGACCATCTCCGCGAGAGAAAGGCCGAGCACCTTGAGGCGATTGATGAACTTGAGGCGGCGCGCGTCGTCGTCGGTGAAGACCCGTTTCCCGTTCTCGATCCGGCGGACGCTGTGGAGAAGACCGATCTCCTCGTAGTATCGGATCGTGCGCTGGGAAAGGGTCACCATCCGGCTGAGTTCGCCGATGGAATACGTGGTCTCGCGCGGAGGCTGTTGCGGGGGAATCGGCTGGGCCTGCGTCGTCATGTTTCCCACCTTACGTTAACTGGCAAGATACTATCCGGGACCGGTTTCCCTTGTCAACGGGATTTTTCCCCTCACCGGTCCTCCGCCACCCGTCTCGCGAGGGCGAGAAGCGGGTCTCCCCGCTCCCCTTTCTCGGGCGGGAGCCGGGGAGGATACGGGACACGGAGGAATCGCGCGAGGAGGTTGGAGTGCGCTTCCGGGGGCAGGAAATCCCCGGCGCGGACGAGGTCCTGCCTCTCCTCCTCCCGGATCGTCGTCGGGGAGGAATCGCGCCGTTCCCGCAGGAGGTTGAGGAGATGACGCCGTTCGCGGAAGGCCAGCAGGGATTTCCCGAGACCTCCTTCCGTCACCGGCAGGCCGGACACTCGTCCCGCCCATTCCGCAAGCGCCTCGAGGAGGTCCAGGGACTCGGCGATCCCGGACGGCGGCACGGCCGGGAAGCCAAAACGGGATTTCCCGGAGTGCCCCCCCGGGGGACCGGAATCCTCCGGGGCCAGGACCCATGCGTCGATTCTTCGGAAGAGTTCGGGGTGGACCCCGGGATCGTGGAACGGAACGGCGAGCATGCCGGCGGCATGGAGGATCTCGGGCACCGGGATCGGGGGGAGACAGCCCACGGCCTTTCCCCCGGTCACGGCTCGCCACCGCCCCACGGCTTCTGCCGGATGGGCCGCGATGCGTGCGGCGAACCGGACCGACTCCGTCGCCCCGTTCCCGGGCACGGCGGCTTCACTTCCCCGGGTGGATCACCGCGAGGATCAGCGCCTCCCGGGCGTCCGCGGAATGGACGTGATGGGGGATGGTGGAGTTGTAGTAGATGCTGTCGCCCTCCTCCAGGATGTCGGAAAGGTTCCCCAGGCACACCTCGACCCGTCCGGAGAGGACGTAGAGGAACTCCTCCCCTTCGTGGGTGCTCCGTGCCCTGGGCGGCTCGGAGAGGGGTTGCAGGCGCACCAGGAACGGCTCCATCTTCCGGCCCGCCTTCCCCGCCCCGAGGGACTCGTAGGCATAAGGGGACTTCCCCCCCTCCTTCGGCCCGACGCGGGAGACGGTGGCGCGCTCGTCCTTCCGCACGATGGAGAATTCCCGCTCCTCCTTCCCGCCGAGGAAGGCGGAAACGGTGGTGTCGAAGGCGTTGGCGATCTTCACCAGCGTCCCGAGGGACGGGGACATCATCCGGTTCTCGACCTGGGACAGGAGGGCTGCGGAGAAGCCGGTCTTCTCCGCGAACTGCTGCACCGTCAGGCCGAGCGCCTCGCGGAATTTCCGGACGTTCTCCCCCACCGGGACGTCGGCGTCCTTCCCGGTTGCGGCAGCGTCCCCGGATTCCTTCGCCATCCTGGACAGGACGTCGTCCAGCGTCTCGTCACGCGTGTATTCCGGCAAGGGCGGCCCCCTCCTTCAATGCGTTGACGTTGAGCGGAATGAACTTCTCGTATTTTTTCGAGATGACCTTCGGAAGGCATTCGTGGAGGGTGGTAAGCCGCACGACCTCCGTGCGGGCCACGTACGCCCCGAGGGCGACCATCGAGGCCATCTGTCGGCTCCCGATGACGTTCCGGGCGATCTCGTCCGCCGGGATCGAGAGCAGCCGCACGTCGGTCCGGTTCACCTGCGCCGCGTCCACCAGCGAGCTGTTGATGATGAGGTCCCCGTTCGGAGCCATCAGGGGTAGGAACTTCTCGAGGGAGGGTCCGTTCATGATGAGCAGCGCCTTCGGGTGCCCTACCACGGGGGACCCGATCTCCTCGTCGGAGATGACGACGGTGCAGTTCGCCGTCCCGCCGCGCATCTCGACGCCGTAGGCGGGGAAGTAGGTAACGTGCTTCCCTTCCTCCATCGCCGCCAGGGCCAGCAGGTTCCCGATCATGAGGATCCCCTGGCCGCCGAAGCCGGCCATGATGATGTCGCTGGTCACGCGAAATCCGCCTGTTTCCGCTCCTTGTACACCCCGAGCGGGAAGTATTCAGACATCTCGCCGAGCACCCGCTTCTGGGCGTCCAGGGGAGTCACCCCCCAGTTCGTGGGGCAGGTGGACAGGAACTCGACGATGGAGAACCCCATCCCGTTCATCTGCATCTCGAAGGCCTTCCGGACCGCCTCCTTGGCCTTCCGGATCTGGGCCGGCCCGGACACAGAGACCCGTGCGGAGTACGCCGTGCCCTCGAGCCCGGCCAGCAGCTCCGCCATCTTGATCGGGTACCCGTCCGCCCGGAAGTCCCGCCCGTAGGGGGAGGTCGAGGTCTTCTGTCCGAGCATCGTGGTGGGCGCCATCTGGCCGCCCGTCATGCCGTAGGTGGTGTTGTTCACGAAGATCACCGTGAGGTTCTCCCCCCGGTTCGCCGCGTGGATGACCTCGGAGGTGCCGATGGCCGCCAGGTCCCCGTCCCCCTGGTAGGTGAAGACGAACTTGTCCGGCTGCGCGCGCTTGACTCCCGTTGCGACGGCGGGGGCCCGCCCGTGCGGCGCCTCCACCACGTCCACGTCGATGTAGTCGTACAGGAAGACCGCGCACCCCACGCACGCGACGCCGATCGTGCTCTCCCGCACGCCGTACCGGTCGATGCACTCCGCCACGATGCGGTGGATCGTCCCGTGGTGGCACCCCGGGCAGAAGTGGGTCTTGACGTCCACCAGGCTGCGGGGGCGGTCGAACACCATCTTCGTGAACTGCGGCTTCGCCTCCGTCGTCACGCCCGCCTCCCAACCAGCGCCCGGATCCGGCCGAGGATCTCCTCGGGGGTCGGCATGGCGCACGGCTTGCCGAAGAACTCGATCTTGTCGTGGAGAGGGGTGGAAATCTTCACGTCCTCCACCATCTGCCCCGTGTTCATCTCCACCACCAGGAGCTTGTCCACGTTCCGGGAAAGCGAAAGCACCTCCCGCTCGGGGAAGGGGAACAGGGTCACAGGGCGCAGCATCCCGGCCGGGATCCCCTCTTTCCGGGCCCACTGGATCGCCGTTTTACAGACGCGGGCCGCCGTCCCGAACGCCACGATCCCGATCTTCGCCCCATTCAACAGGAACGCCTCCGACCGCGCCTCCTCCCGGCGGATCCGCTCGAACTTCTCGTGGAGCTTCCAGTTGTGGACCTCGATGGCGTTGTCCTTCAGGTACAGGGATTTCAGGTGCTGCCGCTCCCGTCCCGCGCAGCCGGTGAGGGCCCAGGGCTTCTCCTGCGGCACGGTCGCCTCGTAGGGGGTGGGGACGAAGGGCTCCTTCATCTGCCCGATGATGGCGTCGCCCAGGAGGAAGACGGGGTTGCGGTATTTGTCCGCCAGATCGAAGGCCAGCATGGTGAGGGAGTACATCTCCTGGACCGAGTAGGGGGCCAGCACGATGAGGCGGTAACCGCCGTGTCCCCCGCCCTTCACCGCCTGGAAGTAGTCACCCTGGGAGGGGGCGATCCCCCCGAGCCCGGGCCCCGAGCGGGAGATGTTGACGATCACCGCGGGCAGCTCCGAGCCGGCCATGTAGGAGAGCCCCTCCTGCATCAGGGAGATGCCGGGGCCCGACGAGGAGGTCATCACCCGCTTCCCCGAGGCGGAGGTCCCGAGGAGGAGGTTGATCGTGGCCACCTCGCTCTCGGCCTGCAGGAAGGTGCCGCCGATGGCGGGCAGCTGCGCCGACATGTACTCGGGGATGTCGTTCTGGGGGGTGATGGGGTACCCGTAGTAATGCCGGCACCCGGCGGCGATCGCCCCGAGGCAGATCGCCTCGTTCCCCTTGGTGAGGAGACGCCGGTCCACGCCGGCCGCCGTCGCGCTCATCGCCACACCCGGATGCACACGTCGGGGCACGTCTCCGCGCAGGTCGCGCACCCCGTGCAGTCGTCGGGGCGTGCGAATACGGCCGACGCGTACCCCTGCCGGTTGATTTTCGCGCCCATCTCGATGCACGACTTCGGGCAGGCGGGGACGCAGAGCTCGCACGCCTTGCACCGCTCGAAGTCGATTTCGATCCGTCCCGTCGCCGTGGCGCCGCCCTCCCCCGGTCGATCCCCGTTCCCTTACTCGTACTTCGGCTTGAACTCGAAGTAGTGCGTCGTGTCGATCAGCCGCAAGGTGCGGGAGCGGGATCGCATGACGACGGACTGGGTGTAGGCCCCGCCGCTGAAGAACCGGACCCCCTGGAGGTAGTCCCCGAACGTCACGCCGGTGGCGGCGAACATCACTTCACTCCGGGCGAGGTCTTCGATGCCGTACACCTTGTTCAGGTCCGTCACCCCCATCGTCTTCGCCCGGTCGATCTCCTCCTTGTTGCGGAACTTCAGGATCCCCTGGAAGTCCCCGCCCAGGCACTTCAGGGCCGCCGCGGCGAGAACCCCCTCCGGCGCCCCTCCCGTTCCCATGAGGACGTTCACCCCGGAATCTTCCTTGGCCGTGGCGATGGCCCCCGCCACGTCCCCGTCCCCGATCAGCTTGATCCGTGCGCCCGCCTCCCGGCACTCCTTGATCAGTTCCTGGTGGCGCGGCCGGTCGAGGATGACGACGCACAGGTCCTCGACGTACGATCTGAGGGCCTTTGCGATGCGGCGGAGATTCTCGGTGGGGGTCGCCGTGATGTCGATCACCCCCCGGGCCTTCGGGCCCACGGCGAGCTTCTGCATGTAGGTGTCCGGGGCATGGAGGAATCCACCCTCCTCGGCGATGGCGATCACCGCGAGGGCGTTGTTCCCGCCGGATGCCACGATGCTCGTCCCTTCGAGCGGGTCGACGGCGATGTCGACCCGCGGAGACTCGGCCGCCCCGACCTCCTCTCCGATGTACAGCATGGGCGCCTCGTCCCGCTCCCCTTCCCCGATGACGACGCGCCCCTTGAACTGGACGTAGTTGAGGGCCTTGCGCATCGCGGTGACCGCCGCCTGGTCCGCCGCAACGTTGTCCCCGCGTCCCATCAGCCGCGCCGCCGCCAGCGCTGCGGCTTCCGTTACCCGGACGACCTCCATGGCCAGATTCCGTTCCACGATCCGTCCCCCTTTCGCGGGTTGTCTACGTAGAAACCGGGAGCGCCCGGAACGCCGCCGGCGGCCGCACGGGCCTGCCGTCCCTGCGGGTGAAGGCGTGCACCGTGTGTCCCGTCGCCAGGACGGTTCCGTCCTCCCGATCGATCCGGTACCCGAAGGTGATCCGGACCCCCTTGACCGCGCGGATCTCCGCGTGAATCCGGAGCACGTCGTCGTACCGGGCGGAGGCGTGGTAGGCAGCCCCCGCTTCGATGACCGGGAGAAGCACGCCGTCCCGTTCCATCACGTCGCGGTAGGAGAACCCTTTCCGCCGCATCAGCTCGGCACGGCCGACCTCGAACCACCGGAGGTAGTTCCCGTAATAGACGATCTCCCCGGCGTCGGTGTCCCCGTAGATCACGCGGACGGTGGCGACATGCTCCACGCTCGCCCCGCCTTTCAGGAGAGGAGGCGGCCGATCAGCTGCGTCCCCTCCGGGATGAACTGACCCGTGTCGCGGGCGTCCGCCTCGGTGTACCGTTTCCCGGGGAACGTGGAAAGCCCCGCGGGGGCCGGGTAGAAGACGAAGGGAACCGGTTCCTGCGCGTGGGTGCGGATGGCGATCGGCGTCGGGTGGTCCGGCAGGAGAAGGATCTTGAGGTCCCCTTTTTCCCGGGCCCGGGCGAGGATCGGTCCCAGCATTTCCCGGTCGATCCTCTCGATCGCCTGGATCTTCTCCTGGATGTTCCCGTTGTGCCCCGCCTCGTCGGGGGCTTCGACGTGGATCAGGACGAAATCCTTCGTCTCCAGCTCCCGCAGCGCGGATTCGGCCTTCCCGCGGTAGTTCGTGTCGATGTATCCCGTGGCGCCGGGGACCCGGATCACCTCGAGCCCCGCGTAGATCCCGATCCCCTTGATGAGGTCCACGGCGGCCACCACGGAGCCCGTGAGGCCGAACCTCTCCCGGAACGTGGGGATCCGGGGCGCCTTCCCCTGTCCCCACAACCACACCGAGTTCCCCGGGAGCTTTCCGGACGCCAGGCGCTGCCGGTTCACCGGATGGTCGGCGAAGACCTCCCGGGAGACCTCCATGATCGTCAACAGCAGTTCCGAGCCGTCCCCCTTCGGCAGGTACTCCGTGATCTTCTTCCCGTGGATGTCGTGCGGCGGAGTCGTCTGCACGCGGTCGTTCCCGCCGGGCCACACCATGAGGTGCCGGTAGGAAACCCCCGTGTGGAACCGGACCCCCTTGTCCTGGACCTTCTCCTGGAGGGAGGCGAGGAGGGCCGCCGCCTCGGAGGTGCTGATATGGCCCGCGGAGAAGTCCTCCATCTCCGAGTCCGCGCCTTCGTTCTTCAGCGCCACCACGTTGCATCGCACGGCGACGTCGTCCGGCCCGAGCGCGATGCCGATGGAAGCGGCTTCCAGCGGCGAGCGGCCCGTGTAGACGGCCGCGGGGTCGTACCCGAGGATGCTCAGGTTGGAGACGTCGCTCCCCGGGTACATCTCCTTCGGCACGACCTGGACCATCCCGATCGCCCCGTGGGAGGACATGAAGTCCATGTTCGGCTTCTCCGCCGCCTCGAGGGGCGTGCGGTTCCCGATCGCCGGGATCGGCCAGTCGGCCATCCCGTCGCCGATCAGGATGAGGTATTTGCT
>Ga0031653_10000309_pt1 | contig 10000 bp, 6 predicted proteins | sample FrelakmetBRP12BR_FD_55210 | JGI IMG/M metagenome (GOLD analysis project Ga0031653, IMG submission 55210) | Freshwater lake sediment microbial communities from the University of Notre Dame, USA, for methane emissions studies - BRP12 BR | ecosystem: Environmental > Aquatic > Freshwater > Lake >... | reverse complement strand
TTCTTGATGGTCCGGAGGTGGGTCACCAGGAGCGTCTGGTCGATCACGTCCCCCACGGTGTCGCCGATCCGGACCCGGTCCCCGACCTTGAAGGCGCGCATGTAGGTGATGCTCAAGCCTGCCATCACGTTCGAGATGGTCGAGGTGGAGCCGAGGGAGAACAGGACCCCGAGGAAGATGGAGACCCCCTTGAACGCCTCGGACTTGGAGCCGGGGATGAACGGGAAGGCGACGGTCAGCGCGAAGGCGAGGATGAAGAAGCGGACGATCTTGAAGGTGGGGATCGCCCAGTCGGCGTAAAAGCCGGGGAGGACGACCCGTCCCCTTTCCACCTCGTCGAAGAAGAACCGGGAGAACTTAATGATGTACCGCGTGATGACCCCGATGATGGCCAGGACGAACAGGTCGGGGAGGTAGGCGAGGAGCGCGGCCCCGAACGCCTTCAACGGGTCGAGGATGTAGCCGATGACCGCCGCGGAGATCCCGCGCGTCCAGGGGAAGAGGCTCAGCACGTAGAGCAGCCAGCTGTAGAACAGGAGGGCGGTCGTGAGGATGCGGAACCAGCGGACCAGCGCGACCAGGGTGCTTGCGACCCGGGATGCCCGGAAGAGTTCATACGAGCCGACCCGGATGGACCGGATCCGCGTCTCGCCCAAGCCCCGGATCCCGGTGTAGAGACGCGGGAAGAGGAGGTGATACAGGAACAGGACGAGGACCAGCACGCCGGTTGCAACGACCGCATAGATGGCCCCGAACAGGAGGCTCCGGAAGCTGAACTCCACGTTGTGCGCTTCGACCGCCGTTCGGATCGCTTCAACATATCGGGCCGCCAGCGCCTGACGGGTCACCCCCTCCGCCGCCGCGTCCTTGTCGAAGACCCTCAGCAGAACTGTCCCTTCCGCGACGATCAGGGAGGCCAAGACGTCTTCGACCACCTTGATCGAGTCCGGGCGGAACGCCCGGTCCCCCACCAGGATCCCGAGGCGCTCGTTGACCCCCCGGGCCCGCTCATCCGGGGAGACCCCCAGGGCAGGCTCCCGGAAGTGGAAGAGGGTTTTTCCTTCAAAAACGACCGGGGCGGGCGCCGGCTTCGAGGGAACGGGAATGGCGGGGACAGAAGGCGCCGGAACCGGGGGAACTTCCTTCGGCGGCGCCGCGGTCGCCACCGTAAAAACCAACCCGAGCATCAACGCGAGGATGAAGGGCTTACGCCACGTCACTCTATCCCCTCCATGCATCCCCCCGCGGGACCTTTCCCTGCCGGAATCGGATCGTTGCATAATATTACCCCAAATCGGGAGAGGGTTGTATCCAACCGAAAAGCATCGTATTTTAGGCATATTGAACCGATCCACGGGAGAGGAGACCCCCGATGAGAAAAATGGTTACCCCTGGACGGCTGGCGGTCATCCTTGCCTCGCTGGTCCTTGCAACCGGGGCATGGGCCGAAACGCCCGCAAAACCCCCGCCTGCGCCGGTTGCCAAACCGGAGGCACGTCGCATTACCACCCAGGCCAAGACGTGGACCGGCGACTTCGACGGGATGCTCGAGCGGCGGCAGATCCGGGTGTTGGCGCCCTACAGCCGGTCGCTGTACTTCAACGACAAGGGGCGCGAGCGCGGCCTCACCGCCGACAGCGTGCGCGAATTCGAGCGGTGGATCAACAAGAAGTACGCGAAACAGCTCGGCAAGCGCCCGATCACCGTGATCATCTACCCCACGACCCGGGACAGGCTGCTCCCGGAGGTCTCCGAGGGACGCGGGGACATCGCCGTCGGGAACCTCACCATCACCGAAGAACGGCGGAAGATCGTGGACTTCGTCGCGCTGCCGGATCAGCCGGCGGTGAAGGAACTGGTTGTCACCGGACCGAAATCCCCGTCGATCGCCACGGCGGACGACCTGGCCGGCAAGACGGTCCACGTGCGGAAGGCGTCGAGCTATTACGAGAGCCTCGTGGCGCTGAACGGGCGTTTCGCGAAAGAGGGGAAGCCCGCCGTGAAGATCGTCCTCGTCCCGGACGCGCTGGAGGACGAGGACATGATGGAGATGCTCAACGCCGGGATCCTCGAGTTCATCGTCGTCGACGACTGGAAGGCGAGGATGTGGGCACAGGTCCTGCCGAAGATCCAGGTGAACGGGCAGGCCGTCCTGAGGGAGGGCAGCAAGATCGGCTGGGCGACCCGCAAGGGCAGCCCGAAGCTGGAGGCGGAGATTCTCGCGTACATGAAGGCCGCTCTCGGCAAGGGGACGACAGCCAGTCGCGTACAGCAGTACATGCGGCGGGTCAAGCAGATCAAGGACCCCACCGGAACGGCCGAGTGGAAGCGGTTCGAGCAGACGTACGCGCTGTTCGAGAAGTACGGGAAGAAGTACAACTTCGACCCGCTCATGCTCGCCGCCCAGGGGTACCAGGAGTCGCAACTGAACCAGGGTGCGAAGAGTCCCGTGGGCGCCATCGGGGTGATGCAGATCATGCCCGCCACCGGTGCGGAACTGGCGGTGGGCGACATCAAGGTCACGGGGCCCAACATCCACGCCGGAACCAAATACATGGATCAGCTCATGACGAAGTTCTTCCCCGATGCCAATTTCAACGAAGCCAACCGCACCCTCTTCGCCTTCGCGAGCTACAATGCCGGCCCCGGGAACATCTCGAAGATGCGCAAGGCGGCCGAGAAGAGCGGGCTCGACCCCGACAAGTGGTTCAACAACGTCGAGATCGTGACCGCGAAGAAAATCGGCATCGAGACCACGACGTACGTCCGGAACATCTACAAGTATTACGTATCGTACAAACTGATGGAGGAGTCGCGGGAGGCGGGGGAAAAGGCCCGGGAGCAGGTGGCGCCGGGCCCGGCACAACCCGCCAAGTAGACGATCCGATCGATCCTTCCAAAGGGTGAGGGGAACCGCAAGCGCCCCCTCACCCTTTCCCCCTCGGGTCTAGAAAAAGTACCTCCCGTAGAGTGTTGCACCGATAAATGACATCTTCACATCCCCATTGAAATTGATATTCGGATAATCATCGCCCTCCGCAGACAACTTTATTTTGAAGCTTTCCACCCCGAAGCCGATGCCGAAATTCTTCCAGGGGTTGTATTCGACAGCGAGGTACGTATCCATCAGACCACCCGAGAAATTCTGGTACTCGAGGTAAAAGAACTCGATTTTCGTCCTCAAATACCACCGGGGGGTGATGGCGAAATCGCCGCGAAAGCCGAGCACGGGAAGGGGGGCCGTTAAATTCAGTTCCTCGCTCTTCCCACCCAAGCTTGTGTTAACTTCAAATTTCAGGGGCATCACGAAAAACCCGATGGAGGCGGCCAGATCCATCCGGTCGTCCTGGAAAAACGAGTAACTGTAGGCGGCTTTCACGATCTGGAAATTGAACGTGGCATCCACGGTGGAGCCAGCGGAGAAGGTCTCGCCGTTCACGACGATGTCCCGCCCGAGCGTCTTGGTGGAATCCCGGTTGAAGTAGAAATATTCCAGATCCACCCGGTGCCTGCGTTTTTCCCCGATGCGGTACATGCCCCCGATCCGGAAGGAGGTGTTATGCGAGTCCATCCCCAGTGCATCTTCGACATCGATGAGCACCCCCGCCCCCCCGATGCCGACTTGCACCTTGTCGTCCAGGGCCGCGAAGAAAGCTCCTGCCTGGATGTTGAACTTTTCCCAGGGGAGATTGTAGGTGGTGTTGTCCGCGGCGCGGGCCGACAGGGGCAGGATCGCGACGGTCAGTGCAAAGAGCATCCCGACGGAGATCTTCCGCATCATCATGCTTCCCCTCCAATATCCTTGAGATGGAATCCTCTGTTTCGTGTAGAGTATTTTTGGCAAGTAACAATTGCAAAGGTTATTTTAAAACCCGGTTTTCCCTGTCAATACTCTCCTGGAGACTCCGGCGCGGTTCTTACAATAAAATGGCATGATTCCCCGCGAGGTGCGGAATGGGCACAAAACCGTCCCGGATCCGGAATACCGCCGTATTGGCCGCGCTCCTCCTTCCGACACTTCTCGCAGCGGGTATCGCGCTCTCCCAATCCCCGCCAGGTCCCCCCGCAGTGGACAACGGAATCCTGCCCCCAGCCGGCGTTACCGGCTCCGTCGGGTGCCGGGAGTGCCACGAGCGGTTCTACCAGCTCTGGTCCACCTCCTTCCACGGGCTGGCCATGCAGGCGTTCACCCCGAAGCTCGCGAAGGACAAGCTCACGGAACCGGCGGGAGACCTTGCGGCAGGAGCGCTGCGCTACCGGGCCGACATCGGCGGCGAGACCGCGTGGGTCGTCGAGCAAGGCCCGAAGGGAGAGCGGAAATACCGGATCGACTACGCCATGGGCGGCAAGAACGTGTTCTACTTCCTCACCCCCCTCGAGAAGGGACGCCTGCAGGTCCTCCCCGTCGCCTACGACGTGCGGAGGAGGGAGTGGTTCCTGACCACCGACAGCCACCTCCGTCCCTTTTCCGACAACGCGGCGCCCCTCCCGTGGACGGACCCGCTTTACACCTTCAACACCTCGTGCCACGGCTGCCACGTGAGCCAGGTCTCCATCAACTACGACCTTTCGACCGACAGCTACCGCACCACCTGGACGGAGCCGGGGATCAATTGCGAGACGTGCCACAACCCCGGGGCGGAACACGTCCGGGTGGCCCGGGAGACCCCGAAGGGGGAACCGCTCAAGGACCCGAAGATCATCGTCACCAAGACGTTCACCGTGGAGCAGCACAACTCCAACTGCGGCCCGTGCCACGCGAAGATGTCCCCCGTCTCCGCGGTGTTCACGCCGGGGGAGCGGTTCTTCGACCATTACGACCTCGCAACCCTCGAGGACCCGGACTTCTCCCCGGACGGCCGGGACCTCGGGGAGAATTACACCTACACGCGCTGGAGGATGAGCCCGTGCGTGAAGTCCGGGAAATTAAGCTGCATGCACTGCCACACCTCCAGCGGCCGTTACCGCTTCCGGAAGCCCGAGGACGCCAACAAGGCGTGTCTCCCGTGTCACGAGGAACGGGTGGGGAACGCCGCCGAGCACAGCCGCCACCCGGCGGGGAGCGAGGCGAGTCGCTGCATCTCGTGCCACATGCCCATGACCGAGTTCGCCCGGATGCGCCGGAGCGACCACTCCATGCTCCCACCCACGCCGGCGGCGACCATCGCGTACAACTCCCCCAACGCCTGCAACCTGTGCCATGCGGACAAGGACGCCGCGTGGGCGGACAACCTCGTCCGCGCGTGGCGTCCGCGCGATTACCAGGCGCCGGTGCTGCGGCAGGCCGGACTCGTGGACGCCGCCCGGAAGCGGGAGTGGACGCGGCTGCCGGAGATGCTCGCCTACCTCCAGGAGAACGACCGCGACGAGGTCGTCGCCGCCTCCCTGATCCGCCTCCTCCGGAATAGCCCGGACGAGAAAAAATGGCCCGCGTTCATCAAGGCCCTCTCGGACCCCTCTCCCCTGGTCCGCGGCGCCGCCGCCGTGGCGTTGACCGGGTACGTCACTCCGCAATCCCTGCACCCCCTCCTCGCGGCGACCCGGGACGACTACCGGCTGGTGCGGATCCGCGCGGCCGAGGCGCTCGCCGGCGTCCCGCCGGACCGGCTCGGCGGGGTGGACCGGCAATCCCTTTCGAAGGCCCGGGAGGAGGCGGAGACGTCTTTCCGGGCCCGGCCGGACGATTTCGCCTCCCACTACAACCTGGGGAACTTCTACCTCGCCGGAGGCGACCCGAAAAAGGCGATCGACGAATACGAGACCTCCTCCAGGTTGCGTCCCGACAGCGTGCCGCCCCTGGTCAACGCATCGATGGCCTACTACGCCCTCGGGGAGAAGGAGAAGGCCGAGAAGTCGCTGCGCCGCGCGGTGAAGATCGCACCGGAAAACGTGGCCGCGCGCCTGAACCTCGGAATGCTGCTGGGGGAGATGGGGAAGGAGAAGGAGGCGGAAAAGGAGTTCCGGGCGGCGGCTTCGGCCGATCCGAAATCCGCCCAGGCGGCCTACAACCTGTGCGTGGTCACGTCGAAGGACCGGATCGACGAGGCGCTCAAGTGGTGCCGGAAAGCGACCGACCTGCGTCCGGAGGAACCCCGGTACGGGTACACGTACGCGTTCTTCCTGGACCGGAAGGGGGACACGGCAAAGGCGATCCCCGTGTTACGAAAGATCGTGGACCGGAACCAGCCGTTCTCCCCGGCCTATGCCCTGCTCGGGACGATCTACGAGAAACAGGGGAAGGCCAACGAGGCGAAAAAGGTCTACCGGAAGGCCGCGAACAACGCGGAGCTTCCGGATACCGAACGGGCCGCCTTCCGCGACAAGCTACAGGCCATGGGAAAGTAGGCCGGTGCGACGTCAGTTGCCACCGCTGTGCGGCTTGGTCACCGTTTCCATGACCTGGTCGAGGTTGAAACTGCCGGGCTTCTGGCGCGGCGGGAACTCGCGGAAGCTCTGCAGCCATTCCCCGACGATTCCCCCCGCGGGAGCGATCATGAACATGTGCTCGACAAACCAGCGTCCATAGTCCATGCCGATATCGGGGGCAAGTTCGAACGGGTCCATGCGCAGGTTGGTCAGTATCGGCGCGCGCAGTTTATCGAACGGCTCGATCCAGACGTGCAGGCCGTGGGCGTTCTGCCGCAGGAAGGTGGCCTTCCAATTGCCGTACCGCAGAGCCGCGACGCTGCCGTCGTCGGTCCAGTAGATGAACTCCTTGCGCGGCCACGGCCCCTCGCCCTTGAGTGCGGGCAGCAGGTTGTACCCGTCCAGGTGGACCTTGTAGGTCGTGTTGCCGACTTTCCTGCCCTTCAGCAGGTCTTCCTTGACCGTGGTGTCGCCGGCAGCGGCGAGCAGGGTCGTGAGCATGTCCTCGTGGGAACCGATGTCGTTGATGATCGTGCCGGGCTTGATGATACCGGGCCACTTGATCAAGGTCGGGACACGGTAGCCGCCCTCCCATTGCGTGTTTTTCTCGCCGCGGAACATCGTGGTACCCCCGTCCGGCCAGGAGAACGATTCCGAGCCGTTGTCGGTGGAGTACATGACGATGGTGTTCTCTTCGAGGCCCAACTCCTTGAGCTTGGCGAGCACCTGGCCGACATGGCCGTCATGCTCGACCATGCCATCGGCATAGATGCCCAGGCCCGTCTTGCCCGCAGACTCCTTCTTCAGGTGCGTGAAGATGTGCATGCGGGTGGAATTCCACCAGAGGAAGAACGGCTTGTTCGCCTTCCTGGCGCGCTCCATGAAATCCAGCGCTTTGGCGGTGACTTCCTCGTCGATCGTCTCCATCCGCTTCTTCGTCAGGGGGCCGGTGTCCGTGATGCGGCCATCGGCGAAACTGTGAATGACGCCGCGCGGGCCGAACTTCTTCCTGAAGTTCGGAAACTCCGATTCCTTCGGATAGTCCGGATGTTCCGGCTCCTCTTCCGCGTTCAGGTGGTAGAGGTTTCCGAAGAACTCGTCGAAGCCGTGGTTCGTCGGCAACATCTCGTCGCGGTCGCCCAGGTGGTTCTTGCCGAACTGCCCGGTCATGTACCCTTGCGCCTTGAGCAGCGTGGCGATCGTCGGGTCTTCCTTCTTCATCCCCTCGGGGGCACCCGGCAATCCGACCTTGGTAAGGCCGGTACGGATCGGCGACTGCCCGGTGATGAACGCCGCGCGACCGGCGGTGCAGCTCTGCTGGCCATACCAGTCGGTGAACAGTGCGCCTTCCCTGGCGATGCGGTCGATGTTCGGCGTCTTGTACCCCATCATGCCCATGTTGTAGGCGCTGATGTTGAATCCGCCGATGTCATCGCCCCAGAGGACAAGGATGTTGGGTTTCTTGTCCGCCGCGACCGTCGGCGAGGCGGAAATCATTACAGCGCAAACCAGTGCGACCGCCGCCAATCCCGCAAATACCCGATTCCGGCCTCGTATCCCTTTCCATCCCATGCTCTCCTCCTTCGTAACCTGCTCCCTCGCACGGAAACGCATGCGCGGCGAGCCGTCCGGGTTGTAGCTGCCCTTTCTTTCAGAAGCGGAAATTCACGCCGAAGGCGGGGCCTTGAAAGGTGACATCCTGCAGCAGCTTGTCGCCCTTCATGTCGTAATACAGGTAGCGATACACCACCTGGAGATCGACCCGGCTGAACCGGTACTCGATCCCGGCCATCCCCTGCAACGTGAAGTTCGAGGAGCCCGTCCCCATGTCGAGGTAATACGGGACGGCCCACTTCCCGCTGCCGAGTCCGATGGCGCCGCGAACGCCGACGATCGCGTCCCAGAGGTCCACACGATCCGACGTGTTGCCGGAACTCGCGAACGACTGGCCCGACCCGGGCCCCGTGATCGAACCGGAAAGTCGCCAGTCGGTTTTCGTCTCGATGCCCAGGTAGCGGAACCCGGCGAGGACGTCCAGCGACGAATTCCCGCCGCGCGCAACGGTGTAGGCCCCGGCCAGCTCCCACTCCAACCCGGTGAGCTTCACTTTGGTGCCCAGGTCCGCCCCGGCGGAAACATCGATCCTGCCCCCGGGTCCCGTGAAGCTGACCGACGTCACCTTGCTGCCATCGGATTCGATGTCCAGGTAGACCACGTCCGTCAGGACGGACCAGTCCCCCTTGCGCGCCTCGGCGCTCAGCATCAGCGCCATGTTGAGGTTCTCGAGGACGTAGCTCGAGAGGTCCACGCTGGCCCCTCCCCCGCCGCCCGGCGGGACTTCGTACTTCAGCGTGCCGCTGATGCTGGGGGCCCACAGGTACGGCCGGATGGCAAAGGTCCACTTGTCGGCCTTGGGAGTGTCCTCTGCGTACGAGGGCACCGACAAGGCAAGAAGCGCCAGCAACGCCAGCCCAACCCGCAGGGTACGGTTTTGTCCCCTCATCCTCTCTCCTTCCTATGCTTGAATCCCCTACTTCGAATGGATGACGGTTGCGATGAATTACCGGAACCCGGTTTGCTTCAGGTTATATTAGGAATACATGGTGTGTACATATTATTAACATTCAGCCAGGAGGATTCGAGATCCCCATGCCAAAGTATACCCCCGAAGGGAAATATCGCGTCGCCATGGCGGGACGTTCGGTGATGCGGCAATGGTTCAAGTACTGGAACTACCCCCGTGCGCTGAGCCGGTACGCGGTCCACTTCCCCTGGCCGATCCCCTGGAAGGAGTACGTGAAGGGCGACTTCTACTTCCGGTACGTGCAGATCGTCCAGCCCAGGGCCGACGGCCCGGGGGAGGCGTACGGACAGGAAGCGCTTGCCGCCCTCCGCCGGCAGGTGAGCGGGGAACGGTTCGACGCCCTGTTTTTCAAGCTGTGCTACATCGATTTCCGGGACAAGCGCATCCGCGACGAGGGGACGCGGGAAGAGCTGTTCGGGCGGATGCGGACCCTGCTGGAGAAGGTACACGCGTTCGCCCGGGAGCAGGGCGTGGCGCTCATCTTCGGGAACGCCCTTCCGGTCCTTTCGCCGGCGGAGCACGCCCAGCGGCTGCGGAGGGAGTACAACGCGTGGCTTGCGGAGTATGCGGCGAAGCAACGGGATACCGCCGTATTCGACCAGTTCGGCCTCCTGACCGACAGCGGCGGCCGCCTGCGCCGGGAGCTCGCCCGGGGCCCCTTCGACAACCACCTGAACGACCGGGCGTATGCGATCCTCGAGGAGGCCCTGCTCCGGACGCTGTCGGGCCTGCGGCAATAGGTCCGGAACGGGGTTACGGGTCCGGCTCCGACGGCGGATGCGTCCGCTTCCAAAGCTTCTGCCGATTCTCCCGGTACGCCATGACCAGTTTCCGGGAAACGAAATACGATACGACCGCCCCGGCGAGCGCGATGATGGTGTTTCCGGTGAGGTAAATCAGCGCGGCTTCCGAGAGGGACTTCATCCGCTCCCCGTCCCCGACGCTCTGGAGAACCTTCTTCGCGTCGGCGCGGAAGATGGCCGCACCGAGGGAGCCGGAGAGGGTCCAGAAGAACGGGGTGGTAAAGGGGTTCATCACCAGCGTTCCCAG
>Ga0031653_10000307_pt1 | contig 10019 bp, 11 predicted proteins | sample FrelakmetBRP12BR_FD_55210 | JGI IMG/M metagenome (GOLD analysis project Ga0031653, IMG submission 55210) | Freshwater lake sediment microbial communities from the University of Notre Dame, USA, for methane emissions studies - BRP12 BR | ecosystem: Environmental > Aquatic > Freshwater > Lake >... | reverse complement strand
CTTCATCCCGATGCCCATCGTCCCGGAGGCCGTTCTGATCGCGGGCGGGAAGGCGGTCGAGGAGGCGGCCAAGGTCGCCGCCGCCTACCTGGAGCAGGTCGCCGCACCCCTGCGCGCCGAGGGGCTCAAGGTGCGGACGATGATCGAGGACCGCCCGCCGACCGACGCGATCCTTCACGTCGCGGACCGCGAGGAGGTCGACGCGATCGTGATGAGCACCCACGGCCGGAGCGGACTCTCCCGCCTGGTGATGGGCAGCGTGGCGGAGAGCGTCCTCCACGCAACCCGCCGGCCGGTGATGCTCGTCAAGCCCGAGCCGCCCCCGGTGGTGGCGCAGAAGGACGAGGACTGGTACCTGCACGTTCCGTAGCGAGGGGTCGCTCCCCCGGCGCCTTCCGCGGGCGCCGGGGGATCCCGGTTACCCCTCCACCACCGTAGCCTTGAGGATGACCACGGGCTGCTTCGGCACGTCCTGGAACATCCCGGAGGAGCCGGTGGGGACGGCGCGGATCTTGTCCACCGTGTCCATGCCCTCGATCACTTTCCCGAAAACGGCGTAGCCGTACCCCTGCGGCGTCTTGGCCCGGTGGTTGAGGAATTCGTTGTTCACCGTGTTGATGAAGAACTGGGCCGTCGCGGAGTCCACGACCGACGTGCGGGCCATCGCGACCGTTCCCCGGTCGTTCTTCATGCCGTTGTCCGCCTCGTTCTTGATCGGGGGATGCTTCGTCCCCGTCTCCTTCATCTCCTTCGTAAAGCCGCCGCCCTGGATCATGAAGTCCCGGATCACCCGGTGGAAAACCAGCCCGTCGTAATGCCCCTCCCGGACGTACGTCAGGAAGTTCTTGACGCTGATGGGCGCTTTGTCGGGATACAGTTCGACCTTGATGTTTCCCATGCTCGTTTCGAACAGAACCACGGGCCTGCCTCCTTTGGGGGAGGTTTCGGCGCCGAAGGCGAACCCGCACGCAAGCGAAAGCATTGCCGCGAACAGAACCAGTTTCCGCATCGGAACCCCCCGATTCGTGATGATCAGAAGCGATTATTTTAGATCAATCAAGACGTTCGGGGAAGGGCCGTTTCGGACGACAACGGTTCCGGCCGCCCATCCCGAAACCGTCGAATGCGGGAGTTGTTTTACGGGGAGATCGTTGCCGATGTAATCCCCGTCGGGTCGGATGTATACTTTTCCAATGTCCGGCAACCGACTGCATATCTTTATTGCGGGTCTTATCTTATCCCTCCTCCTCGCTGTCCCTTCGCATGCGGTCGACGTTTCCATCCCCGTCGACGAGGCCATCCGGATGGCGATCGAGAACAATCTGGATCTGAAGGTGCAGACGTTCAACCCGGCGATCGCGGCGACGGGAATCCAGGGGGCCCGGAGCATCTACGACACCCAGCTCACATCGCTTCTCGACTACCGGGGCCAGAACAGCCAGGTGGTGCCAGACTCGTCGCAAACCATCCGCCCGCGGCACTTCGACTTCAACGCGGGAGTCCAGCAGCTAGTCCCCACAGGGGGAACCGTCTCCGCCGCCTTCACCAACGCCTGGTTCGAGGACAACCTGAATGGTCCCCTCTCGCAGTTTGTGCAGCCGCAACTCACCCTCACGTTCAGCCAGCCCATCCTCCAGGGGCTGGGGCGAGAGGTCACGGAGCGCGGGATCACGCTGGCGGAAGATTCCGCGAACGCCGCGCTTGCCGACTGGGAGCAGAAGGCGGAAACCACGGCCGCCTCCGCGAGCACCCTGTTCTATACCCTGTACAAGACGCGCGAGAACCTGGACACCAGCAAGGCGTCCCTCGCGTCCGCCCGGAGAATCCACGAGGAGAACCAGGCCCGCGTGAAGGCGGGGGTCCTCGCGTCGTACCAGCTGCTCGATTCCGAGCTCGGCGTCCTCTCCAGGGAAGTGGGTCTCCTGGAGTCGGAGCGGGCGGCGCAGGACGCGGCCGACAGCCTCAAGGTCTTCCTTCAATCCCCCTCCCGGGGGACTCTCGTTCCCACCGGGGGGATCACCACGGAGAAAGTCCCCCTGACGGCGGATCAGGCCACGTCCATCGCCCTGCGGAAACGCCCGGAACTTCTGAAGGCGCGCATCACCCTTCAAAGCGCGGAGTTCTCCGAAAAAGTTTCCCGCAACCTCGTCCTCCCCTCCCTGTCCCTCTTCGGGAGCGCCGGGGTGACGGGGCTCGGGAGCGGGTACGGAGGAGCGTTCGGAGACATGACCTCCGGGGAGTATCCGGTCTGGTCGGTGGGGATCAACTTCTCCTATCCCATCGGGAACTCCTCCGCGGAAGCCGAACTCGCGTCCAACCGCCTGAAGGCCACGCAGGCGCGGGTGTCGCTGAAGTCCGGGGAGGAATCGGTCGGGCTCGAGGTCCGCAACGCGCTTCGCGCCGTGGAAACCCGTTTCCGGCAGATCGAGGTCACTCGGAAAGGCGTCGTCGTCGCCGAGGTCCGGTTCGATTCTTACGACAAGCGCCAGAAGCTGGGGCTGGCCACGACGAAGGACCTTCTCGACGCGGAGTCCCAGCTGGTGGCCGCGAAGGTGTTGCTTACCGGCGCCCTCGCGGATTACCAGGTCGCCCTCACCGAGCTCTACCGGAGCATGGGAGAGCTGCTCGACCGCCACCACCTGCGGATCGACAAGAAAATCATTCCCTCGAAGGCTCGGAAGGAAACCCGATGAGAAAAGTCCTGGTCGTCCTCGCCGTCGCGGCCGCTGTCGCGGCGGCGGCGTATTTCTACCTGAAGAAAGCCCCCCAGGAATCGCTCTATCGCACGGCCAAGGTGGAGCGGGGGGACATCGTGGACGCCATCACCGCCACCGGGAACATCAACGCCGTCACCACCGTCTCGGTGGGGAGCCAGATCTCCGGGACGATCCAGCAGATCTTCGTGGACTACAACTCCCCGGTTCGGAAGGGGCAGGTCATCGCGCAGATCGACACGCGCCTGCTGGATTCGGCGGTCGTCCAGTCGCGGGCGAACCTGGAGAACACGAAAGCGGCCCTCGAGAAAGCGCAGGTCGGCATCATCGACACGGAGCGGACCTATCGGAGAAACCTGGAACTCATCAAGGATGGCTTCGTCGCCCAGGCGGACGTCGATTCCTCGCAGACCGCGTACGAACAGGCCCTGTCGCAGAAGAAGAGCGCCGAGGCCGCCCTGAAGCAGGCCGAGGGGGGCCTTCAGACGGCGTTGACGAACCTCGAGTACGCCACCATCCGCTCGCCGGTGGACGGGATCGTCATCTCTCGGAACGTCGACGTCGGGCAGACGGTGGCCGCCAGCTTCCAGACCCCTACCCTGTTCTCCATCGCCCAGGACCTGACGAAGATGCAGATCGACACGAACGTGGACGAGTCCGACATCGGTCGGGCGGCCAAGGGGCAGGCCGTGACCTTCACGGTGGACGCGTACCCCGAGAGGAACTTCACCGGCACGGTGGAGCAGGTCCGCAACTCGCCGATCGTCACGCAGAACGTGGTCACCTACGACGTGGTGGTCCGGGTAGACAACAAGGATCTGATGCTGAAGCCCGGCATGACGGCGAACGTGACGATCCAGGTGAAAAAACACGAGAACGCGCTGAAGATCCCCAACGCGGCGCTGCGGTACCGGCCCGCCGACCTGAAAAAGGAGAGCACAGCGAAGAAAGACAAAATGAAGGAACCGTCGGGCCAGCGCGTTTACGTGCCCGGAAAGGACGGCACCCCCGTGCCGGTCCTTGTCCGGGCTGGTATCTCCGATGGGACGTTCACCCTTCTCGTCGAGGGGAGCCTGAAGGAAGGGGACATCCTGATCACCGGGGATGCCCCCCAGAAGAAAAACAGCGCGAGCGGCAGCCCGCCCGGAATGGGCATGGGAGGGTTCCGGTAGACGTGGGCACCGCGGCGATCGAAATCGGCGGGGTCACCAAGACGTACCTGCTCGGGGACGTGCGCGTGGAGGCCCTGAAGGGGGTAGACCTGTCCATCCTGGCGGGGGATTTCCTCGCGGTGATGGGGCCCTCGGGGTCGGGGAAGTCCACGCTGATGAACATCCTCGGATGCCTGGATCGCCCGACGTCCGGGAGCTACCGCCTCGACGGCCAGGAGGTCGGGGACCTCTCGCGGGACGGGCGCGCGGTCATCCGGCGAAGCAAGATCGGCTTCGTCTTCCAGGGGTTCAACCTCCTCCCGCGTCTCTCCGCCCTCGAGAACGTCGAACTGCCGATGATCTACGACAGCACCCCCGCCGCCGCACGGCAGGAACGGGCACGGGGGGCCCTGGCCGCCGTGGGGCTCGAGGACCGCTCCCACCACCTCCCGAGCCAGCTCTCGGGAGGCCAGCAGCAGCGCGTGGCCATCGCGCGGGCGATCGTGAACACCCCGGCCCTCCTCCTGGCGGACGAACCGACGGGAAACCTGGACTCGGCGACGAGCGACGAGATCCTGGGGATCTTCCAGCGGCTGAACGAGGAACGCGGGATCACTCTGGTCCTCGTGACGCACGAACCGGACATCTCCGATTACGCCCGGAGGGTGATCCGGTTCCGCGACGGGAGGATCGTCGAGGACCGCCCGGTTGCGACCCGCCGTCGATCCGCATCCCCGGCAGGGGCCCCGGCCGGATGAATCTCCTGTCCGCTGGCAAGGTTTCCTTCCGATCCCTCCGGGCGAACAAGATGCGGTCCGCTCTCACGATGCTCGGCATGATCATCGGCGTGGGGGCGGTCATCGTCATGGTGGCCATCGGCGCCGGGGCCAACGAGCGGATCTCCGCCCAGATCGCCTCCGTAGGCTCGAATCTCCTCCTCGTGCTCCCCGGGAGCACAACCTCCGGAGGGTTGCGCTCGGGGTTCGGGGGAGTCCCCACCCTGACGATGACCGACGCGCGGGCGATCGGGAAGGAACTGCCCACCGTCCGCTTCGCGACCCCGTCCATCCGGACCAGCGCCCCGGTGGTCTACGGGAACCAGAACTGGAGCACCATCATCCAGGGGGTCTGGCCGGAATACCTGGAGATGCGCGAATGGAAGGTCCTCTCCGGAAGGAACTTCAACCCCGCGGAGACGGAGGCGGCCTCGAAGGTCGCGCTTCTGGGCCTGACGGTGGCGGAGAACCTGTTCGGCCCGGAGGACCCGGTGGGGAAGATCGTCCGGATCAAGCGCTCCCCCTTCACCGTGGTCGGCGTCCTCGAACGGAAGGGACAGTCGCCGCAGGGGCAGGACCAGGACGACATCGTGCTTCTCCCCATCACGACACTCCAGAAGAAGCTCTACGCGAGCGCCCACGCCGGCACGGTGGGCGTCATCATGGTGCAGGCGGTCGACGGGGACAGCGTCAAGGAGGCCGAGCGCCAGGTGGCGGCGCTGATCCGGCAGCGGCACCGGATCGGGCAGGGCCAGGACGATGACTTCTCCGTGCGGAACCTCTCCGAGATGCTCGCGCTCGCCGAGTCCGCCACCCGGATCATGAGCCTGCTTCTCGGGGGGATCGCCTCCGTGTCGCTGGTGGTGGGCGGAATCGGGATCATGAACATCATGCTGGTGTCGGTGACGGAGCGAACGCGGGAAATCGGGATCCGGATGGCCGTCGGCGCCCGGGAGCGGGACATCCTCTCACAGTTCCTGATCGAGGCGGTCCTCCTGGCGCTGACGGGCGGGGTGGTGGGGATCGTCCTCGGGTCCGCCGGCGCGGTGCTCATCTCCCGCTTCGCCGGCTGGTCCACCGTGATCTCGCCGTCCGCGGTGCTGCTGGCCTTCGGTTTCTCCGCGGCGGTGGGGATCTTCTTCGGCTTCTATCCGGCGCGGAAGGCCTCCCGGCTGGATCCCATTGAGGCGCTCCGGTACGAATAGCGCCGGATGGGCGCCGGCGTTCAGTCGGCGGGGAATCTCACGGACAGCCGCGCCGCCAGGGGCCCTTTTTCCCCGGAAGCCCGCTGCACCCGGACCCGCACCGCCGTGACCGGTCCATTCGGGGGCCGGCCGTACGCCGCCCGGAAATCCTCCGACAGGCGGCGGATGCCGGAGATCTCCTTCCCCGTGTCATCCGCTCCCGCGAGCGTGAACACCGTCTCCTCCGCCTCGAGCCGGTACATCGACCCCGCCGGCACCCGGTTCCCCCAGGCGTAGGTCAGCCGGATGCCGTAGGGAGGAAATCCTCTCCGGAGATTCCGGAAAAAGAGCCCGACCCGGGACCAGAACCCGATGCTCACCGAATCCTTCCCGAACGCGAATGTGACCGAAACGGGGAATTGCGCCTCCGAGGGGACGTAGTCGTTCCCCCGGGTATTGACGTTGTCCGAAGACATCCGGATGGAGGCCCGGGACGAGGAGGGCCATGCCCCCTCGCGCTCGAAGGAAACCACGTCCCCCGGCACCATCTTCAACTCGAGGGAGATCCCGTTGTCCGTCCACCCCCCGGCGGCGGCGAGGGCCGCGGCGGCGAGGGCCGTCAAGGACAGCGCCGCGATCGCGGCGAACATGGAACGTCTGCGGCTACGCATCGTCTCCCCGCTCCTCCACCCGCCGGAGGACGTGGAAACCCACCCCGGCGAGCATTTCTTCGAAACGGGCCGCGCACGCCGCCGTCCGCGCGAAGCTCTCCCCGCGGAAGACCACGCGCACCCGGTACTCCCCGTCCGTGATGGGGTACGATCCCATGACCACGCCCGGAAACGCCTCCATCGTCTCCCGCATGATCCCGGCGTAGGAAGACTCGGGGGCCATCGAGTAAAGGGTCACGCGGCTCCGGCGGGTTCCGGACACCAGCGGCCTCACCCATTCGAACATCGCCTGGAGCATGCGCGGGATGCCGGGAAAGGCGGCCATGCGGTCGATGAAGAACCCCGGAGCCGGCGAGAGGGGATTGGGGATCAGCGTCGCCCCCTGCGGGACGTGGGCCATCAGCATGCGGTATTGCGGGTTGCCGCCCTTGTACGGGTGAGCCAACAGCGCCGCCTCGGCTTCCGGGTGAAGGATCAGCGGCACGCCCGCCACCTCCGCAACCGCGTCCCGGGTGATGTCGTCCGGCGTGGGCCCGATGCCGCCGGTGAGGATCAGGAGGTCCACCTCCTCCAGGAACCGGCGCAGGTTGCGGACCACCACCCCGGCGTCGTCCGGGAGGATGGCGCACAAGGAAACCTCCGCGCCCCAGTCGTTCAGCAGGGGGAGCATGTAGGCGAGGTTCGCCTCCTTCGTCTCCCCCTTGAGCACCTCGTCCCCGAGGATGACGATCCCCACCTTCGTCGCCATGCCCCCTCCGGAATTTCCGGCAAGTCCCACATATCTTACCGCCGGCGGGGGGGAAAATCATTGACATCCGGTTCCCCCGCTCAGTAACGTGGGGTACGAAAGGACCACTTACCGTTGAAAAAACCCGTCACCTACAGGGACGCCGGCGTCGACATGGACGAGGGGGACCGCCTCGTCTCGCGGATCCGGCGGATGGTCCGAACCACGCACCGGAAAGAGGTGCTGGGGGAGATCGGCTCCTTCGCCGGCTTCTTCCGGTTTCCCGCGCGGAAGTACCGCGACCCCGTCCTCGTCTCCGGCACGGACGGGGTAGGCACCAAGGTCAAGGTCGCCGCGATGGCCGGCAAGCTCGACACGGTGGGGATCGATCTCGTGGCGATGTGCGTCAACGACATCCTCGTGCACGGGGCGGAGCCGCTCTTCTTCCTCGACTACTACGCCACGGGAAAACTTTCCGCGCGGGAGGGGGCCCTGGTGGTCTCCGGCGTCGCGGAAGGGTGCCGTCAGGCGGGGTGCGCCCTGCTCGGCGGGGAGACCGCGGAGATGCCTTCGGTCTATGCGCGCGGGGAGTTCGACCTGGCGGGGTTCGCCGTGGGCGCCGTGGACCGCCGCAACATCATCGACGGGAAGGGCATTCGCCCCGGGGACGCGCTGGTGGGGCTCGCCTCCTCGGGCCTTCACAGCAACGGGTACTCTCTCGCGAGAAAAGCCGTGTTCGAAATCCTCGGGAAACGGGTCCATCAGCGGGTGCCCGAATGGGGCGCCACGGCGGCGGAGGAACTCCTCCGCCCCACGCGGATCTACGTGCGCCCCGTCCTCTCTTTCCTCCGCAAGAGGCGAATCCTCGGGATGGCGCACATCACCGGCGGGGGGATCCCGGGGAACCTCCCTCGATCCCTTCCCCGGGGCGTGACGGCGGTGATCGACCGCGGTGCCTGGGAGGTTCCGCCGGTCTTCCGGACGATCCGGCAGGCGGCCCGCCTGCCGGAGGCGGAGGCGTTCCGCACCTTCAACATGGGGATCGGGATGATCCTGGCCGTGCGGCCGGGGGACGCGGACCGGGCGACGGCGCATTTCCGCCGGTCGGGGTTCCCGGCCACCGTGATCGGCGAGATCCGCAAGGGGCGCGGGGAAGCCCGCGTCGCCTTCGTCGGGGAGGAGCCATGATCGAACAGCACACCATCGCGGTTCTGGTTTCGGGAAGCGGCTCGAACCTGCAGGCCATCATCGACGCCTCGGAGCGCGGGGAGATCCATAGCCGCGTGGGGGTCGTCATCAGCAACAAGGCGGACGCCTACGGCCTCGTGCGGGCGCGCAACCACGACATCCCCACGGAGGTGGTGGACCACCGCGCCTTCGAGAGCCGGGAAACCTTCGACGCGCGCCTCGTCGAGGTCCTCCGGGCGTCCGGCGCGGAGCTCGTGTGCCTCGCGGGCTTCATGCGGGTGGTGACGCCCGTGCTCCTGCGCGCCTTTCCGCACCGGATCCTCAACATCCACCCGGCCCTGCTCCCCTCCTTCCCGGGGACGCACGGCCCGCGGCAGGCGCTCCAGTACGGCGTCCGATTCTCGGGATGCACCGTCCACTTTCTCGACGAGGGGGTGGACACGGGGCCGGTCATCGTGCAGGCGGTGGTCCCGGTGTACGAGGACGACACCGAGGACACGCTGGCGGCGAGGATCCTCAAGGAGGAGCACCGGATCTACCCGATGGCGATCCGCCTCTTCTTCGAGGGGCGCCTCGAGATCTCCGGCCGCAGGGTCCTGACGAAGGACACCGGAAAAATCCAGGAGTTCTCCCGCCGCAATCCCGACGCCTGATGCCCCCCCGTTCCTGATTCAGCGGGGGTACCCCGGCGGCGCGTAGCTCGTATCGGGGGGGTAGGGGCTACTCCCAGCGCAGCAGGACCCTGTACCCCCAATACTTCCAACCTTCCAGGAAGTACCGCCGCGCCGTCCGAAGGGAGGCCCCGGGGCTTCCCCACCCTTCCGAACGGACGGGGAGCACGTGCAGGGATACCCTCGGAGGAAGGACCTTCCGGAAAGTGATCCACGCCCGTGGCACGTGGTAGTCGGAGGTGACGAGGATCGCGGAGGAATACCCCCGCTCCTCCGCCGCGGCCTTCGCGGAAAAGGCGTTTTCGAGCGTGTTCTGCGACCACCCCTCCACGTGGACGCGCGCCAGCGCCTTCGGGGGAAGTCCGGCGGATTGCGGGAGGAGCCGCGTCACCGGGACGGTCCGTCCCGCCCCGAGGATCAGGAGTTCCCGCGCCGCGCCGGCGGCCCAAACCCGGTAGCCCTCGGGAATCCGGCCCTCTCCTCCCGTGACGACCATCACCGCGTCCACCGGCCGCCCGGGGAGACCCGGGTACCGCTGCGCAAGGAAGTGGGGAACGGCGGGGGGGACAAGGACCAGTGCGGCCAGCGCCGCCAGGGCGACCGGAAGCCGGCCTCCCTTCCGGGAGGGGTTCCGCAGGGAAATGGGGGGTTGTCTTTTCACGGTCGACATGGTAATAATTTTTGGTTCAATCCACGGAGGATGACATGGCCAAGTGCGCGATCTGCGGCAAGGGCCCGAGCTTCGGGCACAACGTTTCCCACGCGAACAACAAGACGCCGAAGGTGTGGCGNCCGAACATCCAGCGGGTGAAGACGGTGCGGAACGGGACCGTCCGGCACATCCGCGTCTGCACGCAGTGCATCAAGTCCGGCCGGGTCGCCAAGGCGGTCTGAGGCACTACCCGACCGCCGCCACGGCCTCGATCTCCACCCTCGC
>Ga0031653_10000306_pt1 | contig 10030 bp, 6 predicted proteins | sample FrelakmetBRP12BR_FD_55210 | JGI IMG/M metagenome (GOLD analysis project Ga0031653, IMG submission 55210) | Freshwater lake sediment microbial communities from the University of Notre Dame, USA, for methane emissions studies - BRP12 BR | ecosystem: Environmental > Aquatic > Freshwater > Lake >... | reverse complement strand
GCGTTAGGCGTTAGGTGTGAGGAGTAAGGGGTTTTCCCCTCACGACTTACGCCTTACGATTTACGACGGATCGCAAAATTATTATGACCAAAAATCAGTGCATCAAGTTGACAATTGACGGCATGGAAGTAGAGGTGGAGAAAGGCCGGACCATTCTCGAGGCTGCCCAATCGGCCGGAGTCCGGATCCCATCCTTGTGTCACGACCGGAGGCTCATTCCCTTTGGGGCTTGCAGGCTCTGTGTGGTTGAGGAGAAGGGGAAAAGAGAGCTTCTGCCCTCCTGTTTCACTCCTGCTAAAAAAGGAATGGAGATTATCACCCATTCTCTTAAAATCACCGAATCCCGGAAAGCTCAGCTCCAGCTTATTCTCCTCAACCATCCGATGACCTGCCCCCGTTGCGAAAAAGAGGGAGAGTGTGACCTTCAGAGCCTGGTCTATGAATATGGGGTCAACGATACGCAATATCCCTGGGACCCGATCACCTTTCCTGTGGACCACTCCCCTCTTCTCCAAAGGGACGCAAATAAATGCATCCTCTGCGGCCGCTGTGTGAGAATATGCGATGAAGTCCAGGGCGTGGGAGAACTTTCCTTCACGCGCAGGGGTATCCAATCCGTCATCGATACGGATTTCCATCGTCCTATTCAGTGCGAATTCTGCGGGCAGTGTCTGGATACCTGCCCGGTGGGCGCCATCACCAGCAACTGCTTCGATTACAAGGCCAAATCCTGGGAATTGATGGAGACCACCACTCCCTGCCCTTACTGCGGAGTGGGGTGCCTGCTCACCATCGGTTCCAGAGAGGAAGAGATTAAAAGGGTCTTTTCCACCCCTGAACATGGCCCAAACGATGGAAATCTTTGTGTCAAGGGGCGTTTCGGCTGGGACGTTGTCGATTCCCTCGATAGACTGAAATCACCCCTTCTCAGGGCCAATGGATCGCTGGGAGAAGTCTCCTGGGAAGAAGCCCTTGGATTTGTGGCTCAAAGGCTCGAAGAAATAAAGGATAAATATGGCCCGCAGAGTATCGGGGCCATGATCTCAAGCCGCCTCGCTAATGAAGAGTATTTCCTCTTCAAGAAACTCCTTAAGGAAGCGATCGGTACGGACCAGATCGCACTGAATGGAGGAAGAGGGGATCAAGGATTGGCTGAAGGGCTTTCAATGACCCTCGGGTTTGCTTCTTCCACAAACTCCATTAAAGAAATCCGGGATGCTGATTGTATCTTAATCATCGGGGTCGATCCTGCTCAGACCCACCCCATCATCAAGAATGAGATCCATCTGGCCATCAGGAAGAACAAGGCTCAGCTCATTGTCCTGGGACCCTACGACATCGGTCTCAGTCGGGCGACGCATATCTCACCCCTCTCCCCCTCTTCGATCATTCTTCCCGTAAAACCGGGCAGAGAACTCTCCCTTCTCAACGCAATGGCCGGAGTCATCCTGAAGGAAGGTCTTGAAAATCAGGGATTCATCGGGCAGTGGACCGAAGGGATTGAAGAGTTAAGGAAGAAACAGGACGAGTACTTATCAAGCCTCTCTGCTGATGAGCTCAGCACTGTTGAGAAAGCAGTGAGAGCCCTTGCCCAATCGAAGAGAGCGATGATTCTGATAGGATCCGGCCCCTGGTCTCCTCCTGATTCGGAAAGAATAGCCCTGGCTTGCTCCAATCTCGCCCTTCTGACCGGCCATATCGGNAAGGAAGGCTCGGGAATCCTTCTTCTCCTTGAGAAATNTAANAGNCAGGGAGCCATCGATATGGGGATTCTTTCAGAGGCAAAAAGAATGAAAGATCTTTNCAAGCGGGCGGAGGAGGGAAATCTCAAAGCCCTCTACCTCGTGGGAAAAAATCCTGCTCTGTCTCCCAGGGCTTTGGAGAATCTGGAACTTCTGGTGGTTCAGNACCTCTTTATGACCGAAGCCGCAAAAGGGGCCCATGTCGTGCTCCCAGCCTGTTCGTTTGTTGAAAAATCAGGAACCTACACCAATCTGGAACGAAGGGTCCAGAAACTTCATCCTCTTCGTCTGCCCAAAGGTCAGTCGAAATCGGACTTCGAGATCTTCCTCCGATTGCTTCGCCTCTTAGAGGTCCCCGTTTCTGGAGAGACTCCGGAAGCCGTCTTTCAGGAGATCTCTAAAACCATTCCTCATTATCAGTCCATTCAGGATGGGGAACATTGGCCCAAAGGGGCCGGTTATCTCTACAAGGATGGTTTTCCTATTGGAAAAGCAAGACTCATTCCGCCTGCTCAACCTCAGCCTGAACCTCAACCTGACGATTATCCCTTCTGTCTGATTGAGAAGTCGTCGCTCTTCCAATCGGGCGAGCTCAGTCTGAGGAGTGAAAATTTGAAGGGGGTGATGGAGAAGACTTCTTTAAAAATGAATATCGAGGATGCTCAATCCCTGAAGATCCAGGAAGGGGAAATGCTTGAACTCTCCACTCCCGGGGGAAAAACGTTGAGGATGGTGGTAAGTCTCTCTTCCATACCCGCCCCCGGGGCAATCATTGCCCCCTGCCCTTGCTCTCTTGTGGAAGAAGGAATGGCATGGGTGAAATTGGATAGACTGAAGAAAAACTAATCATCTGCAAAAAGGAGGAAAGTGAATGAATATCATCGTCTGTATCAAAAGGGTTCCGGACACAGCGGATGCGGATATCTTCATCGACAAATCGGGGAAAGATATCGATAAGAGNGGGCTGGCGTTCGACCTCAATGAATGGGATAGTTATGCCATTGAGGAGGCCATNCAGCTCAAGGAGAAGCTGGGCGGNACAGTGACCGTCCTTTCTGCGGGAGGGGAGGACTCAAATGAATCTCTNAGAAAATGTCTGGCCATGGGNGCCGATGATGCGTTCCGGCTGACCGATCCTGCTTTTGCAGGGGCTGACGGCTTTGCTACAGCCAGGATCCTCGCAGAAGCGATTCGACAAAGACCTTTTGATCTCATTCTAACAGGCACTCAGGCCGAAGATGATGGGTATGGTCAGGTTGGCGTGGTGATGGCAGAGATGCTGGGCGTCCCCCATGTCTCNATTGTCAATCGNATTGANGTCCAGGAGAAAAAGATCAAGGCCCATCGTGAACTCGAGGGNGGCCTGGAGGAAGTCGTCGAGGTCGATCTCCCCGCGCTTCTGACCATTCAGACAGGAATCAATGAACCGCGATATGTCTCGATCATGGGCATCCGGAAAGTAGCAAAGAAGGAGATCAAGGCCTTTGGAGCCTCAGACCTCAATCTGAAACCTGAAGAGGTGGGGCTTTCCGGTTCGGATATCCAGCTGGAAAAGCTTTTTCTTCCTCCGGTCGGCGAAGGGGCAGAGATGCTCGAAGGAAAACCAGAAGAGATAGCGCAGAAGGTCTTCGACATTCTGAGAGATAAAGGAGGGGTGGCCTGATGAAAGAGATCATTGTTGTCGCGGAACATCGACGGGGAGAATTGAGGGATGTGACATGGGAGATGCTCTCCAGGGGAAGAGAGCTTTCGGAGGGTTTTGGTGGAGAATTATCAGTCGCCCTCTTAGGAAAGGATGTGAAGAATCTCGCGGAAGCCCTTAAACCCAAAGCCAACAGGGTGCTTCTCATTGAAGACAACCGGCTCGAATTTTACAACTCGGAAACTTACGAAAAAGTTCTCACCCAGCTTATTACCGAGAGAAAACCCGTGCTTGCGATGATCGGTCACACCGCCACGGGCATGGACTTTGCGCCGAGCCTGGCCGCCCATCTGAAGATCCCTCTGGCCACAGATTGCATCGGCATCGAAGCGAAGGATGACACCTTCGCCCTCACCCGCCAGATTTACGGAGGGAAGATCAATGCCGCTGTCTCCTTTTTGAAAAAAGGACCCCAGTATATGGTCACGCTTCGGGCAGGGGCCTTCCCCGTGATAGAGAAAGAACCCCTTTCGGGAGAGATCGTCTCGGTCCCTTCTTTATTGACGGATGAAAGTCTGGCCAGACGCTTTCTCGAATATATGGAGGCCGCCGCGGGTGAGGTCGATATCACCCAGGCCGATATCCTCATCGCCATCGGAAGAGGGATCAAGGATGCGGAAAACATTCCCCTGGTGAAGGAACTGGCTGACTCCATGGGAGGAGTGCTTGCCTGCTCACGGCCTGTCGTCGATAAGAAATGGCTTCCCAAGAGCTCTCAGGTCGGAACCTCCGGAAAGACCGTAAAGCCGAAAGTCTATGTCGCCATCGGCATCAGCGGCGCCTTCCAGCATGTCGCAGGGATGAAAGGTGCGGGTACGATCATCGCCATCAACAAGGATCCCAAGGCCCCGATCTTCGGTGTTGCCCAATATGGCATCGTAGCAGACCTGTTTAAAATCATCCCGGTGATAAAGGAGAAGATCAAACAACTGAAACAAAAATAACGGAAAAATGGAATACTGGAATATTGGGTTTTGATTCAAAAAATAGATGGTTTTCCCATTATTCCATCATTCCAACATTCCATTATTCCAAAAAATTTCATCAATCATTCCATGGAGAGTGAAAATGGACTTTGAACTGACACAAGAGCAGAAAGACATCCAGAAGGCGGCGAGGGAATTTATTCAGGGAGAGTATGATAAGGAAAAGATCCTCGAATGGGAGCTGACCCACACCTTCCCCAAAGAGGTATGGAAGAAAGCCTGCAAATTAGGATTCATCGGTATTCACTTCCCGGAGGAATATGGAGGGCAGGGTTACGGCATCACGGAAAACATCCTCGTGGTGGAGGAATTCTGCCGGAAGGATTCCGGAGTTGGCATTGCCGTAACTCTCGCAGACTTCTCCTCAGAGGTCATCCTCCGTTTCGGAACCCAGGAACAGAAGAAGAAGTATCTCATCCCAGTGACCCGAGGAGAATTCATTTCCGGAGGCGCCTATACCGAACCGGACCATGGAAGCGATATCACATTGATGGCCACCACAGCGTTGAGGCAGGGCGACTCCTTTGTGATCAATGGGACCAAAACCTTCATCACCAATGGAATGCTTGCCGACTTCTTCATCGTGTTGTGCCAGACCGATCCCCATGCCAAACCCCCTTACCGAGGGCAGTGCACGATCATCGTTGAAAAGGGGGCAAAGGGGTTAGAAGCAACGGAGATCACGGCCAAGATGGGAATCCGGATGACCTCCACAGCCGAACTCTCCTTCAGCGATGTCCGGGTCCCGTTGGCAAACCTTCTTGGTGAAGAGAATAAAGGATTCTATCAGGTCCTCGAATTTTTTGATGAGAGTCGAGTGGAGATTGCGGCTCAGGCCCTCGGTATTGCCCAGGGCGCTTTCGACCGGGCTCTCGATTATGCCAGGCAGAGGGAACAGTTTGGAAAGAAACTGGTCGATTTCCAGATCACCCAGCACAAACTGGCTGATATGGCGACAAAAATCGAGACGGCAAGGCTTCTGACCTACAAGGCGGCCTGGAACTATGACCAGAAGAGGATCGACCCAAAACTGACCTCCATGGCAAAGATGTTTGCAGGGAAAGTGGCTGTCGAAGTTGCGGATGAGGCCATCCAGATTTTTGGAGGTTACGGATATATCACGGAATACGAGGTCGAGCGTTTCTACCGGGATGCCAAGATCACCGAAATCTATGAAGGCACAAAGGAGATACAGAAAAACACGATCGCCTCAGCACTCATCGGGAAGCTGAAGTGAACAAATTGGAATAATGGAAGAATGGAATGGTGGAATAGTGGGTTTACCATTATTCCAATATTCCATCATTCCATTTAAATGAATGAAACTTCTAAAGAAGAGTTGAGAATGGAAGAAAAGTTGAAGGAAGTGATTCCCGAAGCCCTGATCATTGGCGCTGGCATTGCCGGAATGCAGGCCGCTCTGGACATCGCTGATAAGGGATTCAAGGTCCATCTGGTGGAGAAGGACCCTTCCATCGGTGGTCACATGGCCCAGCTGGATAAGACTTTCCCGACCCTTGACTGCTCCGCCTGCATCATCACTCCGAAGATGGTCGATACGGCCAATCATCCTAATATCAACCTTCTCACCTATTCTGAAATCGTCCATATCGAAGGGAAGGCCGGACATTTCAAGGTAACCGTCAGAAAAAAACCCCGTTATGTCGATGTGACGAAATGCACGGCCTGTGCAGACTGTGTGCCTCAGTGTCCGGTGACTCTCCCCAATGAATTCGATATGGGCCTCGGGATGAAAAAGGCAATCTATATCCCCTTCCCCCAGGCCGTTCCGCTCAAATACACCATGGACCGTAGGGGCATTCCTCCCTGCACAGCCACCTGTCCTCTCCACTGTAATGCCCAGGGATATGTGGCGCTCATCTCCCAGGGGAAACTGAAGGAGGCCCTTGCCCTCGTGAGGCAAACTCTTCCATTCCCGGGGATCCTTGCCTATGTCTGCGCCCATCCGTGCGAAAGGGAATGTAAACGGATCGAAGTGGACCGCCCTGTCTCCATCTGCGATTTGAAACGATTTCTGGTCGACCATGTCGAAGAAACGGAGTTTAATCCCCCGCCCGCTGAAGAAAGATCTCAAAAAATCGCCATCGTCGGAGCAGGACCTTCCGGATTAACGGCCGCCTTCGATCTAAGGAGAATGGGCTATCCTGTCACCCTTTTCGAATCGCGAAGTGAACTGGGCGGTCTCCTCACCCATGGATTTCCATCTTACCGTCTGCCCGTGGAGGTTGTGAAAAAAGACCTCTCTGTCATTGAAAAGATGGGAATAGAGATTCGTCTTAACACGGAGGTGGGAAAGGACATCTCTTTTGAGGAGATTCAAAAAACCTATGACGCGATCTTTTTAGCCGTCGGTTCAACCGGAGCCGGGCCGATTTCGGAAGTTTTCAGGGGGTTAAAAAAGAACCGCAGGGGAATGATCCATGTCGATCCTCTCACTCTCGAAACCAACGTAAAGGGTGTTTTCGCAGGAGGAGACGGGGTCACCGGGCCTGGGACCATTGTCGAATCGATGGCGCAGGGAAGAAAAGGGGCGATTTCAATCGACCGCTCTATCCGCGGGGAAGATCTCCGCTACGGCAGGGAGTCCGAAGGAAGACAGGCCTCACCGATGCAGAGCCTCCTGCCATATTCAAAAAGGGATGAGCGGGAAATTCTCCCCCATATGGTGAAACCCATCGGTCCCGGTCTCACACTGGAAGAGGCAATCGAAGATGCAAAACGTTGCCTTAACTGCGGAGGATGTTCCGACTGCGGCGAGTGCGCCAGATACTGCCAGCCCAAAGCCATTGTTTACGGGATGGAGGAAGAGATCCTCGAACTCCATGTGGGAGCCATCATCCTGTCAACCGGGTTCGATCCTTTCAATCCGAAGTTAAAACCCGAATTCGGCTATGGAGTTTATCCGAATGTCCTTCACGGGATTGAGATGGAAAGGCTCTGCTCCGCCTCCGGTCCCACAAAGGGAGAGATCCTGATCCAGGGGAAGAAACCGAAGGAGATCGTCTTCATCCACTGCGTGGGATCGAGGGACAAGACCGTTGGAAATGAATATTGCTCGAGGGTCTGCTGTATGTACACCGCCAAACAGGCCCACCTGGTCAGGGATAAGATTCCGGGGGCCCATATCACCGTCCTCTATATGGATGTGAGGGCGTTTGGAAAGGGGTTCGAAGAATTTTACGAGAGGGTTCAAAAAGAGGAGATCATCTACCGGAGGGCGAATCCCTCCGAGGTCTATCGGAGAAACGGGAAACTGGTGGTAAGGGGCGAGGATACGCTACTGGGAGAACCCATCGAACTGGAAGCTGATCTGGTCGTGCTCGCTTCGGGTCTCATCCCCCGGAAGGAGGACGATTTCATGAAAAAGATGCTCGGCATGGAAAGCTCTTCAGACCGGTTCTATGCAGAAGCTCCCGGATTGGATCCCATCCTCACCTCAGTGGAGGGCGTCTTTCTGGCGGGATGCTGCCAAGGCCCGAAGGATATACCGGATACAGTAGCTCAGGCAAGCGGCGCCTCTGCTTTAGCCTGCGCCATCTTAGCAAAAGGAAGGAAACAACAAGTTCGGAGTTTGGAGTAAAAAAAATGGTTTGCATTAATGCTTTGCGCTATGCGTCATGCGCTCTGCGCTATGCGGTGAACTGATGAAGATCGGCGTTTATATCTGTCATTGCGGAATCAACATTGCGGCCACAGTCGATATTGAGAAGGTCACGGCCTTTGCCCGAACCCTTTCCCATGTGGCCATTGCCCGGAACTATCAGTATATGTGTTCCGATCCCGGTCAGGACCTGATTAAGAACGATATTAAAAACTTAGGCATTGACCGGGTGGTAGTAGCGGCGTGCTCCCCACGAATGCATGAGCCCACCTATCGGAATGCCTGCCGCTCTGCAGGCCTCAATCCCTATTTCTTTGAGATGGCCAATATCCGGGAACAGTGCTCCTGGGTCCATCCAAATAAGGAACAGGGGACGGAGAAGGCAATGGATTTGATTGCCTCCGCCGTGGCAAAGGTCTCGCTTCATGAGCCGCTGGAGGAGAATGAAGTCGGAGTCACTCCCGCAGTCCTGGTCATCGGCGGAGGGATCGCAGGAATTCAGGCAAGCCTTGACATTGCCAATTCCGGTTTTGAAGTCTATCTGGTGGAGAAGTCTCCTTCTCCTGGAGGACATCTGGCCCAGCTGGATCGTACTTTCCCCAATCTTGAAGAGACCTCTGCCACCCTGCTCCCCAAACTAAAAGAGATAAACGATCATCCGCTGATTCATCTCCTTACCCAAAGTGAGGTTGAAGGAGTCGAAGGTTTTGTAGGCAATTTCAAGGTAAGAATCAAACACGATCCCCGGTATGTGAATCCGGAAAAATGCACCTGCTGTAAAAAATGTGAGGAGGTCTGTCCGGTCAGGGTTCCGAATGAAGTCAATATGGGGTTGGATGAGAGACCAGCAATCTACCTCCCCTTCCCTCACGCCGTTCCCCGCTGCTATACGATCGATTCAAAAAACTGCCTCTATCTCCAGAAGGGAGAGTGCGGGAAATGCCGGGAAGTCTGCCCGGAGGGCGCGGTCCAGTTTGAAGAGGTGGGAATGGAATTCGAGGCCAATGTGGGAACGATCATTGTGGCCACGGGTTATGATCCCTTCGATCCCANGCTGAAACCGGAATTGGGATATGGCGTCTATAAGAATGTGATCACCGGCCTCGAGTTTGAGAGGCTGATCTCTCCNGACGGACCCACCCAGGGAAAACTCCAATTCAACGGAAAAGAGCCCAAAAACATCGTTTTCATCCAGTGNGTTGGCTCAAGGGATAAGACGGTCAATAACGAATACTGTTCCAGGATCTGTTGTATGTTCACGGCAAAGCAGGCCCACCTCNTCAAGGATCGAATCCCCGATGCCCGTGTGACAATCTGTTATATCGATGTCAGGGCCTTTGGCAAGGGATATGAGCAGTTCTATGAAGCGGTTCAGAAAAAAGGTATCTTCTACCGTAAGGGGGTTCCCTCCGAGATCTATCAAAAGAATGGAAAATTAATCGTCAAGGCGGATGATGAACTTCTTGGAGAGCCTTATGAAGAGCAGGCGGATCTGGTCGTCCTCGCAACAGGCCTCACGCAGAGGAGAGACGCGGACCGCTTGAGAAGCCTTCTCAAGCTTTCCCTGTCAACCGACCGTTTCTATCTCGAGGCCCACCCGAAATTGAGACCTCTTGATACGGCCACCGATGGGATCTTCCTCGCCGGAACCTGTCAGGGCCCCAAAGATATCTCGGATACTCTCTCGCAGGCTCATGGAACAGCCTCCCGGGCAACCATCCCCCTGTTTGCAGGCAGGGTGAGAATCGAACCGATCACTGCTTATGTCGATGTTCTCATGTGCGCAGGATGCGGACTCTGCGAGCAGGTCTGTGAATACCGGGCGCTGAAAATGGATCCCTACCGAAAGGTGATGACGGTTAACGAAGCGCTCTGTAAGGGCTGCGGTGCCTGCAACGCCACCTGCCCTTCAAGTGCGATCACTCTGAGACACTTTAAGACCGAACAGATCATTGCCCAGCTCCGGGAAGTCTGTTGA
>Ga0031653_10000305_pt1 | contig 10030 bp, 11 predicted proteins | sample FrelakmetBRP12BR_FD_55210 | JGI IMG/M metagenome (GOLD analysis project Ga0031653, IMG submission 55210) | Freshwater lake sediment microbial communities from the University of Notre Dame, USA, for methane emissions studies - BRP12 BR | ecosystem: Environmental > Aquatic > Freshwater > Lake >... | reverse complement strand
CCCTCTTCCGCCGGAAACGATGGCCGGGCCGGGGGGGCGGAGGGACCGTCGCCACCGGCCGCTCCGCGTATCGGCTTGTCGCCGGATTCCTCGAGAAATTCTCCTCCCGCGCCGGGGGGCGCTTCGAGGCGGTGGCGGTCCCCAACCACCTGATGGGGGAAAGCGTCACCGTAACGGGGCTGCTCGGCGGAAACGACATCGCGGCGGCGGTGGGAAGGAAGGTCGACGACACCCTGTACATCCCCTCCGTCACGCTCCGGGACGCGGGGGACCTCTTCCTCGACGGTCTCTCCCCCGGAGAGGTATCGCGGCGGACCGGGGCCCGGGTCGTCCTCTTCGAGCCGACGCCGGGAGGGTTTCTCGACGCCGTATACCCACGGAACCGGCCGGAAAATCATTGACATTTCCTTCCGCAGCCGGTAGATTCATGGATCTTGATCGGTGGGACGGGCGATTAGCTCAGATGGTTAGAGTACCTGCTTGACATGCAGGGGGTCACTGGTTCAAGTCCAGTATCGCCCACCATTTCCCTCCCCCGAACGGCGTACTCCGCGGACGGCACGTGACCGTGCCGAAGGTGCGTGAGGAGTTTCTTTTTGGCCGAAAATCGAAAGGGAGTCGATGACGGGATGACGCTCCTCGAACGGGCCCGGAAAGAAGGGAAGGCGAAGGTGGCGATCGCTGCGAGGGTCGACGGAGCGGTGATGGACCTCGCCCGCCCGGTTCCCGAAGGGGCGCAGGTCGAGTGGGTCCTGCCGTCCGACCCGGACGGCGTGGAGATCCTTCGTCACAGCACGGCACACGTCATGGCGGCCGCCGTCAAGGAGCTCTTCCCGAAGGCGTTGATCACGATCGGCCCGGCGATCGAGAAAGGGTTCTACTACGACTTCGACGTGGAGACCCCGTTCACCCCGGAAGACCTCGTCCGGATCGAGGACCGGATGCGGGAGATCGTGAAGGCCGATTATCCGTTCGTACGCGAGGAGGTCACGAAGGAGCAGGCGCGCATCCTGTTCCCGGGGGAGCCGTACAAGGAGGAACTTCTCGCGGAGATCCCGGACGCGTCGGTTTCCCTCTACCGGATGGGAAACTTCCTCGACCTGTGCCGGGGTCCCCACTTGCCGGGCACTGGGCGGGTTGGAGCGTTTCACCTGATGAGCACGGCGGGAGCCTATTGGCGCGGCGATTCGAAGAACAGGATGCTCACCCGGATCTACGGGGCCGCCTTCGCCTCGAAAAAGGAGCTGGACGAGCACTTGCGGGTCCTCGAGGAGATCAAGAAGCGCGACCACCGCAAACTGGGTCGGGAACTCGACCTGTTCAGCGTGACGGACGATATCGGTCCGGGACTCATCCTGTGGCACCCGAAAGGAGCCGTCGTCCGACGCGTCATGGAGGATTTCTGGCGGGACGAGCATGTGAAATCGGGGTACGAGCTCGTCTTCTCCCCCCACATCGCGCGCCTCGACCTCTGGCGGATCAGCGGACACACCGATTACTACCGCCAGGCGATGTTCTCCCCGATCGACATCGAGGGGCAGGAGTACCAGCTGAAGCCGATGAACTGCCCGTTCCACATCCAGATCTACAAGTCGCGCATGCGTTCGTACAGGGACCTGCCGATCCGCTACGCAGAGCTGGGAACGGTCTACCGGTACGAGCCTTCAGGGACGCTTCACGGGCTGCTCCGGGTGCGCGGCTTCACCCAGGACGACGCGCACCTCTTCCTGCGACCCGACCAGCTCGACGAGGAGATCTTCACCCTCCTCGATTTCACCCTCTTCGTCCTTCGCTCCTTCGGGTTCGAGCGGTACGACGTCTACCTGTCGACCCGGCCCGCGAAATACGCCGGGTCGCTCGAGCACTGGGACCTCGCGGAGAGCGCCCTGCGGAAGGCGCTCGAGCGGAAGGGCCTCCCCTTCGAGGTCGATCCGGGGGAAGGGGTCTTCTACGGTCCGAAGATCGACATCAAGATCAAGGACATGCTCGGGCGCTCGTGGCAATGCTCCACGATCCAGGTCGACTTCAACAACCCCGAGCGGTTCGACGCGACGTATGTCGCCGACGACGGCACCCCGCATCGCGCCATCATGATCCACCGGGCCCTGATGGGGTCGCTGGAGCGGTTCTTCGGCGTGCTCGTGGAGCATTACGCGGGCGCCTTCCCGTTGTGGCTCGCCCCGGTGCAGGCCGACGTCGTTCCCGTCACGGAGAAGCAGAACGAATTCGCCCGGGAAGTCGTCGCGGCGCTCCGGGCCGGGGGATTTCGCGTCGATGGCGACTACCGCAACGAGAAGCTGGGGTACAAGATCCGCGAGTCGCAGATGAACAAGGTTCCGTACGCACTCGTCGTCGGCGAGCGCGAGGCGTCACAGCAGATGGTCTCCCCGCGGCGGCGGGGAGGGGAGCAGCTACCCCCCGTGGGCGTCGAGGCGTTCCTCGAGCGGCTCCGCGGGGAAACGGCCAACCGGACAGAGTAAAGGAGGACGTCATCGCCAAGGAATCCAGAATCAACGAGCAGATCCAGGTGCCGGAGGTACGCCTTGTCGGCGTCGAGGGGGAGCAACTCGGTGTGGTGAGCATCTCGGACGCACTCCAGCGTTCGCGCGCCATCGATCTCGACCTGGTGGAGGTGGCCCCCATGGCCGTTCCGCCGGTCTGCCGGATCATGGATTACGGCAAATTCAAGTACATCACCAGCAAGCGGGAGCAGGAGGCGAGGAAGAAGCAGACCGTCATCCAGGTCAAGGAGATCAAGGTCCGGCCGAAGACCGAAGAGCACGACCTGAACACGAAACTCAAGCATATCCGACGCTTCCTCGAGGACGGCGACAAGGTCAAGGTGACCGTCCGGTTCCGGGGACGGGAACTCGCCTACGCCTCCCAGAGCGGCTTCGAGGTCCTGAAACACATCGTCGAGGCGATCGCGGACGTCGCGAAGGTCGAGTCCGCACCGAAGATGGAAGGGAAGACGATGATGGCGATCGTCTCCCCCACGGTACATAAGAAGAAGCCCGTCGGGGGCGAAAAGGTGCAGACGCCCGCCGCGCCGCCGGCGCAGAAACAGGAGGGATAAGCGATGCCGAAGATGAAATCGAACCGGGGTGCGAGCAAGAGGTTCCGCGCGACCGGCGGAGGCGGGATCAAGCGTGCCAAAGCCGGGAAGAGCCACATCCTGACGTCGAAGGACCGGAAGCGGAAGCGCTCGCTCCGCAAGTCGTCCCTGGTCCACTCCACCAACGAGAAGTCGATCCGCCGCCTGCTGCCGTACCTTTAACAACGGCGAAGAGCGAAGAACAAAGGTAGAAGGGAAACGACATGCCTCGCGTAAAAAGAGCCGTACATTCGCACAAGAAACGCCGTTCGATCCTCAAACTCGCGAAGGGGTTCCGGGGTGGGCACGGCAGCCTGCTGCGCTCCGCCAAGGAGGCCGTCGCGCGCGCGCTCCGGTACGCCTACCGGGACCGCCGGACGAAGAAGCGGGAATTCCGGGCCCTCTGGATCACGCGGGTCAACGCGGCCGCCAGGGAGAACGGGCTCTCCTACAGCCAGTTCGTGTACGGACTGAAAAAAGCGGGCGTTGAGGTCGACCGGAAGATCCTCGCGGACCTCGCCGTCAACGATCCCGCCGGGTTCCAGGCGCTCGCCGATCGATCCAAAGCCGCCCTCGCGTAGCGGGGCGCACTGGACGTGCCCGGCACCTCCGAGCAGATCCTGCGCCTCCGGGAGGAGGGGCTCGCGGCGATCGCGTCCGCGCGCAACGAGAGCGATCTCCTTGACGCGAAGGGCCGCTTCTTCGGGAAGAAGGGCGCCGTCTCCGGGATCCTGAAGGGGGTCGCCTCGCTTCCGATGGAGGAGCGCAAGGCGGTCGGCGAGCAGGCCAATCGTGTTCGCGCGGAACTCGAGTCCGCCTTCGACGCCCGCCTCGGCGGCATCCGGGAGAAGGAACGGCTTGCCAGGGAAGGCCTGGAACGGCTCGACGTCAGCCTCCCCGGGAGAGGGCCGATCCCCGGCCACCGGCACCCCGTTTCGCAGACGATGTCGGACATCATCTCGGTCTTCCGTCGCCTGGGCTTCTCCGTCCAGGCGGGACCGGACGTGGAGAAGGATTACTACAACTTCGAAGCCCTCAACTTCCCACCGGAACACCCCGCGCGTGACATGCAGGACACGTTCTACGTGGAATCCGCCGCCGGCGATCTCGTCCTTCGCACCCACACCTCGCCGATCCAGATCCGGACGATGGAGCGGATGAAGCCGCCCGTCCGGATCATCGCGCCCGGGTCGGTCTATCGCTCCGACTCCGACATCACGCACTCCCCGATGTTCCACCAGGTGGAAGGGCTCGCGGTCGACCGGGACATCACGATGGCCGACCTCAAAGGGCTTCTCACCGAATTCTGCAGGATGACGTTCGGTCCGGGAAAGCCGCTCCGGTTCCGCCCGAGCTATTTCCCATTTACCGAGCCGTCCGCCGAGGTCGACATCCGGTGCGTCATCTGCGGCGGGTCGGGGTGCCGGGTCTGCAAGGAGTCGGGGTGGCTCGAGATCCTCGGCGCCGGGATGGTCGATCCGTCCGTGTTCGGCTTCGTCGGGTACGACCCCGAAGAGTACACGGGCTTCGCCTTCGGGATGGGCGTCGAGCGGATCGCCATGCTGCGTCACGGGATCTCGGACATCCGTCTCTTCTTCGAAAACGACATCCGTTTCCTCTCGCAGTTTTAACGCCGCGGGGGGAAGGAGAGCGTTCCCTTGAAAATACCGTATTCGTGGCTGAAGGAGATCGTCGACACGCGCCTCTCGCCCGCCCAGGTCCAGGAGGCGCTCACGATGGCGGGGGTGGAGGTCTCCTCCTGCCGGTTCCTCGGCGAGGGGCTCGATCGGGTCGTCACGGCGCGGATCCTGGAGATGCGGCAACACCCCGACGCGGACCGGCTCTCCCTGTGCAGGGTGACCGACGGGTCGACCGAGTTCGGGATCGTCTGCGGGGCGAAGAACATGAACGCGGGGGACGCCGTGGCGCTGGCGAAGATCGGCGCTCGCCTCCCCAACGGCGTGGAGATCAAGAAAGCGAAGATCCGCGGGCAGGCGTCGGAGGGGATGCTCTGCTCGGAACAGGAGTTGAAACTCGCCGAGGCGTCGGCGGGGATCATGATCCTCCCCGCGGACACCGTTCCGGGGAGGCCGCTCGCGGACGCTCTCGGCCTCTCCGACTGGCTCCTCGAGGTCGAGATCACCCCGAACCGTGGAGACTGCCTGAGCGTGTTGGGCGTGGCGAGGGAGGTCGCCTCGATCACGGGGGAGAATGTCGTTCTTCCGGAGGTCCCGATTCGGGAGGACGGGGAGGCGATCGGAACGGTGGTCCGGATCTCCGTCTCGGATCCGGATCTGTGCCCGCGGTACACGGCCCGGGCGATCACCGGCGTGTCGATCGCCCCTTCCCCGGACTGGATGCGCCGCCGCCTCACCCTTTGCGGGATCCGACCGATCAACAACATCGTCGACATCACCAACTACCTGCTCCTCGAGGTGGGCCAGCCGATGCACGCCTTCGACCTCGACCGGCTCCGCGGCCCGCGGATCGACGTGCGGGCCCCGAAAGAGCCGCTGTCGTTCACGACGCTGGACGGGTCGGAGAGGGTGATCGACCCCGGGATGCTTCTCATCCGGGACGCCGAAGGACCGGTGGCCGTCGCCGGGGTGATGGGCGGGGCGAACAGCGAGGTCGTCGACGGGACGACGCGCGTCCTCTTCGAGAGCGCCCACTTCGCCCCTTCCTCGATCCGAAGGACCGCGCGGCGCCTGGGGCTTTCCAGCGAATCGTCGTACCGGTTCGAGCGGGGGGTCGACCCTGCGGGAACCGTCTATGCCGTGGATCGCGCGGTGTCGCTCCTCTCCCGGTTCGCCGATCTGTCCGTCGCGAAGGGAGTGATCGACGTCGGCGGAGAGAACGTGAAACCACGTACGGTACCGTTCCGTCCCGCGCGTGCGTCCCGGATCATGGGGATGATGTACCCGCCGGAAGCGTGTCGTGAGATCTTCGGCCGGCTTCGTTTTCCGGTCGCTTCGAGCGAAACGGGGACGTGGGACGTCACGGTTTCCACGCACCGGTTCGACATCGAACGGGAGATCGACCTGATCGAGGAGGTGGCGCGCCTGTCGGGATACGACGGCATCCCGACGACGTATCCCGAATCGAAGGCGCCGGAATTTTCCGGGGACGACCGGTTCGTCGACGTCCAGGAGAAAGCCTTCGACTTCCTTCGTGGCCGCGGGTTTTCGCAGGCCGTGAACTTCTCCTTCGTTTCGGGTCGAACGTGGGAGCGGCTGGGGACGACCCTCGGGTTCGACCCGTCCGACGCCGTGCGTCTGAAGAATCCGATCTCGGACGAGACGACCCTGATGCGCCCCCACCTGCTGACCGGACTCCTGGCGAACGTGGCGGACAACGTACGCCGATTCATCGACGACGTTCGGCTCTACGAGTCAGGAAAGGCGTTCGGAACGTCCTACGCAGAGGGACACTTCGAGGAAGCCCGACTCGGGGTGATCCTCTGCGGGAAACGCCTTCCCGGCGACTGGTCCGGGACGAATCCTCCCGCCGACTTTTTCGACATGAAAGGAATCATGGAGCCGCTCCTCCTTCACCTCTGTCCATCCCCGGTGCACGTGGTCCCCACCGGCCTCCGGCCGTTTTTCGAGGAAGGGAAGGCGGCGGACATCCTGCGCGACGGGGAGGTCGTGGGCTGGTTCGGCGGGCTCCGCAGGGAGTTGCTCGCTTCGTTCGAGGTCACCGGGCCCGTCTTCTACGGGGAGATCCGCCTGCTCCAGGCGACGGCTTCTCCGGCCCCGGCAGGCCAGTACAGGGCATTGCCGAAGTTCCCTCCCGTGTTCAGGGACGTGGCGTGCGTCTTTCCGATCGGCGTCCCGGTGGGGGACGTTCTTGCGATGGTGCGCGCGGTCTCCTCCGAGGTCGAGGAGGCCGCGGTGTTCGACGTCTTCACCGGGGAAAAGATCGGGAATGGGAAGAAAAGCGTCGGCATCCGGGTGAAATTGCAATCCCTCGACAGAACCTTGACGGAAGCGGAAGTCCATAGTATACATAGCAAGATCGTAAATTTATTGGAGAATCGGTTCGGCGGCAAGATTCGGACCTCTTGAGGGACCGTAGGAGGCGACATGACGAAAGCGGACCTGGTCGAGCTCGTTTACGAAAAGATCGGCGGTCTCTCCAAGAAGGAATCGCAGGACATCGTGGAGACGATCTTCGAAACGATGAAGGCCAGCCTCAAGCAGGGTGAAAAGATCAAGATCTCCGGTTTCGGAAACTTCACCCTGCGCGACAAGCGTCCGAGAAAAGGGCGCAATCCACAAACCGGGGACGACATCGAAATCACCGCGCGGCGCGTCCTTACCTTTCGTCCCAGTCAGATCCTGAAGTCCCACATCAACGAACCTAGGCCATCCTGAGGCGTTCGGGGAAGGCGTGACGGCCCCCCAGATACCCGACAAGTTCCATTTCAAGATCGGCGAAGTGAGCCGGATCTTGGGAGTGAAGCCTTACGTTCTCCGGTTCTGGGAAACCGAGTTTCGTATCTCCCCCGCGAAGAATCGATCCCAGCACCGGGTGTACAAGCGGCAAGAGGTGGAGACGTTGCAGGAGATCAAGCATCTCCTCTACGACGAGCGGTTCACCATCGAAGGCGCCCGGGTGAAGTTGAAGGAACGGTTGAAGGATCGCCAGAAGCAGTTGAAGCTCGACCTTGCGGAAAACCCGTACCGGTCCGCGCTTCGGCAGGTGAAGAAGGATCTTTCGAAACTTCACTCTATTTTGAAGTAAAGCGGCATCAAGTTGCCGTTATATGGAATTTATTTCATACCATAAATCGTGGGATCGGGAGTCGATGGAGCGGGGCGATCGTCCTTGGGGATACTACCTCGTGCTGCATGAAGATGCCGGATACAAGGTGAAGCAGTTCGTGGTGACCCCGGGGCGCCGCCTTAGCCTCCAGAGGCATCGTCAAAGGGCGGAGCATTGGCACGTGGTCCGTGGGGAGGCGCTGGTGACCCTCGGCCAGGAAGCCGTTCGTCTCGCCCCGGGTGGTTCCCTCGACATCCCGCTGGGCGCGTTGCATCGGGTCGAGAGCGTCGGGACGGAGAACCTGGTCGTGATCGAGGTGCAGATGGGGGAGTACGTGGGGGAAGACGACATCGAGCGGATCGAAGACGACTACGGCCGGGCGGTCGCGGGACCGCGCGATCCTTCTTCGGAAAAGAAGTGACAACGTTCCCCTCGTCCGATAAAATGGACCACTCACAGATCGGGACGTAGCGCAGCCTGGTAGCGCACTTGCATGGGGTGCAAGGGGTCGCTGGTTCGAGTCCAGTCGTCCCGACCAGATCGAACGAGGGGTTACGAGACACGCTCTCGTAGCCCCTTTTTCTTGAACCCGGGGGTTTCCATTGGGCGATGAAGGCCGAGTGATTCTCGTTTCGAACGACGACGGCGTGCGCTCCGAGGGGATCGTGGCGTTGGCCGAAGGTTTGAAGGACCTGGGCACCGTGTACGTGGTCGCACCCGACCGGGAGCGCAGCGCGGCAAGCCACTCGCTGTCGCTCAGTCACCCGCTGCGGGTAGAAAAAATCTCTCCCCGGGTGTACTCCGTCGACGGAACGCCGACCGACTGCGTCAACCTCGGGGTGAACGGGATCCTGAGGGGGAAGACGATCGACCTGCTCGTCTCCGGGATCAACAAGGGGGCGAACCTCGGGGACGACATCACCTATTCCGGAACGGTCTCCGCGGCGATGGAGGGGACGTTGCTCGGCATCCCCTCCGTCGCGATCTCCCTGGTCACCAAGAGTCGGTTCCGGTTCGAGGCGGCAGTCGCGGTGGCGTCGGACGTCGCGCGGAAGGTCCTGAAGAAAGGGCTTCCGGACGACACCCTCCTGAACATCAACGTGCCCAACGCCCCGCGGGAGGCGATCAAGGGGGTGCGGGTCACCCGGATGGGAAAGCGGGTGTACGGCGACATGATCGTGGAGAAGCGGGACCCGAGGGGAAGGAAGTATTACTGGATCGGCGGCGATAACATCAACAGCGAAGATGTCCCGGGCTCCGACCTCGAGGCGATCGAGGAGGGATTCATCTCCGTCACTCCGATCCACCTCGACCTGACGAACTACGCCGCCTTGCGGGCTCTGCGGAAGTGGACCTGGTGAGGGAAGATCTCCTCCGTCATCGCATGGTGGAGGAACAGATCCGGCGTCGCGGGATCCGCGACGAGCGGGTGCTCTCCGCGATGGAGGAGGTCCCGCGCCACCTGTTCGTCCCGCAGGAGATTCGACGCCTTGCCTACGCGGATGAGCCTCTCCCCATCGGGGAAGGGCAGACGATCTCCCAACCTTATATCGTGGCGGAGATGACGGCAGCGCTCCGGCTTTCCGGCACCGAGAAGGTCCTCGAGATCGGGACCGGCTCCGGCTATCAGACGGCGATCCTTGCGAGACTCTGCCGCGAAGTGGTGACGGTGGAGCGTATTCCGTCCCTTTCCGCGGAAGCGGAACGGCGTCTGGCGACGATGGGGATCCGGAACGTCTCCTACGTCGTCGGAGACGGTTCGCTCGGGTGTCCCGCGAATGCGCCGTTCGACCGCATCCTCTCCGCCGCGGCATCCCCTTCCATCCCCGACCCGTGGCTCGACCAGCTGTCGGAGGACGGCATCGTCGTCCTGCCGGTGGGGGACCGCTTCGAACAGGCGCTGACCCGCGTTACCCGCTCGGGTGGGCGATCCGTGACGGAGGTTCTCGGCGGTTGCCGCTTCGTCCCTCTCCTCGGGGTGCACGGATTCGGACGGTGAACTCCTGGCGTTGGGTCGCGGCAATGCTGGTCGCCGCGACGATCTCCGGATGCGGGTCCGCTTCAAGGTACCGCGTTCCCGGGGATCGGCTCGATCGGATCCGGCTCCTTCCTCCCGTCGCCGGCACCGTTTCCTCCGGGTTCGGAGAGCGTTCCGGGGGGCGGCACGCG
>Ga0031653_10000303_pt1 | contig 10057 bp, 10 predicted proteins | sample FrelakmetBRP12BR_FD_55210 | JGI IMG/M metagenome (GOLD analysis project Ga0031653, IMG submission 55210) | Freshwater lake sediment microbial communities from the University of Notre Dame, USA, for methane emissions studies - BRP12 BR | ecosystem: Environmental > Aquatic > Freshwater > Lake >... | reverse complement strand
AAGGTCCCTCGTAGACTACGAGGTTGATAGGCTGGAGGTGTAAGCGCAGTGATGCGTTCAGCTGACCAGTACTAATAGACCGTGAGGCTTGACCATAAAGTTTATCAAGACAAAAAAACGCTATTTTCTAGCATCGTATTAAATCCCGGTGACTTTAACGGCGGGGCCACACCCGTTCCCATTCCGAACACGGAAGTTAAGCCCGCTCGTGCCGATGGTACTGCATGGGCAGCTGTGTGGGAGAGTAGGTCGTTGCCGGGTTTTTTCTTTAACATCGAATAAAGGCCAGAGGGGCACGGGCCCCCAGTTCGGTCGGTCATACTCCTCTCCTTTTATTCGGCAGGTCGGGCGCGGGCTCCGTTCATGGGCCAAGGGGCAACCACGGATCCCGAATAAGAGGGTCCGCGTCCAGGGCAAGGGCAATATTTGAAGGAGAGATGTATGAACATCTACGTGGGAAACATTTCCCGCACGGCGACCGAGCAGGACCTCAAGGACGCTTTCGCGGCGTTCGGCGAGGTTTCCAGCGCTTCGATCATCAAGGACAAGTTCAGCGGTGAGAGCCGCGGCTTCGGCTTCGTCGAGATGCCGAACAAGGAAGAGGCCGACAAGGCCATTTCCGGACTGAACGGCAAGGACCTCAAGGGCCGTCCGTTGACGGTCAACGAGGCCCGGCCCCGGACCGACCGGCCCCGCACGGGCGGCGGCGGCGGCAGGGGCGGCTTCGGCGGCGGCGGCGGCGGCCGCGGCCGGTACTGATCGCTTAGCGACTTTATTCGAACGCAAGAGGGCTGATCCCCAAGAGGGGCTCAGCCCTTTTTTATTTTCGGAGGGGATTTCTTAAAAGGGGAAATCCTATCCTACTTTGATATAACTTGACAGTAGCGTCACGAATGGTTATATTATAACTGGATGACTTACCAGGTCAGGATCAAGAGGAAAACAGAGGGCGGTCTTGCCAAACTGCCTGAGAACGTTCGACAACTTCTGTACTTGCTCGTAACGAACCTGCAGGACTCGGGCCCGATCCAGCCGACCTGGCGAAAATTCTCGTCCCTTGGCGATGACCGATATCACTGTCATCTGACTTTTCGCTATGTGTCCTGTTGGACGCATCGAAAGGGCGAGATCATCATCGAGGTGTATTATGTTGGCAGTCGTGAAAAAGCCCCGTACTGAATTGTCGATCCAGGGCGACCGCCCCGGGGAGATCGTCGATTGGCTCCGGAAGAAGTACGAGGTCACCGTCCTGGCCGCGGGTGAAGATGAAGCGGCGATTCCCGTCGAAGAGACCGAATTTTGGAAGGAGATGGAAAAAAACCGGGTCGGGAATCTCCTGGCCGGCGCCCGGTTGAAGGCGGGATTGACCCAGGAGCAGCTGGCCGACAAGCTCGAGATCCGGCAGAACATGGTCTCTGATTACGAACGCGGCCGGCGCGCCGTTTCCCCCGAAATGGCCAGGCGTTTCAGCTCTGTCCTTCAAGTCCAGGAAGCTCGGCTGAAATACGGGCCGCCTTCGCAAGCTCCCCGCCAACGCACGGGGAAGCATGCCGCGAGATCATAAGTTGTTGCCGGCCCGCTCGGCAAGTCCCTCGAGCCTCCCCGTCATCTGCGGCGACGCCGAGAAATACATCACCGCCATCGCCCTGCAAACCGGCCGGGCCAAGGACCGCGGGCGCGTCGCCCGACTCCTGGAAAGCGAGGCCGTCGACTGGGCGGTACTGGACGGCGTTTTCGAGAGGAATGGCCCGGCGGTCGGAGCGCCTATTCAGGCCCGTTTTCTTTTCCGGGCCCTTCGGACCAGCAGCCAGTCGATGACGGTCCCGCCGGCCTCGAGATAGTAGGGGCTCGCGAGAACGTTCATCCCGCCTTCCCTGGCGACCAGGAACTCGCGGACCCGGAACCGCTTTTCGGCGTGGATGTCCTCCATGACGTCGTCGAGAGAGGGGACCGGCCTGAAGATATAGAGCTGCTTGAGAATCGCTTCCTTTTGGTCGTCCGGGATCTCATAGATCTGGACCGGCCCCGTCACAGAGGGGACGACCTTGATCGGAAAGGGCAAGGGAGGATCGAAAAACGCGGAGGACTGGCTCATAAGCGTCTCCTTTCGTTCTAAGAGACGGCCCAGGGGGACAGATCCTCTCAGTCGATCCCCAGGCGGATGCCGAACGGAAAGGCGCGCATTCGAACGCGTAAGAGCGGATGTCCCGGAAGGGGCCTCCGCCCTTTTTTATTTCCGGAGGGATTCCGTTATAATGAACCCGGATCGACCGCTATGGAGAAAGCCCTTCAGGTCATCGGGGAGATGGCCCGCCTGGGGATCGTCAAAGCCTACGCCATCGGCGGCGGCATCGCCGCGACCTACTATATCGAGCCGGTCCTGACCTACGACCTGGATGTCTTTTTCATCCCGGCGAAGGAGGGGCTGGACGAGCTTGCTCCGATCTATGCTTTTGCCCGCGGACGCGGTTATGCCGAGCAAGCCGAGGCCCTGCTCATCGAAGGCTTCCCAGTCCAGTTCATCCCGGCTTATAACGACCTCGTCCGAGAGGCCGTGGCGGAGGCCGCGACCCTGAAATACCGCGACACCGAGGCCAAGGTCGTCAAGGCCGAATATCTTGTCGCCATTGCCCTGCAGACAGGGCGGGCGAAGGATCGGGAGCGGGTCGTGCGGCTCCTGGATGGCGGCGCCGTTGACCGTGCGGTGCTGGCGATGATCCTCGAGAAGCATGGCCTCGCGGAAAAGCTGAAAAGAATCGAGGGTTGGAGCGATGAAAAGCAAGTCCGCAAACGCCGTTTTCAAGAAGAAGCGGGATCGCCGGCGCCAGCTGGCCCGATTGCCGTTCGAGAGGAAGATCGAGATCGTCGTCGAGCTTCAAAAGGCCGCCGTCGGGATCCGTGAGGACCCCCGCCGAAAAGTCTGGCCGATCTGACCCGATCCTTCGAATCAGGTGCGAATCAAAAGGCATCGNGATTTGAGGATGATATGACCTTAAATGACAGCCGATTTCAGGACAGGACACCAACATATTTGAATTGAATTAATATGATATTTGAACCGACATATAATTACGGAGCATTAGACCTAACAGTTGACGAAAATCTTGTGCTTTGGAAATTCGGGGAGCTAATAAAGAATTTGATAATACTGTCTAGTCCTGCTGAACGACAAGCAGATATCATCGGAATTGGAGCGACTTGTGATGAGATGGCCACTGACTTTGAGACCCATTTGACATTGTCATATCAATCTTACNTTGAAAACAATCTCTTGACAGAAAACCAAGTTGAAAAATTAAAGGAACTTGACGACTATTTTAACGAACGTAGCGGAAACAAATCGTCAGACTTTTGGGACGAATTTCTTTTAGAAAAGAATCCCGAATGGCAAATCGTTCGACAGAAAGCAAGGACGATTTTAGAATTGATAGGAATGCAGGACTTGACGATTGAGTTTGATAGAAAAGAAGAATATGAACTAGCTGACTGCGGGGAACGACTTAAGATCCAAACGACCAAAACAAGATTAATAAGAAAAAGCGCCAGCTAACAGCACCTATGTCCAATAGCTTATGAAAGAGGATAGCGGGGAGTACGAATAGCCGGCGGCCGAGAATGTGGGGATTGGCCCAGGAAGGACCTCAAGGGCCGTCCGTTGACGGTCAACGAGGCCCGGCCCCGGACCGATCGTCCCCGCACGGGCGGCGGCGGCGGCGGCGGCCGGTACTGATCGCATGGGGACAGGGGACATGTACGCTTCGTACGTGTCCCCGATCTAATGTCCCCGATCTGATCGACTAAGAACGCACAAGGGCGGATGTCCCGCGAGGGGCCTCCGCCCTTTTTTATTTTCGGGGGGATTTCCTGATCCGGGGACATGTACCGAATTCCTTAGGATCGGTCCCATGCGCCTCCGTCGCCGGCCGGATGAGTGCCAAGTGAAAAGAAATCCTTCGCGATCGGGGCCGCGCTAGGTCGTCGTCGGCTCCTTGACTTCTTTTCATGGAGGAGGATACCATCACCGCGTGACATCGGGCTTTCGGGCCGGCTTGGAAGACTGGCAGAGGTTCATCCGCGCGCAGAGCCATGTTCTGCGAGACCGACCCTCCCTTCTTTTCCAGCAGGCCGCCAACCAGCCGGACTCTGATGGCCCGGCCCAGGCCGCAGCCCGCCGCCACAAGGCCGGCCTCGAAGGGCGGCCCTGGCTCCAATGGGTCAACAAGCCGCAACACCGCGATCCCTGTCTCCAGACCCTCACTGGCCACAAGAACGTGGTCAAGTCGTGCGCCTTTTCCCCGGACGGATCACGGATCGTCTCCGGCTCCCACGATAAGACGCTGAAGATCTGGGACATCGAGACGGGCCGAGAGCTGGCCACGCTCAAAGGGCACGCTCATAAGGTGCATGGGTGCAGCTTTTCCCCGGATGGACGATGGATCGCCTCCACCTCGGAGGACAAGACTCTGAAGGTCTGGGATGCTCAAACGGGACGCGAGCTGGCCACGCTCGCCGGCCACATCAGCAAGGTGTGGGGATGCGCTTTCTCTCCCGACGGACGGCGGCTGGTCTCGGCCTCGGGCGACAAGACCCTCAAGCTCTGGGACGTCGGAACGGGACGCGAGTTCGCCACACTCAAAGGCCACACCAAAGGCGTGAACGCTTGCGCCTTTTCTCCGGATGGAAAGCGGATCGTGTCCGCCGGCTCGGACAACAAGGTGAAGGTGTGGGACGCAGAGACAGGACGGGAGTTGGCGATGTTGCGCCCGCATCCCGGCACGGTCGACGGCTGCGCCTTTTCCCCGGATGGGCGGCGCATCGCGGCCGCATCGACCGTCCTCAGGTTGACGGATGCCGAAACCGGACGGGACCTTGTCGAGATGGCGGGCGGCCATTTCTGCAGTTTCTCCTCCGACGGGCGCTGGATCGTCTCCGCATCCGGCGGCAACGAGCTGAAGGGGGCGCTGAAGCTCTGGGACGCCGAGTCCGGAACGGAACTGGCGACGCTGCGGGGGCACACGACCTGGGTCACGGCCGCGAGCTTTTCGCCTCGGAAGATGCAGGCCGTCTCCGCCTCGGGGGAAGGCACGTTGAAGTTGTGGGATATCGGGGCCGGGGCCGGGCAGGGCCCGACAGAGGGTCATATCGACTGGGTCACGGCGTGCCGGTTCTTGCCCGGAGGAAGGCGGATCGTTTCGGCGTCGCGGGACAGGACGCTGAGACTGTGGAACGGCGAGACAGGGAAGGAGATGGCCGTGCTCCGGGGGCATGCCGAAGAAATCACGGCGTGCGCTTTTTCCCCCGACGGGAGGCAAATCGTGTCCGCCTCGGGCGACAAGACCCTCAAGCTCTGGGACGGGGTGACCGGCCGGGAGATGGCCACGCTCCACGGTCACACCCGCGAGGTTAAGACCTGCGCATACTCCCCGGATGGAAGCCGGATCGTCTCCGGCTCCTCCGACGGCACGCTGAAGCTCTGGGACGGCCGAACGGGCCGGGAGCTCGCCACGCTGGCGGGGCATGGGGGCTTCGTGAACGCCTGCGCCTTCTCGCCGGACGGGCGCGAGATCGTCTCCGCGTCCATGGATTCGACGCTGAAGGTGTGGAACGCCTTGAGCGGGCAAGCTCGGGCGACGCTGGACGGCCACGCGGGTTGGGTCGTTGCCTGCGATTTTTCGCCTGACGGCGGACGTATCGTCTCCGGTTCGTGGGACAAGACCGTGAGGCTCTGGGATGCGAGGACCGGCCGGGCGCTCGCCGCCCTGACGGGCCACAGAGCGCCGGTGATGGGCTGCGCCTTCTCGGCCGACGGGCAGGCGCTGATCTCCTCCGACGGCCACTCCGTCAGGCTGTGGGACGGTCAGACAGGCGCGGAAATCGCCGCGCTGCAGCTCTGGACCTGCGGCCTGGCACCCGACGGCATGCGCATGGCATTGGGTTCTCTGGGGGCTCTGACCCTATGGGACGGATCGACGCAAGCGCATGTCTGCGAATGGAGGGGCGTGCCGAACATCCTCGCCTGGAGCCCCGAGGGAAGACTCCTGGTCGTTGCCACTAAGTCCGGCGCGATCGTCCTCCTCCGGCTCGAGAACCTGACGGTCGGATCCGTCCTCGCCGCGCTTTGGCGGTCCCCGCTCGACGGCCGCAGCGCCTTCGGTTGTCCCCTGTGCCGAGAGTGGTCCGAGATGGCCGCCCCGGCGCCCGGCGCCGCGAGTTTGTGCCCGAACTGCGGGGGCGACATCAGGCTCAGTCCATTCACCGTGAACGGGGATTGGCGCCCGATCGCCGAGGCGTGGGGCCAGCGGATCGATGAAAGGTCGTATCGTCCGCAATGATCTTGAAACGGCTCATCGGTCAAACCCGGCTCGAACTCGTCCAGGGCGATATCACGCACCAGGGCACCGATGCCATCGTGAACGCGGCGAACAACTCGCTGCTCGGAGGCGGCGGGGTGGACGGCGCGATCCACGCCGCGGCCGGGCCGGAGCTGCTCGAGGAGTGCCGGGCGTTGGGCGGCTGCAAGACGGGTGAGGCCAGGATCACCAAAGGCTACCGCCTCAAAGCGCGACATGTCATCCACACGGTCGGACCGGTGTATCACGGTTGGCCTCGCGATGCCGCGCTCCTGGCGCGCTGCTACGAGCAGTGCCTGAACTTGGTCAGTGTTCATTACCTGCGGAGCGTGGCGTTCCCTTCGATCAGCACGGGGGTATATAGCTATCCGCTGGACGAGGCGGCGCCGATCGCCCTCAAAGCCGTGATCCTCTTCCTCACAATGAACCCGGGCATCGAGTTGGTGCGCTTTGTCCTGTTCGACCGGCAGACGTTCGAGGCCTACGCCCGCGCCCTGGAACAGCTGGTGACGTAGCCCGCGCTCGACGGCCTTGCGGTCGATACTTTTCCTCGGTCATGCTCCCTCCTCCTGCTTTAATTCCTTGACTTCGTTTCGCGGAGGGACATATCATCGNATCATCAGGGGCGGTCCGGATCGCGCGATCCGCGGCACTTCGTTCTGAATGCGCGGGCCACAGCGGNCGGGCGATACGGATTGACCATCGGAGAGGAGGGTCACATGGGCTTGTTCAGTCGGCGCGACTCGGGACGCAAGCCGGAGCCTCCGGCACCTCAATCAGGACAAAGCTTCTTCGGAGAGGATCAGTTCCTCATCCCCCGGGGGATTCCCTGGACGGTCCAGGATCTTAATACGCTTGAGGCTCAAGGCGCCTTTCAGGATGCGCTGGAGAAATGGCGGATCCTGTTGAGCCCCTTTGAGGATCCCAGGTTCGCGTCCCAGATTCATGGCCACAAGTCCCACCGCGTCATCTGGCTCCATATCGGGGTCTGCTCCCGACGGCTGGGCCGATTTGACGAGGCCCTCCAGGCCTATGATAAGGCAGCATCTCTCGCCCGTGATGCGGGTGACCGGGACATGCTCTTTACAGTGACGAACAATATCGGTGTCGTCCATAAGAATCGGGGCGACATCGAAACAGCACTGCCGTATTTCGAAAGCGCCCTGCTACAAGCAGAGGAATTGAAGGATACAGGGCATCTGGCGGTCGTCCACGACAATCTGGCCCACTGCCACCTCCTGAGGGGCGATCTTCAACGGGCCATCCGCGAGGCTGAAGCCGCCTATGCGAAGCTTTCTTCCGATCCGTCGAGGGTCTCGGGGTCGGTCCAATCAAGGATCTTGGGCAACCTGGGATATGCCTGCCTGGAAATGGGCGAAAAAACGCGGGGTGTGGAATTCCTCGTCCGCGGCTTGGCCAAGGCCCGTGAGGCGGGCGATCGGGTCCAGGAGTCGGTGATCATCGAAAACCTCGAAAAGGCGAAAAGCCTCTAGGGCGGGCCAGCGGCTCGCAGAGACCGCCCACAGGCTTAGATCATGGCGACCGTCCAAACCGGGGACAGGGCCCGGCTTTTCCACCTCCACCGGACATTACGGCGCGAGGCCCACGTCCTGGCGGATGAGCCCGGGCTCCTCCCATCGCATCTCTACAACATGCTCTCTCTTGACCGGGACGCGGCCATCCCGACCTCCATGCTTCTCGAAGCGGCCCGGTCGGCCGCGGACACTCGGCCCTGGCTCCGCCTGAGCAATGATCCGTCGGTCGACCGGAATGTTCTTCTCGATGTTCTGAAGCTTGGCGCGACCGTCTGGGGGATCGCCTGGTCTCCCCGCAGCGACCGTCTCGCTTCCGCCGGGTCCGACGGGACAGTCCGGATCTGGGATACCGAATCGGGCATCACCTTCCTGCGGGCTTCCCCATGCGCCGGCCATGCCAATGCCGTTGCCTGGTCGCCCGACGGCGCCTTGCTGGCCTCTGGTCACGACGACAGCAAGGTCCGGATATGGGATGCGCGGACTCTGGAACCGCTGGCCTCACTAGAGATCGCCACGCTCGGCGTGTTGAAGCTGGCCTGGTCGCCCGACGGGGACCATCTCGCGGCGGCAGGCGCCAAGGGGCCGGTGATCCTGGTGGAATGGCCGCGATGCGACATCCGCCGGATCGGCAAACATGACGGCGAAGTGTATGCATTGAGCTGGTCGTGGGACGGCTCGATCCTGGCCACCGGCGGCGCTGACGCCGTCGTGCGGCTCTGGGAGCGCCATTCCGGATTCGCCTTGCGGGCCATGCTCGTGGATCGGACATTGATCAAGGGATTGTCGGATCTTGTCACGGGGAGCGAGGCCTTGAACGCCATCGTCTTCCAAGCCGCCGTGCTGTCCCTGGCCTGGTCGCCAGACGGATCTCTCTTGGCCTCGGGGTCGCGGTGCGGCATGCTGCGGCTCTGGGATCCTATCGGCGGGCGTCCCGGCGATCTGATCTCCGGTGACTGGTCGAACGGGGCCGGCGTCTGGTCTCTGGCCTGGTCGGCGAACGGCCTCCTGGGCCTGGGCGTGGGCGCGGGGCAGATCGTGCTCGGGGACCCTCTGAGAAGACAGCAGGCCCAGCTGCCGATGGGGCACGCCGACGCAGTCCGGGATCTTGCTTTCGGGCCCGACGGCCGTACTCTGGCCTCGTGCGGGGACGATGGAACCGTGCGCTTCTGGGCGGCCCGAGACTTATGGGAGCGCGCCCCGACCATGGCCGACCCGGCGAGGGGAGGACACGGGGCCGGATTGACCCGGGTTGTATGGTCGGGCGATGGACGATTCCTGTATGCCGCAGACCACAATTGCTCCGCATCCGCTTGGGACGCGGGTTCCGGAAGGCGTCTCGGACGCATCGAGAAGCTCGGTGGGCCGGTCCTTGCTATGGCCCCGGCGGGACGGGGCCTCCTCCTGGCTGCCTTCGGTTCCTCGGGAGATACACCGGTCTCATACTGGGACGTGTCGGAGTCCGAACCTGCCGCCCGGGTGACGGTCCAAGGACCCGTCACGGCGCTGGCCGTCTCGCCCGACGGGAGGCTCCTGGCCTCGGGGGATATCGCAGGGACCCTGTGGTTGACGGAGCTGGCGAACGGCTCGACCTATCGAGTTTTCAAGATCGAGTCGGCCCTCGGGAAGCGGCCGGAAGGCTTGATCCCGGTCTGGGGCCTGGCCTGGTCGCCCGACGGCAAGTTCATTGCCGCAGGGGGCCGGATGGGAGTGATTGTCTGGAATGTCCAAGGCTCTGAAGCGCCACAAACGGTCGTGCTTCGGCCCGTCCAGGGTTCTCATGATCTTGAGGCCTCTTCGCAGGCGGGATTGGGAAGCGCCGTCCTGGGAATCGCCCTCGAGCACCATCCGGTGGCGTGGTCGCCGGACGGGGCCTTGCTGGCTTCCAGCTCGGGCGACCGCGTGATCAGATTGTGGAGGCCCATGACCGGAGAACTCGTCGCCATCCTGGAAGAGCACCGGCAGACGGTGACGGACCTGGGATGGTCACGAGACGGGACCCTGCTGGCCTCGGCGGGGCATGATGCGACGGTGCGCGTATGGGACGTTCACAACTGGAGGCAGGTCGCCTTGGCCCATTGCCTTTCGCCCGTCCTGTCCGTCCTATTCGCCGGCGGTGACCGGATCGTCCAGGCCGCCGACAATGGCGCCGCCACAGGCCTGCGACCCCTCCCG
>Ga0031653_10000301_pt1 | contig 10080 bp, 7 predicted proteins | sample FrelakmetBRP12BR_FD_55210 | JGI IMG/M metagenome (GOLD analysis project Ga0031653, IMG submission 55210) | Freshwater lake sediment microbial communities from the University of Notre Dame, USA, for methane emissions studies - BRP12 BR | ecosystem: Environmental > Aquatic > Freshwater > Lake >... | reverse complement strand
GTCGTGGCGCTGGCGGGGGCACTCGCCCTCGTTGAGTTCTACCGATTGTGTTTCAACGACCGCAGCCACACCTGGCTGATAGGGATCGGCCTGACAGGACTCACCGGCCTGATTTTTGGAACACACTGGCCGGGCATCATCGTTCCCACCCTCCTGGCCACACTAGCCTGTGTTACTTCGGTCCCGCTCCTCGGTCGCTCCCCCCTTGAACAGAGCCTGCGGGACGGAGCCATGACCCTATTCGGCGTCCTCTATCTAGGCCTCACACTCGGCATGCTCTCGATGACAAGACTCCTCCCTCAGGGTGAATGGCTGATTTTCTTTCTCCTGCTGGTAACCTGGGCATCCGATACCGGCGCCTACTATGTCGGCACACTGTACGGACGACATCGCTTGGCTCCCACGATCAGTCCCAAAAAAACAGTCGAGGGCTTGGTGGGAGGCTTAATTGCTGCCATAATAGCCGGGTACATAGCACGTTGGTGGTTTCTTCCAGAGTTATCCGGTCTCGATTGTCTGATCTTGGCTACCCTGTTGACCATCGCAGGTCTCTGGGGTGACCTGGCCGAATCGGCGATGAAACGCACCGTCGGCATGAAGGATTCCGGCGGGATACTGCCGGGCCACGGGGGTATGCTCGACCGTCTTGATAGTCTCTTGTTCGCCACCCCTGTCTTCTACTACTATATAACGCTGGTAAGCCGGCTATGAGTCATGGAGTGAAAAACCCCTTATGAAAACCATCGTCATTCTTGGATCGACCGGTTCGATCGGCACCAACACCTTAGATCTCGTGAACCGGTTCCCGGACGAATTTCGTGTGGCAGGACTGACTGCCGGCAGCAATGATGAGAAACTCGAGGACCAGATCCGCCGGTTTAAACCCCGCATCGTGGCCCTATCGGATGCCTCCGCTGCCGCCAGGCTCCGGCAACGCTGTGAGGGGCTGCCTGTCGAAATTTTGGCCGGCCAAGAAGGCTTGATTCAGGTTGCCTCTGCGCCAGAAGCCGAGCTCGTCATCTCCGCCATCGTCGGTGGAGCCGGTCTCGTGCCTACCCTTGCGGCGATCCGAAGCGGAAAGCAAATTGCCTTGGCCAATAAGGAACCGATGGTCATGGCGGGAAAATTGATGCAGGACGAGGCACGCCGGTATGGCGTTCGGATCTTCCCGGTCGACAGCGAACACAGTGCGATCTTCCAATCGTTAGAAGGTCATCGCAAAGAGGATGTCCGCCGTCTGATCTTGACGGCGTCCGGAGGGGCCCTCTGGACCTTGAACCGCGAAGAGCTGCAAGACGTCACACCAGAACGGGCACTCCAACATCCCAATTGGAAAATGGGCGCAAAAATCACGATCGATTCCGCCACGCTCATGAACAAAGGACTCGAGGTTGTCGAAGCCCGCTGGCTCTTCGACATCCCGGAGTCTCAGATCGAGGTCATGATCCACCGGGAAAGCATCATTCATTCTCTGGTAGAATATCAGGATCGATCGATGATCGCACAATTGGGATTGCCGGATATGCGAACACCTATTTCTTATGCGATGAAATATCCAGGACGCATGCCGCTGGATCTGCCTTCGCTGGATCTGACGGAAATTGCAAAGCTGACGTTTTGCAAGCCCGATCACGACCGGTTCCCCTGCTTGGGTCTTGGCTATGAATCCCTGCGGGTCGGCGGTACGATGCCGGCCACAATGAATGCCGCAAATGAAATTGCCGTCGAGGCATTCTTAAACGGGGGTATCCGGTTCACCGACATTGTGGAGATCATTCGCAGCACAATGGACGTCCACACCACCAAAGACGTCGAGACGTTAGAAGACGCGCTGGAGGCGGATCGATGGGCTCGAGAGAAGGCTGAATCGTTGGTATTAGCATTAGCACGCTAGGTCTACACGAAGGAGCACACATCTTGTTCATGGCACTTACCTGGTCCCCCGATACCGTCTGGTTGCTCATGCAGAAGGCATGGTGGTTCCTGGTCGTTCTGGGCGTGTTAGTCGCGTTCCATGAACTCGGGCATTTCTTGGCGGCTCGCTGGGTCGGGGTCAAGGTCCTCAAGTTTTCCCTTGGATTCGGACCAAAGATTTTTGGCCGGAAAATGGGCGAAACAGAATATCTCCTTTCAGCCATTCCATTGGGTGGCTATGTCAAACTGTTCGGCGAAGATGAGACCGAAGCGACGACACAGGAGGATCGTGCGCGGTCGTTTGCACACAAAGGATTGTGGGGCAAAGTCCTGATCGTTGCCGCGGGGCCTGGATTTAACTTTATTCTGGCTTATTTCATTTTTGCCGGATGGCTCGCGACAGGAGCTCCACTTCCTGTCCCGACGTTCCAGGATCTCACCCCCGATATCGAAGCGATGGTTCCCGGCTCTCCTGCCGACACCGCAGGCATTCACATTGGAGATCGTGTCAGCCGAGTCAACGGACAAGACATTTCAACCAGAACAGAACTCTTCGATGCAGTGGCGAAGAGTAAAGGGCAGGCACTGACGCTCGAGATTAAACGAGGCGAACAGTTTAAAACGCTGACGGTCACACCCACCACCGCACCAGGACCACAGGTCTCTGCGCAAGAGCCAGGATACTATCTGGGCGTCGAAGAAGCACCACCCCTCGTCACATCAGTCACGCAAAGCTCTCCGGCTGAAAAAGCAGGGCTCCAAGCCGGAGACCATGTGGTCAAGATCGAAGACCAGACGATCCATACCTGGTCTCAGATGACCGGTATCGTGAAGGAAAGTCCCAATCGCCAACTACACATAGAGGTCTTGCGGGAAGGGCATCGCACTTCGTTGACCGTGACGCCCTCGGCTGAGAAAGCGACGGTCAACGGCCAGCCGGTCGAAGTCGGCAAGATCGGCATTGCAGGACCCGGCGGCCGTTCGATCATCCGCTCCAACACCCCTCTGCTGGCGCTCTATGACGGATTGCGAGCCACCTGGGGCTTGACCGAACTGACCGTAGTAGGCCTCTACAAGATGATCGTGGGAGACATCTCCAGCAAAAATATCGGCGGCCCGCTGACGATCGCCAATATCTCCGGTGAAGCCGCTTCGCAGGGTGCCTCAAATGTGATCTATCTCATCGCCATTCTGAGCATCAATCTGGGAGTCCTCAACTTGCTCCCCATACCCATTCTCGATGGCGGCCATCTGCTGTTTTTCCTAATCGAAGGCATCCTCCGTAAACCACTCGGCGAACGACAGAGAGAACTCGCACAACAGGCCGGACTCGTGCTATTAGTGGGTGTCATGGTCTTTGCGTTCTGGAATGACCTTGAACGAATCTTCTTTCGATAGAAAATAAGTCAGAAAGTCTGAAGGTCGAACGTCTTCATGTCACTAAAATCTTTCCCCATCATCCGGCACTCGGACTTGATGACTTTTTGACCCCCCTCACACAACCATGCGGACATCTCAAGTCTTAATTCCCACATTGCGAGAAGACCCGGGAGAAGCGGAAACCGTCAGCCATAAGCTCATGCTCCGAGCCGGTCTGATTCGCAAGGTCGCGGCCGGCATCTACACCTACCTTCCACTCGGCCTTCGGGTCATCCGAAAAGTCGAGCAGATCATTCGAGAGGAGATGAACCGGGCCGGCGCTCAAGAACTCCTTATGCCCATTGCATCTCCCGCAGAATTATGGCGAGAAACCGGCCGATGGAATTTTTACGGCAAAGAACTGGTGCGCTTCAAGGATCGTCACGAGCGCGAGTTCTGCTTGGGGCCGACCCATGAGGAAGTGATTACCGACCTGTTCAGACGCGAAGTCCGCTCATATCGGCAAATGCCGCTGAATTTCTATCAAATCCAAACAAAGTTTCGAGATGAAATCCGCCCCCGCTTTGGACTCATGCGGGGACGTGAATTCATCATGAAGGACGCCTACAGCTTCGATCAAGACGAAACGAGCGCCAGGCTCAGCTATCAGAAGATGTACGATGCCTACCATCGTATTTTCACGCGCTGCGGCCTCACCTTCCGTGCCGTGGAAGCCGACACCGGCCTGATCGGCGGCAGCTCATCTCATGAGTTCATGGTACTCGCCGAAACGGGCGAGAACACGATCGTCTACAGCGATGCCGGCACCTATGCCGCCAACGTCGAACAGGCTGAAGTCCTACCTCCTACTGATGTGGACACCGAAGCCCCGCGGCCTCTGCACACCGTCCAAACGCCTCGCTGCAGGACAGTCGAAGAGGTTACGAAATTCTTGAATGTCTCCCCTACACACCTCGTGAAGACACTCCTCTACTCGACAGGAAAAGGCACGATCGCTGTGTTGATACGGGGAGACCATGAGGCGAATGAGGTCAAGATTCAACGGCTCCTGCAATCGACTGATCTTGAACTCGCCACTCCCACCGTCGTCGAGCAAGTCACCGGCGCACCAATCGGGTTTGCCGGCCCTGTTGGTCTGAAACACGTTCGTATTATTGCCGACCACGCCGTCAAAGCCTTGCGCAACGTGATCGTTGGCGGCAATCAGAGCGATATGCACTATGTCGATGCGAATTGGGATCGTGACTTTCAGGTTGAGCAGTTTGCCGATCTCCGCAGCGCTTGTGCAGGAGATCCGTCACCTAGAAAGGACGGGACATTGAAGGCGACGAAAGGTATCGAAGTCGGACATGTCTTTATGCTCGGCACCAAATACAGCGAAGCCATGAAAGCCTCCTTCCTGGATCTTCATGGCAAAGAGTGCCTCGCCGTTATGGGATGCTACGGCATCGGTGTTGGACGCACTGCCGCTTCGGCGATCGAGCAGAACCACGACACGAAAGGCATTATCTGGCCCTTCCCAATCGCGCCGTTCCATGTGCATCTCCTCCCGCTCACCCAATCTGCACAGACTGCCCAAGTCACCGCGCAGCTCTACGACGAACTGCAGACGGCAGGGTTCGAAGTACTCTGGGATGATAGGGACGAACGAGCGGGTGTGAAGTTCAACGATGCGGACCTGATGGGAGCTCCATACCAAGTAGTTGTCGGAGACAAGGGCCTCGCCGAAGGAGTGGTGGAGGTCAAAACTCGAAAGGACGGGGTGAAACTCAAGTTACCTCCGGCGCAAGTCGCCGCTTATCTGATTCGCATACAAACAAGTTGAACACCCTGCCACCCACTGATGGCTTTATCCCTATTATCATTCCCATAATCTCCAGAGTCTAAAACTGCCTTTTCCTTGCCTTCCACCCTTGATCAGCTAGACTGAGCTTCAATCTCTTCCACACGGCACTAGTGGTCACGCGGGCCGTATGTACTCTTCCTGGAGCATACGAATCCAGCGATCACCTTCGTAATCGATGGTCAGGAGCCCCGGGTAATGCAAGCCAATCCCATCCCGCAGAATCTTCAGGAGCTTCAGCAAAAAGTGGCATTCGCCGAGAATGTCAAGCGCATCACGGAGCAAATCCATGCGGCCAGCGACCTTGATCATATTCTCCTCGACCTGCGCAAAGAAGTACTCGGCATCTTCGACGCTGAAGATCTCACCATCTTCGCGTTCGATTCCGAGAAAAAGGAGATTTTCTCCAAAGTCCCTGGCCTCGACAGCGTCGAGGAGTTCCGCATTCCCATCACCGAACAAAGCCTCGCTGGATTCTGCGCAAAGTATCTCCGCCCGGTAAGCATTGCCGACGCCTATAACATTGCTGAGCTGCAAGGCATCCATCCCTCTCTCGTCCACGACACATCCTATGACAAGCGGACTGGGTTCAAGACGAAACAGGTTCTGACCTACCCGATCGTGGCCGACAACAAGTATTTGATGGGCGTCCTCCAACTCCTCAACAAAAAGAGCGGCGTTCGGTTCACGAGAAAAGACGAAGAGTCCGTCGCGGAGATCGCCAAGGCGCTCGGCATCGCATTCTTCAATCTCCGCAAGGTTTTGAAGAAAGCCCCGACCAAGTTCGATCTCTTGGTCACGAACAACCGCATTACCCAGAGCGAATTGGACAATGCGCTTGCCGAGTCCCGGAAAGGCTTGTCGGACTTCGAGAGTATCCTGATCGAGAAGTACAAGGTGCCGAAACTGGATATCGGCAAGTCGCTCGCCCAATTTCACAAATGCCCCTATATCGAGTACAGCGATCGAACGCTTGTCGACATCGAGCTCCTGAAAAACCTCAACGTCGACTACCTCAAAAAAAACCACTGGATGCCCCTCAAGCGGGACCGAACCGCTATCGAAATTTTGACAGACGACCCGAGCGATCTCGATCGTGTGGCAGATATTAAACGGACGTTTCCCGGCCTCAACATTCGCTTTGCGATCAGCCTCCGTCGTGATATCGCCCAGTTCCTCGGCTCCGCCACAGGACAGGGGGACAGCAGCAACAACAATAGAAAGTTAGATGAGAATGTTTCCGACATTCTTGGCGAACTCGTCAATGAAGCCCAAGAGGCGATGGCAGAGGATGCAGGAGGCGGGCTCGACGAAAACGACAATGCCATCGTGCGGTTAGCCAATCAGATCATCGCCGACGCCTATCGGCAAGGCGCTTCCGATATTCACGTCGAACCCTATGGCGAAAAGCGTGAGACCCTTGTCCGCTTCCGGGTTGATGGCGACTGTTTCGAATACATGAAAATCCCGCAAAGCTATCGGCGCGCCATCGTGTCGCGCTTGAAGATTATGGCTAGCCTCGACATTGCAGAACGGCGCAAGCCCCAGGACGGCAAGATCAAATTTAAACTGTCGGACAACAAGGAAATCGAGTTGCGCGTCGCGACGATTCCGACCTCAGGATTTAACGAAGACGTGGTCATGCGGCTGCTCGCAGCCAGCGAGCCTTTGCCCCTCGATAAGATGGGGTTCTCGGACCGGAATCTTGCGGGGATCAAGGAGATCGCCGCAAAGCCCTACGGCATCATTCTCTGTGTTGGACCGACCGGATCTGGGAAAACCACAACTCTGCACTCCGTCCTCGGCTTCATCAATACGCCAGACATAAAAATCTGGACGGCAGAAGATCCCGTCGAAATCACACAGTATGGGCTCCGGCAGGTTCAAGTTCAGCCAAAGATCGACTTCACCTTTGCCGCTGCCATGCGCGCGTTTCTTCGGGCCGACCCAGACGTCATCATGGTCGGAGAAATGCGAGATAAAGAGACGGCAGAAATCGGCATTGAAGCCTCATTGACCGGGCACCTCGTCATGAGCACACTCCACACAAACAGCGCGGTGGAAACCATCACTCGACTTCTCGATATGGGCTGCGACTCATTTAGTTTTGCCGATGCGATGCTGGGAGTTCTTGCACAGCGGCTCACTCGCCGGATTTGCAAGGACTGCAAGGAGCAGTACGTCGGAACAGCGATAGAATACGAAGAAATCCGCCAAGGCTATGGGCCTGAGCATTGGGACAAGCTCGGTATCCCACAGGACAATACCTTCCGCCTGGCCCGTGGGAAGGGATGTGAAACCTGCAATCGCACTGGCTTTAAGGGACGCGTAGCCTTGCACGAGTTGCTGCTGGGATCAGACAAGATCAAACACATGATTCAGACGAAGGCGAGAACTGAGGAGATGCTTCAAGCTGCCATCGCGGCCGGCATGACAACCCTCATGCAGGATGGAGTTCAGAAGACCCTCCTGGGCCACACCACGTTCAAGGAAGTCAAGGCAGTGGCTATCAAGTAATCTGACTCAACATCTGCCCCATACTCCTTCGCCTTGACACAAAGACAACGTCGGACAGGCTCCTAGCGCTGGCTAAAATAAAACACGTACAGCCGCATTACTCTATTCTCCCCAAGCGCCACTAGAGTCCGCCAGAGGCAGCACCGTACGCCCTTACCAAAGAAGCACCGCGGTGAAAATGGTAACGAATGAACGGGAGGCTACGTGGCAATCGTTGAAACGATAGCCACGTACTTTTTCAGACGATTCTGCGCAGCAGGGGACACTTCCGTGAAAGCCAAGCCGAAGAATTGATCCTTCGCCCACCGCACTTTGGCGACAGCAATATCGGCAGGCTTGATCTGCTTGGGAAGACGTAGGCACAACGTGACTTCATCACCTGGCCGGATCTCAGCCTCCGTGCTGACTCGGGCACCGCGCATTGAAAGATCATAGACTACACCCAAGTCGATACCAGGTCTCCTTAACCAACGACGAGACTGGCAATGAGAGAGGGCGCAGACAAAGGGGGCAGAGATGCGGACTCGAGGGTGCTGACGAAACTTATTTAAAATAGCNGATCGATGTGAGGCCTGTACCATAGAACATCCCTACGATGTTTCTACCGTACATCAGGACACGCTATTTACAAACACAATTCCTCAATCATGCCAATTCAGTCGTAGCATACGGTGAATGCCGCAGTCGGCATGTCCGCGAGTTCTAAATCTCCGGCTTACGGTATCCCTTCCTTACTAATCTTCGCTGTCTGATTGTCCGCCTCTTCCATAGTTTCTGTAACTAGCTACATACCCTGTTTGACTCTCGCTCTGGCCCATGTTATTGTATTCAACGTACGAGTCAGCAATACTCCTCGCGCACCAGACTTCATAGCCTTATAACGGCGCGAATGGTCCTTTGGGGGGACTGTGCTGGTTCGCACGCTCCATCATATTCTGTTCGTGGATGTCTGGCAGAAAGATGGATGCAATGGTTTTGGCATTTCTCCCTGATCCCCCTCAANACATTGAGCTTTCTCCCACGTTGGGGATGTCGGTTCCATATATAAAGGAGCACTTATGAAGCTATCCACAGGATGGCGAGCCGACAAGACGAGAAAGAACCGAGCACGGGCGACTCGGAAGCCAAAAATCAGATGGGAAGTGCTCGGTCTTCCAGGCCCTCTGGATACTAGTCTGACAACCTCAATGGAAGATATCCGCCAGCAAGTATCGAACATGGCAAGCCGTGGGTTTGGCCAAGGTACTCGCTCCCGTACGGCTGAACGAGAAGCAAAGACCACCAGTCACGCTCCTGAGTCAAACAACAAAAGACGTCGCGGAGCAACAGAAACGCCGCAATCATAGAGAAACCACTGGCATACATTGCAGGCGATTGGTGACTCGATATGAGTCGCCAGGCAAAGGAGGGCACCATCGGACGAGCAGGAAAAACGACCATTGCAAAGCGAGATCGCGAGAAAGCAAAGCAAATTCAGCGTCGCGAGAAAGACGCTCGTCGTGAACAGCGTAAGACGGACAAGCCNGATCGCCCTCTGAATACAGAGGGAGAGGATCCGGATTTGGCTGGGCTCCAGTGGGGTCCGCAAGAACCTATGTATTAGGGANACCGTACTTGCAGCTGTTTGGTAACCACGCAGCACTACTCGCTCTTCTGCTTCACCATCAGCCGCACACCACCCTCATCGGTTAGAGCTGGTAAATCGTCCTCAATTGTCGGTGCCTGGTCGGGATCCACAATATTGCGTCCTGGAATCCTGCTTGCGGCCAGAACCGACTACTAACTCCATCAATCCGTCGATGGTTCCTTCGCGTCCGTCCTCTCGAAACCTCACCGCTGTACCGTCGTGATTCGAGCGAGAGCGGCGAGACTGACGGGAAACTTGCCGCGCCTACTCCGAGATTTAGCGACGAATCGTCATGAATAATGTGGCCTAGCCATCAGCCTCTGTCCTAGAGAAAGCTAGACCCCCTCTGGTATGATCGAAGATTCGGATGGACGCCCCCATCGCTGACGATCACCCCTGGAACGTTCTGGCATCCTCAAGTGCGGGCGAGCATTGGGTGAAGGGCTCCCCTCTGCCAACGGCACAGAATGCCCCAGCAACGTTTCGATCGCGCGTAGCTGATCCCGTTCCTCAAAGGCCACAAAACTGGTAGCTCTCCCTGTCATCTTCATCCGGGCTGTCCGTCCAATACGATGGATATAGTCCTCTGGACAATTCGGCAAATCGTAATTCACTACGTGGCCGATATTGGCTACGTCAATCCCGCGGGCTGCGACATCCGTCGCGACGAGAATTCTGACCTGCCCTCGTTTAAACCCATCGAGAGCACGGAGGCGCTGGGGCAAACTTCGGTCTCCATGGATAACCGCAACGCGGTGACCGGCCTGTTCAAGTGTTTGGCCGAGTCGATCAACCCGGC
>Ga0031653_10000300_pt1 | contig 10097 bp, 10 predicted proteins | sample FrelakmetBRP12BR_FD_55210 | JGI IMG/M metagenome (GOLD analysis project Ga0031653, IMG submission 55210) | Freshwater lake sediment microbial communities from the University of Notre Dame, USA, for methane emissions studies - BRP12 BR | ecosystem: Environmental > Aquatic > Freshwater > Lake >... | reverse complement strand
GTCGGCGGCGCGGGGATGTACCTGCGGGCCCTCCTGCGGGGCCTCGACCCGCTCCCGTCCGACCCCGAGGTGCGGAAACGGTTGAACCGTCGCTGGGAGGAGGAGGGAGGCGCGACGCTCCACGCGGAGCTCTCCCGGCTCGACCCCGGGACGGCCGCCCGGGTCCACCCGAGGGACCGGGTCCGGGTGGTCCGGGCGCTGGAGATCGCAGCCGTCGCCGGCATCCCGCCCAGCCGGGCCAGAGCGGCCTGGGGCGAAGGGAAACCCGGGGCGCGCCGGGCCCTGTTCCTCGCCCTGTGGCTCCCCCGGGAGGAGTTGTACCGCCGCATCGACGAACGGACGGAGGGGATGTTCCGCCGGGGATTCCTGGAGGAGGTGCGGGGGCTCCTCGCCCGGGGGTACGGCCGGGACCTGAAGCCCATGGGGGCGCTGGGATACCGCCACGCCGTCGCCCACCTGCTGGACGGCGTCCCCCTCCCCGAGACCATCGAGACCGTGAAGCGGGACACCCGCCGGTACGCCAAGCGGCAGGAGACGTGGCTCTCCGCCGAGCCGGGACGGGTGCCCGTTCCGCCCGCCGGGGCCCTCCGGGCGGTCTCCGAAAAGGTCAGAAACCTCTTGTCCTGACCGTAATTCCATCTAAAATAAAGGTTTACGCCGAAAAACGGGAGCTTCGGATGATCCTGCAATACCTCGATTTCGAGCGCCCCATCGTGGATCTCGAGAACCGGCTCGACCAGCTCAAGCGCCTGGACGACGGCTCGGACAAGAGCGTCCGCGAGGAGATCGGGAAGCTGGAGAAGAAGATCGGGAAGATCCGCAAGGAGACCTTCTCGAACCTCACCCGCTGGCAGATCACCCAGCTTGCCCGCCACCCGAACCGGCCGTACATGCTCGACTACGTCAACCTCATCTTCAAGAACTTCATGGAGCTCCACGGGGACCGGGCGTTCCGCGACGACCCGCCCATCGTCTGCGGCTTCGCGGAGCTGGAGGGTCGGAGGGTCGTCCTCATCGGCCAGCAGAAGGGGCGAAACACCAACGAGAAGATCTACCGCAACTTCGGCATGGCGAACCCCGAGGGGTACCGCAAGGCGCTGCGGGTGATGAAGCTGGCGGAGAAGTTCGACCTCCCCGTCATCACCTTCATCGACACGCCGGGCGCCTTCCCCGGCATCGGCGCGGAGGAGCGGGGGCAGTCGGAGGCGATCGCCCGGAACCTCCTGGAGATGGCCCACCTGAAGACCCCCATTATCGTGGCCGTCGTCGGCGAGGGGGGGAGCGGCGGCGCGCTGGCGCTGGGGGTGGGCGACGAGATCCTGATGATGGAATACTCCGTCTACTCCGTCATCTCCCCGGAGGGGTGCGCCTCGATCCTTTGGCGCGACACCGCCAAGGCGGAAGTGGCCGCCGAGATGATGAAGATCACCGCGCCGGACCTGAAGAAGTTCGGGGTGATCGACCGGATCATTCCGGAGCCCCTGGGAGGCGCCCACCGGGACCACAAGGCGGCGGCGGACGCGCTGAAGGAGGCCCTCGTCGAGGCCTTGTCCCCGCTCGTCGGCATGCCGACCGAACAGCTCCTCGACCGCCGGTACCGGAAGTTCCGGGAGATGGGGGCGCTCAAGAAGAAGTCCGGGGGGGCCGGTTGACGCAGGACCGCCTGAAGGAGCTCCGCGCCGAGATCGACGCGATCGACGACCAGATCCTCGCCCTCCTGAACCGACGCGCGAAGGCGGCCATCGAGGTCGGCCGGATCAAGGAGGAGCAACACCTCAAGTTCTACGTCCCCGAGCGGGAGGTGGAGATCCTCCGGCGCCTGACCGCGGAGAACCAGGGACCCTTCCCCAACGAGGGGCTCAAGGCGATCTACCGCGAGGTCATCTCCGCCTCCCTGGCCCTCGAGAAGCCCCTCTCCGTCGCCTTCCTCGGTCCGCGCGCCACCTTCACGCACCTCGCGTGCCTCAAACACTTCGGCGAGAGCGCCCTGTACGTTCCGCAGATCAACCTCTCCGAGGTGTTCGACGCGGTGGAGCGGGGCCTGGCGGATTTCGGCGTGGTGCCCATCGAGAACAGCAGCGAAGGGATCGTCAGCAACACCCTCGACATGTTCGTGGATTACAACCTGCTGATCTGCGGGGAGATCCTGGTGGAGGTGGCCCACGACCTCCTGAACGTCACCGGGGACATCGAGCACGTGAAGAAGGTGTACTCCCACCCCCACGCCATCGCCCAGTGCCGCGGCTGGCTGGAGCGGAACCTGCGGTCCATCCCGGTCTTCGACGTGGAGAGCACGGCCCGCGCGGCGGAGCTGGCGGCGGACGACCCGGCGGCTGCGGCGATCGCCGGCGAGGCGGCGGCCAAGATCTACGGCCTCAAGACCCTCCGGAANCGGATCCAGGACAACACGAACAACTTCACCCGCTTCATCATCCTGGGGAAGCAGGCCTCCGCCCGCACGGGGAACGACAAGACCTCCGTCCTGTTCTCCGCCCGGGACGAGGTGGGGGCGCTCTACCTGATGCTCGAGCCCTTCGCCAAGTACAACGTGAACCTGACCAAGATCGAGTCCCGCCCCGTCAAGAAGAAGGCGTGGGAGTACCTCTTCTTCCTCGACATGACGGGCCACATCGCCGACGAGCCGGTCGCCAAGGCCCTCGACGACCTGAAGGCGCGGGCCCAGTACATCAAGATCCTCGGCTCCTACCCCCGGGCGCTGTAAAGGAGCGCGACCATGATCATCGTGTTACGGGCCGGCGCGACCGACCAGGACGTCCGGCAGATCGAGGAGGCGATCAAGGCGAACGGCCTGACCGCCCACATCTCCCGCGGCGTCGAGCGCACCATCATCGGCGCCATCGGCGACGAGCGGAAGATCGACCCCGAGTCGTTCGAGGGTCTCCCCATCGTCGAGAAGGTCCTCCGGATCCTCTCGCCCTACAAGCTCGTCAGCCGGGAGTTCCGGAAAGAGGACACGGTCATCACCGTGGGGGGGAAGACGGTGGGGGGGAAGGCGCTGGCCCTGTTCGCCGGCCCCTGCTCGGTGGAGGGCCGCGAGATGATGGTGGGGATCGGGGGGCGCGTCGCGGGATGCGGCGCCACGTTCCTGCGCGGCGGGGCGTTCAAGCCGCGCACCTCCCCGTACGCCTTCCAGGGACTGGGAGAGGAGGGGCTGAAATACCTCGCCGAGGCGCGGGAGGCGACGGGGCTCCCCGTGGCGACGGAGCTCATGGACCCGCGGGACCTCGACCTGGTGGCCCGGTACGCCGACGTCATCCAGATCGGTGCCCGGAACATGCAGAACTTCCGCCTCCTGACCGAGGTGGGCCGGCTCGACAAGCCGGTGATCCTGAAGCGCGGCATGAGCGCCACGATCCAGGAGTGGCTCATGTCGGCGGAGTACATCGCCTCCGAGGGGAATCAGAAGATCATCCTGTGCGAGCGCGGGATCCGCACCTACGAGACCGCCACGCGGAACACCTTCGACGTCTCCGCCATCCCGGTGGTGAAGTCCCTTTCCCATCTGCCGGTGATCGCGGACCCCAGCCATGCGGCCGGGAAGATGTCCCTGGTCGAGCCGCTGTCCGCCGCGGCGATCGCCGCGGGGGCGGACGGGCTGATGATCGAGGTGCACCAGCAGCCGGAGCGGGCCCTCTCGGACGGCCCCCAGTCCCTCAAGCCGGACGCCTTCGAGGCGATGGTCGGCCGCCTGCGGAAGGTGGCCGCCGCGATGGGGAGGACGCTCTGACGCCGTGGCGAAAGAGCGGGTAGGCATCCTGGGCCTGGGGCTGATCGGCGGCTCCCTGGCCCTGGCCCTTTCGGGGAAGCGCGGGGCCCCCGAGGTGTGGGGGAGCGATCGCCGGAAGGAGCACGTCCGGCAGGCCCTCCGGGCCGGCGCGATCGCGAAGGGGTGCGCGGCGAGGGAGCTCGCGGAGTGCGACGTCGTGGTCGTGTGCGTCCCCGTCCTGGGCAGCGTGGAGGCGATCCGCGCCCTCGGGCCGCGGATGCGNCCGGGGACCGTCCTGACCGACGCGGGGAGCGTGAAGACGAGGATCGTCCGGGAAGGGGAGCGCGCGGTGGCCCGGGACGCCTTCTTCGTGGGCGGCCACCCCATCGCCGGGACGGAATCGTCGGGGTTTTCCGCCGCGGACGCCGGCCTCTTCCGGGGCCGCACCTTCATCGTCACCCCGACGGAAAAAACGGACGAGGGCGCTTTGCTTCGGGTCCAGGGGATCTGGAAGCTGGCCGGCGCGGCCCCTCTCCTGCGGATGGACCCGCGCACCCACGACCGGATCTTCGCCTACGTCTCCCACCTTCCCCACGTGGTGGCGTACGCCCTGGTCCACTCCGTGGCGACCCTGCCGTCCTCCGTGCCGTTGGGGTACTCCGCCGGGGGGTTCCGCGACTTCACCCGGATCGCCTCCAGCAACCCGGAGATGTGGAAGGACATCGTGCTGCAGAACCGCTACGAGGTGCTGCGCGCCATCGCCCACTACCGCCGGAACCTCCGCCTGCTGGAGCGGCGGATCGCCGCGGGAGACGTGCCGGGGCTGCTCGCCTACTTCCGGCGGGCGAAAAAGACGAGGGACGGGCTGCGGACGCCGTGAGCGGGAAGGCCGTCATCCGCGGGGACGTCTCGGTTCCCGGCGACAAGTCGATCAGCCACCGCGCCGTCCTGATCGCCGCGCTGGCCGCGAGAACGAGCCGCGTGCGGGGGTTCCTCCACGCGGAGGACACGCTCCGGTCCGTGGCGATGATGCGGGCCCTCGGGGCGCGGGTCGAGGTGGTCCATCCCGACGAGCTGCGGGTCGAGGGGCCGGGACTCCGGGACCTCGCCGAGCCGTCCGACGTGATCGACGCGGGGAACTCCGGGACCACGATCCGGATCGGGTCGGGGATCCTGGCCGCCCAGCCCTTCCTCTCCGTCGTCACCGGCGACCCGTATCTCCGCCGCCGCCCGATGGGGCGGGTGATCCGCCCGTTGACCCAGATGGGGGCGACGATCTGGGGCCGCGCCGGCGACACCCTTCCCCCCCTGTGCATCCGCGGCGGATCGCTTTCGGGGATCCGCTACGAGATGCCCGTGGCCTCCGCGCAGGTGAAGTCCGCGCTGCTCCTGGCGGGCCTGTTCGCCTCCTCCCCCGTCACTGTCGTGGAGCCGCTCCGGACCCGCGACCACACGGAGCGGATGCTCTCGTCGATGGGGGCGAAGATCACCCGGGAGGGGAACGCCGTCACCGTCGAACCCGCCGACCGGCTCGACCCCGTGGACCTCACCGTCCCCGGGGACATCTCCTCCGCGGCCTTCTTCATGGTCCTGGCCGCCGTCCGCCGGGGATCGTCCCTGACCGTCCGCGGCGTCGGCGTGAACCCGTTCCGCACGGGGCTGGTCGAGGTGCTGCGCCGCATGGGGGCGGACATCCGGTACGCCGGCGAGCGCTTTTCGGGCGGCGAGCCGGCGGCGGACATCCTGGTGCGCGGGGAGGAGCTCACGGCCACGCGCGTGGACCCCGGGGAGGTCCCGGGGATGATCGACGAGGTCCCGGCCCTGTGCGTCGCCGCCGCCTTCGCATCCGGCCGCACGGAGATCCGCGGGGCGGAGGAACTCCGGGTGAAGGAATCGGACCGGATCGGCGCGATGGTGTCGGCCCTCTCGACCCTGGGGGTGGCCTGCGGGGAATATCCCGACGGCCTCTGGGTGGAGGGTCCGGCGCGGATCCACCCCACCGGCCCCTGCGACAGCCAGGGGGACCACCGGATCGCCATGTCGCTGCTCGTCCTCGGGAAAGCGTCCGGGGAATCCGTGGAGGTAAATGATATTGCCTGTATAAACACTTCATTCCCCGGATTTAAAGAAATGCTTGAAGGTCTTTCGGATTGAGGAAGCGCCCGGTCGTCGCCATCGACGGCCCCTCGGGGGCCGGGAAAACCACGGTCTCGACGCGCCTCGCGCAGAGGGCCGGGATGGTCCGCCTCGACACGGGCGCGATGTACCGCGCCTGCGCCCTCGCCGCACGGCGGGCGGGCGTTCCCTGGGACGACGGCGGGCGCCTCGGCGAGGTGGCCCGCGGGATGCGCCTCTCGTTCCGCAACGAAGGCGGCGCGGTCCGGGTCTTCCTCGGGGAAGAGGACGTCAGCGAAGCGATCCGCACTCCCGAGATGAGCATGGGGGCCTCCGCCGTGTCGGTCCACGGGCCGGTCCGGGAGGCGCTCGTGGCGATGCAGCGGGAGATGGGGAAGGACGGAGGGGTGGTCCTCGAGGGGCGGGACACGGGGACGGTGGTCTTCCCGGACGCGGAGGTCAAATTCTTCCTCGACGCCGCGGCGGCGGTTCGGGCCCTGCGCCGGTACCTCGAGATGGGGCCGCGGGGGAGCCAGAGCTACGAGGAGGTTCTCCAGGACGTCCTCCGACGGGACGTGCAGGACAGCACGCGGGAGCACTCCCCGCTGCGGGTGGCGGACGACGCGGCCTACGTCGACACGACGACCCTCACCGTCGACGAGGTGGTGGAGCTCCTGCTGCGCCGCCTCCCCGGGGCGAGGCCGTGAAGGAGATCCTCGTCGCGCGGAGCGCGGGCTTCTGCTTCGGCGTCAAGCGCGCCATCGCCATCGCCGACGAGACGGCGGGGAAGGCGCAGGCCGCCGGCGCGGCCGACCCGATCCAGTCGCTGGGCCCCATCATCCACAACCCCCAGGCGGTGGAGCGGCTGCAGAAGAAGGGGGTGCGGGTGGTGGACACGGTGGAGGAGATCTCGTGCGGAAAGGCGATCATCCGCTCCCACGGCGTGACCCGCTCCGACCGGGCGGCGCTGCAGGGGAAGGGGGTCACCATCGTCGACGCCACGTGCCCCTTCGTCACGAAGGCCCAGGACCACGCCCGCACCCTGAGCCAGGAGGGGTACGCCGTCGTCGTGGTGGGGGACCCCAACCACCCGGAAGTGAAAAGCATCATCAGCTACATCGAGAAAGGGGTGCCCGTGTTCACTTCCCTCCCGGAGATCCAGGGGGCGAAGGGGGTGCGCAAGGCGGGGATCGTGGCGCAGACCACGCAGTCCTTCGACAACCTGATGCTCTTCGTCACCGCGGCGATGAAGCGGTTCCCCGAGGTGAGGGTCTTCAACACGATCTGCAACGCCACCGCCCTGCGGCAGCAGGAGTCCACGAGGCTCGCGGGGAAGGCGGAGGCGATGTTCGTCCTGGGCGGCTACAACAGCGCGAACACGCGGCGTCTGGCCGAGATCTGCCGGGCGATCAACCCGCGGACCTACCACATCGAGACGGCGGAGGAGCTGACGCCGCAGATGGTGGAGGGGGCGGGTGTGGCCGGCGTGACGGCCGGGGCGTCCACGCCCCAGTGGATCATCGACGGGTTCGTGGAGTCCCTCAAGGGGCTTTGGGCGGGGGAGAAAATTCAGGTATCCTTTTACCAGTAAAGGATATAGCGCCTCACAACCACCGATAAGTAACGGGTTTTCACTCCGCATCCCTCGGATTCGCATTCAAGGGAAATTACGTCAACTCCCTTTCTTTACCTTTTTCCCCTTCTTTAAAAGATCATTCTCTTTCTTTAACCTCGCCACTTCTTTTTTCAAAGCCTCTATTTCCTTCTTTAATGCGGTCGTTTCATCTGATGATTTTTCGTATTTAGCATACAATGCGGTTGTGATATCCAATTCTGTTGATGCTTCCGCCCATATAAATGGAAGCAGATATTCGACGATATATTCTCTCCCGAACATATCGCGTTTCAGTATAGCGCCTCCTTCATCTTTATCTTTATTTGCATTTGGATATAATCGTCCAATTTCTTTACCTAATACCGTGTCCACACCAATAAATGTCCCAAACTGCTCGGTAATCTTACGTTTCCAAATACGCCCTGCATATTCATAATGCGCCATGACTTTATTTAAAGAAATTGATAGCTCTGGATATTTTTTCGCATCGTTACTTTCTAAATATAAATTTACTGGAAACTTTGCCTCAACAAGAGCAGTTCCATAATCTTTATAAACTATTCCCTCCTGGGTTTTTCCCTGAAGTATTCTTAATGCCATTACAGCGTCTTTTGCCGATTGAGCATGGGTCAACGCAGGCATGCCAAGCAATAAAATAAAGGATAAAACCATACCCTTTCTTGTCATCCCCCCCCCTTCACTTGCGACGTTTCCACTTGGGTTCCTTTTTCGCCAGGCATGCGTCGATCCGCAGCCTGAGCCATTCCGCGAAGCTCAAGCCCTGGTCGGGCAGGAGCCGGAGTTTCGCCCCGAGTATACCCTCGGCAACAGGACATCGAATCGTAATCGGTGCGAACTGCTCGGAACCGTTGTTCACCGATTTCCAACCGATTCCCTGACTTCGGAACAGGGCGGAAGGGCCGTAACAAGGCATTGGTTAACGGTTCATGATGCACTAAGCTTGGCGAGAAAGTCGGAAAGTTCTTCCAGCTTCACCCCGTTGCAACCGTCCATAAACCCCCGGGAGTATGCACCCAGCTGCTGGTGGCCGCTTCTTTTGAAAGATTGGTAAAAACGGAAATGACCGGAAGCATGCCCACCTAATTTGTTGATGCGAATCCCCGCACGATACCCCCGGTAATACTCCGCCTGCTTCGGCTCGGACGTATCGATCAACTGGTCGATCAGGAGGAGAATGACCCCGAACTCATACTGATTCAACAGCGGCCCTCCTTCCATATCCGCGATCTACCAAAGGAAATTACGGCAGTTCGGAGGGAAAACTTTATGAAAATGTCATTCCCCCTCAGATCGGTCCGGGAAGAGTTGCTGCATACCCCTGCCGGAGGTGTATTGGGCGCGGATACTCTCTTGCGGCACCGATGTGAAGGGCAGGCTAACCCGATGTGATAATGTGACTCTATGAACGGACCATTGCTGATCAGTCTTCTGCCCCCGGAAAAGTTATTGGACCCCGCCGGGGCGGTTCCAGTTTACGAACCATTCATTGCGGTCCTCCTGCTGATCGGAATCCTCTTGTCCCAATTTCTTCGTCATCCGGGACGTTGATAGGAAGCAGGACTATCCTTGCCGGGGTGCCCTGTCCCACGGGAATTTATTTCAGGTTAAACGCTCTCCCGATTTCCGAGTGGCTTATTATCGGGTACAATGGTTGCGCCTGGGTTGCGGATCGTGGGTCATTTTGTCCGAGGTTGTCCAACTCCCTACTCCCAAACCATCGCAAATCGTTGTATTTTAAACTCTCAAATCGTTTACCAATAAAGGGTTACGGTGTATATTAATGAGTCTTGGAAACCAACCCACAGGAGCAGGTATGGACGACAAACCCCACAAAACGGACCTTCCCGCGGAGATGAACGCGGATTCTCCCGCCCCGACGGGGCCCCCCGCGGGGGAGGAAGATTTCGCCCGCATGTTCGCCGCCAGCATCGAATCCACCGAGGAGGGGCAGGTCATCCACGGCCGGGTGATCAAGGTCCTCAAGGAGTACGTGGCGGTCGACATCAACAAGAAATCCGAAGGGATGCTCCCTCTGGAAGACCTCACCGAGGAGGAGAGGAACACCCTCCAGCCGGGCGACCCCATCGAGGTGATGACCGAGGGGTACGACCAGGCCCAGGGGTTCATCCGCCTCTCCCGGTCGAAAGTCGTGAAGATCCGCGTCTGGGACGACCTGCAGAAGGCGTTCGACGAAGGCGTGCCCGTCCAGGGAGCGATCGTGGCCAAGGTCAAGGGCGGCTACACCGTCGACATCGGCGTGAAGGCGTTTCTCCCGGGGAGCCAGGTGGACCTGCGGCCGGTCCGCGACAGCGACCCGGTCATCGGAATCCAGGGGAAGTTCAAGATCCTCAAGTTCTCCCGCAAGAAGGCGAACGTGGTGGTCTCCCGCCGGTCCTTCCTGGAGGAGGAGCGCGACGTCCAGCGCAAGGGGCTCCTCGACCACATCCAGGAAGGGGACGTCGTGGAGGCGCGGGTGAAGAACATCACCGACTACGGCGTCTTCATGGACCTGGGGGGGCTGGACGGCCTCATGCACGTCACCGACATGAGCTACGGGAAGATCGGGCACCCCTCCGACCTCTGCAAGGTGGGCGACGTGCTGAAGGTGAAGGTGATCCG
>Ga0031653_10000299_pt1 | contig 10112 bp, 9 predicted proteins | sample FrelakmetBRP12BR_FD_55210 | JGI IMG/M metagenome (GOLD analysis project Ga0031653, IMG submission 55210) | Freshwater lake sediment microbial communities from the University of Notre Dame, USA, for methane emissions studies - BRP12 BR | ecosystem: Environmental > Aquatic > Freshwater > Lake >... | reverse complement strand
TAAAAGTTAAAGTAATTGGCGATTGCCAGGCCAGGCTTGCCGGGGAGCGCATCAATGAATGAAGCAGCCCCTCCTGGCATGTAATGGCCACTGCCGCCTTCTTCGGCGTGGGCAGAGAGAGGGGGAACCAGAAATACCACCATTGCAAGGGCACCTAGTATCAAACGCTTTACTTTTTTCATTGTTTTCCTCCTTAGCATATTTTCCATCTTCGCGTCAATCCTCCTCAATTCTTTGTTGAACGATTCATTCCATCAGCTCGATCCCTCTGCGCTTCTTTTCCCTTCGTCCCTCATCACTCTTCACTTGCCACTCGTCCCACTTCAGGATTGAGACAAAGCATTTCTTGCTTGGACCGTTCGGGCCTCTTGCTTCTGCGAATTTGTGCTCTCCTTGATTGGGCTACGAGTTTATAAAAGGATTTTCCAGACCACTCTCCTTGAGACTCTATCGGTCTTACTGCTGCAGATCGAGCAAACAACAAACCCTCCAATGCATCAACCTCTTTCAATAGCTCAGACATACCACTTTCTCTTGCAAATCGCTTGAGGGTTGAAGCTTCTGCTTGAGTATTCAAACGATCCAGCCAGAACATCAGCTCCCTCATGGCAGCTCTGGCATCATTCGATAGGCTCGCCTTTCGGAATCGCTTGAAGTAAGTTGCCTCCGAATCGGTTCTCCGTCTTCTCCTTTCTGTAAGGTAAGACCTGAAGGAGATTACTTTCGAAGACAGAATGCTCCGGATAGCGAGAAAAAAAACGAGTATCCCCAACACCACAAACACCCAACGCAAAGATCCCTTCAAATGATCCATGATCGTCTGTTTTGGTTCATCAGGTTTTCCTCCAATTTCCTCGCTGCTTGTAAAGACCTCCGCATTGTGGCCTGGATTCCTTTCCACCTTGAATTCTATGTCGGGGAGTCTTGCCTTGTTCATCTTTTTTTTCTGTGGGTCCCACCACAGGATTAGGATTTCAGGAAGCTTATAGCGACCCTCTTTCTCCAGGATGTAAGTAGCTGTCTCAATACGTGCTGCTTCAATCTTACCTCGCTCCGCTTTCTCCGAAATTTTTGGCACTCCCGTGTAAAGCCGAATGCCTTCAGGTGCCTCGAAGCTGAGAGGCGGCAGCGTTATCCCTACGGTATCTTCTGCCATCATGTTGACCGTTCTTGTGATCGAATCACCGACCTTCAAACCCTCCAGCTTTCTGTCAAGGGACTGGTTAATGTGAAAGTTTTTTGTAGTAAGAAAATACTTCGCGGCCTCTGCCCCTGCAGGCACCCGAACCTCAAATAGGAGTGAAGGAGAGGCCACATATTTAGGTTTAGAGTGTTTCCCGTCCGGCATGGCATAGCTCACCTCCACCTTTACAGACGGGACTGTATACTTACCTTTCACTTGCGGGAAGATGAGGTACCTTCGGCCCTGGGCCGAAAAGGTCTTGCCAGTCGATTGCACAACAAAGTTTACGGCTGCTTCCGGGCTCAGAGTCACTGCATTTGGGATCTCAATCTCAGGAAACTTAGGAGCACTCGTAAACCATGAAGGGACAATCACCTCGATATTAAGGAGTACGGCTTGACCCACCCACACCTCACTACTTCCTTGGATTCGGGCTCTCACAAGTGGCAGTTGAGATTCCAGGACTTCCTCTGTTTCTGACCCTTTTGGCCGCTCGGACCGATCCCAAGGTAGACTTGTTTGGCCAAAAGCATTCCCCAAAAAGGCGATCAGAAATAGCCCCAAGGCCAAAATCAATTTGAATCGCATCATTACTTTCCTCCCCGGGGTTTGCCTTGTGGTCTCGATGTTTTTGACTCCTCTACCTGGGCTGCAAATTTCAGCCTTAAAAAGTCTGAAGGAGTCGTCTGCAGACGCCTCATCCAAACCTGCTGAATCTGCTCCGCAGAAAGCTCTGCTTGATCGACCTCACCCTTCTTCCCCTTTTTTCCCTTCTTATCGAATTTGATCTCATCAGGATTATAGGTCGGTTCCTGCCTCTCGTCCGACTCTTCTTCCTTTTCTTTCGCTTTCTTCTTATGTATCAGAGATTGGATCAAGTCACGGTTCTCCCTTGCCGCTTTGTCATCGGGCTTGCGGCGTAATGCTTCCTCGTAGCTCGTCACAGCTTTATCGAACTGCCCTAAATGAGCATATGCATCTCCGAGATTGAAATAACCCTCCGCCGTATCCACACGGGAGAACTGGTCAAGAGCAGCCTCAAAATTCTTACTCCTGTAATATGCGATGCCTTTCCATAAAGGATCCTGAAAACGTTCCGCTGCAACCTTGTAATCATTATTCTCAAAATAGTACCTCCCCTGCTGGTCTGGGGTGAGCCAAAGATTTATCATTGAGTACCCATGTCCGAACCAGGAATGGTAGGCCAAACCTGCCACCACGCAGGCAATGGCCACGATCGGAATCCCGACCTTCAATGTCTTTCTATTTGTTTTATGACTCGTCATGTGTCGTCTTTGCAGCAAAAAATCAAAGTGTCGAGCGTAGAGGGTTTTCCCCCTTGCGTCGCCCTTCGTGACTCGTCACCTGAAGAACACCGAGCACTGCATACCGCCTTCTGATTACTGATCACTGGTCACTGATTACTGAGATCACTGCCACCGGACCGTCCAGCCTTTACGGAACCAGATCAACGAGATCGGCAGCACTAAAAAAACGAGATAATAGCCATAATCCTCCCATGGAATCCGTTCATCAACGGCCTGAACGGATTTGAGATGGGTATTCACTTTTCGAATCAGTTTCTCCACGTCGCGATCATCAAGTTTTACTCCTACTACATAGATTCCCGCTTGCCTCTCCAGCGCCTCAAGCCCTTTTCGGTCGAGCGTACTGATCACCCGCTGTCCCCGGGCATCCTTGAGAAAACCCTCTTTGCCTAAACGCACTGGCCCACCCTTTGAAGTCCCCACTGCAAGGACCAACAACTGATGTAGACTTGCTTTTTTATGCTCAGCGAAAGTGGTTGCGTACTGGTCGCCTATCCCGTCGGTAACAAAAAGGATCGTTCCTGCGGTTGTCTCCTTGGCTAGCATCTCCTCTGCCAGCTTCAATGCCTTCTCAGGATTTTTCCCGGCAATAGGCATCAGACCTGTTTCTAGAGAGATCAGGTACATTTCAATCACCTTCGAGTCATCGGTAAGAGGTAGGACCATATGCGCACTTCCAGCATAGGCGATCAACCCTATCCGCGCCCCTCGTCGCATAGCGAGGAGATCCCTAATTTTCTGCTTGGCCCGCTCTAAGCGCGTCGGTTGAACATCAATGGCGTTCATCGATTGGGAGAGATCGAGGGCTACAACCAGTGGCGCCTCGTCCTGGACGAACGGGGTTTTTTGCCGTTCCCACGCCGGTCCGGCAAGGGTGAGAATGCTTAACATGAGGGATGGTAAGGCAATGGCCGTAGGTCTTATCCAGGGCCGCTGCTTAGGATGTCGGACCAAGTTCTTAAGCAAGTGAGGCGCTATCACGTTTCGCCATCGGAGAATATTACTTTGCTCGATTAGCAGCAAGATCCACAGGCCGAATCCGGGGATTACCGCCCAAAACCATATAGGACGTAAGAAATGAAAGTTTGAGAAGTCAGGCATTCTACTCCTACATCTCTGCGATCATTACGACGCAGCCACAGCCGATTCCGGCCGATCGCTCACCCTGTGAAAACGACCGATGACTCCCATCAAAAGATGATAAACGAGGAACGTAACCAGAACAGCACCTACCGGCCATTGAAACAAAGAGTACTTTGGCCGGTATGAAATGATTTTGATTTTCTCCTGCTCTATTTCGTCAAGTTTGCGGTAAATAGTATCAAGCTGCACACGATCATCTGCCCGAAAAAAACTTCCTCTCGTGGCACTCGAAATGGCCTGAAGAGCTTCGATATCCATCTTCTCCTCACCCGCAGCCTTCGGATCCCCCACGGCCACAGTATGAATCGTAATGCCCTGCTGAGAAGCAATCTCGGCTGCCTTCCTGGGTGGCACTTTACTGCCAGTATCATTCCCGTCCGTAAGCAGAACCACGACGCGATGTTCAGACTCGCTACTTTCGAAATGCTTCAGAGCTAGCCCAATTGCATCCCCGATTGCTGTTTGTACTCCGGCCATTTTGGTCCTGGTTTGTTCGAGCAGTGTCCGAACCACTTTATGATCTCGGGTAAAAGGAACCTGGAGAAAGGGTTCGTTGCCAAAAACGATCAGGCCCAAGCGGTCGCTCTTCCTCCTCTCAATAAATTCGCTAAGGACTCCTTTTACTGCATCGAGACGGCTGATTCGTTGTCCCCGTGGGTCATTGAAGTCTTCGGTCTCCATTGAGCCCGAAAGATCGACCAGTAGCATCAAATCACGAGTTGACTCTGTCTTCTGGATCGGATCGGCAAGCCAAACCGGCCGGGCCAGTGCAATCACGAGCAGCGCCCACCAGAGGGGAAGCAGGAATAGAAGCGCTCTGGGTCGCCGGAGNACGACTGCGGCCTTCGAAGGCGTCTGTCGGGTCAGGTNGGCNAGCCGNTGCAGATAAGGAATCTGCAATGAATCACGCTGTTCCTTGTATGGAGGGGAGAGCCACCAGACCAAGGGTTGGACAAGGAGAAGCAGAAAAAGCCACGGATGTTCAAATTGAAGCATGGTCAGCCAGTATTGAGCGCCGAAAAAAAGCGAAAATACTTTTCAAACTATCTTTATTCACTCGTCACATGTCTCTTGATCCAGCGACGGACGAGTTGAAGAAGATTGCCGATGCGCTCATCCGAAAGCTGTGCAATCCGTTGTACTGGGGCATAAGCCAATTCAGGCAGCAACCGCCCTTCCCCTTCTGTAAAATCCTTCCCACCCATGGTCTTGTCCAGGAAGGAGAGCCAGTTCTTACCACTTAAGGCGGCTACTTCACTGCGTGGGAACGCCGAAAGTGCAGTCCCTTTCAGCAACACAGGAATTTCAGCTAATGCCTTAACGCGTTTCTCAGGTTGTTGTAGTTCTCGCTTGATGACCGCCAACTCTGCGAGGGCTAACCTTCGATATCGGTTTTTTCGGAAACGTCGAAGCCTTCCATAAACCCACCAACCTGCAATAAATAGAATCATTCCAAAAACCACATACCACCCAATGGTCTGTGGCATCCAGCTTGCAGGCTCTGGCAGAAGGATTTCATGTAAATTCTGTAAAGCTGAATTTGAAAGGTCTGCAACTGCCATAGACTAAAATTTAGGTTTCGTCCAACTGTGACGGTGAGGATGCCCGTATCGTTATTCGGTTACATCTTTCATTCCAAGAAGTTGACGTGACCTTTTAACCCTTAACCATACGGGCTTCATAACCTTAACCTTGACCTTGTTCTTATCTTCTTAAGTGCATCGGTCGATGCCCGAGAAGTTCTCTGAACTGTTCTCTGACATCCTCGGATGTGTTAATCGGCAAAACAGGAATCCCGCGCTTGAGCATGAGGTCTCGGGCAGTCTTGAGACGACTTTCGAACTGTTCTGAAAATCGCCTTCGGAATTGGCCATCTCCGGTGTCCACTTCAAGTTGTAGATCTCCCTGGCTCACGATGACTTTTCCGAAGGAAGGCAAATGCGCCTCCAGGGAATCATAGATAAACAGAGCCATGACGTCGTTATGGGCAGCTAAGCGGGTCACCATTCTCCTCGATTCCTCATTGGCCCCGCTGAAATCACTGATGATGACGACAAGATAATCATGCTTCGCAAGCTGCAGCACTTTTCCGAGTACCCGGTTCAGCATGGCCGGATCAGACTGGATATCCCGATTCACCCTCAGTGCATGGTTCATCTTGAGCAAAGTCTCGAGAATTTGCATGACCCTTTGCCGGCTACGGTGCGGAGGAATCTCACGGATTTCGGAATCGTTAAAGACGAGCGCGCCAACCCGGTCACCAACGCTGAGCGTCCGCCAAGCGCCCATGGCTGCGACCTCAGTAGCAGTCACTGATTTCATGGCAACCTGGCTGCCAAAAAACATGCTGAGCCTCTGATCGACCACTAACAAAACTGGACGGTCCTTCTCCTCGGTGTAGACCCGGGTATGAGGCCTCTGGGTCCGAGCGGTAACCCGCCAGTCCATGGTGCGGATGTCGTCCCCAGGAATGTAACGGCGGATCTCCTCGAAGTCGAGACCCCGACCGCGGAGCCGAGACGCACGACGGCCAGCGAGCAAACTTTGCACCGGTTGTCTTGGCAAAAAGCTGAACCCATGAACCTTGAATTGCAGCCGGATCAGTTCATCGAGATCAGCGTAGACGCCCCGACTCATCGATTCTTTTGATTCGCGTGGTTTAACCTTCGGGTATTGCATGAATCATTTCAAATCTATCTTCATCACTAAAAAGGAAATACCTTCTTCCAGTCTTTTTTCATATCGACGACCGTCCAACCACGGCTCAGGGCTTCATCGAGTGCTTTATCGAGCCGCCCGATCGGCGATTGCCGATCATAGGCCCACTCGCGTTCCACATCAGTATGGCGAACCAAGAGCATGAAGCGTAGGCCCTCACCTGCGGCTGTCCACTGAAGCATCTGATGGTCACCGTCCGAGTTCCCAAACGCTGCAATGGGGCGCCGGCCGATAAACTTTTGAATACCCACCGGCTTGCCAGGACCATCATCGATGAAATCAATTTCGGACAACCGCATCAGGACCGGTTTGCCGTCACGCATTTCAAACTTCAGCTTGACACTGCTTCCTACCACCTGCTCAGGAGGGATACCATACACCTTCTCAGTCCAAGGCCTCATGAACTCGACACCGCCACCCGAAACGATGTACGTCTTGAAACCATTCTCTCGGAGGTAAGCGAGTAGTTCCAGCATCGGCTGGTAGACCAGGTCGGTAAAGGGCCTTTTAAACTTGGGGTGCTTTGCAGTAGCCAGCCAATCCTTTACGATCTTTTCAAACTCTCCAGTGGTCATGCCCGTGTGCGTGGTCATGGCAATCTCCATCACTCCTTTTTCGCCAGACGCTGCAAGAGCTTTTATGTCATTTTCCAGAATTGCCTTGAAAGGCTGCCTTTCTTTCCACTCCGGGTGCTTTGGGGCGAGCGCCTTCACTCGATCAAATGTAAAAAAGCCCTGAAAATACATCGGCTGCTCGCACCAGAGGGTGCCATCATTATCGAAAGTCGCGATTCGCTGTTCGGGTGACACGAAATTTGGACTCGATTTATCAGTCACCGCTTGTACAAATTTAATAATGGCCTGCTTTGTCTGACCCTCATTCCAAGAGGGCAATGGATCTGCGAGTGCCACAGAGACTGCCATGGCTCCCAGTCCGATCAGAAGAAAAACACAGATTTGAAAGTATCTGTTGAATCGGCCTAAACGTATTCGACAATTCCTATTATTCATGGAGTCTTCCTCCTCCTGGGATTAAGCGACAGCCACCCGTTTTACAATCTCTCCAATCACCTGGTCGCTGCTAATTCCTTCTGCATTAGCTTCATAGCTCAACATAATACGATGCCGAAGCACATCGTGGACGATTTCCCGCACATCGTCAGGAGTCACATAATCTCTACCTTGCAACCAAGCATGGACACGGGAACATTTGTCGAGGCCGATGCCACCGCGCGGGCTTGCACCAATGTGAATCCACTTCTTCAGATCTTCGCTGTACCGTTCGGGCTGGCGTGTAGCAGTAATCAGGTCTATGATGTACTTTTCGATCGCTTCCGAGACATGGATTTCGTAAATCTGAGACCGCGCGTCGAAGATGTGTCTCTGTGCGATGGTGATTTTCTCCTGCTCTTTCTTTGGAGCTACCTTCTGGCCTTCTTCACCTCGAACCAGGCGGATCACCTCAATTTCAGATGCTTCGTTTGGATAATTAATATAGATGTGCATCAAGAACCGGTCCATCTGGGCCTCAGGAAGCGGATAGGTGCCTTCCTGCTCGATTGGGTTCTGAGTGGCCATGACCATAAAGAGGTCAGGGAGTTTGTATGTTTTTCCTGCCACAGTGACCTGACGTTCCTCCATCGCTTCCAGCAGGGCAGCCTGCACCTTGGCGGGAGCACGGTTAATCTCGTCCGCGAGGATCAGGTTGTTGAAGATAGGGCCCTGTTGAAACCTAAACTCTCCCTTTCCATCCACACTGTAATAGACTTCAGTCCCTGTGATGTCGGAGGGCAAGAGGTCTGGGGTGAACTGGATGCGGGACAGACCTGCCTCAAGGACCCTGGCCATGCTCTTGATGGAACGCGTCTTGGCGAGTCCAGGTAATCCTTCGACCAGAACATTGCCATTGGCCAGAAGGGCAATGATCAGCCGTTCGATCACGTAATCCTGTCCGATGATCGAGCGCTTCACCTCCCCTCCAAGAATTTTGATAGCCTCTCGTGCTAGGTTGTTTCCGTTCGTCATTGAATTAACACCTTCTCTGAGGATTTGGAATCGAAGCGGGCCCATCATTTCGAGAGGCCCGCTTCGTCAGAAACAAAAATTATTTACTACCGCCCATTCCCTTCATCATCATCTCCATCACCTGATCGATGGTGTAACTGGCCGGTCTCTGGCGCGGCGGGAACTCTTTGAAGGTTTGCAGATATTTTGCCATACCCTCCTGGGCGGGCACGATGATGAACATTTTCCGGATTCCCCAGTCTGCATAATAATTGGACTCCTCCGGTGCACGCTCAAATGGATCGGCACGAAGGTCGAAAAGTTTAGGTACACGCAGCATGACGAGCGGTTCAGCCCACACCTGCATGCCTTTAGCCCGCTGCTCTGCAAAAACGAATTTCCAGCGGTTGTACCGAATGGCCATGAGGACCCCATCATCGCTGAAGTAGACGAATTCCTTCCGGGGCCACTCCTTGACCTCGCCCTTGAATGCAGGCAGAAGGTTGTAGCCGTCCAGGTGCACCTTGAAGTTCTTCGTGCCGGCCTTGTAGCCCTTGAGGAGCTTTTCTTTTACGTCCGGTACCCCGGCTGCGGCCAGAAGCGTGGGAAGCCAATCCTCTGCCGAGGTGATTTCGTTAATGACCGTTCCCGGTTTAATGACTCCCGGCCATCGGATCACGCAGGGTACACGAAAACCGCCTTCCCAGTTCGTATCCTTCTCGCCCTTGAATGGGGTCATGCCGCCGTCAGGCCAAGTCATGACCTCAGCGCCATTATCAGTGGTGTAAATGACAATCGTATTATTGGTGATTTTCAAGTCATCCAGCTTCTTCAGAAGCTGACCTACATGTCCGTCAGTCTCCACCATGCCATCCGCATAAATCCCTAATCCAGTCTTTCCTTTCGACGCTGCCTTGAGATGAGTCCAGACATGCATACGGGTTGTGTTGAACCAGACGAAGAATGGCTTGTTTGCCTTGTTAGCGCGGTCTATGAAGTCGAGGGTTGCTTTCAGAAACTCCTCATCCACTGTCTCCATCCGCTTTATGGTGAGGGGACCGGTGTTCTCCACCTTCCCGTCCGCAGTCGACTTGAGCACCCCGCGCGGCCCGTACCGCTGCCGGAATGCAGGATCTTTCGGATAATCCTCGTATTCGGGCTCCTCCTCGGCGTTCATGTGGTAGAGGTTCCCGAAGAATTCATCGAAGCCATGGTTAGTCGGCAGGAACTCATCCTTATCGCCCAGGTGGTTCTTGCCAAACTGGCCTGTCATGTAACCTAAAGGCTTTAGCAATTCTGCGATGGTTGGGTCCTGAGGACGAATGCCGATATCAGCGCCGGGCAGACCAACCTTCGTGAGGCCGGTCCGGAACGGCGTCTGGCCGGTGATGAAGGCGGCCCTGCCGGCTGTGCAGCTCTGCTGGCCGTAGTAATCGGTGAACATCGCGCCTTCCTTGGCAATGCGGTCGATGTTGGGAGTGTGGTACCCCATGGTCCCGTGATTGTAGGCGCTGATGTTGAACCAACCGATGTCATCGCCCATAATCACGAGAATGTTTGGCAAGTTCTTTTGCTGGGCCGATGCGGTCCCCACGGCGAAAATGGAAGCACTCAGAAGTAATAACGTTAGGATTAAGTATTTCTTTTGAAATTGCATGTTTTTTCCCTCCTTGTTTTTATCCAATGTTCGATTGTTTAACAAACCATACTTGACGCTGTCACATCACCCCCCTTCCA
>Ga0031653_10000297_pt1 | contig 10139 bp, 12 predicted proteins | sample FrelakmetBRP12BR_FD_55210 | JGI IMG/M metagenome (GOLD analysis project Ga0031653, IMG submission 55210) | Freshwater lake sediment microbial communities from the University of Notre Dame, USA, for methane emissions studies - BRP12 BR | ecosystem: Environmental > Aquatic > Freshwater > Lake >... | reverse complement strand
TTTACATATATCCTAAGGCCCTCAGTTTCTGCATCGTATAGATATTCTCTTTATCCTGGGCTCGACCGGACCTTTCAGAAGTTTTGGAAATCCTAATTTCCTCTACAATTTCTTCAATGGTTTGAGCTTCTGAATCAATAGGAGAGCAACAGGTGATACATCCAATACTTCGAAACCGCTTCCCACTCTTACTAAAATAGAGAGGGACGATGGGGAGTCCCTCTCGTTTGACGTAGTTCCAAATGTCGAATTCCGTGAAATGAAGAAGGGGATGAATTCTAAAATGTTCCTCCTCCTCAACCATCGATTGGTATTGATCCCATAATTCAGCGGGCTGGTTTTCATAATCCCATTTAAACTGGGAATCCCTGGGCGAGAAATATCTTTCTTTTGCCCTGATCCCATGTTCATCCCTGCGGATTCCTAAAAGGATGGCCTTCAAATTATACTTTTTAATGACCGTTTTCAGAGCATTGGTTTTTAATTCGTTGCAACAATCTAACTTACTTCCCTGACCTGGCCCCATTCCTTCCTTTAGCTTTTCTTCATTTCTCCCGATCAATAAATTGAGATTCCACTCTTTGGCCTTTTCATCTCTGAATTGATACATCTCTGGGAACTTGTAACTGGTATCGATATGGATGATCGGAAATGGGATATGACCGAAAAAGGCCTTCCGACAGAGCCAGAGCAGGGTCGTGGAGTCTTTCCCGACAGACCATAGCATGGCAATATTTTTAAATTGATAATAAGCCTCTCGAATGATATAGATACTTTTGTTTTCCAATCTTGTCAGATGATCCATAAATGGGTCTCCTATTGAGAATAATATTGAAGGATATACTCCGCTAAATTTTCGATGGAAGGCTTTTTAGATAAATTAATATTTTCTGGAAGGATACAGAAGGCATCGTGCCAAGTATGCATCCCTTTAAATATGTTGTCACCGAAGACTTCTTTTTTTTCCAGACTTCCTTTTAAATCATAGCCATCTTTAGGAAGACAGACTAAGTCCGGAGCCAGGTGGGTATGGGGTCCATGGTAGATTTCCTCTTTCTCATAGATTTTGTCAATGATCTCATCACCCTTCTCTCCCTTAAGCCCCCTCATTGTTTTCTTTATCTCTTCCAATAAAGCAGCCTTTTCCTCCTTTCTTACTGTTCCTCTTGGATAAGCATCCATTCTGTGGACATAAATGCGGCAGGGATCTAAATTAAATGCCTTAGTGCCATTTTCGATCCTTTCATAGAAATTGCCCTCATTTTTCAACACCAAAAATCCCTTCTCCTCTAAAAATCTATTAATATAGACCTCTTTTTTAACCGGGGCAAATCCATGGTCAGAGAGGATCATGAAAAATCCCTTTTCAGAATATCTTTCAATAAACTGGTCATACAAATATTTTATAAATNTATCCAATTCCATATAGAAGCGAAGGAAAGATTCATGATAAGGATGTTCCTCATCCCTCGAGGCGTCAAAAAAGAAGTGGTGGAGACGATCTGTTTCAGTGATACAAGCAAAGAAAAGATCCCAAGGCCCTTCTGTGAAGAAGTGAGATATCGCTTTTTTACGAGTCTCAAAACATTCNAATAGGCTTTTCATAAAAGCCACTTTATCTTCTTTGGCCTTTTCGGCTTCTACATCGATAAGGTAATTGATTGAATGAAGATAGGCATAAGCAGATTCAGGGAAAGTGGCCTTTTTTAAATCGATGGCAACAAAACCAGAAACGAGTATCCCATTCATTGGTAATGCAGGATAGGTATGAGGGACATTGAAAATGATGGATTGATAGGGATGGCTAATTTTATTGTGATAATTTTGGAATAAGGGTGAAGTTCTTTGATTTGTTTTTCCTAAAATTTCCCAAAAGGAAGGTGCCTTGATGTCCTTGGAATTAGGGAAATATAAAGCATAGCTTTGAGGTTGTAGGTCGGTAAAGCCATAGATACCATGTTCTCCAGGATTCACACCGGTGTTAAAAGATGTCCAAGAAACGGATGAGATGTCAGGGATGGAGGCGTTCATTTGGTGAAGCGTCAAACCGTCATTCAGGATCCTTTTTAAGTTTGGCATGATATCGTTTTTTATGTAGGTGTTTAAAAGGGAATGGGGAACCCCATCAATACCAATGATTAAAGCCTTCTTCATCTTTTTTGAAAATAATTTCATCTCGAGTTCTCTCGGACCTTAACTCTCTAAGGAATGATCTAATTTATATTCCCGATAATCCCCCTCTTATTTTAACTGATTTCTCCAGAAATGTAAGCACGGGTTCTTTCGTCACGGGGGGAATTAAAAAATTGTACAGCAGGCCCATGTTCTACTAACTCCCCCAGATACAAGAAAATCACATAGTCAGCGATGCGCCGTGCTTGACGAAGGATATGTGTGACCACCACAATCGTATAGTGGTTTTTCAGAATCTTAAATTGTTTTTCGATCAGTTGCGCTGAGATGGGGTCCAGTGCTGAGGTCGGTTCGTCAGCGAGGATGACCTCGGGTTCTACTGCCAGTGCCCGCGCCAGGGCTAACCTTTGCTGCTGACCGATGGAAAGCTGTGTCGCAGGGGCGTGCAGCCGCTCTTGAACTTCATCCCAGAGACCAGCTAAGCGAAGGTAGTACTCGACCAGATAAGCCATCTCATGGTTTTTCCTGAGTCTTGTTTCTTTCTGTCTACCGTTAGGACACAACGAATCTATGGGAATATGTTTTTCTAATTCCTGGATCTGGCCAAGCAGTTCCTTACCATTCATCCCGTGAATTCTTGGGCCGAAAGCAATATTATCGTGTATAGACATGGGGAGGGGGTAAGGCTTCTGAGAAAGAAACCCAACCTTCTTTCTTAAAGCGAGGATGTCAGCTTTTGGATCATAAATATTGACGCCATCAATTCGAACTTCTCCCTCGACCCTGATTTCTTCATAGAGGTCAACTAGACGATTCAGGCTTTTGAGAAGAGTTGTCTTCCCGCAGCCAGAGGGTCCAATGATCGCGGTGATCTGGTTGTTCGGAATCTCCACGGTAACATTTTGGAGCACTTTCTGGTTCCCATAAGCAATCGTTAAGCTCGATAAGCTGATATGTGGCATTTGAGTAACCTATCTCACAATATGTCTGGAGAACCGTCGAGTTAATAATCTTGAGGTAATGCTTACCAACAGAACGATCACCAGCAAGATAAGAGCTGAAGCATAGGCTCGTTGCTGAACTTCAGGAATCGGTGTCGCCACCTGGAAGAAAACAGCAAGTGGAAGAGAGGCCACTGGATCAAAGAGGGATCGGGGGATGTAATCGGTATAGCCAGCGGTGAACAGAATGGACGCTGCATCTCCGATACCTCGGCCAAAAGCAAGGAGAACTCCCGTCACAATCCCAGGCAGCGCCTGTCTCAGGACCACAGTCAGGGTTGTTTCAATTCTGGTCGTTCCCAAGGCATAAGAAATCTCCTTTAACTCGGGAGGAGTCATCCGAATCACTTCTTCGATTGATCGTATCATGATCGGCAGCATCAGGAGGGACAGGGTTATGATCCCACCCAGCAAGGAGGCCCTCAAACCCAGGTAGACCATGATGATAAAACCAAAGGCTCCATAAACGATGGAGGGGGTTCCCCATAGGATGTCCAGAGAAAGCCTGGTCAAGTGAGCAAGACGGCGGCCTAAATACTCTTTTTGTAAGGCAAAGGCAATTGGAAGNCCAAACAGGAAAGAAAGTAATGAGGCGCCGAACGCAAGATAAAGAGAACCNACGATAGCATTTGCAATGCCGCCACCTTTACCGAGGTAGTATCCCCCTTCTGGTGTTTGGATGATCATCGAAAGTTTAAGAGATGGAGCCCCTCGCACCAGGATCACGATGATGATGCCAGCGAGGATACAGAGGATCAATGTAATGGAGGCAATCATAAGAACCTTGAATATGGATTCTTCTATCTTTCTTGATTTCACCGATGGTTACCTCCTCTCAATCCGCATGAGAGTGAGATGCGCTGTGATATTAAAGGCACTGACTATAAGCAATAGTATTAGGGCCGAAAGCAATAGTGCAGAATTGTAAAGGGGTATCGACATCATCTCACCGTAATTGTTGGCCAGCAAGGCTGGGAGAGGATAGGCTGGATCAAAGATCGACGTCGGGACCTTGGGAACATTTCCCACAATCATTAGGACAGCAATGGTTTCACCAAATGCTCGCGCGAATCCAAGAACGATTGCAGAGAGAATTCCATGAAGACCGCTCCTTAAAACGACATGTTTGATGGCCTCCCACTTTGTCGTCCCCAAAGCCAGAGCCGTTTCCCTTGCTTGAACAGGCACAGTGCGGAGCACTTCCACCGAGACTGAAATAATAATGGGAGAGACCATGATGGCAAGAATGATCCCACCTGCTAGAAGGCTATAACCCGTGGTTGGGATGTCCAGCGTATTTCCGAGAGCACGCACGAAAGGAACCACTACGATCACTCCCCAGAGTCCATAAATGACGGAGGGAATGGCAGCCATGATATCGATGACCACACGTGCGAACTCTCTGAAACGATGGTGAGCATATTCGGAAAGGTAAATGGCACTTAAGAGGCAGACTGGGACGGCCAGGATCATGGCAATGGCGGTCACTTCAAGAGTTCCTATAATGAAGGGATAAAAACCATATTCTCCTTTCAAGGGGTGCCAAGTGGAAGACAGAAGTAGATGGAAGACGGATTTCTCAGAGAGAATTGGCATTGACTTTATGAATAAACCAAGGCCGATCAGAAGGACAATCGAATTTGCGAATGCCACTGCCAAAAGCATCGATTTCCCAGCGATACGATCCTTAATCTGTCTCCAGTTCATTTCTTTAAATCTCTTCCGGCGTGTGTTCACCGATGTGACGAAATGATTTAACATCCCATTGTCCTAATATCCAAGCTTTTTCAAGGCTAAATTTACCTGTGTTTTTGTCAACTGGATATATCCGGTTTCCTCGACATATTTCTGACCATCCGTTAAAATCCACCGAATGAATTCCTTGGTAATACCTTTCAAATTCTCCTTTGTCAAAAGATAAAGATCTCTTGCCGGAGGGGAAGGATAGATTCCTGATGCAACCGCTTGGATGGCCCTGTTTTTGGTTTTAAAATCTTCTTCTGGATCGACCTTTCCATTTTCGTTCAGATCGACGGGGAGAATACGGAGGCCTTTTGGTGGAAGGCCTGTCTTGAAATCATAGGCATAATTGAGATTATTGTAGCCGATGCCGAGAGAGTCTTTTCTTACAGCTTCGGCAAGTCCAGGGTCCCCATAGACGCCAATGCCCTGAAGGTCTTCCTGTTTTTTCCCTCCCAGGTATTGTGCCCATGTCTCAGCGGCACCACAGGAGTCTGATCTTGTGTAGACATGAACTTTATATTTGGAGTCATTTCCAGCAATTTCGCCCCATGTCAGATCTTTACCTTTTATCCAGAGGTCGATAAAGGTCTGTTTCTTCATCCCCTTTATAGACAAGCCTTTTTGAAACACCGGGTTCTCATCACTCATCATTGGAAAAACCGCATCTTTCACTACAGGGACATAAAAAGCACCCTGTTTAACTTCTTCTTGTGTAATTTCTCTGGATACCATCCCAACATTCACAAGACCTGAAAGTGCATCGGCAACCCCTTTGCCGGCACCTCCAGCAGAGATATCAACCTTCACTTTAGGATAAACTCTTCTGAATTCCTCACCCCATTTTACCATCATAGGGTAGAGTGCCCAGGCACCCGAAACTCTGATCGTGCCTTCAAGTATAACAGCGGTCTCAGAGGAACCAGGTCTGTTTTTCTTTTCCCTATCCTGGCTCCAAATTGTATTTGTTAGTATAAGCAATGGAACCAATCCAAAAATTAAACTGATTATTCTGATTTTTGACCGCATCCTCTCTATTCCTTCCTTCCACCAGATTTGAATAATTTATTCTGGCCAAAAGGTGATTATAAATATCCGAGAGATTTTAACCTCTTTTTGACCATCTCAATTTCGTCTTTTGTAAGAGAAGGTTCCTTTTCCACAGACTTGGAAGAGATAAGGTCCCTTAAAACATAAACAATAAACTCCGTGACAGAATGAAAACCACCTCCCTCAATGATATTGCTGAGAGTCTCATAGAGTTGCCTTGGAATCTTGATAGTCACCTTGTCTTTTTCAGTTTTCATATAACACTCCCATAACACTCTCCGAAGAGTGTAGCAAATGGGGCCCCACTTTGTCAAGTCTTTTTTTGTTCTCTTCAAAAATCAGAAAGGGATGATTCTTTAACGTCATGAGTGCGTCCATCCAAATTGAAATCAGGAAGATATTTATCGATGACGTTTTTTCTTGATAAAGGAAAATGGTTTTGTTAAATAGAGAGATGAAAAAGGACGAAGGGAGAAAAAAAGAATGTCAAAGGTATTAGTTACTGGAGGTGCTGGGTTTATCGGGTCGAACCTGACAGAGTCCTTGCTTAAAAAGAAGCACTTTGTTCGAGTCCTCGATGATTTTTCAACAGGTAAAAAGGAAAACCTCAAATTTAATAGATCATATCCTTCCTTGGAAGTTGTAAAAGGAGATATCCGTGATCCCCGTACCTGTAAAAAGGCGATCAAGGGAGTGGAGTATGTATTTCACCAAGCTGCCCTCCCTTCGGTTCAACGCTCCGTAGAAGATCCAGAGACCTCCAACGCCGTCAATGTTGGTGGGACNTTAAATATCCTTCTTGCCGCCAAGGAGGAGGGGGTGAAAAGGGTGATTTATGCCTCCTCCTCTTCTATCTATGGTGATACACCTACTTTACCAAAGGATGAGGAGATGCCTTCCGATCCTCTCTCGCCTTACGCACTACAGAAATATATTGGTGAAAAATACTGCCGACTTTTTTACCAACTTTATGACCTCGATACCGTCTCCCTGAGATACTTCAATATCTTCGGGCCCAAACAGGACCCGAACTCCGTTTACTCGGCTGTCATCCCGAGGTTTATCGATGCGTTGCTTCAGGGTCGCCCTCCGATTATCTTTGGAGACGGAGAGCAGTCTCGAGATTTTACCTTTATTGAGAATGTCGTTCAGGCCAATCTCCTCGCTATGTCCGCAAAACACCTCCATGGAGAAGCGATGAATATTGCTTGTGGGAAAAGAATCTCGCTGAACCAATTAATGATTGTCCTGAAAGAGATTCTTGGATCGAAGTTATCTCCTGTTTATCAAGAATCTCGGAAAGGAGATGTGAGACATTCCCTTGCAGATATTCGCATGGCAAAACAAATTTTAAATTACGAGCCAGAGGTGGGGATAGAGGACGGTTTAAAAAAAACCATGGAATATTTTCAGAGACAGTCTCGTTGAGGTTTAGAAGAAGGGAGAAATAGGTCGAAATGAGGGAGCAACAAATACTTCAAAAAATATTAAGCAGGTTTCCCAAAATAAAGATTTTGGTCATCGGTGATGTCATGATGGACCGATTCATTTGGGGGAAGGTTTCCCGAATTTCCCCAGAAGCTCCTGTCCCTGTTGTCGTTGTGGATCATGAAGATTTCCGCCTCGGAGGGGCTGCCAATGTGGTAAATAACATTCATTCCCTCGAAGGAAAGGGGATCCTCTGTGGTGTGGTGGGTGATGATGAGATGGGTCAAAGGATCCTGAACGAGTTGGCCGAGAAGGAGATTGAAACAGAGGGGATCTTCGTGGAAGAAGAGAGACAGACCACTGTGAAAACCAGAATTTTTGCGAATCAGCAACAAGTGGTACGGATCGATCGAGAAAAGACAGATCATATGAAGGGTGCCACCTTTCGAATTGTATCAAAATTTTTATTTGAAAAAATTGATGATTCTGATGGGATCATTTTGTCGGATTATGGAAAAGGTTTATTGAACCGAAAGCTTATTCGGGCGATCATCCGTAAAGCCAGAGAGTCGAGAAAGTTAGTGATGGTGGACCCCAAATTTAAAGATTATTCTGTTTACAAAGGTGCCACGGTCATCACCCCTAATACCAAAGAGGCAAGCGAGGCATCGGGGATCGCCATTACGGATGAGTTGTCGTTGAAAAGGGCGGGGGGGAAATTATTAAAGAGGTTAGGGTGTAACGCTTTAGTGATCACTCGTGGGGAAGAGGGGATGGCCATATTCGAGTCCCATCACGAATCCCATTCTGTTGGCACCGTTGCGAAGGAAGTTTTTGATGTGACCGGCGCAGGGGATACAGTGATTGGGACCATGGCCCTTGCGTTAGCAGCAGGGGCGGGCATCAAAAGAGCTGGAGAATTAGCGAATTACGCAGCAGGGATTGTTGTCGGGAAGATGGGGACAGCAACCGCCACCCGAAAAGAGTTGACCAGAGTAATCAAGGAGAGACCTTGAGTTTGGCCAAGGTTGGAAGTACCTGTTATCTGAAAGACGGAATCTGAAGGAACAAAAAGGCCCTCCCTCAGAGTTGAGGATAGGGCCTTTCATTTCTTATCCCCCTTAGGGTAGGCAGGTATTAACTATATCCATCAGTGGTTATGTTTCGAGGACGAAAATGATTTCCAACCTGACCCTGTATTCTATTATCTTAGAATTTTCAACTGCCACTCGCATTTCAACAACACGTAATCCAGTGATACCCCTTAAGGTCTTTGTCGCTCTTGCAAAACCGACCTTGATGGCCTCCTCAAAACCCTTTGGAGAACCTGCAATGATTTCGGTTACCCTCGCGACTCTAGGCTCTGCCATGCTTATCACCTCCTTTTCATAAATTAGTATTAATGGTTAAAGTCTATACGAAAATCTTAAAGAATGTCAATGAGAAAAATAACACAGTCAATGAGAAAAATATTGATAAATTTAATGATTATGTTATAAAATAAAATTTTAATAACATTTTCATAACTTACATTGTTTCTGGAATAAAACAGATGAGGGAGATGAATGGCTTCTCGATCGATTGAGAAACGTGGATTAATCCATCAATTTATCCATTACTTATCTGTAGAGAAAAATGCTTCCCCTCATACCTGTCGATGTTATCAGAGGGATTTAGAAGGATTTGACGATTTTTTGAAGAATTCAGGGATGTATCTCACTTCTTCAGGAGAGGTTGAGCTGGGAAAAGTGGATCGGATAGCTATCCGAAAATATCTGAGTTTTCTCCATCGGAAAAACAAGAAGAGTTCTATTGCGAGAAAAATTTCAACCCTACGCTCTTTTTTTAGATATCTGAATAGGGAGCAAATGATTCCTTCTAACCCGGCCAAGAGCGTTTCAACTCCTAAAGTAGAAAAGACTCTTCCCACCACTCTCACTGTGGATGAAGCTTTCCGGTTGATGGAATCACCCAAGAGTTTTTCTGAAAAGTCTTCCCCAGGAGGGTTTAAAAATAAGAGATGTAGGGACCGAGCCATTTTAGAACTACTTTATTCTAGCGGATTGCGCGTGAGTGAATTGGTAGGATTGGATTCGAATCAAATAGACCTGGATTTGGGCATCGTGAAGGTGATGGGGAAGGGGAGGAAAGAACGAATTGTGCCCGTGGGGATAAAGGCGGTCGAGTCACTGAAGGCCTACTTGGATGAGCGAGGGTTGATAAAGGGCCTCCGGCCTGGAGGGAAGGCCTCTGGCTCGGAAGGGGAAGAACCTCTTTTTGTCAATTCTTTAGGGGGGAGATTGACCGCACGAAGTGTAGGAAGGTTGATTAAGAAATATACGAGGCATTCGGGCATTTTTCGAAAGGTGAGCCCTCATAGCCTACGCCATACCTTTGCAACCCATCTTTTAGACGCGGGAGCTGATATTCGAGAGATTCAGGAGATGTTAGGGCATTCGAGTCTCTCGACCACACAGAGATATACCCACGTCAGCATGGGGAAATTGATGGAGGTCTATGACAGAGCCCATCCTCGTAGTTTTAAGAATATAAGTCGAAAAAATAAGGGGGATGGGCAGTAAGCTTCGGTTAGAGATAGGAATCAAATATAAAGTGATCGAGGGTGATAGGATGTTGAANATGAGAGGGACTACCGTTTTATCCGTTCGACACAAAGGGAAAGTGGTGATAGCAGGAGATGGTCAGGTGTCTCTTGAACATACCATCATGAAGCATACGGCCAGGAAGGTCAGAAAGATCTACCACGACAAGGTTCTCGCTGGTTTT
>Ga0031653_10000294_pt1 | contig 10170 bp, 11 predicted proteins | sample FrelakmetBRP12BR_FD_55210 | JGI IMG/M metagenome (GOLD analysis project Ga0031653, IMG submission 55210) | Freshwater lake sediment microbial communities from the University of Notre Dame, USA, for methane emissions studies - BRP12 BR | ecosystem: Environmental > Aquatic > Freshwater > Lake >... | reverse complement strand
TCATCCTTCTGGATGATGAGATCGAGGGGTTGAAGGCCTGCGATGTGGTTTCTCTGTTAAAGAAAGTCAATTCTAAGATTCAGGTCATTATGATCTCTTCGGAGGAATCCCTGAGGCTGGTGAGAAGGCTTCGGGGTGCAGGCATCTTCTATCAGGCGATGAAGCCTGTTGATATGGAAGAGATCCGCTCGGCCGTGGAGTGCGCATTTGAGAAGATCGAGCGGGAGAATGAGAAAGAAGGATTCTTCTCATTCTTGATTCCCAAACTGTCTCCAGCATAATCGATGGAAAAAAGAGGGTTTAAAAAACCTTCTGGAAAATAGATCGTAAAAGGGGGGTGAAAATAGCCGCAAAGATTTGCGGCTATTTTTTGCCTTCCAATCCATCACCAACTTTTCCAAATCATTTCAGAGAAAGCCAAGTACTTCGACATGGCCGCATTTCTAAAAAGCAAAGGTTGCCAAAGGGGAGAGGATGTGAAGTGATATCATCCTACCAATACTGAATCCACCAGATCATTAATAGAACCCCTCCCATTAAAAAAAGTGGCATCAGATGATCAATAGGTATTTTAGAAAGATGGATAGGTAAGTCCTCTCTATAGCCTCGGGCGGCGAGGGCGAAGGTGACCTCTTCAACCTCAAAAATGGAACGGCGAAGAATTGGCAAGGCAAGGAATTTGGCTTTGCGAATGGGGTTCTTATTTTGATCGCCCAATCGTGCTTGATGAGCGAGACGCACCTCTTCAACCTGATCGAGAGTGCGTGAAAAGAAGCGGAGGGTCAGAGAGACCATGAGCCCGATCCGACGTTCTGGAAGAAATGGAATAGGTTTCAAGAGCCAGATGAGAGCGTCTTGAAGCTCACGTGGGCGGGTCACCGCTGTAAAGAGGACGGCATAACCGAAAATCAGTCCCAATCGCCAGCAGGTCAGGCGTCCCAGAAGGAGTCCTTCCTTACTGACGGGGAGCCAGGAAAGAGAAGGAAAACGGTCTCCCGGTGTAAGGACGACCTGAAATAGAAATAGGACGAATAATAAGATCATCCAGCTACTCAAATCACGTAGAATATTTTTCAGAGGTAATCGCGAAAGGAAGAAGAGACCGACAAGAAGGATCGAATCGAAAATGAACCAGGAGATTTTTATTTGAATAAGGGTTGCTGTGATCATCAGGAGTCCAAAAAATTTGCATCGGCCATCCCAACGGTGGAGAAGAGAATTTCCAGGGAAGTAGTGAAGGACTATTCGAGCCATGAGATTTTCTCTCCTCCAAGAAGCACATAACAGGGCGGTCTCACCCCAAAACGAGAAAGTTCCTTCACAAGGCTCTCTGGGGAGCCTGAGGCCTTGATTTCTCCATTCTGGAGGACAGCGATCCGATCCACATGGCAGATCACCTTTTCGACATCGTGAGTGGTCACGATTAAGGTGTGTCCTTCCTGATGTAACTGAATCATATATCTCAGGACTTCTTGAATGCCGGGGTAGTCGAGATGGGAAAAGGGTTCATCGAAGAGGATCACCTCCGGTTTCATGGCCATCACGCCGGCAATAGCAAGCCGCCTCTTTTCTCCTCCTGAAAGCAAGTAACAAGGTTTTTCTGAAAGATCCTGAAGGCCCATCTTCTCGATTGCCCAATCCACCCGCTCGTTGATCTCCTTAAAAGATAACCCAAGGTTTTCAGGTCCGAAAGCTACATCTTCTCTCACCGTCTCTCCAACAATCTGGCTGTCCGGGTCCTGAAAAACCATTCCTACGTTCTGTCTGACCTTGCGAGAATCGTTCACGGAATCATAGCCATTGATTAGAATGGATCCATCCGAGGGTTTCAGAAGACCGCCCATGATGCGGAGCAGGGTCGTTTTACCGCTTCCATTGGACCCACAGATGAGGAGAAATTCACCTTTAGAGATAGCGAGGTCAATTCCCCTCAAAGCATAGGTCCCATCAGGATAGCGGTGGTGGAGGTTTTGGATTTCGATCATAAAAGAAGTGACTAAAGTTGGAAGTGCCTAAAGTTAGAAGTGCCCGAATTGCCTAAAATTACATTTCACTAAAATTAACTTTTTACTTTAGGCACTTTAGCTCACTTTAGTCACTTGCCTGTTCAATATAGGTCTGACAGCACGGGCCAGGACAATAGCGACAACCGCTTTTACAGCATCTCCAATAAGAAATGGGATCATCCCGATCATCAGTGCCTTTGACCACGACATTTTTGTGAACATCTTCAGCCAGGGAACTCCCAGCCCATAAATGATGAGCGATCCGATGATGACGGCTAAGATTTCTCCTCCTAAACGATGTCGTATCCGCTCAGAGATGAAGCCTGCTATCCAGGCACAGAGAACAAATCCGAAGAGGTAACCTCCGGTCGGACCGAGGATGTGGGCCAGCCCACCTTTGCCACCATAAAAGACGGGCATACCAATGGTTCCCACAAAGAGATAGAGGCCTGCACTGGCGATCCCCCAGCGGCTTCCCAGTAGAAGACCTGCAAGAAGGACAAAGAGGTTTGTCAGAACGATGGGTACAGGTCCGATGGGGACATGAATATAAGCTCCCACTGCCATCAGACCAGCCATGAGGGAGGCAAGAACGACCATCCGTAATTTTTCAACGGGCATTGAAGGCTCCTTCAACATTAATTGTTAACCTTTATATTGATAGAGGTTAACAAATTAAACAGGGTCTGTCAATGACCGATTCAGGAAAAGCTGGGGGTTGACGGGATAGGAGGATGGGTATATATTAAAAATTATAAAATCTCAGGAGGGAAACTATGTTCTTCATTGTTCGATTAATTATCAATATGGTAGCCATCCTGATCATCGCTTACCTTTTCCCTGGGCTGATCTGGGTGGATAGCTTCTGGGCGGCTTTAGTGACTGCTTTTTTTCTGGGGATCGTCAATGCTATCATACGGCCCATTCTGGTCTTTTTCACTCTTCCCATCACGGTCTTGACCCTTGGACTCTTTCTGATGGTCATCAATGGACTGATGCTCTGGTTGGTCTCAGCCCTGGTGAGGGGATTTCATGTGAACAGCTTTTGGGGTGCAGTATTGGGTTCAATCCTGATCAGCATCGTGAGCTGGATCCTATCCAGGTTTGTTCCCCGCTAATTTCCGATTTCAGATTTTCCAATCCTCAATCCGAAATCCCTGCCCGTCCGGTAGGCAGGCGCAATCTAAAATGTAAGTCTACCCTCCATCAAGGGTATGATGTTCCATCTTTTGATACCACGAAGCAGGATCGATGAAATATTCCTCGGTGTCCTTGAGAGAAAGGTAGTGCTCATTCTCCATCCTGGCAAGGAGGTCGAAGAACTGTTTCTCTTTGGGATCGGATGAGGCATCTCTTATTTCGGCATAGAACTTCGCCCCTTTTGCTTCAAAGTCGAGAGCTGTTCGGACAGCCGCTAAATCATCCGAGTCTCCTTTGGTTTCATCCACCTTATTAAGAAATTCGACCAGAATATCCTTCACNATCGTGTCTTTTACTTTGAGGGGAACAGTCTCAGGCCATTTTTCCTGCTTTGCCCACTTTTGATGGAGCTGTTTCAGCCGCTCGTAATGCTCCAATTCATCATCCCCGATCTGCTTGAACATTTTTTTGCCGAGGAGGTTCTTCGTCCGGTCCGCATTTTTAAGATAGAATTCCCTCTCTCTCATCTCATTATTGAGCGCCACCTCCAGAGCATTTAAACGATCTTTTTCGTTCATCATCATTCCTCCCTTCGCACATATCTTCGGCCTATCTTTATTTTTGAGATATTTTATAATACCTCAGTTTTTTCTATCTATCAAGAAGCCGGTTTAACTTTATTATCCAAGACTGTCTTGCGAGCCTTTGATTGAAAATGATATACATTAGGCAGTCCAATGAAATCGAAGCGCGTTGTCATTACAGGTATGGGTATTTTCTGTTCGATCGGGAAGAGTGTAGATGAGTTTGCCCAATCCCTGAAAGAGGGCCGTTCAGGAATTGGTCCGGTCACCCTTTTTGATACCTCAAAATATCCCTCCAGGATCGGAGCCGAAGTCAGGGGTTATCAACCTGAGAAATATTTTAAGAAGAGAGATCTGAAAAGACTTTCGAGAACAGATCAATTGGGCCTCATTGCGGCTGAAGAGGCGGTTAAAGATTCCGGAATCGATTCTTATCCTCCGGAAGAAATAGGGGTCTGCCTGGGGGCAGGCGCAGGAGGCATGTTCGAGGCAGAAACCTATCATCGTGAAATTCTCGTTAAAGGGAAGTCTGCTCCTTCCCTTATTCTTNCGTTTATTCCAAGTTTTACAACCAGCCGGATTTCGGANCGATTTGGATTCTCAGGCCCTAAACTGACCATCACCACAGCCTGNAGTTCATCGGCCACCTCCATTGGTTANGGAGCCGATCTCATCAGGAAAGGGGAGGTGAAGGCAGTGGTCTGCGGAGGAAGCGATTCCCTGAGTGAACTCACTTTTGGCGGATTCAATTCCCTTAAGGCGATGGATCCTTCTCCCTGCAAGCCTTTCGATCGGAAAAGGGCCGGAATGTCTTTGGGTGAAGGGGCGGCCATCTTAATCTTAGAAGATCTTGAGGGGGCAATGAAAAGGGGGGCAAAGGTTCTTGCAGAATTTTTAGGATATGGTATCGGTGGCGAGGCCCATCACATTACCGCGCCCGAGCCCAATGGATTTGTTGAGGCTCGAGTGATGAAAGAGGCCATGGAAGAAGGTGGTATTTCCGCTGATCAGATCGATCATATCAATGCCCATGGAACGGGGACACCCCTGAACGATAAGGTTGAGACAATTGCCATCAAAAAGGCATTTGGAGAGAGAGCCTATGCCATTCCCATTAGTTCGATTAAGTCGATGGTGGGACATTGTTTGGGATCGGCAGGCGCCATTGAAGCCGTGGCATCGGTTCTCTCCATCGTTTATCATTTTGTTCCTCCCACCCTTCATCACCGGGAGGGTGATGAGGATTGTGATCTCGATTATGTCCCGGAGAAGTCAAGGGAAAAAGAAGTAAAGGTCGTGCTCTCCAACTCGTTCGCTTTTGGAGGCAATTGCACCGTGTTGGTTTTTGGAAAATATTTTTTGTAGCGCCTTCATTTATTGCCTGCCTGCGGTAGGCAGGGAGGTGGATGTTGTTCCGTCAATCGTCGGAACGCTACATTAATCGGAGACAAACATGGATGGAGAAAAGATTCAATACACCCCTGACGGAAAACTAAACGTCCCTGATCACCCCATCATTCCCTATATCGAGGGCGATGGGGTGGGGCCGGATATCTGGAGGGCTTCTGTTCGTGTCTTCGATACGGCTGTGGAGAAGTGTTACGGGGGAAAGAGGAAAGTTCACTGGCTCGAGGTTTATGCCGGAGAGAAGGCTTTNCAATTAACGAAGGAATGGGCTCCGGAGGAGACNATCGAGGCCATNCAGGAATATAAGATCGGCATTAAAGGTCCCCTGACCACTCCGGTGGGTGGAGGGATTCGAAGCATCAATGTCCTGCTCAGGCAGAGGCTCGACCTCTACGCCTGCATCCGGCCTGTGAAGTATATCCCCGGGGCTCCAAGTCCCCTCAGACATCCCGAAAAGGTAGATATGGTTGTCTTCCGGGAGAACATCGAGGATGTCTATTCGGGGATCGAATGGAAAGAAGGGTCTCCCGAAGCGTTGCGGTTGAGGGATTTTCTTGAGAAGGAATTGGGGAAGAAAGTCCGGGAAGATTCTGGAATCGGAATCAAGTCCATCAGCCGTTTTGGAACGAAGCGACTTGTTCGAAGGGCCATTCAGTATGCGCTCTCACATCGCCGCAAGAGTGTCACACTGGTCCATAAAGGGAACATCATGAAGTTCACAGAGGGGGCATTCCGGGACTGGGGATATGAACTGGCAAAAGAAGAATTTGGAGACAGGGTTCTGCTGGAAAGTGAATGGGGTGGTGAGGGAGTAACGAATCTTTCCGAAGGAAAGATCGTTCTTAAAGACCGGATTGTGGATGCGATGTTTCAGCAGGTCCTGTTGAGGCCTGAGGAGTATGATGTCTTGGCCATGCCAAATCTGAATGGAGACTATATGTCCGATGCACTGGCCGCCCAGGTGGGGGGCATGGGCATGGCGCCCGGAGCCAATATCGGAGACCAGGCCGCTGTCTTTGAGGCCACTCACGGAAGTGCGCCTAAATATGCGGACCAGGACGTGATCAATCCTTCCTCCTTAATCCTTTCCGGAGCGATGATGTTCGATTATCTTGGCTGGAGGGAAGCAGGGGAGGCCATTGTGAAAGCGTTGGAGCAGACCATCTCAAAGAAAATTGTCACCTACGATCTGGCCCGGCAGATGAAGAAGGTCAGGAAGGTCAAGTGCTCTGAATTTGCTACGGCCCTCATCGAAAACCTTTGACAATCCTTTTGATTTCAGTTTAAATATGTTACGGGAATGGATTGAAGACAGGGTTTTAATCTGTCCGCAACGAAGAGGGGATCATGGCAGAACCAAAGAAGATGAAGGAACCACCCAGGATCGATATCTTTAAGGCCTGGTGCAAGGGGTGCGGGATCTGTGTTGCTTTCTGTCCAACCGGGGTTCTGGCCAAAGATGAAGCCGGTTATCCCTATGTGAAGGATATTGAGAAATGTATCAACTGCGGATGGTGTGAAGTCCGGTGTCCTGATTTCGCCATTACCGTGGAGACAAAAGCCAGAGAGAAGAAGAGAGCCGAGGTCAAAGGTGAAGAGACAGAACCAAAGGGAGAAGAAGAAATCTCACCGGAAAGAGTTGTTGCTTCAGGGCAATGAGGCTGTGGCAGAGGGAGCCCTGCGGGCAGGCTGCCGTTTTTTTGCGGGCTATCCCATCACTCCGGCCACAGAGATCTCCGAGGTGTTATCGGTTCGATTACCCCAGGTCAATGGAACCTTCATCCAGATGGAGGATGAGATCGCAAGCCTCGGTGCGGTCATCGGCGCCTCCCTCACAGGGGTGAAGTCCATGACGGCAACGAGTGGCCCGGGATTCTCGCTGATGCAAGAGAATTTAGGCTTGGCTATCATCGCCGAGGTCCCTTGTGTCATCGTCAATGTGATGCGAGGAGGCCCCAGCACAGGACTTCCCACCTTTCCGGCACAGGGCGATGTGATGCAGGCGCGCTGGGGAACCCATGGCGATCATCCCATCATCGTGCTGTCCGCCTCTACCGTCAGGGAATGTTATGACATGACCATCCGGGCCTTTAACCTTTCAGAGAAGTTTCGAACCCCCGTCATCCTTTTAATCGATGAGGTGGTCGGCCATATGCGGGAGAAGATGGTGCTGGACGATGAGGAGAAGATCGAAATTTTTAACCGGGTCAAGCCCACCATGCCCCCCGAGTGGTATATCCCCTACGAAGATACGCCCAGCGGTGTCTCCCCCATGGCCAATTTCGGGGAAGGGTACCGTTATCATGTGACCGGCCTGACCCATGACGTGCGGGGTTTTCCCACATCGAGGCCGGATGAGATCGGCCCTTTCATCTCCAGGCTTCATCGCAAGATCAGCTCCCATTTCTCAGAAATTCAGATAGGCGAATTTTTCCAAACAGAAGATGCTGAAATCACGATCGTCGCCTACGGATGCGTGGCCCGCTCTGCAAAGAGGGCGGTGATCGAAGCCAGGGAGAAGGGGCTGAAGGTCGGGCTCCTCAAATTGTCTACGATCTGGCCTTTTATGAGAACAGCCGTGGAGAAGGCTCTCCAGACCTCGAAGGTTCTGATCGTTCCCGAAATGAATATGGGCCAGATCTCCCGGGAGGTGAAGCGGGTGAACCGGGGAGTCGCCGGAGTTATTACCCTTAACAAAGTGGATGGGACAATCATCACTCCGATGGAGATATTGAATCGAATTCAGGAAGTATCGATAACCAATCATTGAAAACTATAAATTGCAAATTGAAAAGTTCAAATTTTAAGAAAAAGTTAATTATTTTGGAATTTTTTAAATTTATTTTGCATTGCTAAATTTTAACTGGCCATTTTGCAGTGATTATTACCGGGAGGTATCCTGATGTCGGAGACCACCAAATTGATTCACAAATATCTTCGCCATGATAAGAAGTTTCCCAATGTCTGGTGCCCGGGCTGCGGGATCGGCATCATGTTAGGCGCCCTCATCCGGGCCATTGACCGGATTGGATATGAGAAGGACGAGATCGTTCTGGTCTCGGGCATCGGATGTTCCGGGAGGCTTCCGGTTTATGTCGATTTCAACACCCTTCACACCACACATGGTCGGGCCATCACCTTCGCCACAGGGATCAAACTGGCCAAGCCCAGCCTGAAGGTGATTGTCATTATGGGCGATGGAGATGCGGTGGCCATTGGCGGGAACCATTTCATCCATGCGGCCCGGCGAAACATTGACATGACAGCACTCATCCTGAACAACAATATCTACGGAATGACGGGCGGACAGAATTCTCCCACCACCCCATACGGAATGAGGTCCACGACCACCGTCTATTCCAATATCGAACAATCCTTCAATATCTCTGAACTGGCGGTCACGGCAGGGGCAGCCTTCGTGGGCAGAGGGACTGTTTATCATGCAAGGCTCCTGGACAGCCTGATGGAGAAGGCATTTCTAAAGCAGGGATTTTCAGTGGTGGAGATCATTGCCCACTGCCATACCCAGTATGGCAGGCAGAACCGTCTGGGAACGGCTGTCGAGATGATGGAACAGCAAAGAGATCAGGCCGTCACCGCGGAGAAGGCGGCCAAGATGAAACCGGAGGAGCTGAAGGATAAGATCGTGATCGGCGTGCTGGTCGACAAGGAACTTCCGGTCTATCAGGATGAATACGAGAAAATTCAGGAACGGGCCAAAGGAACAGTGGGGAGATAAAATAACGATGAACGATGAACAATGAACGATAAAAATGAAAGTTCATAGTCCATCGTTTAAAGTTCATTGTCTGAAGGAGTTCAGATGGCTGATCGGTATGAAATTCGTCTGGGAGGATCAGGAGGCCAGGGAATCATCCTGATGGGGATCATCCTGGCCGAGGCAATCGGGATTTACGATCATAAATTCGTCGCCCAGACTCAGAGCTACGGCCCGGAAGCAAGAGGGGGATCGAGCAAATCCGAAGTGATCGTCAGCGAAGAGGAGATCGACTACCCCAAAGCGATGAAGCCCGATCTTCTTTTGGTGATGAACCAGAAATCGTGCGATGATTTTTTCCCGGACCTCAAACCGGAGGGCCTCCTCATCGTCGATTCGACCTTTGTCAACCAGGTTCCTCAACCAAGGGCCTTTCTGATTCCTTTTACCCGAATCGCAAGAGAGAAATTTAAAAGGGAAATGGTGGCCAATATCGTTGCTCTCGGCGCCCTGTCTCAACTGACCCCAATCGTTTCGTCGAAAGCAATAGAGTCAGCAGTTCTGGCACGAGTGCCCAAGGGGACAGAGAAGTTGAATCGGGATGCCCTGAAGGCCGGCATGGCTGCTGCTAAGCGGGCGAAGAAGGAGTGGCTAAAGGTCGAGATTCCNCCGGAAATTCCCAAAGAAGACCTNTTGGATTCGTATTGATTATTTAGAAATAAGAGTCTAACGGTAAGGGTAACCCTGCCTACCGCAGGCAGGGAGGCCCGTATCGTTTATTAAAGGCTATGTTTGTCGTCTTTTAATTCTTTTTACGTAACCGTTACCAAATTACGAAACGCCGGCCTGCCGGTAGGCAGGGGCTTCGTCACCGTAACCTTAACCCAAGCCCCCGGAGTATTTTCATGATTAGAGGGTGGCTCTTCAGCCATGACCAATTAGATACAAAATATTAATTGGACGACTGTGAAAAGAAACCCCTTTGTCTACGCTGTGACCAAACGGATTGCCCAACTGGTTTTTTCCTTTTTCTACAAAATCGAGACAGAGGGGAATGGGTCCCTTGGAGATCAAGGTCCTGTCGTTATTCTTCCGAAGCATCAGTACTGGACGGATATCCCACTGGTGGGTATTGCTTTTCATCCGCAGCTCTATTTCGTCGCCAAGAAGGAACTCTTCCGACATCCCCTGCTCCGGCATTATATGTCCCTTGGAGGGGCGATTCCGGTGGATCGGGAGAAATCGATCCGGACACTGGACTCTTTCAAAATGCTCATCGCTTTGTTGAAAGCTAATGAGAGAATCGTCATCTTTC
>Ga0031653_10000293_pt1 | contig 10195 bp, 8 predicted proteins | sample FrelakmetBRP12BR_FD_55210 | JGI IMG/M metagenome (GOLD analysis project Ga0031653, IMG submission 55210) | Freshwater lake sediment microbial communities from the University of Notre Dame, USA, for methane emissions studies - BRP12 BR | ecosystem: Environmental > Aquatic > Freshwater > Lake >... | reverse complement strand
TAATCTCCTTCCATCCGAATCGCCTTGATCTGACAGCGATCCACACAAATCTCGCACCCGTTGCAATCTTCTTTATCGAGTGTGGCAATGTAATTGGTGGTAGCCAATGCACGTTTTATATGGTGTTTATTAATCCCTTCCAGAAAAGCACAACAACACCCACAACAATTACAAATAAAGGTGGTTTGGTCCTGGACATTATCTCCGATGTGAACTAGNCCAAAATCCTCTGCCCTTTTAAGGGTCATCAACAATTCTTCAATAGAGGCTCTCCTGGCAAACCCCTGATCCACCAGAAAATCAGAGGCAACTCCAAGGCTTATACAGATATCATCAATCGGTGCGGAACAATTTTTCCCAAGATGCCATGTTTCATGCCGGCAATAGCATTTCGTCAATCCTCCCCTGCCTGCCATTTTGATATGCTCTGCAGCTTCATCAAATCGAAGCACTTCACTTCTCACTTTGGGAAGAACACCGCTATATATATAGGCTTTCCCTCTATTTGTCTCGGTTAACCAGAGCTCCTGAACCATTTCAGGAGTATTTCGGTAGGAGTACATTAATTCGGCCAATCGTTTCATGGGAAGGGATTCATTCGTTCGCATAAAAGTAAACTCAAAAAATCCAATCAACCCCGGAGAGAGAAAATAACGAACCTGGTCGTCTTTCACTGAATTGACAACTAGGCCTTTTTTCATCATCCCTTCTAAAATAAAGCCTAATCCTCCAGTTTCAATCCCTGTGACCTTTTGAAGTTCCTCGATGGTCACAAGACCAAAAGGGAATTTAGCTCCCACTTCAGCCTCTTTATCACTAAAAAGAATCGATAAAATTTCATAAACATAGGTATGTTCTGGTAAACCCCATGGATTATGGTGAAGCCTTTTTTGTAGTTGTTTCAGGATCTCTTCTTTTCCCGTAAGATGACCCATAATATCCTCCTTGATGACAATTTCCAAACACCAATTACCAATAATCAAATAATCACCAATATTCAAATCCCAATATCCAAATCTTTCGGATTCTTTGGTGATTGGTTATTATTTGGAGCTTGGAATTTGATTATTGGAGCTTAAAACATTTAATATCCTTTCTTTCGATCAACCAGAGCGATCATGGGTTCCCCTCTTATCCACCGTTCGTAATTCTTAACGAATTCTTCACAGATCTCCTCTGGGAGATTGATACCTGAGACATGGGGCGTGATGATCACATTCATCAAACCCCAGAGTATACTCTTGGAAGGAAGGGGTTCCTTCTCAAAGACATCGAGCACCGCCCTAATTTTTTCACTTTTTAGCACTTTGGTCAATGCCTTCTTATCGATCGTCCTTCCCCTACCGATACTAAAAAGGATCGACCCATCCTTCATCAAGTTAAGTTCCTCTTCTCCCAGTATGTGATAAGTCTCTGGTGTAAGCGGAAGAACATTGATGAGGTAATCCACCTGTGGAATCATCTTCCTGAGATCATCTGGTCCAAAAACCTGATCCACATTCTCCACCGGTTCGAGAATCCTTTTTACACCCAGGACATCCATTCCGAACTGTTTCCCTCGCCTGGCAATTTCCTTTCCGATAGAACCCAAACCCAAGATTCCCAATACCTTCCCTCTCAATCGTCCAGGTTTAACCCGATCCCAAATCTTCTTTTTTTGATCCTTTAAATGTTTAGCGACATTTCGGTTAAAATAGAGAAGATAGGCAAAGACATATTCAGCCATCATCTCACCATAAACAGTTGCTTTGGTGAGGGTCACGCTTTCAGGGAGATATGGGTTTTTGACGAGGTCTTCGTTTCCAGCTCCAATCGATGAAAACCACTTCAATCGCTTGGCCCGCTTCAATATTTCATCAGGAATTTGCCACGCAAGGATGATTTCAGCTCCTTTGGCAAATTCGAGTGCTTCTTTTGGACGAGCAGCCGAGTAGATTTTTAGCTGTGGCAATCTTTTGGAAAGTATCCCCCTATAGATTTTAGAATCGGAGTGGTAAATAAGGAGTCTGTGAGAAATTTGTGATTCCATAGGATACTTCCTTTTTATATCTTAAGATAAAATGAAAAATCAACCCATTCGACTCCCCTGTCTGAAGCCCGAGGTATGCTCAGGGTTGATACTGAGCGGCGCTTTTTACCCCGATTTATAAATCGGGGTTTGGCGCCGTCGAACGTATCAATGTGATTTGACAAACTTTATCGCTCCCAATAAAATGAAATCCTTCTTACTCATCACAAGCATTAATGAAAAAGGGGTGACCAAATGATCAAACCGTGGAAATGTATCCGATCACAACCNNCTCAATCCTTCCGTGTCTTCTCCATACGGACGGATACAACCCTCTCTCCACGGACAAGAAAAGAACATGACTTCTATATCATCGAATCGAGGGACTGGATCAATATCATCCCCCTCACGTCTGATCATCAGGTGATCATGATCAAGCAATACCGACATGGTTCCAGAGAAGTGACTCTCGAGATACCTGGGGGTCTGGTCGACCCTGGAGATACTCCAGAAAAAGCGGCGGCTCGGGAATTATTAGAGGAAACAGGCTATCAGGCAAAAAAATGGATGAAAATTGGAGTGGTCAATCCCAACCCAGCACTTTTTAATAATCACTGTTATACTTTTTTGGCTCAAGACATCCGGAAAATCGCAGATCCTATGCTTGATCAGACCGAAGACATTGAGGTAGTCCTCGTCCCCTTGGTGAAAATTCCTAGATTAATTTTAAAAGGAGAAATTTACCATGCCATGGTGATCACGGCATTCACCCATTACTTTCTCAAAAACCCAGAAGGATTGGCAAAACCTTGACCCCTCTCAGCATACTCCTCATTCTCATTTCAGCCATCCTTCATTCCTCTTGGAATTTTTTTGCCAAGCGGGGCAACTGGCCCCTTGAATTCTATTTCTGGGTTTTTCTCTGGGGCTCTTTTCTTTATCTTCCTTTCTTTTTTGGTTTCGGAATCTTCCCCTCTTTTGTCTCCCAAACTTCCCTTGGGGTCTTGTCTTTGAATTTCATCTCTGGCTTGGTCCAGACAATCTACTTTATCTGTCTGATTGTGGCTTACCGGGAAGGAGATCTCTCTCTTGTCTATCCGATTTCTCGTTCGGCCCCCCTTTTCACTCTTCTTTGGGCAATTCTTTTCATCGGAGAAATCCTCTCCTTAAAAGGATTTCTCGGAATCGGGCTGGTGATGTTAGGTATTTTCGTGATCTCTATAAAAGATTTCCATTTTAAAAAATTTTCTTCCCAAGCCAAAAAATCTTTCTCATCTCTCCCTTATCTTCTCGCTTTCGTTGCCGCCGTGTCCGGCTCCATCTATTCGGTCGTGGATAAAGTGGTCGTCCAGATCATCCATCCTGTTTTTTACACTTGGCTCATCAACGTTTGGATGTTCATCGATGTTGGGATTTATCTCCTTTTTCACCGAGAAGCACCCCTCCTGAGGGTTTGGAGAGAATCGAAGAAGGAAATTTTCACCATTGTTCTCCTCCAAAATATTGGCTATGGTTGCTTTCTGGTGGCTTTAACGATGAGCAAGGTAAGTTATGTAGTGGCCTTTCGTCAGGTGAGTGCCCTCTTTGGAGCAGGGATGGGAATACTCCTTCTCAAAGAAAGCCAGTGGAAAACGCGGATGGCAGGTGCCTTGATTCTGACATTGGGTTTGATTCTAATCGCCTTCGCAAAATGACCAATTTCAAACTTTAGATCTTACCTTTCGACTTTTCAATCTGCAATTCCCTTCTGACCCAACAATTTCTTTATCACCTCGACCGCTTGAAAAGCAGACCCTGCATAACCATCGGCTCCAATCTTATCAGCCCACTCTTTTGTCACCGGCCCTCCTCCAATAATCACAAGGTACTTCTGACGCAAATTCATCTCCTTGAGAATGTCGATCACCTCTTTCTGAGACGGCATGGTCGTGGTCATCAGAGAAGAGAGGCCGATGACATCGGCTTTTACTTTCTCAGCCTCTTCAACAAATTTTAAGGATGGTTTATCTACTCCAATATCGACCACCTCGAACCCATTCGCCTCCAGAACAACGGCGACAATATTCTTGCCAATACCGTGGACATCACCATTGACGGTACCAATGAGTACCTTTCCTGCTTTGGCAACCTGTTTCTTCTGAGCCTCCATGGCGGGCTTCAGGATCTCTACGGCACTATTAAACGCATCGGCGGCGATTAGCAGGTCCGGGAGAAAAATTTCTCCCTTCTCAAATCGTTCTCCAAGAACGATCATCCCCTTTGAAAGTCCTTGCTCAACTGCTTTCAAGGGATCCATTTGACTTCGGAGGACTTCATGAGCATATTCTTTGGCCTTGTCCTCATCGCCTTCCATGATCGCCATCGACAAATTTTTCAGAATTTCTTCCTGATTCATCCGTCCTTATCCTCCTTCATCAGTCCTGAACCTTTTACGTCAATGGAATTCCCATCCTCACCAATTCTGCTTTCACCTCATCATAGAGTCGAACATAGTCTTCACCAGGTTTTCCTGAGACGACGTCGTAGCAATCTTGGTACCGGCTCCCTGAAGGGGCCATCTCGATCTGGGATTCATATTTTTCCAGAAGGCGAATCACCATCTCATTGGCCTGCGGCCGATGTATTTGGGCAGCTGCCTTTGCCATTTCAACCCCAAATTGGCACTCCATGGGGGTGAACGCATCAATCTTTACCGCCTTGGCTGGATGGGGTGTCTGAACCGACGGGGCTCCTGATGCAACGGCACAGAGTAGGTAAGCGGCAGCTTCATAAAAATACATTTTTGTATTGGGGCCACCAGCCATATATCCAAGCCATATCACCGGCATGGGGATATTTCGACTTGCTGCCTGGCAGCTCGCAGAAACAGTCCAGAGGACATCTCGGGTCGTGCAACATCCATATTTGAAATGAATCGGAAAACTAAGTTGGTAACTCCCTTTTTGAACCAGAAGACCCATCAGAATATAAGCAGTGCTCACCACGGCTGTTCCCGCCGGTCCTCCGCAGTAACCTCCCAGAATGGGGCTTGTTTCAGCTCCTATGTTGGCTCCCCAGTTAAGAAGGTAGGCCACCTTATTCATCGTCCCAAAATCAATCTTCATCTCGGAAATGGCCCCACACAACCAACCATCGGTCGGCCGGAGCCCAAACTGAGGGGCGCTTGCTGCGATGGTAGTCACGGCAGCCGCAGCGGTTGAAATAAGATTCATGATGGGCAGCCCTGGCCGTCCTGCCCGCCTGAGGGCTTCGCGACCAATCTTGACTCCTCGAATGGCAGCATAAAGTTCCGCAGGAGACCCGGCCATCACCGGAACGCCTCGGATACTGTCAAGGGCAGGGATGCTGATCGAATTTACCTCTGCAATCGATGCATAGTTTTCGATTTTGTTGGTAGCCATCTCTTCAGAGGTTGTCACAATCCCGGATCCCACATGAAACCACGGCACTTTCCGCTCATCCGGCTTTCTCATCCCAAAGACCCCAGCCTCCTTACCCTCACCAGCAAAGCATTTACCGGGCGCCTCCCTTACAGCTTCAAGGATCTCCTCCTCAGTGAACTGGATGACCCGATTGGTGTTCTGACAGTAAACCCCAACCTGACTCAAAAAATCCACCGCCGCTTTATAAAGATGATCTGTAGCCTCATCATCAGAGGGAACAGGAGTTTCCCTGTCATATTGAATCCCGTAGGTTTTGACCACGTTTTTCAGTTTGGGGATAAAGACCTTCATGTCAAAATCCTTTTCACTCATGATAGGCCCTTTGATTGCCCGTTCATAAACTTCCAAAAAATTAATCATCTCTCTGCTCTCCTTCCGATTGCAGAAACTTTTTTTTAAAGTAAATAAAAATCATTTTAGGTGGAAGACAAAGGTTCAATTTCTCTTTAAAACATGGATGTTTTCAGGAATGGATAGATAGACTTTCTCCCTAGGTTTAAAAAACGTCTCCCGGGGATTGGGTTGGTCAATAATGAACTTTTCCCCTTTTATCATTACCGTGTATTTGGCAAGCGAGCCAACATACATACCGATCTCTACCTCTCCCTGGAAGGTGTTATTCATTCCTGTTGGCTCAGATCCAGAAATATTGATGGTTTCGGGCCGGATGACCAGTTTCACCTTATCTCCTGCGCTGATATTTCTTTCAGGTAAAAATTGAATTATTCCAATGGGGGTAGACGCCGTTGCTTTATTAAGTCCTATATCGACCCTGTCCACAACACCATCCAAAAAATTGACAAATCCGACAAAGCCAGCGATGAACTCATTGGTAGGTCGCTCATAGATCTCGATGGGGGATCCGACCTGTTGGATGCCCCCCTCCTTCATGACCACAATTCGATCCGAGATGCTCATGGCTTCAAATTGATCGTGGGTCACAAAGATCGTGGTGATCTTCAATCGTTCCTGTAGTTTCCGAATTTCCCCTCGCATGGTTAGCCTCAGGTTGGCATCTAAATTTGAAAGAGGCTCATCCAGTAGCAGAACTTTGGGCTCAAGGCTCAGTGCCCGAGCCAATGCAACCCGCTGTTGCTGGCCACCGCTGAGCTTGTCAATCATCCTTCCTCCGAGCCCCTCTAACTGCACCAGCTTCAGCAATTCTTCCACTCTTTCTTGAATCTTCGCCTTCTTCCACTTTTTGATTTTTAATCCATAACTGATATTATCCGCCACGGTCATATGAGGAAACAACGCATAATTCTGAAAACATATCCTGGTATCCCTCAAATTAGGAGGGAGATGGTGGATTTTTTGTCCATCCAGAATTACTTCTCCGGAATCGAGGTTCGTAAATCCGCCGATAACCCTTAAAAGAGTGGTCTTTCCGCATCCGCTGGGCCCAACAAAAGTCACTAATTCACCCTTTTTGACCTCCATGGAAACGCCCTTTAACACTTCAAGACGGTCATAGAATTTATGAATCTCTATCAGATTCAACATAGGCACAGAGGAATGAACGGCCATAGGGTTACACTCCCTTTTTTGGGGATATATCAAATCCTGTCTTTTTAGTGATATAGTTGAGAATGACCATACAGATGATGACAATGACCACTAATTTCATCGTGGTCGCTGATGCGATCCCTATCTCGCCATAGACCGCTGCGTCAAAGATCCTTACGGCAGCCAACTCAAATCCCGGGCTCACAAGAAAAACCACGGCGCTCAGAGAAACAATGGTTGTCATGAACGTGTAGATGAATCCTGCGATAAAAGCAGGGAACATGAGCGGCAACACGATCCTATAGAAGGTAGTCATAAAATTAGCCCCCAGGTCTGAAGAGGCTTCTTCAATTTCGATATTGATCTGGTGGAGTTTGCTGATCCCCGCTTCCACCCCCACCGCCAGAAAACGGAACACACAGTTGAGGGCCAGGATCATAATTCCTCCAGTCAGTTTGATGGGAGGGTTATTAAAAGCCAAAAGGTAACCTATTCCAATGACCGTACCGGGCAGTGCAAATCCAGAGAGGGAAATCATCTCAATAAAACTTCGGCCGAAAAACTTCCCACGGACGATAACATAGGCCAACAGTGTCCCAATGATGGCGCCGATCAATGCGGCTACAAGGGAGACTTTAATGCTATTTAAAATGGCCAAATTAGAATTAAAATTTTTAATATGGGTAAGAACAATTTGATTGTTAATCCCTAAGATCTTGGTAAAAGAGGCGGCCAGGACCATTGCAAAAGAGATGATAATGGCTAATCCAGCAGTGCAGCTGATGAGGAGAAAAGGGATTTGGACGAAGGGAGTTATTTTCCTGGGCTCCGAGGCGACTGGCTTTCCCCCGATCGTGGTAAACTTTTTTCCCGTCAGCATATAGTTGTGCAGGAAAAAGATAATAATGCAGGGAATAATGAGCACGACGGATAAGACACTTCCCATCTCAAAATCAGCCTCGCCGATGATCATCATGTAGGTGTCGGGTGCCAAGAAGGGTGTTCGTCCACCTAAAATGGCGGCATTCCCAAATTCGGCGATCGTCATTACAAAAACCAGCAAACCGGCTTTTAAAATACCGGGGGCGAGTAAGGGAATGGTAATCGTGCGAATAATTCTTACCTCCGAGGCCCCCAGATCGTAGGCACTCTCTTCTAAATTGGGATTAAGAGATTTGAGCGTGTTTTCGATCATTAGGTAAGCTAAGGGAATAAACGCAAGGGTTTGGGCAACAACGACTCCGGTAAAACCATAGAGGCTCCATTTAATGCCGAAGGCTTTCGTCATGATTCCGTTGTGTCCAAAAAGGATGATGAGCGAAATCGCAAAAAGGTAGGGAGGAGCAATCAATGGCATCATGGAAATTATTTTGAAGGGTTTCCGAAGGGCAAGAGGGCCACGGGTGGTCAAGTAGGCCATACAAAACCCAACAACCAAACAGACAGCCGTATTAATGAAGCCAAGGGTTAAGGTATTAAGAAGAGATCGGAAATAATAGCCTTTGATAAAAAATTTAATATAATAGGAGAGCGTAAATCCTTGAGGACCTTTGATGCTCTTGATCAACACGGCAAAGATTGGATAGAGGAGAAAGACGGCAAGAAGTAGAAACAAGATTGCAGCAAGGATATTGATCAATTCTGCATTAATAAAATTCTTGATTCTTTCTACGAGATTCGTTTGTGGCGCGATCAATGTTTCTGCTCTCGCCATCTTTCTCCCCTTTAAATACTCCCTTTTACTTTGCCTCTGTTCTAAATTTTTCTTTCCAGATATCGTTCCATTTTGGCCTATTGTCTGCTGCCCACCCAAGATCCAATTTGACATATTTGAGTGATTTGTCTCCAAAAAGGGCATTCGGAGCTGGACGAGGTGTCACATAGCCGAGCTCGGCCATCATTTTACTAAATTCCTGAGTTCCAAAAGCATCAATCACTTTTTTACAGGCATCCATCATTTTTGTACCTGGGAAAATAAATGCAAATGTTCCATCGTAGCCCGTCCCCTCATCAGGAATGGACCAAATCAGTGGATAGCCTTCATCCATTCTTTTCTTAACATTTTCATGAGAGGTAATACCGAGTAAGAATTCTCCCCTACCTACTAAATCGGTTGGGGCGTTTCCACTTCGGGTATAATGATGAATGTTCTTATCCAGGGCTTCCATAAATTTCCATCCCTCCTCCTCTCCGTAGAGGGCCAAAAAGGTATATCTCATCATATTGGCCGTACCTGAACTGAGGGGATTAGGCATCACGATCTGGTCCTTCCATTTTGGGTCTAAAAGCTCCTTCCAACTCTTCGGCAATGTATATCCCTTCTCTTTAAACTTATCTTTATTGCCAACCAAAACGAATGTGAAATTTGACATGTTAAACCAATACCTGTCGGGATCGGCAAACTCAGAAGAAATTCCTTTCCACGCTGGAGAATCATAAGGGACAGCCCATTTGTTCTTTTTGGACATAAAGGCGAGCGGAGAGCCACAGCCGGTTACCATATCTGCGTTAAAGTTCGGGGCTTCAGACTTCACCTTGGCTTCAATCTCTCCAAAGGACTGGAAGGTCTGAAGGATCTGAATCCCCGTCTTTGCCTTGACGAAGTCAACCACTTTGACATTGTTCTCCGGCGATAAACCCATATAGACCCTTACGGTTTGTGCATACCCATCGCTCATCATAATCGCAGTAAAAAGAATCGAAACCAAAACCACTAAAGCGAATCTCCCTTTCATAAATTCCCTCCTTTCAAATTTCTAAATTTTTATTTAAAAGAAACCCTTTTTCAACCACCTCCCTTCTTTTCATCGTCCAGAACCCATATTACCACAAAAAACAAATCTTATCACCCTCTCGTCGTAACCACTCAGTTATGGGTTTAAGTAATACAAATGTACTCTTATACCCCTCTTTGGTAATCCTTTTCCTGTCATAGACAGGCAAAGAAGGGCAAGGGGAGATTTTCTCGGCATAATTTTAAAATCCCCCTTTATCCCCCTTTGCCAAAGGGGGATAAAAAAACCCGTAACTTAGGGGTTACCTCTCATCAGCCTATTCACTTAAGGGTAACTCCCTCTCAGTTTTTAGGCTTCAGCCACCTTCCCGATCTTAATAACCAATGCCTTCTTTTTTCATAAGACTTTTTCTTTTTCAAAACTTGGGGTGGATCAGTTGAATCAGAAAGAAACTTGATCCTGCCATTACGGCTGAAGCCGGGATGGTGATAAACCAAGCGACA
>Ga0031653_10000292_pt1 | contig 10198 bp, 6 predicted proteins | sample FrelakmetBRP12BR_FD_55210 | JGI IMG/M metagenome (GOLD analysis project Ga0031653, IMG submission 55210) | Freshwater lake sediment microbial communities from the University of Notre Dame, USA, for methane emissions studies - BRP12 BR | ecosystem: Environmental > Aquatic > Freshwater > Lake >... | reverse complement strand
GGAGATCCAGATAACCCGGAGAAGGGTGAACGCCCTTGAGCAGATAATGATCCCCGAATTAAAAAAACAGAAAAAGTATATCAAAAACGCCATTGACGAACGGGAGCGCGAAGATCTCTTCCGGTTAAAAAAGGTTAAAAAGATTATTGAACGCAAGAAAAAGGCAGCAATTAAGCAGATCGGCTGACATACCTGCCGCCTGGAATGTGGTGGAATGACCCATGCTCATGCAAATCCACACACATTTTTATCTCCTCGTTGATGAGGTCTGAATTATTCGTTGGGTCTTTTTAAAAACGTGGAGAGGAACTAATAAAGGAGGTCAGGTTCACAAATCAGGTCTCCAGACTAAAATGGGAGAAGAATTGCATCAGATTTTCTCAAAACCACCCAACGCGACTTGATGTTTGAGTCTCTCCATGCCATCCCAAATATCCTGCAGCAGTGAAATATCCTGCCGCCGGTCTCACCGGTATTAAAGTCCGTGCCTTTTTTTTAAAAATGAAGTCATACCGGAAGGCTGAGTGTAATGTGTAGTTCCCTCTTTCTGTCCTTCAGATTTTGGTTTATTCATTAATTCCTTTGCCTTGCATGCCGCCTGCTCTATCCGCTCCCTGCACCTCCCTATCGCCATATCCTTCAGTTTCCCTATTTTTTTCTCGCTATCCTGTGACATACCTTAAATAACCAACACGTGATCAATGTGTGTAATCCTTTGGTGGGGGATATATACTTTCCTCCTGTCGGAAGGGGAATTCTACCCTGAAATACAACAAGCATTCGGGAAACGCGACTGGATATCGTGCTCACGATCTTTTTATGCCGTTCCCCGCAATAATTACAAGAGATGACCCCTGCACGTGTCGATGCAAGCCCCCGTATGAGCGGAATTACTCTTCTTTTTATCCTTGTATCAGGGATCTCGTTGTTTGATCAGCTTAAGAATATATTCTCCTCCCGTGATAGTATCCCCGGAATGAAAGCTGCACGAGATGTAAGGGGGCTTATCCGCCTGTTGAAGAACCGGGACCTGGATGTTCAATATGGAGCAGCGGAGGCGCTCGGGGAAATCGGGGACTCCGGTGCGGTGGAGCCCCTGATTGCTGCATTGAAAAACGACGAATATGTCGGTGTGCGGTGGAAGGCAGCAGAAGCCCTCTCTAAAATAGGGGCTCCCTCTGTTGAAGCTCTTATCGGAGCACTGCGACACCCTGATGATGATGTGCGGTGGAAAGCGTCCATCGCACTTGGTGAGATTGGTGATCCGCGGGCTATCGGACCTCTCATCTCACTGCTTTGCGATGAAGACCGGTTTGTCAAGAGCCATGCCGCTCTTGCCCTTGGAACAATTGGGGAACCAGCGGTCAACCCACTCATACGTGCACTCCATGAAGGTGATGGAAATCTTCGATGGGGTGCTGCCATCGCACTGGGGAAAATTCGTGATCCGCGAGCTATCGAACCTCTAATCCGGGCTCTTGCTGACAAGTACGAGAATGTCCGTGCCGAATCTGCTACATCACTTGCCGCAATGGGAAAACCTGCATTAAAGCCACTGTTACGGTATTTAACATTTTCAGATGGACCTGCACGACTTGAAGTTGTCACGGCACTTGGTGAATTACACGATACCGACGCTATCCAACCGCTCATCCAGTTCCTCGAGAATGCAGATGAGGACGAACGAAAAGCAATAGCTGATGCACTTGATGCAATTCTGATTCCGACGGTTGAACCCCTCATACGGAAACTTCGGAACGGGCCTTATCAAAAGGATGAAAAGACCAGATCAGGGTATAATGATGAAGGAGAAGGATAACATGGAGGAACAGTCCCCTGCGGAGACAAAAATTCATCGGCTCATCACCGCTCTGTCCGATCCATCCATCGACATACGCCACCAGGCCGTGCAGGCGCTTGGCACCATGGGCAGGCCTGCGGTTGAACCTCTGGTTCAGGCACTTGCAGGGGCTTTCAATAACGATCATCGCTGGTATGCAGCACTCGCACTGTCCGGTGTCGGTGCCCCGGCAGTAGATCCCCTGATTTCGGCAATGCGGGTTCATCCCGAGAATGAATTCAGGAGATATGCAGCGGCAGCACTGGGAAATATGGGGATTCCTGCAATCGAACCATTAATCGACGCGATGGCAAGCAATGACCGGGAGCTGCGGGGATTTCTGGCTCTTGCTCTCTGCCGGATCGGAAAACCCGCGGTCGAGCCCCTCACCCGGCGACTTGATGACGCGGATGACATTATCAGGTCCTGTGCTACCCTTACCCTCTGGCAGATGGGCGAAACCGGGCTTCCCGCGATGGTGAATAAAATGCAAAAAGAAGAATAAAAAAGAATGACACTTCCGCATAACCAGACCTCGTTTTTTCCTTTTGTATCTTAATCCGAACAGATAAATCTGCTCCCGCCCACCGTATGGGTATGCTTGTGCTTTCGCCAGCGATGGAGGCTTATGAAAAGTCGCTGATGGATGACCTCCTTTTCGCAATAGCGATAGCCAAAAAAGCCCGTTCCCGCGGTCTCGATCCTTCGACCGATATCGAGATTCCTATTGCCAGTGACCTTGCGGACCGGGTTGAAGCGCTTCTGGGAATTAAAGGCGTGGCAGAGCGGATACGTGAGCTCGAATCCCTTATGTCCCGGGAAGAGGTTGCACTGCGAATAGGCGATGATTTTGTTGCCCGGAAGTTTGGCGAGACGACAAACGTACAGATTCTCGACCATGCCATACGTACAGCGATGGCGCTGCTGACTGAAGGGGTAGTGGCGGCACCCACAGAAGGGATTGCAAAAGTCGGACTCGGGAAAAATGATGACGGGAGCCAGTACCTGAAAATCTTTTACGCCGGGCCAATCCGAAGTGCAGGGGGGACTGCACAGGCACTCTCGGTACTTGTTGGCGATTACGTCCGCCGGCAACTTGGCATCAACCGTTACCATCCCCGTCAGGAAGAAGTTGAGCGGTATATCGAGGAGATCCGGCAGTACAACACCATCATGAACCTCCAGTACCTGCCCAGCGAACGGGAAATCCGGCTTATCGTCGAAAATTGCCCGGTATGCATTGACGGGGAAGCAACCGAACAGGAAGAGGTATCGGGACACCGCAACCTTGAGCGGGTGGAGACCAACACGGTGCGGGGTGGTATGGCGCTTGTCCTGGCAGAAGGGATTGCCGGGAAAGCTCCCAAACTCAAGAGTAAAGTCGAAATGATGAAGATGGACGGCTGGGAGTGGCTGGGCAAACTCATCAAGAACAAAACAGATGAAGGAACAGTCAGCATCAAACCCTTAGACAAGTACCTCCGGGACCTGATAGGGGGAAGACCCGTATTTTCTTATCCAATGCGAAAAGGGGGGTTCCGGCTCCGTTATGGGAGGTCGCGCAACACGGGATTTGCTGCTGCGGGGCTCCATCCCGCGACCCTGTACATCCTTGGGGAGTTTCTTGCGGTCGGTACCCAGATGAAGACCGAACGCCCGGGCAAGGCATGCGGGATTGTACCGGTTGATTCCATTGAAGGACCGACCGTGCGGATGCAAAACGGTGATGTGCTGCGGATTGACGATGTGGCGACAGCACTAAAACTTGGACCTGATATTGAAAAGATCCTTGATGTGGGTGAGATTCTCATCTCGTTTGGTGAATTTCTCGAGAACAACCACCCGCTTATTCCCTGTGGCTATTGCGAGGAGTGGTGGCTGCTTGAAGTCAAAGCCGGTACGCAGCCTCCAAAAAACGAAGAAGAAGCCATTGGTCTGGCGAGAACCGGGGGATATCTCCATCCAGCGTACACGTGGTTCTGGGACGATCTTTCTGTAGAGCAGATCCTTACTCTTGCTGATGCAGTTACCCGGCAGGGAAAAATTGTGGATGGCATCCTGCAGATTCCGGATGAATCCCCAACAAAAATAATTCTTGAAGAACTGCTCATCCCTCACGAGGTTCGTAAGGGAAATATACAGATCAAAACCTATCGTGCATTCATTACCTGCCTAGGGCTTGACGAAAACCTGAAAAAATGCGATACATGGACGAATACACCTTATGATACCCCGTTAAATCTTGTTACTCATCTTTCCGGGATAAAACTCCGGTCACGTGCAGGTACGCGGATAGGTGGACGCATGGGTAGACCGGGGAAATCCAAACCAAGGAAGATGAACCCCCCTCCCCATGTCCTGTTCCCTCTCGGAGACTCTGGAGGTTCCCGGCGATCATTCCAGTCTGCATCCATCCATTCGGAAGAAGTGGATACAAATAATACTGATATTGATTTTCAGAAGGAAGGGGGGATTATCGAGATCGAGGTCGGAAGGCGGCGGTGCACTGAATGCCAGGAGATTACGTATTCAAACAGGTGTGAAAAGTGTGGAGCACATACCGTTGCGATAACAACCTGTCCCAAATGCGGGAGAGAAACGTTAATGGAGCGGTGTCCCGGTTGTGATGTCCCGACCACCTGCCATCAGAGAATTTCCCTGAATGTAAAAGGGGAGTATGCAAAGGCAATGGATCGGCTGGGACTCAAACCCGATAGTGTGGCACTCGTGAAGGGGGTAAAGGGGGTCATATCCCGGGAAAAAGCAGTCGAGGCGATGGAGAAGGGAATCCTGCGTGCAATCCAGAACATCTTTGTTTTCAAGGATGGGACCACGCGGTTTGATATGATTGACCTGCCGCTCACCCATATCCGTCCCAACGAGGTGAGGGTTTCCGTTGAGAAACTCCGCTCGCTCGGGTATATCAAAGATACCCGGGGATATGATCTCCAGAACGGATCGCAGGTTGTGGAGCTGCGTCCTCAGGACCTTCTCATCTCTGATTCATGCGCTGAATATATGGTGAACGTGGCGCAGTTCATGGATGACCTGCTCGTCAAATGCTATGGACTTGACCCCTTCTATAATGTCAAAAAACCCGATGATCTCGTTGGGCACCTTGTCATCGGGCTTGCACCCCACACGAGCGCCGGTGTCCTTGCCCGGATTGTCGGGTTCACCCGGGCAAATGTCGGTTACGCCCACCCGTTCTTCCATGCTGCCAAGCGCCGGAACTGCTTCTACGGTGATACTGAGGTTGAGGTATTTGATGGGAAACACTGGCAAAAATCCCCTGTGCGAAAATTTGTGCTTGAAAATTTTGATGTAAGCCGACCGGGCATCGACAGGCTTGGGACATACTACTCCGATCCGGCACAACCGTATTACACCCGAACCGTTGATACGGGGGGGATCATGCATATCCGCAGGATCACATCAGTATCCATTCACCGCTCTCCTGCAACGCTTCTCCACTTCATAACAAAACTCGGCAAGGAGATTGCGGTTACCCCCGATCATGCGATGCTGGTCTGGGACACGCTGTACCTTAAGAAGATCAGGGCGCTGGAACTCAATGTCGGTGACGCAGTCCCCGTACTCGTAGGTGCAAACGTGATTGCCGATCATGTCCGGTCTATTGAGATGGTGCCGGCTCCAGAAGAGAGGGTATACTGCCTGACCGTTGCTGATGATCACACGCTTGTCGCCAATGGGATCTTTACCGGGCAGTGTGATGGTGATGAGGACTGTATTATGCTGCTTCTTGATGGTCTGATCAACTTCTCGCGTTCGTTCCTGCCCCAGAACCGGGGAGGAACGATGGATGCCCCGCTGGTGCTGACGAGCCGGATAGATCCTGCGGAAATCGACAAGGAAGCCCAGAATGTTGATGTATGCGATCACTATCCTCTGGAACTCTACACCAACGCACTCACCTACGTCGAACCTAAAGTGATCAGTGGGCTTATTGATCGTGTTGAACGGAGGATCGGGACCCCCTCACAGCTCGAAGGCTTCCAGTTTACTCATGACACATCGGATATCTCTGCGGGGCCGATCGAATCCATGTACACCCAGCTCAAGACCATGACTGAAAAACTTGAGGCTGAACTGGTCCTGGCCGAAAAGATACGTGCGGTTGACGCTGATGACGTTGCGGAACGGGTACTTACCACCCACTTCATCCGCGACCTGATGGGCAACCTCTCTGCGTTCTCCAAACAGAAGTTCCGGTGTACGAAATGCAACACGAGCTACCGGCGGATGCCCCTTGCCGGCAAATGCACGAAGTTCAAGGGGAAGGGCGTCTGCAACGGCAATATTGTCCCCACCGTCCATGAAGGATCGGTGAAGAAATATCTTGAGATGTCCCGGGAGATCTGCAGAAAATACAAGGTCTCTGAGTACACCAAACAGCGTGTCGAGGTACTTGAACTTGCAATCACGTCAACATTTGGTGAGGAGAAGCAGCAGCAGCTCGGTCTGTCTGATTTTATGTAATCTTTTTAGCAGGGTACAACTGTTTTGGCCACGAACAAACCTGAATCATCAGGTGTTTAAGGACACCGCTTTTCATGGTTTCACTGCAGATCAGGTACCTTAATTATTCTTCTCACCAACATAATCCAACACAGGTGCGGGGATAGCCAAGCCTGGTCAACGGCGATAGACTCAAGATCTATTCTCGCAGGAGTTCGTCGGTTCAAATCCGGCTCCCCGCATCTTTTCCCTGCCTTTATATAAGGACTGTGTTTTCATTTACCTCTCCGGAAATGGCGGGGTACAATACAACCCACGTAACCAAGGAGAAAAATCACCAAGTGCAGTATGGAACATTGATGACAGGGAACAATCAACAGGTAGTATTAAGATAATCTCATCACCAGAACCGGAACTGGTCCGGAAGATGTGCGCACGTGCACCATTCACCCTCTTCCCGGGTCCGGTAACGGTCATTCTTCACCGTTTCAGGTGCCGCATGGATGTCAGTTTGTTTGTTCAGGGAATCATCATCGGTTTGACCCTTGCTGTACCGGTGGGTCCTCTAGCCCTCATATGCATCCAGCGGACAGTAACAGAAGGACGACTCCATGGGATCTTCTCTGGTATCGGTGTGGCGACCGCCGATTCATTCTATGCTGCCGTCACCTTTCTTGGTCTTACTTTTATTTCCGGGCTGATCATCGCCCAGCAATATCTTTTCCGTTTCCTTGCCGGGGTCATCTTAATCCTTCTCGGCATAAGGGTTTTCCTGTCTATCCCCTCAGCTATCAGCGCAAAGACCGAGCATGAGACGTATCTAAAGGATTACCTGTCCATGGTTGCCCTTGCGATTGCAAATCCGCTGACCCTTGTCTTCTTTTTGGTAATTTTGCCAGGATATGATGTCGTGATCCACGGGGTTTCTTTTCTGTCCGCAGCGGAATTTGTTGCAGGAGTTTTTTTTGGATCCACGGTATGGTGGATCGTGCTCTGTGGATCCATTGGATCTGTTCGTTCCCGCCTCAGCCGTGAAAACCTTGGATTGATAAATCGTGTATCAGGACTGCTTATTTCCTGTTTTGGCGCAGGGGTGCTCATTCTTCTCGTTATGACAATGGGACTGCTTGGGTGAATACCTATTCTTCGTGTACTTCCCAATCGCGGGAATGAAATCCTGCGAGATCGCACATCACCCGGGCCAAAAAAACTTGTAAAATATATTTCTCTGAACTAGCCGTAATTTGCTGTTCCGGCATACCGGGGCTTATAGTTGAGGGAATAATTTTATTTTCCCGTACGTAAAAAATTGAGCCCCTGATAGTACGGATCAACATGGAGAAAAAAGAGGAGAGGTTGTACTGACAGACAAGAAACCGGGATCACCTCCTGGTGATGAGATCATCAGGGTAAAGCTCCCCCAGAAGCGTAACCGGGAACTATTCGGGAATGCTGAACTGATGATGGGTGCAAATCACATCCGGGTCCGTTGTTTCGATGGCGTGACCCGGATGGGGAGAATCAAGGGAAAGATCAAAAAGAAAGTCTGGATTCGTGAAGGGNATATTCTTATCGTCATTCCCCTAAAATTTTCAGAACGAAAAATGTGATATCATTTACCGGTATACCGGNCCGCAGGTCGAGTGGCTCCGGCGTAATAAGTATCTTTAAAAAATATATCACTTTTCTCTCATTTTAAAAAGAGTTTTTCAAGATAAATTCCATGGGTAATCAGTGAGCGTTCAAATTTACCATTTCAGAATTTTAAAAATAACTTCACAATGACCGGGGCTGGATTGCCATCATAAGCACAACCAGTTCGCTCCAGGGTTCAGGTACCTCTACGGTCTTCCTTAAGACGAAGGGTTATCTAANGATACACCCCTCATTTTGGACTTACTTTTCCATCATTTGCCAAATATGGCCCAAAATGGCAATCAGGACTTAAATTCAGGCAAATGGTTTTTTGACCGGATCTGTGAAACCGCTCTTATTGGGGCATTTTTGATCACATTTTTTCAGATTACAGATCTAAGGGAATAGAAGCCGGAATAAACGATTTTAATGGAAGAAAAACCGGCCTCTTTACTCCCTTTTGACTGGCGGATCGTTTTTGAGATGGGCTGGAGTATACGTAAACAGGAAAACGGCCTGTTTTGGGGATGCAGATTTTTGGGGATCGAGGAGGATTTGGCGAAAAAATACATTTAAAAGAAAAATTAAATTTCAATCAAATCAGTATGTTTATATATAGCAAGGCACCGGCGCGTTGCAAGGAATTATTATTATTCGGAATAATTTTATCAGATATGACTAATCGGAGGCATAATCAGCAATGGCGTATTCCTGCTGGCTAAAAAACTCAGCACCATAAAAACTAAGGTATTGGTTGATGCCATGCTCATTTCAAAGCGAACAATTAGGAAGTCTGAACTGAGAATAACAATTTAAAACTTTTCTTTAAGGCAATTTCATTGATTTTTTCTCAAAAAAAACAAAAATTTTTTGTTTTTTAAAAATAAATATGTTTATATACTTTAAAATATAATCAATCCAATCAGCGTGAAAAGTATGAGAGCGTATGCTGGCATTTTACTCATCATGAGCCTTATGTTCCTTGTGGGATCGGTTGCCGCGGATCGGATTCCAGATACCGTCAATGTCACCACTAATATGCCTTGGATCATAGCGAATAATGTTGATCAATCCACAATCACCATAAAAGTTACGAATACAACAACGGATCCTGGACCTGTACCAAACGTATCCATAAACTTTCTTACAGTTGATCCTTTATATGGAACCTTGAGTCCACTGACAGTCACCACAGATTCTTCTGGAATGGCTTCAAGCACCTTCAAAGTAAAGTCAAAGAGTGGTGCAGCACAAATAACTGCAACAATACCTGCATTTGCGTTATCTAATTCAACTATTCAGAATATTGATCACGATACTCCCTATTTTTCATATTTTTCGCATCCGCTTTCCGGAACAGTGGCAACAGACGTACCCTTTAATGTCTCCATTACTGATTTTTGGGGAAACCCGATCGACAACAGACGCGGAAATCATACTATCAGCCTCCATGTCAATGGCCCTACCCCTGATAACTGTTATTTTGTCGGCTATGGGAAAGCTATCCCCAATCTGCCTCTTTATCCCGATGGAAACCAGTCAGTAACGGTGAGGTTGACAACCAAAGTAGGTCCTAACTCCGTTAGGATGGACGCGTTAGGAAGTATACCGGATAGACTCGAATGGATCAATGCTGATACAACCGGTATACCGTTTTCGATCAGCCAAGCGATCACTCCCTCGGGATCTCCACCCTCTCTTCCTGCAGACGGCATGAGTAAATTTACTATTATCTATACCCTTTTGGACTGCTACGACAATCCAACGAACGGTCAATGGATCCGGATAAATACCACGGTCGCAGGAGAGGAATACGATTTCAAATCAAACACCCAGGGACAGATAACAGCTACCTATGGCCCACGATCGTCTATTGGGGTAATTAATATCACTGCCACAGCACTCGGCAATGTTTCGGTAACCCTCAGCCAGGAAGTTGAATTTGTAAATACTGCGGCAACGAACATGGAACTCACAGCAAACCCTGAGACCATGGCAAGTTGTGATGTCAATCCCCTCATTACAGCAGATATTACTGCATCGGTTATCGATATCCTGGGAAATCCGGTTGAGAATGAATTAGTAACCTTCTCTATGGGCACCGTGAGATATCCCGGCGGGCCGTATAATGTAACCTCAGGACCCTCACTTGTAAGCAATACCACAACAACAGATGTGGATGGTCTTGCCAAAGTCATCTTCATACCCGGCAGTTTCAGCTCCACAAACACCACTCCGGCAACC
>Ga0031653_10000290_pt1 | contig 10212 bp, 8 predicted proteins | sample FrelakmetBRP12BR_FD_55210 | JGI IMG/M metagenome (GOLD analysis project Ga0031653, IMG submission 55210) | Freshwater lake sediment microbial communities from the University of Notre Dame, USA, for methane emissions studies - BRP12 BR | ecosystem: Environmental > Aquatic > Freshwater > Lake >... | reverse complement strand
GCTGTTCGTCTGAATCTCCCGCCGCACTTCCCATCATAAACTCTCCCGCCGGCACCACCACCATTGCCCCCTCTGGCGGTGGGGCTTGAGGCGCAGCCACCGCAGGCTTTTCCTGACTCTGGCTCTGCTTCTGCCCCGTAGCCAATTCCTTTGCACCTTTTTCAACTGGCGCTGCAGCCATCGCCGGGTATGTAGCGAGTCCAAGCAACGCAACCATTACAATCATCATCCTCATGAACCGCCTCCGCATGTTGTTGAAGAAATCGCGACAGCCTCACCCATTGCCTAATGGGCAGAAACTATAAAGCTTCGTACCTTAGGAAGGCAACCGCTTTGAAGATCGTTAGACGTAAAAGGTGAAATGAACCTTGCGAGAGGATTGACCATTGCTCCATTGCATCAATGGTCCGATGGGTAATCAAACAATTCGTGGAGATTCTGCCGTGCTGGAATATTTTTCTGCCGGCGGGCTAGCCCATTCAGCGAGTGGTCAAAATGGATTCAATATTATTCTCCAGATCGTTCACCACCACCCAGTCGGTGGCGCCGGCCTTGCGGACAACTGCCTCCCATTGGGCCAGGCGGTCGAGGTATCGCCGAGGATCGACGTTGTCCGTGCCCAGCTTGGTGACGTTCAACGCCACGATGCGGATACCGTCAAGTCTGATAGGGAAATCACGAATCGTTCCTTTGCCCAATTCTTGCTGCATATCAGAGAATACGACGATGGTCTTGATGCCGGCTTTCGTTTCATTCAGGTATTCCGCGCCCTGGATCAGGCCACCGGTGATATCGGTATAGGCGCTGCCCTTGACATGCTTGGCAAACACCTCAATGTTGTTTTTGAACCTGCGCTTTTGCGAGGTGGCCTGCGAAGGGCGCTTGTCGAACGTGACCTTGGCGATAATGTCTTTTTCAGTAAAGCTGCGAGTCTCTACCTTGGCCACCGCCAGCGAATCTCCCGGGTTCAGCGTCGCCAACAGGTAATTGACAATCTTGGATGCCTTATTCATCTCCTGAGCATAGGTGCCGGACGTATCCACCAACATATACACGCCATGGCTGTGTATGCGGCTGTCGCCACAAGCGCTGACCAGTACCATGCCGAACGATACGATCAAGAGGGTCAGATATTTGTTCATGCCGCTCTCCTGAGTTTGGGGAGTTCCTTATCTTCTGTATTACCCGGTCCCATCGAACCTGCACGCATCCCTATCACCCAGCGTTCTATCATCAACGGAATGACAATCAGTACGTCATAGGCTAGTTCGAGCACTTTGGGCAGCCGCTTTAACAGCAGACCGGTGAACCTGAGTAAAAAGCCGAGACCGCGCAGGGCCTGCACGAGAAACACACCGAGAACGGTGCGCATCGAATACACCGCGCTTTCCAGCGGGATTGCCACGAACGCCAATGCGAACGGAAGTACGAAGCCCATGATCATTTGCCCGATCATCGGAATGCTAGTCAGCAGACCATCCGACGCAGGTGTAGCGGCAGAGGCAAGATCACGCATCAGCGAAACCTTGTCGGAAACCAGTATGTCCCGCATCAGCGCGAGGGAGGACTCAATCGCGGCCAGGATGATCAGAAAAATCAGCGACGCGTACATCAGCCGCTGACGCATACGATCATCCATGCTGGCAATTCTGGGAAACAACTGCGTGATGCGCAGCGATTCGAGCAGGAACAGGCCCATTGATGCTTCCATCAAAATAATGACCAATGCTGCGACATCCGACGTCTTCAGGCTATTCGTGATGTAATCGCTGGCGCCGACCATTTCCGACATGGGCAACGCGATCAGCTTGTAGTTGATAAACGCACCGCCCAACGCGATCATCATGACCAGCGAGGAGATCGCCAACTGCACGAAACCAGACACCGTCAGAGCATGCTCGGTTTTGTTGTCCTTGGCCCGGATGCCCTCTAATTTTCCCATATGACCATCGATCTGCTTCGCGTTGGTTTGGAGCGTAACCATCTTCTTTTCCATTTCGCCTATCAGCTTTTCCACAGAGCGCCATGACGGCTGCATCGCTTTTAGTATCTTATGCCGCTCTTCATAGGAGCGCCGGAACTCCGCGACAGTCTGGTCATGTATCTTCTGGATGGATTTATTGATGTCTTCCAGAAGCTTGCGTGGAATATCGCCTCCCGTTTTAATCTGTGCGACAGATTTAAGCGCGCCTACCCACTCCGGAGGGGGAGGCGGGACTTCTCCACATTTATGGTAATCATCTTCGATGCGTGTCGCTTCCTCCATCATTTTTCGCTGGAAGGCAGGAAACTCGTGCATATCCTTACGAATCATATTGCTCACTCGCTCGAATTCCCGATCGATCACGGTCGCTTCGCTTTCCTGCCCGTGCGCCAACAACACCGACTGATTACGCAGCTTCAGATTGTCTGCACAGAGAAACAGCCAGCGGGCAATGAATCGTGTGGACTGGGACAGCAGCGCACATACCGAATGGATGACCCCATGCATTGGCTTGCGTGCTGCATACAGAAACAGCATTGCGAGTACGGCCAACGCCAAAACGGATAAGGCCACGCTATTAGGCCAAAACAACCATGAATTCCAGGTCGTCATTACCGGTTCCTCCCTTTGCTGATACCAATGCTTTTCTCGTCACGATCTTGGGCCATTTGCGCCGTGCTCGGCCTAAAAGGTTCCTCACTGTATGCTCACGAATACACCTGGGGTTTTCCCTGATCCGCAGCTTCGCATCAAACCGCACCGCCTTCGCCTTCTCACTCAGCCAATAGGAGTCAGGCGCCTGGCCGGTTATTTGCCCATACTTGAAACCTGAGGCGCGAATGGTTGCACAGTTCAGCATTCCCGACCTACAGAGCATTATTCATGCCGTTTTGCCGAGAAGGCCCGTGAGAACGGGCTGGTTGCTCTGGTCTGTTTGGTCTGTCTCGTTTGTTTGGTTAAACAAAACCAACTAAATGAACAAAACAAACCAGTCATCACCCTATCCATGCTCACAGGGTGATCGCGGCCCAAAGCTTCACGACGATCCAGAAGATTGCTGCAATGGCGAGCAGCAGAAGCAGGACGGTCCCGGCGATGATGCAGGCTACATAGATCCTAGCCTGTTGCGTTTCTCGGTACGGTTGAGTCGCAGCCCTCCGCAGTAATTCTGCATTTCTCGCGTGACTCCGAAACCAGATGGAGAAGAGATCGCCGAGGATGGGAATCGCACCGATGGTTCCATTGATGAGAAGATTCAGGCTCATCCGTACAATGACGATCTGTGGCACTTGAAGACGCGCGGCCAATATCAGAATGACAGTCCCGATGAGATTGGCCAGCATGTCACCGATTCCGGGGATCAATCCGAGCAACGGATCGAGTCCTACATAGAAGGGTGTGCCAGGGATTTTGACGGCTGTATCCAGAATCTTGGCGAGTAGTTCCGCCGTCGCCACCATGGCTTCTCGTTGAGGATCGGAAGATGGAGACTCTGGGGGGAGATGCAGAGGCGGATCAGACATGATATGCCCCCTACCTCCCCTAACAAATACTGTAAACCCTATCATGCACCGAACGGCTTGAACAATTCTTCTCCGAGGTTGAAAGAACTCGGCTCTTGACGACATGACGAAGATAGGTCATATCACCATGGCCAGCCCGGCCTGGTGCAATACCCTACGATGGAGGCCTCTATGCGCGCCCGATTGATTTGTTCCCGTCATGCCTTTGTGAGGAAGTTGATCCTCCTCTCATTTCTGCTGCTCCCCTGGCCGGTTCTGGCAGAAGAAGGGGCGGTGCTTCCCCTTTCCAAGATCGTGCTCTATTCCAGCGGCGTGGGATATTTCCAACATGACGGCATGGTAACCAACCGCGTGCAACTCGACCTTCGCCTACATACAAACCAGATTAACGACATGCTCAAGAGTTTGGTCGTGCAGGACTTCGGCGGTGGCAGAATCTCAACCGTCACCTACGGTTCGCGCGACCCTGTGACGAAGACGCTCGGAAGCTTCAGCATCAATCTGAACGGTAATCCGACCCTGGGACAGATTCTGACTCAGGTCCGTGGGGAACCGGTCGAAGTTACCGCGCCCAATCCCATCGTCGGCACATTGCTGGGCGTGGAGAAAAAAATGGAGTCCATCGGCGAGGGTCCGCAGCACCGCGTCATCGAGCAGGAATATGTCACGCTCCTGACAGAAGAGGGGCTCCGCTCACTCTCGCTGGCGAACGTGCAGCGCATCAAATTGACCAATCCCGCCTTGAATACTGAACTGCACCAGGCGCTGGCCATACTCGCGACAAATCACGATGCCCAGAAAAAGACCGTCTCGATTACCTTCGACGGCACCGGGAGCCGCCAGGCCCGTGTCGCCTACCTGACGGAAACCCCGGTCTGGAAGACCAGCTATCGACTCGTCTTGGAAGAGGATAAGGCGCCCTATCTGCAAGGCTGGGCCATTGTGGAGAATCAGACTTTGCAGGACTGGCGCAACGTGAAACTGTCTCTTGTTTCGGGACGGCCCATTTCCTTCACGATGGATCTGTATCAACCTCTCTACAACCCACGGCCAGTCGTACAGCCCGAGCTCTACGCCAACCTCAAACCCCAAACGTACGGCGATGCCATGGATGAACTCAAACCGATGGCTGCTGCCCCTCCAGCTCGCAGCGAGATGAAAAAAGAACGCTTGCTCGGCAAGATAGCCCAAGGTTTTTCCGGTGGTCGGGCCAATGCCCCGGCAGAGACCACCGTCGCCGCAGAGATGGATATGCGCAGCCTGGAAGAAGGTGTGGCTCCCATGGCGATGGCTGAAGACAAGGGCGAGTTGTTCGAATATCGCATCGACCAACCCGTTACCCTCGCCAAACATCAGAGCGCACTACTGCCCATCATCGGCCAGACACTTCAGGGGCAAAAAGTGTCGCTCTATAATCAAAACGTCAATGCGAAACATCCACTGATCGGGTATCGGCTGAAAAACACGTCAGCCCTTCATTTGATGCAAGGCCCCATCACCCTCTTTGAGGGCGGAACCTATGCCGGCGATGCGCGCATCGAGGATCTCCCTCCGGGACAAGACCGGCTGATCAGCTATGCGCTCGATCTCAAGACCGAAGTGGAACCGAAACTCGAAGGCGGCACGCAAGAGCTTGCAACGGTTTCGCTGAAGAAGGGCACGATGCTCATCTCACGCCGTTTAGTCGAAGACCGGACCTATCTCGTGAAGAATCGCGACACGAAAGCCAAAACTCTATTGATTGAGCAGCCCTATCGTGCAGACTGGAAACTTGCCGAACCGAAAGAACCGACAGAGCGGACACGCGACCTATACCGCTTTAGCGTCGTAGTCGATCCAGGGAAAACCGCGACGCTGCGCATCAAGGAAACGCTGCCTCTTCAGGAATCGATCCTCTTAATGGAGAGTGGCATCGACCAGATCGTCTATTACCAGCAAGCAAAAGAAGTCAGCCCGAAAGTGAAAGAGGCGCTGCAACGCGTGGTGCAATTGCGCAGCAAACTGGACGACACGCGCGCCCAACGGACGCGCCTAGACCAACGTACAGCCGAGATCACCGCGGAGCATGCGCGCATCCGCGATAACATGCAGCGGCTCCAGCAGAACTCCGATCTCTTTACTCGCTATGTCAAGAAGCTGGATCAGCAGGAGACCGAACTGGAAAAACTACGCAAGGAGATCGAGAGCCTCAAGAACACGGAAGAGGAACATCGGCGAGAATTGCAAAGCTTTGTGATGAATCTGGACATGGCATCCTGATAAAGCAGGTTAAGGTCAAGGCTGAGGTTGAGATAAATGACGCTCGGTCGTTCTCGACCTTAACCTCAGCCTCGGCCTTGATTGAAGAACTGTCGTATCTGCTCCTCCGGAGCGCAGCCAACGAGGAGATAATGATCCGGCGAGACAATGAGGGGAACCCCAGACTGGCCTGTGACGTGCCAGGCCGCTTCCCATTCTTGAGCTACCCGTCGGTCCTCGCCATCGATTGTACCGACAGTCTCCGGTGAGCCTCCTACCTTCTCGACCAGTTGCCTAAGCACCCCCGAATCGGAGATATCCTTGCCTTCACACCAGAAGGCCCGATAGGTCTCACGCACAAACGCCATCATATGCGATGGATCGCGCCGTAGGAGCGCCACCGCCTGTTCGATCGCAAGCTTCGTATTGGGCTTACCAGGAGGAAGTGCAATCGGCAGCCCTGGCGCCAGCCGCTGCACGACCGCCACTTCGTGGCGCAGTTCAGCTCCCAACGAACCCTGCCAGGGTTTCATTGGGCGGGGCAGATGCGAGGCATGCTGCACACCTCGCCATTCACAGAGCGCAATCAAGTCCATCTCGTGCAACCGCTCGTGCATCGCATAACAGAATGGACAGTTGAAGTCGCTATAAAGAAAGTTCCGCTTTTCATTCACGTTATCTATTCTCCTTTGGACCTTGCCGAACCTTAGCTTCTATAGATCGATATGGTACCGACGCGCTCAAACAAAATCCACCGTCAAGACGTAATGCCAGTCAAGCTTCCCGCAATGAGTCACGCTTAGGGGAANAACANGCCTTCAACGGAAGTCTGGCTATGCGAGGAGACGCTCCAGTTTTGCACGGAGGGTTGGGAGGGTTATTGGNTTCGTAACGACGTCATCCATTCCGGCTTNCCGGCACTTCTGTTCATCCTCCATNGATGCGTGCCCGGTGAGGGCAACGATGGGCAGATGCCTGGACGTGTTCTGTTCCTGTCGCCTGATCTCTTGCGTGGCATCATAGCCATTCATCTCCGGCATCTCACAATCCATCAGCACGGCATCGTAGGTGGCCTGGGCAATGGAATCTATCGCTTCCCGGCCGTTCCGCGCCACCTCCACTTGGCATCCGAGTTTCTGCAGAAATTTGCACGCCACAACCTGATTGATCTCATTATCGTCTACGACAAGAATCCGAAGCGGTGTGGTGCGGTCTGGCATTGATGCAATAGACGGCTTCACCGCTTGAACAGATGCCGTGCGTTGAATCCCAGGCAACAGGTTTGTGAAATACGTAAAGGAACTGCCCTTTCCTGGCGTACTCTCCACCATCATGGCTCCACCCATGAGCTCAACCAGTTGGCAACAGATCATCAAACCCAGCCCGGTTCCCCCGTATCGCCTGGCCGTCGATTCCTCTGCCTGAGCATAAGCTCCGAATAATCGCGTTTGCTGATCCGCAGTGATGCCGATACCTGTGTCCTTCACCGTCCACTGGAGAACCACGGCGTCGGAATTGTCCTGATTAGACGGCATTGTCTTTACGGATATGTGAATCCCGCCCCGCTCGGTAAACTTGACGGCATTACCAACCAGATTAAACAGAATTTGCCGCAGGCGAACTGGATCACCGCGTAACACAGCGGGGATGTCCGGCGCCACTTGAACCTGAACGAGCAACCCTTTCTTCTTCGCCGCTTCCGACGTCAGCGTGATGACGTCCGCAATGAGAGAACGGAGTTCAACATCGGCGACTTCCAATGACATCTTTCCNGCCTCGATCTTCGAGAAGTCAAGAATATCGTTCACGAGCACTAAGAGCGACTCAGCCGACCGGTGCATGGTTTCCAGTAACTGCCGTTGCGGATCGGCGAGAGCGGTATCCTGAAGCAGTTGCGTGCATCCCAGCACGCCGTTCATCGGGGTGCGTAATTCGTGACTCATCGTGGCCAGGAAGATTGCTTTCGAACGGGCCGACTCTTCTGCTGCTTCTTTCGCGCGGCGCAATTCCACGTCTGCGGTAATATCAGTGCCATAGGCTCTGACCTGCTTCAACTCCCCTAACGGAAAGAAGGACCAGGCCAGCACGCAGTCTTCAACGCGATGTTCCAATCGAATGGTGGGTTGCTGCGACTCAAGACAGTGCTTTAGCACATCCGACAAGTTCGGCGGGAATACGGCTTCCACCCGTCCCTGGATGGAGGTACCGTAATTGAGGAGTTCCACCATGGCGGTATTGGCATAGAGCATGATGCCGGCTTCATCAAACTCGACAATTGGATTCGGCGCATCCTCCGAAAGCCTGGCTACCCGTTGAACATCCCGCTCCGCTTCCCGTTCCGCCGTCAGGTCACGACAGACAACAAGAGCCCCAACAGGCTCCAGGCCTTGATGCCTGGGCCAGAACGTCGCCGCGATCTCAATCCCGGCACCATCGGTTCGGACCCACTGATAGGACGATACCATTGTGACTTCACCGGTTCGTACGGTGTGTTCCAAGGGGCAATCGTGAGGGCTTCCCCCCTTCGGGGAAAGGCAGCCAACCAACTCGTGAAACACTGAGCCGATGACATCCTGATGACGGCCCACGAGCTGCTGCGCCACGGGGTTGAGAGACAGGATCCGTCCATCTCGATCCGTCACAAACATCGCTTCTCCGGATGACTCGAGAATGAGAAACGTATCCTCACGAGTGGGCAACCAGGACAGGTTTCCTTTTGGGGCAGGATCAGAGGTGGGGCTGAGAGACAGGCTCACGCGGCCACCTGCCTGAGAACAGCTTCGACATCGAGACCTTCCCGTTCCGCATTCCGCACATCACGAATCGTCCGTCCTCCCTCTGGTTCATGCACTAAATCCAAGGGAACCGGTGGAACACATGTCTTGCCGGATTGGTCTCTGCAGATATACAGAAGGGGCAGGTGGGCTTTCCCCGGCGCGATGGCACCGACAACAGCCAGCTCCCCGGAACTCAGGGCCACCACGCTGTACAACGGATACACGCCGATCGCTCGAATCAAGTACGACACAACCCGCGAGAGCGCTTCATCGGCTCGATGCCGTTGGTAGAGCTGCGTCAGCGCCTGATTTGAAGACATCGGAGTGAAACCGGTCTGTCCGGTAACAAGCTCATCATACTGGTCGATGATTCCAATCAGTCTGGCAGATTCCTGATGTGCCGCTGGTATCTCCCCTGTCTGTTCAGTCTGCATGGTCAGATGATGATGACCCCTCACAATGGCGAGAACAGCCTGGTCGCACGATCCGCTCTTTTCGAGGATTGTGCCCCCTTGAGTCGTGTGGCTCTCGTACAGAGCCTGTTGAGCCGGCGACATCGTGCTCGGTCGTTTCACAATATTCTGGGGTAAGCGCGTGAGTCCGATGTCATGCAGCAACCCCCCGATCCCCAGCTGCTGCAACCGCTCACGAGAATATTTCAGGGCCTGCCCAAGCATCACAGAAAGCGTACACACTGTCAGACCATGCTCGTGAAGCGTTGGATCTGGCTGTCGCAATCCTAGCACTGCATAACAGGCAGCCTGCGCATCAAGAATGTCGCCAACAACCTCGTCAGCGAACTGGCAGGCTGCATCATACTGTACAAGTCCGGTTTTGCGCGTCTGCTCAAACAGGTCATTCAGACGGTGTACAAATTCGGCACGCCGCTGCTTTGCTTTTGAAAGATTATCCGCTAGCATGACCGCAGAGGGTGGCAAAGATGGTGCTCCGGAAGGAGCAGCGGGGTGGAATGGCGTGGGGCTTTCGACAAAATCAGTCTCGACCAACGCTGAACGAGAGGTTTCATGGTCAACAACATCCAGCCCCTGCTCTGTGTCGATTGTCACCTCGGTGATTCCAGCAAGCCGAAGGGCCTCGATTTCAGATTGATCCTTGATCTTGAACTTATGGCGAAAAAACGGCGTCTGCAACCACGATCGGTTTACGCCGATCAGGTACATACCAACCACAAGACGTGTAAGGGGAATGGTCCGTTGAGCCACGGGTCAGATCCTAAAGAGCACTAGAGACATTCAGCCCTACTCTATCGGTACGTTCTCGTAATTCCTTAGCCCAGGGTATGGAACGTCTATTCTTCGGTAGTGTTCATTGTGGCTGATTCTCTCACCGCCGTCTCCCAAACCATGAAGCCAATCGGCAATCAAGTTCCTCATTCACTTGACCGATATGTAAGCCGACAGGGCGCAACAGGCTATCTCACCAAGTCGTTGGAGGTGAAGCCTGACAAAGAACCACACTGAAGGTACCTGTTGATCGGCGCAATTCACTCCGCACTCTCTGGCCTCACCTCATTTTCAAGACAGATCGACGTCACCGCTCATAACGTGGCCAACGTCATGACCAATGAATTCAAGAAATAACCAGCCCCTCCCTATGACAGGAAAACCACCCCGCAGAATGAATGTCGCGTAGCATTCCGCTCAGACAGTATGGTATGTCGAGCCCATGG
>Ga0031653_10000287_pt1 | contig 10250 bp, 11 predicted proteins | sample FrelakmetBRP12BR_FD_55210 | JGI IMG/M metagenome (GOLD analysis project Ga0031653, IMG submission 55210) | Freshwater lake sediment microbial communities from the University of Notre Dame, USA, for methane emissions studies - BRP12 BR | ecosystem: Environmental > Aquatic > Freshwater > Lake >... | reverse complement strand
GGAAAAGAGAAAGTCATCCTATTGAACTGGAGTGGTCATGGTCTCATGGATCTGGGAGGTTATGATTCCTATTTCAGTGGGAGACTCGTTGACTACCCACTTCCAGCGGATGAGATGAAAAAATCCCTTAAATCTATTGAGGGACTGCCCAAAGCACCGATGTTGAGGAAGGGTAAACCAGTTTAGTGAATATCAGATCCTACGGGCTTTCATAGGCCCGTAGGATTTTTTATTCTGTGAGCTTGTACCAAATTACTCAAACTATATCGAAGCACCATGATTGAAGAATATGATGCCCTGATCATCTATTGCCCTCAATTAGGCGGCGAAATCCCATTCCGATATTGTCGAACGGTCAATGAAGACCTTCCCTGTAGGAAAATTATGGTCTGCTGGGAGTTCAAAATAGAGATATCAAAATTCCTCGGCGAACATTATTCCATCGACCAAATTCAATGCGCCTTGGCGCCTCCCACCAAGACAAGGCTCGATACGATTTTCGAACTCATCGAAAAAGCGAAAAAGATAAAAGAAGAAGGAGAGTAACAGGATGCTGATCTCCGATCGATTAGGGAATATCAAACCGTCTGGGGTAAGGCGAATCTTTGATCTGGCACGCCAGATGAAAGATCCCATCAATCTGAGCATTGGAGAACCGGACTTTGATATCCCGGACCCTCTCAAAGAAGAAGGGATTGAATGGATTCGAAAAGGGTTCAATAAATATACCCCCACGCAAGGCATCCCAGAATTGAGAGAGAAGATTGCCTCCCATCTCAAGAAGAAAGGGGTTCATTTTGAAGAGGTGATGGTAACGGCTGGCGTGACTGGTGGCCTTCTCCTTGCCAGCCTCGCGCTCATTAACCCCGGTGATGAAGTCGTCATCCCCGATCCATTTTTCGTGATGTATGAATACCAGGTGCTTCTCATGGGGGGGGTCCCTGTCTTTGTCGATACCTATCCTGACTTTCGATTGAGGGAAGAAGAATTCGATAAGAAATTATCGAAAAAAACAAAATTTATTATCATCAACAGTCCAAACAATCCTACGGGAGCCATCTATCCAAAGGAAGATCTCATGAGGGTGGTGAGGATGGCCCGAGAAAGAAATCTTTTAATTCTCTCTGATGACATATACGATAACTTTGTTTTTGATACCCCCTCCTGCCCCTGTCTCGGACAACTTTACGAAAATACATTAACCTTTGGCGGATTCTCAAAGGGTTGGGGAATGACTGGATGGAGAGTGGGTTATGCGGCAGGTCCTAAGGAGATCCTCCAACAGATGATTACCCTTCAGCAATATACGTTCTCCAGTGTTAACTCCTTTGCCCAGAAAGCAGCGGTCAAGGCCTTGGACTTCAATGTGGAAAGTTATATTGCAGGATATAAAACGAAAAGGGATTTGATCTACGAGGGGCTAAGAGAAAAGTTTAATGTTCAAAAACCGCAAGGTGCTTTTTATATCTTTCCGGAAGTCCCGGGAGGAAACTCGGAAACCTTTGTGGAACGAGCAATTCAAAATAACCTTTTTATTGTGCCGGGGAGTGTCTTCTCAAAAAGAAATACTCACGTCAGGATCTCTTTTGCCGCATCAGAGAAAACTTTACAAAAAGGAATTGAGGTCCTCAATCGAATCAGTTAAAATTTGAGGTATTAGGATTTGGATAGAGAAAAACCGACATAGGTCAATTGGCACATAGTCGATGAGGGAAAGATGTCGGAGGAAGAAAAAAGGGTTCTACTTGGAAACGAAATTATTGCCAGGGGGATTGTAGAGAGCGGATGTCAATTTTTTGCAGCCTATCCAGGAACTCCCAGTTCAGAAATCCTTCCTGCTGTGGTTCGTTTCAAAAAGGAAAACAATCTCGACATCTACGTCGAGTGGTCCACGAATGAAAAAGTGGCATTTGAGAACGCATTGGTGGCCTCTTACACAGGGAAAAGAGCTGCTGTGGCGATGAAGCAAGTGGGGCTCAATGTCGCAACGGATCCTCTGATGAGTGCCGCCTATATCGGAACAATTGGGGGTTTTGTCATCATCAGTTGCGACGATCCTGGACCCTTCTCTTCCCAAACTGAACAGGATACCCGCTTCATGGCCATGTTTGCAAAGGTCCCTGTTTTTGATCCAGCGAATCCAAAAGAAGCCCAGCAGATGTTACCCATCGCATTCGATCTTTCGGAAAAATACCAGATTCCTGTTATTCTCCGTCCCGTATTAAGGGTTTCTCATGCCCAACAGATGATCACATTCAATCCCATACGTAAAGATGAAAGAAAGGCCAGTTTTCCCCACAATCCACAGCGATGGAGTGCCACACCCAGATTTCGGTTTCTCCTGCATAAGCAGCTCAACATGAAGCTCCAGAAGATTGCAGAAGAGTTCAATTCGATGACCTCTCTCAATTTTATTGAATATGACCGGGACAAAGCAGTGATGGGAGTGATCGCCGGAGGCATCGGCTTTGCGATTGCTCGGGATGTCCTGACCGAATTGGGTCTTCAGAAAGAAATCCCTGTTCTCAAAATAGGAACCCCTTTCCCCTTTCCCACTAAGATGGTGGAAGCCTTTATCCAGAAATGTGATCATGTCCTGATCCTNGANGANACCGAACCGGTTATCGAGCTTCAAATACGGGATAAATCGAAAATCACTGGAAGATTAGATGGGAGGATCCCCAACGAAGGAGAAATGCTTCCCGAAGTCATGACACAAGTGATCTCTGACCTCTGTAAAAAGTTTTCTATCCCTGTAAAGGAAATTCCTTCTTCAGTACCTCTCGAGAAGTTGGTAGCCGGGCTGGGTTTGCCTATTCGTCGACCGACCCTTTGTTCAGGATGTCCCCATCGGGCTTCTTTCTTCGCCATTAAAAAAGCCTTTCCAAATGGGATTTTCCCTAGTGATATTGGTTGTTATACCCTGGGAATGAATTTGGAGTCCGTAGATACCTGTCACGATATGGGAGCGGCTATCACCTTTGCCAGCGGACTCTATCAAGCCTATCACCAAGATGGCGAGGAGGTCCCCATTATCGCTACCATTGGTGACTCAACTTTCTATCACTCCGGTGCCCAGGGACTCCTTAATGCGGTATATAATGGGGCTAAATTCGTCCTTGTGATCCTTGATAATTCCATCGTAGCGATGACGGGAATGCAACCCACCCCAGAATCCGGAGTGACGGCGGATGGTCATTCCGGTAAATCCCTTTCTCTTGAAGAACTGGTTAAGGGATGTGGTGTCAAATACCTCCGCGTTGTCAATCCTTACGATATCAAAGGGATGATCCAGGAAGTAGAAAAAGCGTACAAATATACTCAGCAACGGGAAGGTGGAATGGCTGTTCTCATCGCTCGTTACCCCTGCATCATTTATCAAAAAGAGCAGCTCAAGGTGAATCCCATCAAGGTGGAAATCCGTCATACGCCTCCACCCGAAAAGGGTCTTCCACAGGTGAAAAGCGGAAAGATGGACAAATCCTTCTTCCCCGTGTTTCATGAGGAGCTTTGTGCTGAATGCGACACCTGCATGATCCAGTGCCCAGAGGGAGCGATTTCTAAAACCGAGAGCGGTTATGTCATCGATTACGACAAATGTACAGGTTGTCGCATTTGTGCCAAAGAGTGTCCTACCTCAGCAATCGAGATGCCAGCTATTGGTGCCTGTATTGGTTGCGGGTACTGTCTCAAGCGATTCGAGTGNCCCTCCTTGATAAGAGGAGAGGATGGCCGAGTGAAGATCGATCGATTGACCTGTGTAGACTGCGGTCTCTGTTTACAGATCTGTGGTCAGGAAGGGTTTTATCAGACGGCGCCTTAAAGATTGGGAAATAACCATGAGGAAATGTTTATGAATCAGCCATCCGCAACCCGCGATCCGCAATCCGCATTGGAAAAGATGAACATCCAGATGATTATTTCCGGTGTGGGTGGACAGGGTGTTCTCCTGGTGACACGGATTTTTGGAGCATTTGCCCTTCGAGAAGGATACCCCCTTATCGGTTCGGAGGACCACGGAATGAGTCAACGGGGAGGGTCGGTGATGACCCATCTGAAAATTGGTAATTTCGATGCTCCACTTGTGAAGAAAGGAAGTGCGGATATCCTCTTATCTCTTGAAAAGAATGAAGCCTATAAGACTCTTTACTATCTCAAACCCTCTACGAATGGGCAAGACGGTGGTCTNTGTTTTATCAATGCGCCAGATCCAGATTATATGAACCAAGAAATCAAGACCTACCTGAAAGAAAAAGGGATTGAAACGTTTGTGTATGGAGCGGATCGATTGGCCAGGGAAATGGGATCGGTTCAATCCGCCAATATTGCCCTCATCGGTTTTGCCGCTGCCCATCCTAGGTTTCCCTTTCCCTATGATAAACTCAGAGACGCCATCGAACGAGTGACGTCTCAAAGGTTTCGAGAAGTAAGTCTGAAAATATTTGAAAAAGGATTCTCAGAGGGTAGAAAATCTATAAAAGAATAACTTCCTTTCTTTAAACATCATCCTTTCTTTTTTATCAGCGATACAGCCTCATTTGACAACCACGACGGAAAAGGATAAATTATTAATATAATTCATTTTAAGGAGCGGACAATGAGCAAGACATTGACCAAAGGATGGGTAGTGGGTCTTTCTATCCTCTTTCTTTTATTTGGCCTCTTTTTCTGTATGGGTAAAGACAGGGCCGACTCACTTCCTAAAAACGACAAATTGACAACGGCCAAATCCCTCGGACTAGCTTTTGTGGAGGTTGCCAAGAAGGTTCAACCTTCTGTCGTCAATGTCACCACAGAAAAAACAATCACCGTGAAGCCTTGGGAAAGATATGGGGAAGACTTTTTTAAGGGGAGTCCTTTTGAGGATTTCTTCAAAGGGTTTGGCATTACGCCTCGAGAAAAAGGGAAGGAATATCGGCACAAACAGAGAAGTGGTGGATCAGGCGTTATCGTCGATAAAGAGGGCTATATTCTCACGAATAACCATGTTATTGAAGGAGCTGATAAGATTAAAGTTCGGTTGAATGACGGAAGGGAATTTATCGCAACTCTTAAAGGCCAAGATTCAAGAACAGATCTTGCCGTCCTCAATATCAAGGCTAAAGATCTGCCTGTGGCGACCTTGGGGGATTCAGATGAGCTGGAAGTCGGAGAATGGGCGATCGCCATCGGAAGTCCCTTTGGTTTGGAACATACCGTAACCGTAGGAGTGATCAGCGCCAAGGGCCGCTCTGGATTGGGAACGGGGACTTATGAAGATTTCGTTCAAACGGATGCCTCCATCAATCCTGGGAACAGTGGAGGCCCTCTGATCAATATCGATGGAGAGGTGGTTGGGATCAATGCCATGATCATCCAACCGGGCACAGGGATTGGGTTTGCCATTCCCATCAATATGGCCAAACAGATCTTGAATGATCTCATCAAACAGGGCAAGGTGGTCCGCCCTTGGCTGGGAATCAGTGCACAGGATCTCACCCCCGAGTTAGCAGAGCAATTTCAGGTGAAAGAAAAGGAAGGGGTTCTCGTTGCCCAGATCCATCAAGGAACCGGTGCTGAAAAGGCAGGGCTTGTTTCAGGGGACATTATTAAGTCAGTAGATGATAAAGCCATTAAAAATGTCAACGAACTAGTAAAAGAGATCCAAAAGAAAAAGGTGGGACAAAAAGTAAAACTCAGTGTGGTCAGGGATGGGAAATCCATGACCATTGAAGTCACCCTCTCGGCGATGCCCGATAAACCAGAGGCCATGAAGGAAAAAGAGATAGAAGAAAAATTAGGGGCACAGATTCAAGAGTTGACTCCTCAACTGGCTGCCCGATATCGAATCTCAAGCGAAATAAAACGGGGTGTCGTCATCATCAGCGTTGAAGAGGGGAGCCCTGCGGATGAGTTGGGCCTTCAGGAAGGAGATGTTATTCTGGAGATCAATCGAAAAAAGATCGAAACGACAAAGGATTTTGAAAAAGCGATAAAGGATCTCAACTTAGAAAAAGGGATTGTTTTCCGCCTTCATAGGAGGGGAAATAGTTTTTACCATTCTTTCAAGAAACAACCCTGAGTTCATTATTCAGCTGCTTTGACATACCTCATCCTCAAATCATAGAGGACATAATCTATTAACCTCTCTTCATCCGGGGTAAGATTTCCCTTTGTCTTTTCCTTCAACATCCCGATGAGGTCTATGGTTTGTTTGGCCAAAGGAAAGTTTTTAACTTGCTTTTGACTAAATGGATCTTCAATCTCCCCCAACTGGATGAGAGCAGAAGTACTTAAAGAAAAAATAAAATTAGTGAAATCNATTTCAGGAAGGGGCACCTTCTGAGCAGAAGGTTCTTCTCTGGGAGCCTCCTCCATCTTTACTTCATCCTTAATCTGTGATCCCATCTTTTCTTCTTTTTTGGCACTAAACCTTTTGTCCTTTACCACAAAACTCTTTCCTTGCTCTTGGTTTTTTTTATCATCTACCATGGCAACCCCCAAAAAAGACTATTTTTATACCCCATTTTATAAAATTACTAAATTAAATCAAGTAGATATAAAAAATACTTGACTTTTAAAACATCTTTATTATATTATTCTGTTAGCACTCTTATATAAAGAGTGCTAATTTATCTGTGGAGTGGTTTAAATGTCAAATCCAAATCTTCCGGTTGTCAAAAATTCATTAGAAACTTATCTCGTTCAGATCAATCAGCTCCCACTCTTAACCCAAGAAGAAGAATTTAAACTTGCCGTAAGATATCGTAAACATAACGATATTGAAGCTGCACAGAAATTGATTACATCAAATTTAAGGTTTGTTGTCAAGGTCGTTTTCGAATATAAATCCTATGGGGTCAAACTCCTTGATCTTATCCAAGAGGGGAATATTGGTTTGATGATGGCGGTNAAAAAGTTTAATCCTTACAAAGGTTACCGATTCATCTCCTATGCTATCTGGTGGATCAGGGCCTACATCCAAAATTTTATCATTAAAACTTGGAGTTTAGTTAAGATTGGAACAACCCAAGCGCAAAAGAAACTTTTCTATAAGATTGGAAAAGTAAGAAAAGCATTGGAGTCGAATGAAGAGAATGAAAAGAAATATGAGCTTCTGGCCCACGATCTTGACGTGACCAAAGAGGATATCGTTGAAATGGAGCAGAGGATGGCTGCAAGAGATCTTTCCCTCGATGCTCCCTTTGACGAAGGGCAGGAGTTGACCCACCTTGACCTTCTTAAAGAAGAGTCCCCGAATCAAGAAGAGGCGATTGCCCAGGAAGAGGAAAAAAGGATTCGAGAGCGCGAGGTTCAGCATGCGATGAAACGTCTAAACGAGAAAGAGGTCTATGTGATTAAGAACAGGATCATGGCGGATGAGCCTCTTACCCTTCAACAGATTGGGGATCACCTGAGACTCTCAAGGGAACGGGTGAGACAGATTGAAAGTGAAGCACTCAAAAAGTTAAAAAAAGAATTCAGCACTCGATTAGAACTGCAAGCCTAGGTAAGGGAGGTATTCAGAATGCCTATTTATGAATATCAGTGTAAGCAATGCAATGAGGTTTTCGAGATCTTTCATAAAATAGATGAGGATTGTAAAGTGACCTGTCCGAAATGTCTGAGGCCGGCGAAAAAACTGATTTCGGCAACCAACTTTGTCCTGAGAGGTTCTGGTTTTTATGTCAACGATTATCCCTCAACAAGTCGAAAGGAAGGGAAAAAAACGGAGAAAGAAGGATCAGAAAAAGGACAGAGTGGAAAAAGTGAGGAGAAAAGGACAGAGAAAAAAGCAGACAAGACTGATTGAAAAAATTAAATTTCAATAACCAAATCCCAAGTTCTAAATAAATTTCAACCTCCACATATCCAGATAAAGAAACTACTTTCGGTCATTGACATTTTTTTTATTTAATTATTGGTCTGCCTGCGCTTAGCCCCTCCTCCAGAACCCTTGCGGGTGGTTGGAATTTGGTTATTATTTTTGCTTCTTCCTTCTTTTCAATAACCTCACTACGTCATCGAGTATAAATTGGGACACTTCTTCCTTGGTCATTAAAGGAAGATCTTTTATTTGGCCAGAGGGATAGATGATCTTGACCTGATTGGTATCCAAACCAAAACCTGCCCCGGGTTGGGTCACATCATTCACCACAATCAAATCCAGATTTTTCTCCCGCAATTTCTTTTGAGCATTTGCAATCAAATCTTCTGTCTCTGCAGCAAATCCGACAAGAATGCGCTTCCCTTTCTTTTTTCCTATTTCTCCAAGGATATCCTTCGTTTTCTCAAGTATTAGGGTCGTATCGGAATCGCCTTTTTTTATTTTTTTCTGACTGATCATCTTCGGACGATAGTCTGAAACTGCCGCTGCCTTGATTACGACAGAAGCCCCCTGTAAATGGGTCAAAACAGCTTTTCTCATTTCCTCCGCTGACCGGACAGGGGCCCATTTAATATCTCTCTGTGGAAGAGGAAGGGAGGTAGGTCCGGTGACAAAAATAACCTCTGCTCCTCTTCGCCTGGCCACCTTCGCCAAGGCATATCCCATCTTCCCAGAAGACCGATTGGTGATGAACCGAACAGGATCGATGGGCTCTTGTGTGGGGCCGCCCGTGATGAGAATTTTCTCCCCTTTCAAATCTTTTGGGGAAAAAATATCTTCCATCTTCTCCACCACTTCGTTCAATTCAGGCAGTCTTCCTTTCCCATACCAATGACAGGCCAACTCCCCTTCCCCAGGTTCCAGAAGATGATAGCCTAATCTGAGCAAGGCCTGAATATTTTTCTGGAGGGCTTTATTTTCCCACATATTAACATTCATTGAAGGAACAAATAGAACCGGTGCCTTGGTAGCCATCACCATGGTGGAGAGAAAATCATCAGCAATCCCATTGGCGATCTTTCCAATGATATTCGCTGTCGCAGGAACAACGACAACCATTTCGGCCAAATCCGCCAAGGCAATATGGCCAATTTTTGTGTCTTCAAGCAATGTAAAAGAATCAGTCACTACGGAATTTCCAGAAAGGGTCTGAAAGGTGAGCGGAGTGACAAATCTCTGGGCATTTTCAGTCATGGCGACATGAACATCCACCTCCGCCTTGACTAAAAGCCTGACAAACTCTGCTGCCTTATAAGCCGCAATCCCGCCTGTGACTCCTAAAACAACCTTTTTCCCTTTTAACATGGAAAGTTACCCTGTTGTTGTAAAAACATTGATATCCTAAATTCAAAAACCTCTTCAATTAGACTAAAGCGTATAATTAATTCCAATCACTTTTAATTCAACTACAGGGCTTCTATATCACAAAAAGAGCCCAAACTCAATATTTCTTAACTATTTTCACGAAGAAAGAGCCTGGTAGTTATTCAGNTTAGTCAAAGAAAAAATCGACTGAAAAATGAAGTCAAAAGTGGCAGAAGATCTTGACTACAAAATTNAGTCAGGTGTTACTCAACGACCCGGTGACTCTCCGACTTAACGATTTACCCAAAAATTCATTCATTTGTTTTATACTAATTCCGCATTCCGCGGTCTTAGATCTGGGCAATTAACGCTATGCGCTATGCGCCATACCTGCCCGCCGAAAATGTCTATTGTAGGCGGGCCCCTTGCGAGCTTTTGTTAGATGGCCAACTTTTTTAGGGAAGACACCTGCTGCCTCATTCGATCTTTTTCTGAATAACCCGGAAAGTTTCTTCGTAGATCCGTTCTCGGGGACCTATGGCAACAAGTTCCATCAGCTCAGGCTCTTTGACCCTGTAGATGATCCTGAAAGAACTGATTCGAAAACTTCTCAAACCCGATAGTTCTTCCATCAGTGCTTTACCCGAATAGGGTTCAGATAGAATGATTTTCAAAGAGGCTTTTACCTTCTTCTTCAGAAAAGGATGCATCGTTCTGATCAGTTCTTGAAGGTCCTTTGGCACAACAAGTTTATACATGCGTCACCCTTGTCCCATTAGTGAAACAATTCCTCAAGGGTATAGAGCTTTGCTTTTTTCATTTTTAAAGCCCTAAGGCCCTTCTTTATTTCCTTCATCAAGGCTGAATCCGATCGAACAGCGACCGTTTCCTTCAGACTTTCGAACTCTTCCGGACTGACTAACACAGCGGCTGGCCGGCCGTTTTTAGTGATCACAATCTCTTCGTCGGTCGCGTTGACCGTATCGATCAATCCGCTCAGCTTCATCTTTGCCTCGGAGACAGATAAGGCTTTCATAATTTTGACCTCCATTTAGGTTGACCAGAATTTAGACTATTT
>Ga0031653_10000286_pt1 | contig 10255 bp, 8 predicted proteins | sample FrelakmetBRP12BR_FD_55210 | JGI IMG/M metagenome (GOLD analysis project Ga0031653, IMG submission 55210) | Freshwater lake sediment microbial communities from the University of Notre Dame, USA, for methane emissions studies - BRP12 BR | ecosystem: Environmental > Aquatic > Freshwater > Lake >... | reverse complement strand
TGTTCTTCGCCATGATCGTGATCCCCTTCTCCCGCTCCAGGTCGATCGAGTCCATCACCCGGTCGACGACGGCCTGGTGCTCGCGGAAGATGCCGCTCTGCTTGAGCATCGCGTCGACCAGGGTGGTCTTCCCGTGGTCGACGTGCGCGATGATCGCGACGTTGCGGATGCCGGCGGGGGACGGCTTCAAGGGGGGAGGGCGTTACGCGAAGGAGCGCGCGAAGAGCTCCCGGATCGCCACCCGGCCGTTCTCCTCGAGGAAGCGGGTCCCCGTGCCGGTGAAGCGGGGGGCCCCGATGCGGATCGCCTGCCCGCCCGGGGGGGCGACCCATTTCTCGTCCTTCCAGGTGAACCAGGCGTTCTTCCCCTGGTCGAAGACGAAGATCGGCTTGTTGCACAGCTTGGCGAACTCCGCTCCCCACCCGGTGCCGCCCTTGACGGTGCCGTCGGGGAGGACGGCGCCGACCACGTAGATCTCCCGTCCGGAGTTCACCTGGTACCAGATCGTCTGCAGGACCTTGCGGATCGTGGGGGCGTCCGTGTAGGACCGGTTCAGGAGGCGCGATACGTAGGTGAGGCTCACGTCCCCCCGGACCAGCTCTTCCCGGGAAAGGACCCGGACCCCGCGGGAGCGGGCGAGGGCGCGCCCCTCGAACGTGAAGTTGACCTCCTCGATCCCGTGCGCCTCGGCCTGCGCGCCGAACTCCGCCTCGGCGCCGACGGCCCCGCCGCTGTAGAGGACGCACTCCTCCTTCTTCAGCATCGCGAACTCCTTCGGAAACGATGTCAGGTGCCCGGCCACTATACCATGCCGGGAGCCCGCTACGGCAGCAGGGCGGTGGTCAGGAACGGTACGTAGGTGATGACGAGGACCCCGGCGAGCAACAGGAGGAGGAACGGCAGGACGGAGCGGCACACCTCGCCGAACGGCTTCTCGAACCGGTAGGCGGACATGAAGAGGTTCATCCCCACCGGGGGCATCAGGAACCCGAGCTCGAGGTTCGCGAGGAAGATGATCCCCAGGTGCACGGGGTGGACGTCGAAGGCGGCGGCGAGGGGAGCGATGATCGGGACGACGACCACGATCGCCGAGAAGATGTGCATGAAGGCCCCGACGACGAGCAGGAACACGTTCAGGATGAGGAGAAAGGCGAACCGGGAATGGATCGTCGAGCGGACCCACTCGAGGATCGTCTGCGGCACCCCGGCGTCCACCATGTAGCCCGTAAGGCCCGTCGCCGCCGCGAGAAGGAGGAGGAACCCCCCGACAAGCCGCGTGGACTCCGTACCCGCATCGGACAACAGCTCCCGCGGGCCGACGTCGCGGTGGACGAACACCTCGACGCAGACGGCGTAGAGGACCGTCATGGCCGCCGCCTCGACGGTCGTCGCGAATCCCCCGAAGATCCCCAACAGCACGATCACGGGGAGAAGGAGGTCCCACTTCGCCTCCCACGCCGCGGCGCCGAGTTCCCGGACGGAGAAGGACGTCCGCCGCGCGCCCGCCCGGACCCCTCCCCGGACGGCCCAGGCCGCCATGAGCAATGTCAGGAAGACCCCGGGCAGCAATCCCCCGAGGAACATCTTGTCCACCGCGATCCCGGCGACGACCCCGTACAGGATCACCGGCAGGCACGGCGGAAAGAGGAGGCCGAGGGAGCCGGAGGACGTGAGGAGCCCGAGAGAGAACCTCTCCGCATACCGCTCCTCGAGGAGCGCCGGCAGCAGGATCCCCCCCAGCGCGACGATCGTGACCCCGGAGGCGCCGGTGAAGGTCGTGAAGAAGGTGCACACGAGCACCGTGACCACGGCGATCCCCCCGGGCATCCAGCCGACGATCGCCCGGAAAAAGCGGACGAGCCTCCGGGAGACGTTCCCCACCGTGAGGACGTACCCCGCGAAGGCGAACAGGGGGATCGTGGGGAGGGTCGGGGAGGTAACGAGGCGGTAGATCTCCGCGGAAATGGAGGCGAGGGGGACGTCCGCGTGGCGGAAGAGGAGGACCGCGAGCCCGCCGAGGGCGACGAAGAGGGGGGCGCCGAGGACCACCGATGCGAAGAGGATCGCCATCGCGGACGCGAACGGCGCGCTCTCCGTGAGGAGCCCGGAAGCGACGAACGCCACCGCGGAGGCCGCGGCACCCGCGGTGACCGCCCGGATCCCCCAGTCCCGGGACACGCCACGGAGCAGCCGCCAGGCGATGAGGAGAAAACCCGCCGGCATCACCGCCTCCGCAACCCACAACGGGAGGAACGGGACCACGGAATGCCGGTCGGCCCACTCCGCCCGGACGAGCTCGAATCCCGACCAGGCAAGCGAAAGGGAGATGGCGATGGAAACCGCCGCTACGATGGCGGCCAGGATCCTCCGGTACGGCTCCGGGAAACGGTCCGTGAGGCGCCCGAGGGAAAGGAGCCGGTCGTCCCGCGCGGCGATCGCCCCCCCGAGGCAGCCGAGCCAGAGGGTCGCGTGCTGGACGAGGGCGTTCGATCCCGGGATCCCCGTGCGCCAGACGCGGCGGCCGACGATCTCCAGGAGCGGAAGGACCGCCATGCCGATGAGGAGGGCGATCGAGACCGCGTTCTCAACGCGGGCCGCAAGCGTCGCCGGGGGGCGGTCCCCGGCCCCGCTACGAGCTTCGCGCCCGTGGGGTACCCCCTCGGCAGGATCACCGGGGGGCACGGGCGCGGGCGGGTTCGGAACCTCCACCGTTACGGAATCCCGCCCTTGCCCAGGCGCTGCGCGGCGCGGTACTCGTCCCGATACTTCTTCACCGCGTCGAACGCTTCCGCCGGCATGATGTTCCCGCGCACCTGGGGATAGACCTCCTCCACCATCTTCCGCCACTGCGCCTGGACCTCCGGCGGAACGTTGTGGATCTTGAGGCCGTTCTTCACCATCACCGCGAGGGCCTCCTGGTTGAGCCGCCGGATCTCGATCCGGAGCTTTTGGCCCGCGACGCGGGACGCCTCGAGAAGCTTCGTCCGAAGCTCCGCCGGGATTTTCTCCCATGCCTTCTTCTCGATCACCGTGGCCCCCGTCAGGGGCGCCCACCGGAGGTTCGCCATGTTCGGCGCCAGCCCGAACCACTGGAACGCCAGGGACGCCAGNGGNGTGCTGCTGTACCCGTTCACCATCCCCGTCTGCAGGCTNGGGAGGAGNTCNGACCGTGGAGAGGGGGACGGGGTGGAACCCCGTTTCCTTGTACAGCTGCAGCAGGGTCGTGTCCCCCGACCACATGAAGAGCTTCAGNGCCTTCGCCTCCGCGGGGGTGACGACCNGCGTCTTCGAGAAGAAGTGGACCCACCCGGCGTCNCCCCAGTTCAGGACGACGAACCCCTTTTCCGTCATGTGCNTCTCGAGCACGGGCGCGAACCGGTCGCGGACGTAGTCGAACTCCTCGTCGGAGGCGTACATCATCGGGATGTGCAGGGCGTAGAAGGAGCGGTCGAGATAGGCGAGACCGATGCCGGTGATGGCAGCGGCCTGGATCTGGCCGACCCGCATCTTGCGGATCATGGCGTCCTCGTCTCCCGCGACGCCGCCCGGGTAGATGCGCAGCACGACCGTGCCCCCGGACGCCTTCTTCCAATTCTCCCCCATCTCCTGGAGGACGCGATACCACGACGACCCCTCCGGCGCGAGGGTCGCCATCTTGACGACCGTCTCCGCCGCCCACGCGGGGTGCGCGATCGCCACAGCGAGCAATGCCAGCAGGAGGATCCCCCTCCGCCTATTCGAGAAACAGGTCATCCACCCTCCCTTTCAGCCAGCGTGCCCGACGCTGGGTCACGAGGTTCGCCATCCGGTGATCGGGGGCCGTCCCCCGGGCGTCGAACGCCAGCGCCCGGTCGAGGAGATCGAGGAACTCCTTCCGGTTCTGCCTCCGCACCGACACCGTTTCCGCGTACGTCACGAGGGGCGACACCTTTTTCCCCCCGGCCAGCTCCATCGCCCGTTCGAAGTGCCGTCGCGCCTTCTCCACGGACCCCCCCATCGCCTCGGGGCGCCCCCCCTCGAAGGCGACGAAATACTCGTGGATCGCGCCGTCGTCGAACCCCTCGGAGAGCGCCAGCGCGCGTCGCATCAGCGCCTCGCAGCGCGGCAGGTCCGCCAGGAGCGCGGGGTTGTCCGGCGCGGAGGTCACCGCCAGGCTCCACGCCGCTGCAGTCCAGTATAGCAGGGGAACGTCCGCCGCACCCGCCTGCGCCGCCGCGCCCGCCGGGTCCGTCGCGAGCCGCGCCGCGAACCCCTCCCGGCCAAGGGAAAGGCCGCGGATGCCGTATTCCCTCGCCCGCAGGAGAAGGCGTCCCGCCCGCTCCATGCCGGCCCGGCGCCGGGCCGGGTCGGTCTCCTCCTCCGCGTCCTCCCGGACGAATGCGACGGCGTACTGCGTGAAGCCCCTGCTCAAGGCCGTCAGCAGCCCTTTGTGGTCCGGCTGTTCCTCGAGGAGGGACTCCATCGCCTTCAGGGCGAACGGCGCCGCGTCGCGCACCAGCTCCGGGTCGTCGTCCCGCGCGAAGGCCTCGCCGCCGGAGGAGAGGGCGTCCGCCGCGCGGGAGACCACATACGTCCGCGGGGAGCAGGCGGTGAGGAGGACCGTGAGGGAAAGCAGCGGGAGAAGGAGCCGGCGAGGCACCCGTCNCCCCGCCGGCGGGGTGCCCGCTGCGCCGAGGACCTCGGACACCTTCTCGCCCAGGTCCTGCCGCCGGAACGGTTTCTGGAGGAAGCCGCCGAATCCCGCGGCGACGATCTCGTGGATCCGGTTGCTCTCGTCGTACCCGCTGGCAAGGATTGCGCGCACCCCCGGGGAGATCCTCCGCATCTCCGCGAGGGCGGCTTCTCCGGTCAGACGGGGCATCACGAGGTCCAGCAGCACGAGGTCGATCTCCGCGTGCCGCTCCCGGAACCGCTCCACCGCCTCCTGGCCGTCCCCCGCCTCCATGACCGAGTATCCGAGGGACTCGAGCATGGCGCGGACCACGGCGCGGACATCCGGCTCGTCGTCCGCCAGCAGGACCCGCCCGGTGCCGGATCGCGGGGCGCCCGCGGCGTGGCGCACCGACCTCCGCCGCTCCGCGCTCGCGGGAAACAGCGTCGTGAAGCGGGAACCCTCCCCGGGCCTGGAGTCCACGCGGATTTCGCCGCCGTGATTCTCCACGATCCCCCGGATCGCCGCCAGCCCCATCCCGCGGCCGACGCTCTTGGTCGAAAAGAAGGGCTCGAAGATCCGGCCCATCGTTTCCTCGTCCATCCCCGGGCCCGTGTCGGAAACTTCCAGGACGATCCGGGAGCCCCCGGGCTCCCGCCCCGCGCGGACCGAGAGCTTCCCCCCCGCCGGCATCGCCTCCGCGGCGTTCAGGCACAGCCCCATCACGACCTGCCGGATCTGCGCCGGGTCCGCGTAGACGGGGGGAAGCCCCTCCTCCACGGATACGGAGAGCTCGACGCCCGCGGGAAGGGAGGCGCGGAGCACGGAGACCGTGTCGGACACCACCGAACGGACCGGGATCACCGCCGGGGCGTACTTCCCCTTCCGCGCGTAGGCGAGGAGCTGGTGCGTAAGCTCGACCGCCCGGTTCCCCATCCGGAAGATCACGTCGAGGTACGTCCGCGCCTGGGGGTTTTCCCCGACGGCCATGGAGAGCATCTCCACGGCGCCCTGGATCCCCGCCATCAGGTTGTTGAACTCGTGGGCCACTCCGCCGGCGAGGACCCCGATGGCGGAAAGCTTCTGGCTCACTTCGAGCTGCTCCTCCATCTTCCTGCGCGCGGAGATGTCCCGCGTCACGCGGAGCACGCGCGGTTCGGCCCCGGGGACCGGGGTCGCCACGGACTCCACCTCTGCGAAGGTCCCGTCGGCCCGGCGCATGCGGTAAACGAGCGTCATGGCTTCCGTCCCGCCGGAGGCCACCCGCCGGTTTTCCGCGAGCACCTTCTCCACGTCGTCGGGGTGGAGGAACCCTTCGACGGGAGAACCGGACAGAAGCTCCGGCCGGATGCCGAGCATCGACCGGGACGCGGGGCTCGCGTAAAGAATACGCCCCGACGGTTCGTGCAGGGAGATCAGGTCCGGCGAGTTCTCGGCGAGGAACCGGTACCGCGCCTCCGAGGCCCGCAGGCGGTCCTCCGCCCGCCGGCGCTCCAGCGCGGCCGAGAGAATCGCCGCCACCAGGTCCATCGAGGCCAGCGCCTCGCCGCCCCAGGGGCGCGGGCCGGAGGCGTACAGGGCGACGAACCCGAGCAGGCGCGTACCGAACCGGAGGGGGACCAGCAGCGCGGACCGGAGGGGGAGGCCGGAGAGGAGCCGCTTCAGGGGGTCCGTCGCCGGGAGCCGGTCGAGGTCGTCCGCGCGAACCGTGCCCTCCGCGCGCATCCGGTCGAGAAGCCGGTCCATCTCCGGTCCGGGACGAACCGCCTTCGCGACGTCCGGGAGGCCCGCGGAAGCGCCGGTGCGGCGAAGGGGATCCGGCACCTCCTCTTCCCCGCAGAAGTAGAGGCAGCCGCCCTCCGCGCCGCTCAGCGCGAGGATCTCGCGGCACACCTCGTCGAGGAGTTCGTCGAAGGCCAGCCCCAGCGCGCAGATCCGGGCGATCCGCGGAACATAGGAAAGGGGCAGGTCCCTCGGGTGAAGGTCCTCGCCTTTCCGGTCGTTTGAAGGAAACGGTATCGCGTGGCCCACCGGTTGCCGCTCCAGATTTTGGGATCCCATTATAGCGCCGGAAAGCGGCGGTGATCGAACGAAATCAGGGAACGTCCCCCGGCGGGGACAGAATCCCGTCGCCCGCGGCGTATTCCGCCGCCCCCAGGAGAGGGGCGGCGGGATCGAGGATGACGAAAACCGGCGTGCGGCGGAGCAGCTCCTTCATCCGTCCCTTGTCGACGAACGACGAGAGAAACTCCCCCCCCCGCAAGGCGGGGAGGATCGCGGGAGCGATTCCGCCCCCCAGGTAGACGCCTCCGGTGGCGAGGAATTGCAAGGCCAGGTTCCCCGCCTCCGCGCCGTAGAGGGCGCAAAACATCCGGAGCGTCTCCGCGCACGCGGGGGATGCCCCGGACAGCCCGTGCCGGACGATGGCGGGCTGCGGATCGTCCCCCCGCGTTTCCGCCGCCACCCCGGGCGGTTCCGCGACCCCTTCCCTTTCCCGAAGGAACCGGTGGATGTCGCGCAGACCCGGCCCCGACAGGACCCGCTCCACGCTGACGCGGCCGTACAATCCCCGCAGGAAGGCGCACAGACGCATCTCCCGGTCGTCCCGGGGGGCGAAATCCACATGTCCCCCCTCCGAGGCGAGGGGCACGTACCCGCCGCCCGTTCCGACGAGGAACCCCTCCCCCAGCCCCGTGCCGGCGGCGAGGACCGCGACGTTGCCGCGCCGGGACGTCTCCCCCCTTTGCAGGGTCGCAACCGACTCCGGGGGCAGGAACGGCACCGCGGCCGCCATCGCCTGCAGGTCGTTCACGAGATACGCCGCGCGCGCGCCGGAACATCTGCGGAGGGAGTCCTCCTCGACCGCCCAGTCGAGGTTGGTCAGCCGGCACGCCCGGTCGACGACGGGGCCGGCCACGCCGACGCAGGCCCGCTCGATCGCCGGGGCGTCCGAAAGGAACTCCCGAAGGATCGCCTCGAACCCCGGGTACCCCCGGCTCGGGTAGGTCGCCATCCGGACCCGCGTGAGGCCCGCCGCGTCTTTCCGGTAGATGGCCAGGTTCGTCTTGGTGCCGCCCACGTCGCCCGACAGGATCATCCCGGGAACCTCCACTCCGCCGGCAGGAGGGACGCGGCATCGGCATCGGCGAGGAACATCACCGTTCCCCGGGGGGGCGTCACGAGCGTCGCCGGAAGGCCGGGGGACCGCAGGGAAGGGTCGCGGAAGGCCGCCACGACGTCGCGGAGCACGTTCGCCTTCCCTTTCCCCTGAAGGATGAAGACGACGCGGAGCGCCGCGTTCAGCAGGGGGAGCGTCACGGTGACCCGGGACACGGGCGTGTCGTCCCCTTCCACCGGGAGCACCAGCGCGAACTCCTCGGCCAGCGCGGGGCTGCCGGGAAACAGGGACGCCGTGTGGCCGTCCGCGCCGATCCCCAGGACCGCGGCGTCGAACCGCGGGACCTCGCCGGGAACGGCCGGGAATGTCCTCCGGATCTCCGCCTCATAGGCCCGCGCCGCCTCCCCGGGGCCTGGAAGCGACGTGTCGATCCCGTGGAAGTTCTCCCGCGGCACGGGGGCACGGGAGAGAAGCGCCTCCCCGATCATCCGCCGGTTGCTCCGCGGATCCGGGGCCGGGACGAACCGCTCGTCCGTCTGCCAGAAATGGACGGACCCCCACGGGAGGCGCCCCCGGTACGGTTCCGCGGCGAGCGTCTCGTACGCCTTCCGGGGGGTCTCCCCGCCCGAAAGGGCGATGTGGACCGGGCCGGGGCCGGTCCGTTCCCGGGCGATCCCCCACAGCCGTCCCGCCACCGCCCGGGCGAGCTCCGAAGGCGTTGGGAGGACGAACACCCCTGCGCCGGCCTCCCTCCTGTGCGCGCCCGTCACGGCGCGCGCCACTGGCGTCCCTCCCGGGAAAGCAGCGCGTCCGCCTCGCGGGGTCCCCAGCCGCCGGCGGGGTAGAAGTACAGGTCGCGGCCGGGATTCTCCCGCCAGCGGGCAAGGAACGGGGACAGCAGAGCCCACGACACTTCCACGATGTCCTCCCGGGGAAAGAGGGTCGCATCGCCCAGCATCGCGTCGAGAAGGAGCCGTCCGTACGCCGCCGGGCTCCTCCCGCCGAAGGCCTGTTCGTAGGAGAAACGGAACTGCACGGGCTGGACGCAGACCGCCGGCCCGGGAAACTTGGCGCCGAACTGCAGGAAGATNCCCTCGTCCGGCTGGAGGTTGAGCACCAGCAGGTTCGACTCCATCTGGCCGCANGCCGTGTGNTCGAAGAGGAGGTACGGCGCCGGGCGNAAGCGGATGGCGATCTCGGAAACCCGGGCGGAGAGGCGCTTCCCGGACCGCAGGTAGAACGGGACACCCCCCCACCGCCAGTTGTCGATGGTGAACCGCGCCGCGGCGTACGTTTCCGTGAGCGACCCCGGCGGCACGCCTTCCTCGGCCCGGTAGGCGGCGACTTCCCGGCCCCGCACCGTCCCCGCGGCGTACTGCCCCCGCACGCACGCCTCCCCCGCCCGGTCGGGCGGGACCGGTTCCACGGAGCGGAGGAGCTTGAGCTTCTCGTCCCGGACGTCGTTCGCCGACAGGGAGATCGGCGGCTCCATCGCCACCAGCGCCAGCAGCTGGAGGAGGTGGTTCTGGAGCATGTCGCGCACGGCGCCGGCGCCGTCGTAATAATCCCCCCGGCCCCCCACGCCGATATCCTCCGCCACGGTGATCTGCACGTGGTCGATGTAGTTCCGGTTCCACAGGGGCTCGAAGATCCCGTTGGCGAAGCGGAAGACCAGCAGGTTCTGGACGGTTTCCTTCCCGAGGTAATGGTCGATGCGGAAGACCTGCTCCTCCCGGAAGACGGCCGACACCTCGGCGGAGAGGGCCTTCGCGCTCGCGAGGTCGTCTCCGAAGGGCTTCTCGATCACGATCCGGCGGAACCCCGGCATCGCCTCCGAGGGGGCGGACAGCCCGGAGGCGCCGATCCCGCGCACGGTGGGCGCGTAATGCTTCGGGGCCAGGGCGAGGTAGAAGAGGAGGTTCCCGGGGATTCCCCGCTCCGCGCACAGGGCGCGCAGGCGTTCGCGCAGCGCCGGGAAACCTTCCGGGTCGAGGATGTCGCCGGGGTGGTAGAACAGCCGGCGGGCGAAGGTGTCCCACGCCGCCCCGTCGAATTCCCGCCCCCGATCCTCCCGCGCCGCCGCGGCAAGACGTTCGCGGTACGAGGCGTCGGTGTGCGGCGACCGGGAGACGCCGAGCACGGCGAACCCTTCGGGAAGCAGCGTTTCGCGGTGGAGCTCGAACAGGGCGGGGACGAGCTTGCGCGTGGCGAGGTCCCCCGAGCCCCCGAAGATCACCAGCAGGCAAGGGTCGGGGAGAGGCGGCGCTTCGGACCCCGCCGGGAGCCCCGCAAGGGGAGCGCGATCCGTCGTTTCGGCCACGTCGATCACCCCCTACCCGGCCCCACCTCCGCGGGTTTCCTCGCGGGGGGCTTCCTCTCCGCTACGCTCGCGACCTGCGACCGCTCGCTGCCATTCCGCTCGACGCNNCCCTTGCCTCGCTCCATAGGCCGCTTCGAGGAACCCCCCGCTGCGTCACCCCGCAGCA
>Ga0031653_10000285_pt1 | contig 10257 bp, 6 predicted proteins | sample FrelakmetBRP12BR_FD_55210 | JGI IMG/M metagenome (GOLD analysis project Ga0031653, IMG submission 55210) | Freshwater lake sediment microbial communities from the University of Notre Dame, USA, for methane emissions studies - BRP12 BR | ecosystem: Environmental > Aquatic > Freshwater > Lake >... | reverse complement strand
GGACGTCGACGATCATGTCGATGTGCTCGATCAGCACCGGGCACGCCTGCATGCACGCCCGGCAGGTGGTGCACGACCAGATCTCGTCCGGCGCGAGGATCTCCCGCGCGAAATCCGGAACGACCCGCATCCCCGTCTTCCGGTCCACGGTTTCGAGGGAAGGGACCAGGGCGCACCGGACGTCCAGCGTCAGCCGGTCCCGCGTCTTCAGGACCACCTCGCGCGGGGAGAGGGGCATCTCCGCAGCGTAGGCGGGGCACTCGTCCTGGCAACGGCCGCACTTGGTGCAGGCGTCCGCCGAAAGCAGCTGCTTCCAGGAGAAGTCCGTGACTTCCGACACCCCGGGCTTCTCTTCCTCCTCGATGTTCGGCACCGGCTGGAGCGCCCCTTTCGGCCGGGAGGAGCGGAGGAAGACGCTCGCCGTCCCCGTCCCGAGGTGGATCATCTTCGAGAAGGGCACCGAGGCGATCCAGCCGAACGCCATCAGCAGGTGGGTCCACCACAGCGTCTTGTGGGTGAAAAGGATCCCGTCGAGGGGCATCCCCGAGAAGAGGACCGGAGCGAGCGCGTTGCTGACGTAGGAGACGGGGGCGATGGCCGGGCGGGTCGCCGCGATGCGGGCCGTCTCGATCAGGAAGCCGGTGACGCCGATGGCGCCGATCAGGAGCAGCTGCAGCGCATCGTCCGGGTCGCGGGTGAGCCCCTCCGGGCGGAAGAGGTGCCGGCGGACGAGGGCGGCCGCGATCCCCAGAAGGAGCAGGAGCCCGAAGGTTTCCGCGAACAGCTTGAAGAGGATGTAGAAGTTCCCGTCGAGGATCACGACGCCCAGGTCGTACTCCACGGCGACCAGGCAGGTGACGATGAAGAGCACGATGAACGCGGAGTAGATGCAGAGATGGATCAGCCCCCCGAATTTCCGTTTCAGGACCCGCTCCTGGCCGAGGGCGATGCGGAGGGTGTCGCGCAGACGTCCGCGGAAATCGTCGAGGCGGTTCTCCCGCTCGGCCCGCCCGCGGCGGTACGACTCCACGCGTTGCCAGACCCCCCAGATCATGACGAACACGACCACGCCGAACAGCGCATACAGGATCGTGGCCGCGGGGGGCGGAAGGTTCCACAGGATCTCCCGGCCGATCGTCTTCGCGTGCATGGTCAGAAAGGCTCCTCGATGGATTGGGCGGGTATTTCCGATCCGACCGCGGCGCTCCCGCTCAAGACAAATCTTACCCCAACCTTTCCGGGAAGATGTTGGATATACTTGCTCCAACACCACCGGGGAGCGGCCGATGCCGGAAATCGTCGTCCAGGGACAAGATGTCTGGTTCCAGGACAGCATGAAGGCGTGCCCCCGGACGATCCTCTTCCTCCACGGCGCCGGCGGCTCCCACCACACCTTCCGGGACCAGTGGGCGGTCCTCAAGGGGACCGCCCGACTCGTGATCCCCGACCTCCCGGGACACGCGCAGAGCGGCGGATCCCCCCGCGACACCGTGGCCGAGTACGCGGAGTGGGTGGCGGCGTTCGCGGAAGAGGTGGGTCTGTCCCGCTTCGTCCTGGCGGGCCACTCGATGGGCGGGGCGATCGCCCTCCAGGCCGCCATCGACCGGCTTCCGGGGATCGAGGCGCTGGTCCTGCTGGGGACGGGGGCCCGGCTCAAGATCAGTCCCGTCATCCTCGAGGGGATCGCCGGCCGGTTCCGGGAGTTCGCGCCGGAGCTCGTGGAGTGGATGATGTCCGCGGAATCCTCCCCCCTGCTCCGGGAGGACGTGACCCGGGACGTCCTCTCCACCCGCCCGGCCACCTTCCTCGCCGACTTCCACGCGTGCAACGGCTTCGACCTGATGCAGCGGATCGCCGGGATCCGCGTCCCCACCCTCGTGGTGAACGGGGACGACGACCGGCTGACTCCGCTGAAGTACGCGGAGTTCCTCGCCACGAACATCCCGGGGGCGGTGCTGAAGATCATCCACGGCGCCGGCCACCTCGCGATGCTCGAGAAGGCCTCCGAGGTCAACGCGGTCGTCTCCGCCTTCCTCCACTCCCTCGACTAGCATCCTGGCCCGTCCCGCGGGGTTCCTCGTGCCCCACAGCGCTGCGTTCCGCCGAGGGGGGCCGTTCGCTTCGTCCCTCGCCTTGCGATGGACCCGCAAGGCTGCGGTCAACCCTTGCCGTGCAGCTCCGCTCAGACCCCCCTCGGCCTCCACTCCGCGCATCAGGGCACGAACGGTCCCCCTCCCGGAGGCGGAGCTCCCACGCTGGCGTGCGAGGGACCCCGCGGCGGCCGTGGTAAACTTGCTGGATGGACCCGAAGGCCCTTTCCGCCCTCCGGGAGCTCCTCGGCGACCGCCTCCGGACCTCCCTCGAGGAGCGCATCTGCTACTCCTACGACGCCACGGGGAAGCGGTTTCTCCCCGACGCCGTCGCCTTTCCCGTCGATGCGGAGGAGGTGCGGCAAATCGTCCTCCTGGCCAACCGGGACCGCTTTCCCGTCGTGCCCCGCGGGGCGGGGTCCGGCTTCTCCGGCGGGTCGCTTCCCGTCCAGGGAGGGGTCGTCCTCTCCACGGAACGGATGGACCGGATCCTGGCGATCGACGGGGAAAACATGTACGCCGTGGTCGAGCCGGGGGTGGTGACGGAGAGGCTCAAGGAAGAGGTCCGGCAGCGGGGCCTCTTCTACCCGCCGGACCCCGCGTCGCTGAAGTTCAGCACCATCGGCGGAAACATCGCGGAGTGCGCCGGGGGGATGTGCGCGGTGAAGTACGGCGTCACCCGGGATTACGTCCTGGGCCTCGAGGCGGTGCTGGGAACGGGGGAACTCGTTCGCACCGGCGTCACCACGGTGAAGGGGGTGGTCGGGTACGACCTCACGAGAATGCTGGTCGGCTCCGAGGGAACCCTGGGGATCGTCACCCGGGCGACGCTGCGCCTCGTGCCGCTCCCCGAGGCGGCGGCGACGATGCTGGCCCTGTTCCCGGGGAACCGGCACTCCGCCGGGGCGGTCAACGCCATCGTCGCCGCGCGGGTGACCCCCTCCGCGATGGAGTTGATGGACCGCACCGCCATCGACTGCGTGCTGGCGGTGATCCCCATACCGCTCCCCGATGGCACCGGGAGCGCCCTCCTCCTGGAGGTCGACGGGCCGAAGGGGTCCGTCGAGCGGGACGCGGAACGCCTGGAGGAGGTGTGCAGGGCCTGCGGGTCCCTCGAGGTGCGCCGGGCCTCCGACGCGCGGGGACGGGAGGAGCTCTGGAAGCTTCGCCGGTCGATCTCCCCCGGCCTCCGCCGGGTCGCCCCCGTCAAGCTGAACGAGGACATCGTCGTCCCGCGCACCCGCCTCGCCGACATGTTCGACTTCCTCGCGGATCTCGCCGCGCGGAAACGGGTGCGGATCATCAACTTCGGGCACGCGGGGGACGGAAACATCCACGTGAACGTCATGATTTCCGGAACGGACGCCGACGAGACGCGCCGGGCGGAGGAGGCGGTGGAGGAGGTTTTCCGGAAGACCGTGGAGATGGGGGGGACCATCTCCGGCGAGCACGGGATCGGGATCGCGAAGGCCCCGTTCCTGGAGATGGAGGTCGGACCGCTCGGCGTCTCGGTGATGAAGCGGCTGAAAGGATGCTTCGACCCGAACGGGATTCTCAACCCCGGGAAGATCTTCCTTTCCGAGGAGGCGGTGCGCCGGTGAGGGACGACGACCTTTCGGCGCTGATCGGCCTGTGCGCCAAGTGCGGCACCTGCCGGACCGTGTGCACCCTCTACCCGGAGCGGAAGGCGGAGATCGCCGTGGCCCGTGGGAAGGTGGCGCTCCTCGAGGCGTCCCTCTCGGGGGAGGACCGCGACGCGGCGTCGGTGCAGGAGGCCCTCACCGACTGCCTGCTGTGCGGTCGGTGCGAGCGTGCGTGCCCCAACCAGGTGCTGGTCGAGGAGATCGTCATGAAGGGCCGGGCCGACCTGGCGGAGGAGGTCGGGATCCCCGCCTGGAAAAGCATTCTTTTCGGCAAGGTCATGGCGTCTCCCGCCGCCACGGGGTTCGCGCGGAGGGCCGCGGCCGCGGCCGAGCGGCTCATTCTCCCCCGGGTTCCCACCGGGAGCGGCCTCCATTACCGGTTCCCCGAGGGGTTCGGCGGGGGGGGTCGGACGGTGCCCGAACTCCCCGCGAATGGGTTCCTCGAGACGCTGGGGAAGCGGGAGGCGGCCCGCGGCGAGGTGATGCTCTTCGTCGGGTGCGTGTTCGATCACGTGTTCCCGCAGGTGGGCCGGGCGGCGTACGAGACCGTGAAGGCTTCCGGGAAATCCGTGGCGGTGTTCCGGGACGCGGCGTGCTGCGGTCTTCCCGCCATGGTGTCCGGGGACCGGCGGTCCGCGATGGAGTGCATCGAAGGGAATCTCCGGCGCCTCCGGGAGGCGGCCCCCGGAACGATCCTCTTCCCGTGCGGCTCCTGCCTCCTGATGTTCCGGAGGAACGCCTTGTCCCTCGTCCCGAAGGGTACCCCCCTGCACGAGGACGCCGTCTGGGTGGCCGACCGCAGCACGGATTACGCGAGTTTCCTCCTCGCCTCCGGGGTCGTCGACCGGCTGCCGGATCCCCCGGAAGGGGAGAGGGCGGGGGAGATCGGTTACCACGACCCGTGCCACCTCTCCGGGACGCTCGGAAAGGGGCCGGAGGCCCGGCAGGTCCTGCACCGCGCCGCGGGGGACGCCTTCGCGGAGATGGAGGGTGCGGACCGGTGCTGCGGGTACGGGGGGACCTTCAACGTGCGGGACTACCCCACCTCGGCCCGGATCGGGGAGGACAAGGTGACGATCGCCGCCCGCGGGGGGACGAAGGTGATCTCCACCGCCTGCTCCGGCTGCATATTACAAATGCGGGACATGGCCGCCCGCGTCGACCCGTCCCTCCGCGTGGTCCACATCGCCGAGCTCGTCCAGCATGCCCTCCAACGGGGCGGCGGAGACCCCCCGGGTCGTTGACACGCCGCTTTCCGGGGTGATATGTAACAGGTTCGCACAAACGACCTGCCGTCGCCCAGGAGGAGGGGATGTCGCTCCAGGAAAAATTCGAGGAGTTGCGCCGGAAGAACGCCCTCGCCATGGAGGGGGGCGGCAAGAAGCGGATCGAGACGCAGCACGCGCAGGGAAAGCTGACGGCGAGGGAGCGGATCGATCTCCTCCTCGACCCGAACACCTTCGTGGAGCTGGACCGGTTCGTGCAGCACCGCTGCGCCGACTTCGAGATGGAGAAATTCCTCGGGGACGGCATCGTCACCGGGTACGGGCAGGTGAACGGCCGGCTGGTCTACGTCTTCGCCCAGGACTTCACCGTGTTCGGCGGTTCCCTCTCCGAGGCCTACGCCGAGAAGATCTGCAAGATCATGGACCACGCGTCCCGCAACGGCGCCCCCGTCATCGGCCTGAACGACTCCGGCGGGGCACGCATCCAGGAAGGGGTCCAGAGCCTGGCGGGGTACGCGGACATCTTCCTCCGCAACACCATCTACTCGGGGGTGGTCCCGCAGATCTCCGCCATCATGGGGCCGTGCGCCGGAGGCGCCGTCTACTCCCCGGCGATCACCGACTTCATCTTCATGGTGAAGAACACCTCCTACATGTTCGTCACGGGCCCCGACGTCATCAAGACGGTCACCCACGAGGAGGTGACCAAGGAGAACCTCGGCGGCGCCATGTCCCACAACGAGCGCAGCGGGGTGGCGCACTTCGCCGCGGAGGACGAGAAGGAGTGCCTCTACCTGATCCGGGAGCTCCTCTCCTTCATCCCCCAGAACAACATGGAGGATCCCCCCGTCGTCGCCCCGAAAGACTCCCCGGACCGGACGGACGAGAGCCTGAACCACGTGGTCCCCGACATCCCCACGAAGCCGTACGACATCCGGGACGTGATCAAGAAGGTGGTGGACGACGGGGACTTCTTCGAGATACAGGAGCACTACGCGAAGAACATCGTCATCGGGTTCGGGCGGATGAACGGGCGGCCCGTGGGCATCACGGCGAACCAGCCCGCGGTCCTCGCCGGCTGCCTCGACATCAACTCCTCCATCAAGGGGGCGCGGTTCGTCCGCTTCTGCGACGCCTTCAACATCCCCCTGCTCACCTTCGTGGACGTGCCGGGCTTCCTCCCGGGGACGACCCAGGAGTACGGGGGCATCATCAAGCACGGCGCCAAGCTCCTCTACGCCTTCGCGGAGGCCACGGTCCCGAAGGTGACGGTGATCACCCGGAAGGCGTACGGCGGTGCGTACGACGTCATGTCCTCCAAGCACATCCGCGCGGACATCAACTTCGCGTACCCCACCGCGGAGATCGCGGTCATGGGGCCCGACGGGGCGGTCAACATCATCTTCCGCAAGGAGCTCATCAAGTCCGACAACCCGGAGAAGACGAAGACGGAACTGGTTGCGGACTACCGGGAACGGTTCGCCTCCCCGTACAAGGCGGCGGAGCTGGGGTACATCGACGAGGTCATCATGCCCGAGGATACGCGCCCCAAGGTCATCAAGGCGTTCGAGATGCTGAAGAACAAGCGCGAAACGAATCCGTCGCGCAAGCACGGCAACATTCCCCTGTAGGAGGACGAAGGTGTTCCAGAAGATCCTGATCGCCAACCGGGGGGAGATCGCCGTCCGGGTGCTGCGCGCCTGCAAGGAGATGGGGATCCGCACGGTGGCGGTCTTCTCCGAGGTCGACCGGAGGGCCCTCCACACCCGGTACGCGGACGAGGCGTACTGCATCGGCCCTCCGCCCGCGCGGGAGTCGTACCTGGTGATCGACAAGATCATCGACGTGGCGAAGGCGAGCGGCGCGCAGGCGATCCACCCGGGATACGGGTTCCTCGCGGAGAACCCCCTGTTCGCGGATCGGTGCGAGAAGGAGAAGATCAAGCTCATCGGCCCCTCCGCGTACGCGATGCGCACGATGGGCTCCAAGACCCTCGCCCGCAAGACCGTCCAGGCGGCCGGAGTGCCGGTCGTCCCGGGCACGGTGGAACCGATCGCCTCGGAGGAGGAGGTCTTCCGCGTCGCGAAGGAGATCGGCTTCCCCGTGATGCTGAAGGCGACGGCGGGGGGCGGCGGCAAAGGGCTGCGTCTGGTGCGGGAGGAGTCGGAGCTGCGCTCCTCCCTGCGGATGGCGAAGTCCGAGGCGAAGTCCGCCTTCAGCGACGATTCCGTCTACATCGAGAAATACATCGAGAACCCCCGGCACGTGGAGATCCAGATCCTCGGGGATCAGCACGGGAACTACGTGCACCTGTGCGAGCGGGAATGCTCGATCCAGCGGCGCCACCAGAAAGTGGTCGAGGAGTCCCCCTCCGTCATCATCACCCCCGAGATCCGGGCGGCGATGGGGAAGGTGGCCATCGAGGCGGCCCGCGCCGTGAAGTACGAAGGGGCGGGCACGTGCGAGTTCCTCGTGGACCGGAAGCGCGACTTCTACTTCCTGGAGATGAACACGCGCCTCCAGGTGGAGCACCCGGTCACCGAGATGGTGACGGGGGTCGACATCGTGAAGGAGCAGATCCGGGTGGCGGCGGGGGAGAAGCTCGGAATCCGCCAGGAGGACGTGAAGCAGACCGGCCACGCCATCGAGTGCCGCGTCTACGCGGAGGACCCGGAGAAGAACTTCATCCCGTGCCCCGGCACGGTCACCTCGCTGCGCATCCCCGGCGGCCCCGGCGTGCGGGACGACTCGGGCATGTACACCGGGTTCGAGATCCCCATCTACTACGACCCGATCATCTCCAAGCTGGTGGCGTGGGGGAGGGACCGGACGGAGGCGATCGGCCGGATGAAGCGCGCCCTCGCGGAGTACGTGGTCACCGGCGTGAAGACGACCATCCCCTTCCACATCCGGGTGATGAACAACCGGCACTTCATCGCGGGGGACTTCGACACGAACTTCATCGACAAGGTGTTCTTCAAGGAGGAGGAGGCGCGCGAGCTGGAGAACGAGGAGGTCGCCCTCGTCGCGGCGGCGATCCAGGTGTACGCGGAGGAACGGAAGCGCGCGGTGACGCAGAGACCGGGGGAGGCGGCGGGGCCCGTCTCGATGTGGAAATACTCCACCCGTCCGGGCATCCGGAAGATCGGGTAGGTGCGGCGATGAACTACGTGGCGACGATCGGCGAGCGGGAAGTGAAGGTCACCGTCGAGGAGCTCGGCGGGTCGAACTACAAGGTGACCCTCGACGGGCGGGAGATTGTGGTCGACGCCCACCAGGTGGCCAACCACCTCTGGTCGGTCCTGTACGGGTACGCGTCGTTCGAGGTGGANGTGACCCCGGTGCCGGGGGACGAGTTCGAGGTGCTGATCAACGGGGANTGCCACAAGTTCTCCCTCATGAACGAGCAGCGGCGCGCCATGATCCGGGCGGGCGGGAAGGGCGCCGCAGGGAAGGCGATGGTCACCTCCCCCATGCCCGGCAAGGTGGTCAAGCTCCTGGTCACGGAGGGCGAGGAGGTCCAGGCGGGCCAGGGGGTGGTCGTCGTCGAGGCGATGAAGATGGAAAACGAGCTGAAGTCGGCGCTCGCGGGGAAGGTCAAGGAAATCTTCGTCAAGGAAGGCGAAGTGGTGGAGTCCGGGGCGAAGCTGCTCCTGGTGGAATAGGGGGAGGCGCCCATGCCGGGGAAGAAAGAGAAGAGCGAAGGGGCCGCGGCAGTCCGCGCCGCGAAGGCGCGCTGGGAGCGCGAGGTCCTGCGGCCGACGACGGCGAAGTCCCCGGAGCGGCGCTCCCGCTTCGAGAGCACCTCCGGCGAGGAGGTGGAGCGGCTCTACACCCCGGCGCACCTCGAGGGGTTCGACTACCTCCGGGACGCGGGTTTCCCGGGCGAGACCCCCTTCACCCGCGGCGTGCAGCCCACGATGTACCGGGGGCGCTTCTGGACGATGCGCCAGTACGCCGGCTTCGGGGACGCGAGGGAGTCGAACCGGCGGTACCGGTACCTGCTGGACCACGGCCAGACGGGACTCTCCGTCGCCTTCGACCTCCCCACCCAGATGGGGTACGACTCCGACCACCCGATGGCTTTCGGCGAGGTCGGAAAGGTCGGCGTGGCGATCGACTCCCTCGAGGACATGGAGATCCTCTTCGACAAGATCCCGCTGGGGAAGGTCTCCACGTCGATGACGATCAACTCCACCGCCGCCATCCTCCTGGCGATGTACGTCGCCGTGGGGGAACAGCAGGGGGTCCCGGCGAANGACCTCAACGGGACGATCCAGAACGACATCCTCAAGGAGTACATCGCCCGGGGGACCTACATTTTCCCGCCCGCNCCNTCGATGCGGGTCATCACCGACATCTTCGCCTACTGCAAGGACCATGTNCCCAAGTGGAACACCATCAGCATCTCGGGGTACCACATCCGGGAGGCGGGGTCGACGGCGGCGCAGGAGATCGCCTTCACGCTGGCCAACGGGATCGCCTACGTGCAGGCCGCCATCGACGCGGGGATGACGGTGGACTCCTTCGCGTCGCGGCTGGCATTCTTTTTCAACGCCCACAACAACTTCCTCGAGGAGGTGGCCAAGTTCCGCGCCGCCAGGCGCCTGTGGGGGAAGATCATGCGGGGCCGGTTCGGGGCGAAAGACCCCCGGTCCTGGATGCTCCGGTTCCACACCCAGACCGCCGGCTCCTCCCTGACGGCGCAGCAGCCGGACAACAACATCGTCCGCGTCACCCTGCAGGCCCTCTCCGCCGTCCTCGGCGGAACCCAGTCGCTCCACACGAACTCCCGGGACGAGGCGCTCTCCCTGCCCACCGAGGAGTCCGTCCGGATCGCCCTGCGGACGCAGCAGCTCATCGCCCACGAGAGCGGGGTGGCCGACACCGTCGATCCCCTCGGGGGATCCTACTGCATCGAGGCGCTCACGACCGCGCTGGAGCGGCAGGCGGAGTGGTACATCGCCCGGATCGACCGGATGGGGGGCGTCATCCCGGCCGTGGACGCGGGGTACATCCAGAAGGAGATCCAGGACGCGTCCTACCGGTACCAGCTGGAGGTGGAGCGGAAGGAGCGGATCATCGTCGGGGTGAACGAGTTCACGGTGAAGGAGCCCCCGCCGGACAAGCTCCTCAAGGTGGACCCCCGGATCGAGAAGGAGCAGCGCAAGCGCCTCGCCGCCCTCCGGAAACGGCGGGACGGCCAGGCGGTCCGCGCCGCCCTCGACGACCTCGCCGCAGCGTGCCGCGGGAGGGGGAACGTCATGGTGCCGATCCTGTCCGCCGTGCGCGCCTACG
>Ga0031653_10000284_pt1 | contig 10261 bp, 13 predicted proteins | sample FrelakmetBRP12BR_FD_55210 | JGI IMG/M metagenome (GOLD analysis project Ga0031653, IMG submission 55210) | Freshwater lake sediment microbial communities from the University of Notre Dame, USA, for methane emissions studies - BRP12 BR | ecosystem: Environmental > Aquatic > Freshwater > Lake >... | reverse complement strand
CCTGCCCTTTTCCTCACCATGGTCTTAGGATTAGGGACAGACCGTTTTGTCTTTAAACCGCTTCGCCAGGCCAATCGTTTGACGCTTCTTATCGCAGCCTTGGGCCTTTCCTTCCTGTTGAGGAACGGAGCACAGTTCTTCTGGGGAGCTGAGATCAGAACTTATGGCTTTGAAATCCAAAGAGGAATGAGATTCTTCGGGATGAGCATTACACTCAACCAGGTTGCCATCATTCTCACTTCTATTATCTGTATCATCCTTCTCTATCTTCTCTTTCACAGGTCAAGGCTGGGAAAGTCAATGCGCGCCGTCTCTGACAATCTCGAATTGGCTCGGGTGGTGGGAATCGATTCGAAACGAACGATTCAATTCGCTTGGATCATTGCCGGCATTCTGGCGGGTGTGGGTGGAATCCTGCTTGCTCTTGACACCAATCTTCAACCTGGAATGGGTCTGATCAACTTGGTGAAGGCTTTCGCAGCAACCCTCCTTGGAGGTGTGGGTAATCTCTGGGGAGCCCTCTTGGGAGGGATTTTAATCGGTCTGGCAGAAAATCTTGGCGTTCTCGTCATTTCCCCAGGTTATAAAGATGCAATCGCATTTGGCATCATGGTTTTGATGCTGTTAATCAGACCTTCGGTGATCTTCGGAAGTCAGGATTAAAGTATGGACTTATTCCTCCACCTCTGTGTGATGGCCTTCATTTACATCATCTTTGCTCTGAGCCTCAATCTCGAAGTGGGATATACAGGCCTCTTTAATTTTGGTCATGTCGCTTTCTTTGGGATTGGTGCCTATACATCCACTCTTCTAACCCTTCACAGAATTCCATTTGAATTGAGCCTGGTTATGGCTCTTGCTATGGCAGGTCTTTGGGGTCTGCTGCTTAGCCTCCCCAGTCTCAGACTCCGGGGCGACTATTTTGGAATCGCTACTCTCGGTTTCGGTGAGATCCTCCGAATGATTTTCCAGAATGAAGTCTGGTTGACTAAAGGACCTATGGGGTTACCGGGAATTTCTAAACCTATTCTTTTCTCCTACCGATTCGCCACCCTTCCCCAATATTTCCTGCTTGCTTTAGGATTTACCATTCTCACCTTTCTCATTCTGAGACTCATTTTGAGAAGCCCGTTTGGTCGTGTGCTCAGAGCCATTCGAGAAGATGAGGTGGCAGCTGAAGCCCTGGGGAAAAATGTCTTTAGCTTTAGGGTCAAATCTTTTGTTATCGGCTCCCTCTTTGCTGGTTTGGCTGGAACCTTATGGGCTCATTACACCACCTTTATCAGCCCAGGTGATTTTACCTTATTAGAAACTATCCTTGTTCTATTGATGATCGTCCTTGGAGGGAAAGGAACAGAATGGGGTCCTGTCTTCGGAGCCTTCTTCCTGATCTTCTTCCAAGAGTCGCTCAGGTTTTTAAGGCTTCCTGCTGAATATAGCCGTTATCTTGCTCCTCTGCAACAGATGATCTTTGGTGGGCTCCTTGTTCTACTGATGATCTTTCGGCCAGAGGGTATCATTAAAGAAAAGGGAAGAGTGGAAAATGTTAGAAGTGAAACAGGCCAATAAATCTTTTGGTGGCATCCGGGCAGTCTCCGACTGTTCACTTGGAACCAAAGGCTATAGGATCACAGGTCTTATTGGCCCGAATGGGTCAGGGAAGACGACTCTTTTCAACCTCATCACTGGCTTCCTCTCCCTTGACAAAGGAGAGATCTCCTTCAAAGGGAAAAGAATCAATGGCTATCTTCCTCATCAAGTAGCCGAATCTGGGATGGTCCGAACGTTCCAGTTGGCTCGAATCTTCCCTAAAATGACCGTTTTAGAAAACATGCTCCTTGCACCTCCCCATCAGACAGGGGAAAGACTCTGGTCTCTTTGGCTTAAGAGGAATAGAATTCGAGAGGAAGAGAGAAAAAATTTGGTTAAAGCGCTCGCCCTCATTGACACCGTCGGCCTATTCCATTTGAAGGACCAATTTGCTGCGAATCTCTCTTATGGCCAACAGAAACTTTTAGAGCTGGCAAGGATATTAATGGCCGAGCCTGAGATGATTCTTCTCGACGAACCCACCGCAGGCATCAACCCATCATTGATCCGAAAGATGATGGAATTGATCTTAAAGATGAGGGATTTCGGAAAAGTTTTTTTTATCATTGAACACAATATGGATGTGGTGATCCAGCTCTGTGACTGGGTCTTCGTTTTGGATAATGGAGAAAAGATTGCTGAAGGAAAACCGAAAGAGATTCAGAATGATCCAAGAGTGATTGAAGCTTACTTAGGAGTCTAAATGATGCGGGTTCGAGGGGTCAAGTTAAAATCTCATATCAAAACACAGGGACCCTTGAACCCTAAACCCCTGGGCTCCTATAAAAGATTATGGGAATTTTAGACGTCCAAAACATTTATTCCGGTTACGGTAAGATTGAGGTGCTCCATAACATCTCCATTCATGTCGAACCAAACGAGATCGTTTGCATCATTGGCCCAAACGGTTCAGGAAAATCCACTCTACTTAAAACCATTTTCGGACTGATCAAACCAAGGCAAGGGTCTATCCTATTTTCTGGAAGGGAAATCACCCAGGCGGAACCCGAAGAGAAGGTAGGGATGGGCATCTCCTATATCCCTCAGGGAAGGAATATTTTCCCTTCCCTCACCGTCAAGGAAAATCTGGAAATGGGAGGAACACCGCTTCGCCACACCAAAGTCATAGAGAAAGCTATCCAGAATATTTTCGAACGATATCCTATCCTGGATCATCGAAAGGAGACGAAAGCAGGTTCTCTCTCCGGTGGGGAAAAGCAATTGCTCGCTCTTGGGATGGGAATAATGGTTCAACCGAAACTGATGCTTTTAGATGAACCCTCCCTCGGTCTGGCCCCCAAAGTGATTGAGGAAATCTATGAGAGAATAAACACCATCAATCGTGAAGGGGTGACGTTCGTCATTGTCGAACAGAATGCAAGAAAAGCTCTCCGATTCGCCCACCGCGCCTATGTGTTAGATTTAGGAGTGAACCGTCTCGAGGATACAGGAGAAGGATTGTTGAATAATGAAGAAGTAAAACGTCTCTATCTCGGGGGATGAACAAAGGCTGCCTCAGACCACTCTTCTTCCTATTCATAGACTTTTGTGTCGATTCTGACTTTCGTGACATAAAAAAGTTCACAAGACCCACTCCCTGTATCCGTCCTGGACAGACTCGTATTCCATGTGACCGTCTGCCCTTTGTAAGTTCCCATCAAATTCACCAAGAGGCCTTCTATCGTTATCGCATTCTTCCTCTGAATGGTTTTTACGGCGAGGGCAATATTTTTATTCCCAGGAATAATGTGATTATTAGAAGAGTGAGTGATCACATAAGAATGANCAAAGGGGCTCCCTGGTTTGTATTGGTAGAAATACCATCGATTCCTTTGGCTATAGGTGATATACCGACTATACTCCGGTTCTGCGAGTTGCCCCCAGGCGATGGCTAAGTCGAGGGGGAAAATCTTTCCTTTCCAGTCATCTGAATAAGTNTTTTTCCCCACNACCATTCCAGATAATTTATATTCAGCGANAGGAGTAAGTGTGAAATGACTATTTTTAAACTCTATGATCATGGGTTCAGGAGAGTGGATAGGTTTCTGTATTGGATCCTGAGAGGTATCAATCTTTTCAANTTCCACCCCAGTCAGNTGGGGCCNTTCACAACTAAAGGAGAAACAAAGGATGAGGAAAATCAGGATGAATAAAAGAAATGTCTTTCTTTTCATAACCNATGNAATGGCTTATAAGAATGAAAGTCAATATAGNTTTTCCCCCTTCCCCTGTCAATGAANACTATTTTATGTCCAATGATNTTTACCAATTGTTTGGATAGGATGAATATGCTAAATTAGGCATTGATGAAAAAGACTTTTCCCATTCATGGGATTTTNGGAATCNNCCTTCTCCTNNTCTCCGAAATCTTTCTCTTTAAAAAAGTTGACCCTTTTTACAGTTGGTTCTATTGCTTTGCGTGGTGGNCCTATATCCTCACCATTGATGCGATCATCTATCGTCTCAAAGGAAACTCTCTTTTCCTCAGTCGAACCANAGAATTCTTCTTGATGATTCCCTGGTCGATCTTCATCTGGTTGATCTTTGAGGCCGCCAATCTCTCCTTAGAGAACTGGTATTATATTAATCTCCCACACTCCAGGTTGGAGAGGTGGTTGGGTTATGCCATGGCTTATGGGACGGTCCTTCCTGGAATGTTCGAGACTGTCGAACTTCTTGAGACCGTGGGCCTTTTAAAAAAATCGAGAATTAAGAATACGGTCATCTCTAACGAACGGCATTCCGTTATCATCTTTTTGGGAATCCTCTGCCTTCTCTCCTCTGTCCTCATCCCTGAATACTTCTTTCCCCTCATCTGGGTAGGATTCATCTTTCTTTTGGAACCTTTTATCTACCGATTCGGGGGGAAATCTCTCTTGAAAGATCTGGAAGAAGGGAATCCAAAAAAAATATACCTTTTGCTCGTTGCTGGTCTGATCTGTGGCCTTCTTTGGGAGTTTTGGAACTTCTGGTCCCTTTCAAAATGGGTTTACACTGTTCCCTTCTTTGAAGAGAGGAAAGGTTTTGAAATGCCCTTCCTCGGCTTTTTAGGATTTCTTCCTTTTGCCGTCCAAGCATACGTGATGTATAATTTCATCTCCCTATTTCGATCTGGAAGAGGATGGGAGGAGTCCACTTATCGTCTACATCTTGATAAAAAGACAAGGCGACTTACCATTGTTTTAACGGCGATTCTGATCGGAAGCTTCTATATCCTCATCGTCAGAGCCATCGATTTCAAGACCGTTGACTCTTATTTTACCAGAGTCAAAGATGCCTATTGGATCGAACCTCAATATCGAATGGAACTTCCAAAAGTAGGGATCAACACCCTTGAGGATCTTCTCTTAAAAACCACAGATAAAAAGGAAAGGGAGGAACTGGCACTCCGTCTCCTCGTCCCAAAAGAAATACTTGTCCAGTGGGTAGAAAAAGCTCAATTGGTTCAACTCAAAGGGTTGGGGGTTAGAAACCTACAATTATTGGAAAAGGTGGGTATCCATTCGATTTCTGCCCTTGCGGCAGAGGATCCGGAAAACCTCTTGATAAAGTTAGGACAATTCCCTCAAGGGGGACCCTCTCTCAGAAAAGTAAAGATAAGAATCTGGATCAGGGAAGCCCAAAAACAAGTAAGGCGTGAGGGTTGAGGCGTAAGGCGTCAGGCGTTAAAATTTAAAGATTAAGGTTTACTCCTTGCCCCTTGCGACTGACGATTTACGGAGTAGAAAATGAAATATGGTGCCATGAACTTCCCGATTAAACCTCTGCTGAGAGAAGTAGAGGAGATAGGAGAAATGGGTTTCGATTATGTGGAACTGACCATGGACCCTCCCGAAGCCACTCCACAAAAAATTTTAGGACAAAAACGGAAGATCCTGGAGGCCCTTCATCGATATGGAATGGGCATCATGGGACATCTCCCCACTTTTGTCTGGACTTCAGACCTCTATGAAAGTTTGAGGAGGGCTTCCCTTCAAGAAAATTTTGAAGCCTTGGAGGCCGCAGCAGAATTGGGGATTGAGAAAGTGGTACTTCANCCTGGTTTCATCACCGGGTTGGGAAAATTCCTTATAGATAAGGCGAAGAGACATGCCATGGAATCTCTCGAAGCTATCTTGAAGAAAGCCGTAAGCCTCCAGATCACACTCTGTATTGAAAATATGTTTCCCCAAGCCCACTTTCTTATTCAACCTCATGAATTCCAGCCTGTCTTCGAAACCTTTCCAGAAATCCGTCTGACTTTAGATATCGGCCATGCCAACCTTGGAGGTGGAAAGAACCGTTCCTCGGAATTTATCCGTCTCCATGGGTATCGAATCGCCCATGTCCATGCCAATGACAACTTTGGAAAGGAAGATAGCCATCTGCCCATCGGGGCCGGGATTATCGATTTTGAAAGGATTATGAGAGAACTGAAAGAGGCCCAATACGATGAAACCATCACCCTCGAAGTCTTCTCTCGGGACAGGGACTACCTTAAGATCAGCAAGGAGAAGATAAAGAAAATGTGGGAGGCTCTGTGATTTGGTTCGATATTATCTTTTCACTACTCGTTGCCCTCTTCTGGCTCCGGTGGTTTCGAAAAAAAGATAAGTACGAAAAGGAGCCAGAACGTCTCATCTTCCTGGCCTTCTTTGCTGGGGTGCTGGCAACCGTCCCCTCTGTTCTTTTTGAAAGCTTTCTTCACCTTCGGGATCAGGGTCAAACGATCATCCTTCGGGACCTTTTCCTCTCCTTTTTGTGGGTGGGAATCGTTGAAGAGTTTTTCAAATATCTTTCCGTCCGCCTGACGGTCTATCGTTCAAAAGAATTCAATGAAGTGATGGATGGGATGATCTACATGGTCTCAGCGGCATTGGGTTTTGCAGCCACTGAGAATGTGGGATACATGCTGGGATTTGGAGTTTCTGTGGGATTTCCTCGAGCGATTCTCTCTTATCTGGCCCATATCTCTTTCTCTGGCATTCTCGGATTTTACATGGGAAGGGCAAAGATCGAAGGTAAAAAACACTTGGTTTTGGTCGGTTTTATCTTTGCCGTACCCCTCCACTGGCTGTATAATTCATTCCTTGTTCTGGGAACAGCGAAATCCTCTGGAGGTTTTTTTCTCTTGGGTCTCATCGTTTGGGTCTCTGGATTGGTTCTTTCCTTGGTTCTCGTCAAGAAGGCACAAGATATCTCTCCCTTCCGATTAGCCCATATCCTTCCTAAGAGGTTAACCAAGACATGCCAGGCTTGTGGAAAAACAGTTTCTTCCAAAGCCCTCCTTTGCCATCATTGTGGTGAATCGATTCCTCTCGATGAAGAAGAGGTTACTCTGAAAGCTTAATCAGGACACCGGTTTTTCTTGCGCGGTGAAGCACCATCTTAAAAAAAACCGCCTCGATCACCAGATAAACTCCTATTTCACCAAATCCCAAGGCCAAGAGATTCCCTCCATTCTTAAACCCATAGAAGGATCTGAAATATTCTAAGAAATAGGTNAGGGGAATCGCACGTGCGATTTCAGGGAGTGGAGATGGGAGAATTGAAACGGGGTANTAGATTCCACAGATCAAAGCCATAAGACTGGTGATCGACCAAGCTGCAACCTCAGCCTTATATCCAAAAAGGAGGACCAAGATGCAGACGCCAATTCCAATTAAAGCAGCGATGAGGAATAGTCCTAAAAGAAAAAGGAGGAGTGGGCTTAACCCAGACCTTAAAAAATCGAAACCAAAAGTAAGACTACTTAAGAAAGAAAGCAATAGGAAGACAATGAGGGAGCGTATCACACCAATCAACCATGACCCTGAAATAAGTTGGAAAGGGTAAACAGGAGCGATGAAGGTATGTTTGAGGGATTTTGACCAAAGGTCATAAAGGAGTACATAAGCTACATCAATCTGGCAGACTTGAATCACACTCATGGAGATAACACCGATGAGAATAAATCCTGACATATCGGCATTCAAATCCAGAAAATTTGTCAACAGTCCAACAGAAAAGAAACCGACGACAGGCCAGAAGAGGATTTCGAAGAAGCTGAAGACGTTCCGTTTCGTAATGATCCAATTCTTAATCACAAAGGCCCATGTCTGAATCAATATCCTTTGCAAATTCAATGAAGATTTCCTCCAAGTCTGTTTGCCCTATGGTGACTTTTTTAATCTGGGCGCCCCCCTGGGAGAGCAAGACCACCAAGTTCCCCAATCTTCTTTCCACATCGTCCACAATGATTTCACAAAGATTCCCGGAGATGCCATAGTTGATGACACCCTCCGACCGGAGTAATTCGTCTTCCAAAATCGTCCNGTTAAATTCAATCTTCACCACATCCCCCATCCGAATCATCCGTTTCAGGGTCTCCGTGGTTCCAGTGGTGAGAATTTCTCCGCCCTTCAGGAACGAAATCCGATCACAGAGATATTCTGCTTCCTTCATATTGTGGGTGGTAAGAAGGATAGTCATTCTTCTCTCTTTCTGTATCAACTGGATCTGCTCGCGAATCCTGATGGAGACGCTTGGATCGAGGCCAACCGTAGGTTCGTCCAAAAAAAGCACAGCGGGATCGTTAAGCAAGGATTTAGCTAAGGAGAGTCTTTGTTTCATCCCTGTGGAGAGGCGATCAAAAGGTACATCTTGATGCTCTTCTAAGTTGAAAAGCTTGATCAATGCTTTTATCTTTTCCGCTCGGCGATTTCCATTCAAACCATAAAGCATTCCATAAAAATGGAGATTCTCTTTAACGGTCAAACTCCAGAGGAAGTTTGCATTTCCACTGGAGATATTCACTCTCTCCCTCACCCGATGTCCATCCCGAAGACCATCCATCCCCAAGATTTGAATTTTACCCTGATCAGGAAAAAGCAAGGTGGAGAGAATGGAAAGGAGTGTGGTCTTCCCTGCGCCATTCGGCCCTAAAATACCAAAGATCTCCCCCTCTTCGATCTGAAGGTCTATTCCCTTCAGAACCAATTTTTGTTTTCTTCCCCACCAGCCTGATCGAAAGGTTTTAGAAATTCCTTCGGCTTTGATCGCTAAGGCCATATCCACTCCATTTCGGATTGCGGATTGCAGAATGCGGAATAGAAAAATTTGGTCCGACATCCCTGCCTGCCGGCAGACAGGCGAATTCCGCAATTGGAATGAGTATATGATGGAATAATAGATTTGCCAAATGCAAAATTCGATTATTAGAACTTCATAAGCCTGGATTTTATGGAGGAGAGAAAAAATAGTGCTTACCGAAAGGAAGATATAAAGCAGTTAGAAAGCGATTTTTTTTGCCACAGTAAAGGACGAAGGCTAAGTGGCACCGCGGCTTTCTGCCGCATCTCACTTGTGTGACTTGTTTTAATCCAATCTTTCTTTCCAGTAGCCTGGTCGGCGATGAAGATGGGCAACCGCGATAATACGGAGGGTATGGGATTTAATTTGGTAAATCAACCCGAACGGGAACCTGTTGACAAGGCAACGGCAGGAGTTTTTGGATAGTTTTGACCAAGCATGCGGATACTTTATAATGCGTGCAATGGTGGCATAGATTTCTTCAGCAAACTCAAGGCCAAGTTCCGGTTGACTGTGTTCATAGAACTCAACAGCTCCATCGAATTCTTCTTTGGCATCGGGGTGAAAATAGAACTTCATCGTTGATACTTTTTACGAATATCCGAAAAAACTTTCTCGCCAGGAAGCAGTTTCACCCTGCCTCTCTCAATTTGAGCAATACGCCGCTCAGCCTCTTTAGCCCAAAGTCGATCTACCTCTGGCTGCGTCGGTAGATTGAGACTTGTAAGCAGCTGTTCTACTAACCTCACTCTGGTTTCAGTTGGGAGCAGTAAAACTTCATCAATTACTTTCTTGGCAACAGCACCCATACTAATATCCTCCAATCACATATATTGAAGCACATTTCATTTTAAGAAGCAATGCCCAAAATCAGCGTGGGCTGTAAGCCATCCGCTGGAATGAGAGGTTAGGTTGGTCAATCGACATATAACTCCCATCTCACTCTGACGACTGCTCCATTCTTGATATGGAAGTAAACAGCGTTGGCTTCTCCCCTGTATATGTAAACATCGACGTTCGCTTCAGTCGGCTTACCAAGCACACCTGTCACCTTCGATGTGGGAACGCCGATATCCAGACCATGCTTGATCTTGAACTTACGTTTACTAACTTCAACCTCTTGGAGCAATAGCCTGTGAGGGTCTTTCGCAGGAAAATAAGCTACAATTCGTAGGCCATCAAAAAACAACTCTCGAATTTCATCCTTTTGGTTTTGATTGTGCGGGTTGTCGACGGGAGTGGTAGTTTCTCGTAGAACCTTCCCTATGGCTCTGAGATCTTGGAGAGACTTACCAAGTTTGAAATCCCAACCCTCGAGAGTGAAATTGTTCACCTTTTCGTAAATCTCTTGGTAGTCCCCGCCCTCAATCAGCAATGGAAAAGACAGTGGGCTCAAAACGATAAATACCAAAAAAACTGAAGTTACTTTATTTGGTCCCATTGGCGGCCACATAATGCATTGCATAACCTGCGCGGGCAACCACCGATGCCTAAACCTGACTCGGCTAATCCGCGTCAGGTTGATGCAGTGGTTAAACCATAACTCATAATTCTTTGGTTCTGAGTCGTGATTTCCATGTTTCCGGCTCTTTGCTCAGGTGCATGACCGCAACAATAAGCA
>Ga0031653_10000283_pt1 | contig 10281 bp, 12 predicted proteins | sample FrelakmetBRP12BR_FD_55210 | JGI IMG/M metagenome (GOLD analysis project Ga0031653, IMG submission 55210) | Freshwater lake sediment microbial communities from the University of Notre Dame, USA, for methane emissions studies - BRP12 BR | ecosystem: Environmental > Aquatic > Freshwater > Lake >... | reverse complement strand
GTCGTGAGCTTCCAGGGCGGTCGGTATAAGACGAAGTCTCCGTATCGAGTGACGAGAAAATCGATAATCTCCTTGTCGCTCATATCTTTTGCGATCATTTCCCGCACTTCTCGGCGCAAGTCTTCGGCCAACGGCGCATTCGAGTCCGCCAGCGTCTGATTCTGACAGACCAGGCAGCGCAGCTCGACGGCGAGGGCTTTCAAGCGCGCCTCAGCCTGCGGGTTCGCCGCAAGCGGCTGGGCCTCGTACGCCGTAGCGAGACTTGGGAGTAGCAACATGAGCACCCAAAGCCATCTCATTGCTTCTGCAACTCCCTGACCAGGGGTAAAATCTTTTTCTCCAAGATATCCTCACGTATCGGGCCGATCTGCTTGTAACGGATGACCCCCGCCTTATCGATCACGTAGGTTTCCGGCACCCCATAGACTCCGTAATTAATACCGACACGCCCAGGCTCATCTACAGCAACGATCTGGTAGGGGTTGCCCCAATCCTTCAACCACGCCAGGGCCTCACTCCGTTGATCCTTATAATCCATGCCATAGATAGGCACCTCTCCGGATTGTGCGATACGGATGAGCACCGGATGCTCTTCCTTACAGCCCCCGCACCAAGACGCCCAAAAATTGAGCAGCCAGACCTTACCCTTAAGATCATTCGACGAAATCATTTTTTCAGGATCATGGAGCTGCTGCAGCGAAAACTCAGGCGCCGCCTTCCCAACCAAGGGAGACGGCAATTCACGCGGATTGAGCGTCAGCCCGACTGCAAGAAAACCCACCACGACGATGAAGAGCCCGAACGGGATGAGAAACCGGTTCATGAGACGATCGGCCGCGCCATCTGAGCCGTGGCCGGCACCGCAGCCTCTTTCCGCCGCCAGGCCAACCGATAGCGCCGATCGCTGACGGCCAGAATGCCGCCCGCGGCCATGACCAAACAGCCCCCCCAGATCCAATCGATGAATGGCTTGTGGTAGAGCCGCACACTCCAGGCTCCGCCTTCAAGCGGCTCGCCCAACGACACGTATAAATCGCGCAGCAACCCCGGTGAGATTGCCGCTTCGGTCATCGTCTGGTTCTGGACGAAGTAGCGGCGCTTCTCTGGGTACATTACCGTCACCTCTTGGCCGTCCCGACTCACCTGAAACGTCCCCCGCGCCGCGACATAGTTCGGGCCATTCACTTGCTGGGTTCCGTCAAAACGAAACGTGTACCCGCCGAGCGTGGCCGTCTCGCCAACATTCATCCGGACATCCTGCTCCACTTCGAAGCCCTTCACCATGGTCACGCCGACGATGAACAGGGCCACGCCGCAGTGGGCCAGTACCATGCCCCAGTAGGCACGGGGCAGCGTAGCCAGGCGGCCCCCGACGCTGCCGCTCTCGGCCTGGAGCAACCGCTCCCTCAGATCCACCAAGATCGTCGCCAGAATCCAGAAGGCCAGCAAGAGCCCCAGACTGATCAGCGGTGTCCATTGGCCCATAAGCCACGGCACCGCCACGGCGGTCACCAAGCTGACGCCGAAAGCCCAGCGCAGGCGGATGGCCAAGGCCGGGAGGCTCGCCTGTTTCCATTGGGCCAGCGGCCCGATCCCCATCAGAAATATGGCGGGAGTCATCAGGGGAAGAAAGACTGTGTCGAAGTACGGGGGGCCGACCGAGATTTTGCCAAGGTCCAACGCATCCAAGAACAAGGGATACAACGTACCCAGGAGCACTGAGCCCAAAGCAGCCACCAACAACACATTGTTTGCCAACAACATCCCTTCGCGCGAGATCAGAGCAAAGCTCCCTCCCAGTCCGACGCGCGGCGCACGCCAGGCGTACAGAACCAGAGAACCGCCGATCACCACTGCCAGGAATATGAGAATAAATAAGCCACGCTTTGGATCGGTGGCAAATGCATGCACTGAAGTCAAGACTCCAGAGCGGACTAAGAAGGTCCCGAGTAGACTGAGCGAGAACGCCATAATGGCGAGCAGCACGCTCCAGGCTTTGAAGCCGCCCCGTTTATCGGTAACAGCCAGCGAGTGCATCAAGGCAGTGCCGGCTAGCCAGGGCATGAAAGAGGCATTTTCGACCGGATCCCAGAACCACCAGCCGCCCCATCCCAGCTCGTAATACGCCCACCCACTCCCCATCGCAACTCCCACGGTCATAAAACACCAGGCGACTGTGGTCCAGGGGCGAGACCAGCGTGCCCAAGCCGCATCCAGCGTGCCCCCCAAAAGCGCCGCGATCGCAAAAGAAAACGCCACGGAGAACCCCACGTACCCCATGTAAAGCATCGGCGGATGGATCACCATGCCGGGGTCTTGTAACAGAGGATTCAGATCGCGCCCATCGAGTGCGGCAGGTATCAACCGCTCGAATGGATTGGAGACGGTCAACATGAATAAAAGAAATCCCACACTGACGAGGCCCATTACGCCCAAGATGCGCGCGCGCATCGCNTCCGGCAGATGGGTGGAGAAGAAGGAGACAGCGACCATCCAGATGCTGAGGATGAACATCCAGAGAAGCAACGAGCCTTCGTGCGCGCCCCAGATGGCTGCGAGGCGATAATGCAGCGGGAGCTGGGAGTTCGACGTGGCTGCAACGTACAGCACGGAGAAGTCTTTGTCTGCAAAGGCATACCCCAGGCAACAAAAAGCCAGTAGGACCAGGAGGAATTGCCCTCGCGCCGCCGGCTTCGCAACAGCCATCAGCGAGGAGTTCCCCACCGCGGCGCCATAGATGGGCAGGCATCCCTGCACCACAGCCACGCAGAGCGCGAGAATCAAGGCGTAATGACCAATTTCTGGAATCATGTAAGCTCCTAGCGTGGATTGACGACCAGGGTGCCGCTGCTCTGGGCCCCTGCGGTCTTGGCCTTGGCGAGCGCGTCCGCCGCTTCCGGCGGCATATAGTTTTCATCGTGCTTCGCCAGCACCTCACTCGCCAGGAATGCTCCATTGGCAGCGAGTTGACCCTGGGCCACGACACCCTTCCCTTCCTTGAAAAGGTCAGGGAGTATCCCCTTAAAGGTCACCGGCACTCGTTTCGCCATGTCGGTCACGATAAAATGCACCGTCAGTCCATCGCCTTCGCGGGTGAGACTTCCGGCTTCGACCATTCCGCCTATGCGGAAGCTGCGCCCCTGGGGCACGTCCCCATTGGCCGCCTGCGTCGGCGTATAAAAGAACACGAGATTACTCTGGAACGCATTCAACACCAAGAATGCCGCCACAGCCAACGCACCCAGCCCCAAACCGATAAGGACAAACCGCTTCTTTCGAGGTGTCATCGTCTTCGATTCCTCCTACGACTCATCACGGCTCCCTACCGCAGCCGCATGCCGCCGCCACACAGCGAGAACTTCCCCTCCCATGCACANGGCCGTGACGCCAAACGAGGGCCACACGTAGAGGCCGTACCCGCCCATCGCAAAAAACTCTGCCAGGCTCCCCCACTGCATCAGCGCGCCTCCACGACATCCGGCATCGACGCCTGCTTACCCCACGACGGTTGTCGCTCCCGTTCGACAATCACGCAACGCATACGGGCCAAGGTCACCGCGATGCTGTACATCCAGAAGCCGAACATCATCACCAACATCGCTGTCACCATCGTCCCCGCCATCGTCGGCGCCGCTGTGATGCTGACAGAGGCTCCTTGATGCAACGTGTTCCACCAACGCACAGAAAAATAGATGATCGGGACATTGATCACCCCCACAAGCGCCAAGACGGCGCTCGCGCGATCCGCGCGGCGCAGATCGTCGATCGATGAGCGCAGCAAGATGATCCCGATATATTGAAACAGCAGAATCAACTCCGACGTCAACCGAGCATCCCACACCCACCAGGCTCCCCAAGTGGGTTTCCCCCACATCGACCCCGTAAACAGCGCGAGGAACGTAAACATCGCCCCGGTAGGAGCGATGGCCTGCGCCATCATGAACGAGGGGCGCGCATTGAGCCCCAATCCGAGACCGGCCCAGATAGCCATGATGACATAGAGAAACATGGACATCCAGGCTGCCGGCACATGAACGAAAATAATGCGGTACGCATCACCTTGCGTCACATCGGTCGGCGCCACNAAAAATCCAACGTATAGGCCGACCCCGATCAACCCCAGCGCAAGGGCAGCAAACCACGGGATNATCCGCCCGGCTAACGGGTATAAGGCCTGCGGCGATGAATACTTAAACCAGTTAATGCCTGTGGTGCTCATAATGATTTCTTATTCCAATGCAATGCGTAATGCAACAGCAGTGGCCCATGGCGCAAACGCAAATGAAAACAGGAAGCAGGCTCCGAGTAACGACAGATTTGCCTCGCTGCCGATTCCGGCCAAACTATTCGTAACGGCGCCGGCCCCAAAGATCAGCACCGGAATAAAAAGGGGAAGCACGAGCAGTGCAACCAGCAAGCCACTCCCGCGCAACCCAAGAGTTAACGCAGCACCCACCGCTCCAATCATACTCAACGTCGGCGTACCAAGCAAGAGCGATAACGTCAACACCCACAACGAGTCCCCGCTCAGGCCGAACTGCAAGCCGAGAAGAGGCGAGAGCAGGACCACCGGCAGACCCGAGATCACCCAGTGAGAGAACACCTTACCAACAACCAGCACCGCCAAAGGCTGAGGGATCAACAGCGTCTGTTCCAATACACCATCAAGATAATCGGCTGTAAAGAGACGCCCAAGTGATAACAGACAGGCTAGCAGGGCCGTGACCCAGAGCACGCCAGAGGCGATCACCCTCAGAACCGCCGGCTCCGGCCCGACCCCTAACGGAAAGAGGCTCGCGACGATGACGACGAAGAATACCGACATCGCCACATCCGAACGATGCCGCATGGCCAGCAGAAGATCCCGCCGGACGACCCCGCGCAACGCCTCACTCATGCTGGGCTGGCTCATCGAGTCAGCCTCAAATGCTGGATAGAATCAGCCGGGATAGCAATCTCCTGGTGCGTGGCGACAACCACCATGCCGCCATTATTCAGATGCGCATGCAGGCGCTGGGTCAAATAGCTTGTGGCCGCAGCATCGAGTGACGCGAATGGCTCATCCAAGAGCCATAACGGACGTGTTGAAAGCCAGAGACGCGCCAGCGACACACGACGCTTTTGTCCTTGCGATAGCACCCTCGTCGGCAAGCGATGAACCGGTCGTACGAGGCCGACGGCCTCCAATGCTTGTTGCACGATTGCGCCGGAACTTTCATCGCCGGCCAGGCAGGCGGAGACCGTAAGGTTTTCGACCGGGGTTAGCTCATCCTTGATTCCGTTGAGATGCCCGACATAGGTCAGCTGTGCGCTATAGAGTTCCTTGAGCCGGCGGATGTCTTTCCCCTGCCAGAGGATTGTGCCTCCATCCGGAGACAACAGACCGCATAGCATACGGAGAAAGCTGGTTTTTCCGCTGCCGTTCTCGCCAACCACAGCCAGTAGAGTTCCGGGCTTGACCGTCACGCTGACGTCGGAGAACAACTGTCGTTCCCCGCGACTACCACTCAGTGCAACGGTTTGGAACATATTTGGAGAAACCCCACTGAGGTCGAAGGAAAAATAGCACGGCAGCGTCGAGTCTTCATGAGTTGTGCTGTTCGTGAGCCTGTTACCGGCACCGTCTGACGTCCCCAAAGTTGCAGCTGCCGCTGAAGTCGTAAGCCAGCCGCAAGGTCAATGTCACTGTATCACCTTGGGGACTCCTGAAAAGGCCACCGGTTGGCTTCGCGATTGTCGCCCATCCGATACTGGCAAGTCAAAGAGACTGGAGACAGAGAACATGTTCAGTTTTTTCTCTTGCCTTGCACGGGGGGGAGGGGGCTAGAATCTTGCCCCATCTTAGTGGCATCATGGTGAAGTATCTGATATGCCATGTCGCTAATTCACGTCATTAGTTAGGTGAAATCGCATGGCCGCACGAAATAGCGGAGCGTTGTAAAACAGGAGGGTCCGGCATATATGATAAGGCAAGCGACACGGGCAGCGGCAACAGTGCTCATTCTTGTTGCCGCACTGTATCACCCCGGCGATGCCGCTGCACATGGCTCAGTGAGCGGGGAAGACGATCCCTGCTTGCGTCGGGTAGGTGAGCGCGTGATACATTTCAGCGCCTATCAGCCGCAATATGAGCTGAGAGATCAATACTGCACGGACATTCCCAAGGAAGGCGACACCTTCCTCGTCGTAGACCTCGTAGATCCGGCCTTGCGCAACGAGGCGGTCGGAATGCGGGTCATGAAGGGGAACGGCTCCAATGAGTCAGAAGATCAGATCGTAGCAGATATTCGTCCGAGCACCCACCCGGATGGAGTGCTCCGTGGCGAAGTCCGCCTTGCCGAGGGTCTCTATACTGTCACCATTGCGGCGGAGAAACAGAATCTGATGCGGCGCCCCCAATATCTATTGCGGGTACACATGATTGATTACCAGAAGCTCATGCGTACCATGACCGTACCGGCGATAGCAGTGCTGGTAGTTGCATTGATTGGATACATACTCATACGATCGAAGTGGCTGCGGAATTGGTGGGCAGTCCGCCGTTCCTAGGAAACCGGGCGCTACGGCCTGCGAGCATATGATTCAACATTCGAGAGGGAGGATACTGACAATGGCTGTGCAATGGTTGAGGCCTATCGGCCTGTGCGTCTTGATGCTGGCAATCGGGACACCATTCTTCTCCACGCAGGCCCAGGCACATGGAGGACTGGCACTGGCAGAAGACATGTGCAGGCTCACGATCGGCCCCTACAACATGCACTTTACCGGCTATCAGCCCGACAACACACGCAATAAGGAGTTCTGCGAAGATATTCCGGCGACCGGTCGTACGGTTGTCGTGCTCGATTATATGGAAGATGCGCTTCGTCCGTTGCCCACCGAAGTTCGGATCATCAAGGATACAGGTTCGGAGCAGGATCTTCAGGCCATCACGGTCCTGCACCTGCCGCCCAAGGTCTACCCCGCTGGCTCGGTTAATTTCGAACATAACTTCGACCAACCCGGCAAATTCATTGGTCTGGTTACCGTTGGTGAAAAGCATGTATCGCGATTCCCGTTCTCGGTAGGGGAAACGAAGATTTGGTTACCCCCCACCTACTTTTTGATTGCGCTCGCAGGAGTTGCTGTTGTCGGGGTGATTTTCTTTGCCATGCGCGGNCGTGGCAAAACGTCGAACAGCACCGTTTCGTAGGCGGACGGCCCTCCGGTCCAAGGCGCAGACGCGACTCTGGCTCAACAAGGAAATTGAGCGGTCTAAGGTAGATATAACGATGAGGATACTGACGATGTCTTTGCAATTTCTGAAACCTGTAGTCGTGTGTTTCTTGATGCTGGCGCTCGGTGGCCCACTCTCCGCTCAGGCCCAGCACTTTCACGAATTGGACAAAAACTTCTGCATACTCAAGTTCGGACCCTACGGCATGCACCTTACCGAATATCAGCCTGACCTCTCAGATCGGCAGGAGCTCTGCGGGGATATTCCGTCGACCGGACGCACGGTAGTGGTGCTCGATTTTATCGAAGGGGAACTCCGCTCGTTACCCGTCGAGGTCAGGGTCATCAAGGATACGGGTTCGGAGCAGGATCTTCAGGCCATCACAATCGTTCACCTACCGGCCAAAATCTACACGGGGGGGTTCATCAATTTCGAACATAATTTCAACCAGCCCGGCAAATTCATCGGTGTCATCACCGTTGGCGGCAAGGAGGAACATGTCGCGCGATTCCCGATTTCGGTAGGAGAATCGGGAATGGTTTCGCACTTCATGCACTACATCATGGTCATAGTCCCGCTCGCAGTGATTGCCGTTGGAGCGGCAATCTTCTTTTTCCTGCGCGGACGTCGAAAATCCTCGCTTAGCACCGTTTCGTAGGCAGACGGCTGCTGAGCCTGAGCACAGCAGTCCGGGACTAAAAGGAGGTCCGATGGAATCACGGGCAGCTTTCGCACTCAAGCTCGTCGTGGCAGGCGCGGCAATGGCGATGATAGCATGCGTGCCTGTCGCCCCGGCGCTGGCGCATTCAATGCTGGTCAAGGCAGAGCCGCCGCGCCGGGCGGTCCTCGCCAAGACACCGGCACAGGTGCGACTCTGGTTCAACGAAGAACTCGAAGGCGAGTACGCATCCCTTATTGTGCTCGACGCTGAGAAGCATCCCGTTACCGAGATCAAGCCTCAACTTGCCCAGGATGACCCAAAATCTATTGTCCTGCCGCTGCCGGAGTTGACGCCCGGAAAGTATTCAGTGAAGTTTCGAGTCCTGTCGGTAGACGGTCACGTGGTGGAATCGTCCTTCGACTTCACTGTAAAGGGCAAAGTGCAAAAGAAATGATCGAGATCATCGGCGCGCTGCTNCGCTGGCTGCAGCTTGCGTCCAACATGATCCTGATCGGCAGCTGCGTTTTNCTTGCGATTGCCGTGCGNTCGAAAACNGCACTCGACGCTCCATGGCTAGCTCGTCTGGCNAGGGCGCTACCGTGGCTTTCGGTCACGCTTCTGCTGGGGTTACTGGGCTTGCTGGCCACGACTACCGCACAGGCCACGGGCGTGGTTGAAAATGCGTGGCGCCCGGGAGCCTGGTTAGAACTCTTACAAAAAACCCGCATAGGACTCATCTGGACAGTGCGTGCGGCCCTTGCGCTTCTCGTGTTCGGAGTGGCTCTCTACATTCGCTTCTCACCTTGGGCGCGCTGGCGGTATATGCTGTTCGCGACCGTTGCCGCGCTCACGCTGGCTGCGGGATCACTCGCAAGCCATTCCGCAGCCGGAGAGCTGTCCGTAATATCAGTGCTGCCCTATGCGCTGCATATTGTTCTGGCAAGCGTCTGGCTCGGAGGGCTGCCGGCCGTTCTCTCAATAATGTTCGCCACCACAGGGAAACGATCACCCGAAGAAGTGGATCGGTTCGACATCCAAACCCTAAAGCGTTTCTCTGCACTAGCGCTTCCCGTGATGATCGCTGTCGTGGCCACCGGCATCATCGTTGCCGATAGTATGGTGGATACGAGCTACCGTCTGGCTCGGAGGGCTGCCGGCCGTTCTCTCAATAATGTTCGCCACCACAGGGAAACGATCACCCGAAGAAGTGGATCGGTTCGACATCCAAACNCTAAAGCGTTTCTCTGCACTAGCGCTTCCCGTGATGNTCGCTGTCGTGGCCACCGGCATCATCGTTGCCGATAGTATGGTGGATACGAGCTACGCNGCATTGGTCGCAACGAGCTGGGGCTGGTTTCTCAATACAAANCTTGCACTGCTTGCGGTGATTCTCGTGCTTGCCNCGTGCGCGCGCCACATCTGGATTCCGTCACTCGACCAGAACGCGGAAGTGGCTGCGACCGGCGGACGAGGACTTCGAAAGTGGGTTCCCGTCGAATTCGTGATCGCGTTGGCGATGGTGCTGGTCGCAACAATGCTGGCTAACGCCGTTCCGGCGAAACATGATGTCATTGAAGACTGGCCCTATCCATTCCGCTTCTCCATCGACGCGACCTGGGGCGGATTGGGCATGATGATCGGCGCGGGAATAGGAGTCGCGTTGCTTATCCTGGCAGTTGGAGCGATTGCCCTCGGTCGGTCCAAGCGCTGGGAGACAAAGTGGCGCATTGCCATCCCAGCCGTACTAGCGGCCTGTGCGCTGATCGCGGCGCTGCCTCCCCTTGCCACTCAGGCTTTTCCGGAAACCTATCGCAAGACGCCGGTCCCGTTCGATGCCATTTCCGTTGCCAACGGTATGACTATATTTGCTGCGAATTGCGTGCTCTGCCACGGACCCCAAGCCAAGGGCAATGGCGTTCTAGCCAAAACCTTCCCTATACCACCGGTGGATCTGCTTACGGAGCCGCACACAGCCAAACATACCGCCGGCGATTTTTTTCACTGGCTGACCCACGGTATTCCCGGTACAGGCATGCCGGCGTTTGCCGACAAACTCTCGGAAGAGGATCGCTGGGATGTCGTAAACTTTCTCCATGCCACATCCCGCGGCTATCAAGCGCGCCTCATCAACCCCTACGTCGCCCCCAATCAGCCCTACATGGCCCCGCAGAATTTCTCCTATTCCGCGCATGACGGTACGAGCGGTACCTTGAAGGACTTCCGTCGGCAGAAAGCGGTCCTGCTGGTTCTGTTTTCATGGCCTGAGTCGCAGGAAAGACTCGATCAGTTGCGGCAGGCCTACGCCACCCTACGCGACGGTAATGTAGCGGTGCTGGAGGTGCCGGTGAATGATCTCAACCAGCAAGATCTCGCAGGATTAACGGCAGGCATGACTTTTCCTGTT
>Ga0031653_10000281_pt1 | contig 10291 bp, 9 predicted proteins | sample FrelakmetBRP12BR_FD_55210 | JGI IMG/M metagenome (GOLD analysis project Ga0031653, IMG submission 55210) | Freshwater lake sediment microbial communities from the University of Notre Dame, USA, for methane emissions studies - BRP12 BR | ecosystem: Environmental > Aquatic > Freshwater > Lake >... | reverse complement strand
TACCACTCCCAAAGGAGAAAGCATCTGGGTATAGAACTTGGCCTTTTCCCTTCTCTCCTCATTCCATTGATCCAAATATTTTAATTTGACCCGGAGGACAGCGGCCTGGATTTCATCCAATCGACTGTTGTGTCCCTTCAGGACGTGTTGATATTTTTTTCTCTCGCCGTAACATCGGAGAAGTCTGAGGTTCTGATCATACCTTTTATGACTGGTCACCACCATCCCGCCATCTCCATATCCCCCCAGGTTCTTGGTCGGATAGAAACTGAAACAACCCATGGCCCCGAAGGACCCCACTTTCTTCCTTCCGTAGGTTGCCCCATGGGCTTGGCAGGCATCTTCGATCACGATGAGATCATAATGATTGGCAATCTCCATAATCGCATCCATGTCTGCTGGATGGCCATAAAGATGGACAGGGAGAAGAGCCTTGATCTTTGGCCCGCTTCCTTTTGCTTTTTGACGTGTTAAATAAAGTTCCAAGCGATCGGGATCCATGGTGTAAGTTTTAGGATCGATATCGACAAAAAGAGGTGTGGCCCCTGTAAAGGAGATGGCTAAGGCAGTGGCCACAAAAGAATTGGCTACCGTGATGACACCATCTCCTTCTCCAATCCCGGCTGCTTTCAAGGCCAGATAGAGGGCATCCGTCCCCGAGCCCACTCCAACCCCATATCGGACCCCACAATAATGAGAAAATTCCTTTTCAAAAGCAGAAACCTCCTCTCCCAGAATGAAGTGACCCTTTTCATAGACCCTTTGGGTCGCAGAAAGGATTTCTTCCTTAATTTCTTTATACTGTCGGGTCAAATCGAGAAAAGGAACCATCTCTATTCCAAATTGCGTAGTGCAGAATGCGGATTGCGGAATCTGAAGAACAAATTATAATTTTTTCTATTCCGCATTCCGAAATCCGAAATCTGCATTATCATTTAGTCCCAGTATTCCTTCTTATGCTTTCTGTAAAATGCAATCGTCCTTCGGAGTCCTTCTCCTAAATCGGCCTTTGGCTCCCAACCCACTATGCGTTTGATCTTGGAGATATTCGTATAATAATCACCTGGTTCGACCTCTTTTCGCTCCTGGGTGAATGGGGTAAAGGTCACCTTACCGGTTCCGGCAATCTTTACAATCTTTTTGGCCAGGTCGATGAAGCTGATGGGAATGCCGGTCCCTACATTAAAGACTTCTCCATAAGCCTTCTCACAGGTGGCCACTTGTAAAAAACAATCGACCAGGTCATCCACATAAAGAAAGTCCCTTAATATCCGACCGTCTCCGAAAACAGGAATGACTTCATCATCCATGGCCTTTCGAATAAACCAATTGAGGACACCATATTCATCGTGGGCCATTTGATGTCGGGGTCCATAGGTGTTCGTAATCCGAAGACAGGTTCCTGGAATTTTGTGAACATCGTGATAGACCAAAACCATCTTCTCTGCACTCAAATTGGTCACCGCGTAAATTCCTTTGGGATTGGTGGGATGGTCTTCTCCCACCGGCAAGGTCACACTCGAACCATATTCCCCCCGCGTCCCGGCAAAAACGATCTTTGTCTCTTGATTATATTTCCGGCAGGATTCAAGGAGGACCAATGTTCCCCGACAGTTAATATCCAAATCTTGAATTGGATTCCGAATGCTATCCACGTGATTCACCTGCCCGGCGAGATGAAAAATGATCTCCTGTCCTTTCACTAAATAATCCATAGAATGGGCATCCCTCACATCACTGAAGTTGATATGGATCCGATCGGCAATTTCTTTCACGTTGAAGAGGTTTCCTCCCAGACGTGGAATCATATTATCCACAATCGTCACCTTCGCCTCTTCTTCAACCAATCGGGCCGACAGATTGGACCCGATAAAACCCAATCCGCCGGTCACCAATACTTTCTTTCCTCTGAAAGCCTCTTCACGAGGTGCCATTCTCTTTCTCCTTATTTGAAATCGTCAACCCTTCGACTTCTCCGATTAGAGGCTGCGGCTTGCTCAGGGTTGCCCCTGAGCGGCGTTTCTCTACCCCTCCTTCAGAAGATGGGGTTGGCGTTGTCGAACGGGTCAGCTCCCATAGTTTGGCATACTTGATAAAGACATAGAACATGGTTGCGATAATGATGACGAAACCTGGCAATCCATCCCGAAATCCTGCCTTCAAAAGATACTCTTTGATGAATCGGAATGGAGGGTGGAAGAGAAGTTTGAAAAAGCTGAACGTTTCTCCGCTCTCAAAGAGATCCGCTGCAGCAATTTGGGAATACTTATCGATCGTCTGAATCTGATCTGAAATGTTTCCGTAAGTATAATGATAGTACTGATTTCTCAACACCCCCACATTCCCGTCCACCACCAACTTGGCATGAAGCCCACCCTCCCATCTCCCCTTATCTTTTCGATAAAGGCGAATCTCACCATCCGGATACCATCCTCCATATCGAATCCATCTCCCCAAATAATAGGTCCGCCGATAGACAAAATATCCGTCGAACTCTTTTCCCCTTCCATCCAATTCTATTCGAATCTCTCCGGCCAATTCGGGAGGGATCTCTTCATCCGCATCTACAAACATGATCCAATCCTGGGCGGTGAGATCAGCGGCATATTGGTACTGATCGCGATGTCCTGTCCACTTTCTCTGGTAAACCTGATCGGTATACTGTTTACAGATTTCGTAAGTCCCATCCTGACTGAAGGAGTCGACGACCAACAACTCTTTCGCCCAGGAAAGACTTTTCAGACACCGTTCAATCGTTCTGCGATTGTTGGTGGTGAGGACATATACAGAAACTGGAATCTTCTCCATCATTTTTTCTTATGACCCAATTTTCTATTGACCACTTCTTCAACGTCATCCACCGTGATGAGCTCCATACATCGATGATCGGTCGGACAAACTCTCCTCCAACAAGGACTACAATCGACATCCTTTTTCACGACCACATGGCCATCTCCCCATGGCCCTGTGATGTGGGGGGGCGTTGATCCAAAAAGTGCTACCACAGGGATGCCGACCGCCGCAGCGACATGCATCGTTCCGGTATCATTCGTCACAAGGAGAGCACATCGTTCCAGAAGGGCCGCGAGCTGGAGCAAACTGGTCTTCCCAGTCAAATTGATTCCNTTTGCTCCCAAATGTTTTTGAATCTCATGGACGATGGGTCGTTCCTCCTCTTTCCCAAATAAAAGAATGCTCGCTTGCCATTTCTCCGAAAGCCTCTTTCCCAGCTCTCCGAATCGATCGGGATACCAACATTTAGCCAACCCATAAGTAGCACCAGGATTCATACCGATCAGGGGTTTCCCCTCCAGAANTCCNAAATCCATCAACACTTGACTCGCCCATCTTCGATTTTCCTCTCTAAGAGTGATCTGAGGAGATGGAAGATTTTCTNTTTTCCCTAACGGCTCAAGCAGTTTCTGGTAATAACGGACTCTGTGGACATGAAGAATCTCTTTGGTTCGATGGATTTTATGGGTAAGAAAAAGGGAACGCCCTTCATCTCGATAACCTATTCGGATTGGAATTCGAGCGAGGTAGATATGGAAAGCGGAGCGAAAGGAGCGCGGGAGGATGACCGCCAGATCAAAATGTCTCTCTTTCAAAGATTGGCTGAGGTTCAAATCTTCCCAAATAGATCCAATCCCTCTCTTCTTCTGAAAAGGGATGATCTCATCAACATGAGGAAATGTTTTCCATAAATCGACCAAATAGCTTGGAATGAGGATAGTCAAATGGGATTTGGGAAAGAGGATTTTCAATTGTTGCACCATCGGGTAACTAAGAATCGTATCCCCCACCCAATTTACGCCTCTCACCAATATACGATTGACTTGGCTAAAATCGCTTTTCAAGGCATCCCTTCTTTGTTTAATATTAAATATTATAAAATTAAACCATTTAAGTCAATATGAATATGTTTTCAAGGAGTTAGACACAAAATCTCTTTTGTTGCTTTAAAAACCTCATCGGCTGAGATGGTTTTTATACAGACAAGTTCTTTACAGAAATAATCATGGCACGGATTGCATCCCACCTCTTTTCTGACCTTGATATGATTCCCAAAAGGTTCGTTCTCAATGGGGTCTGTCGGTCCATAAATGACGACGGCAGGTAACCCCATGAGTGAGGCAATGTGCATGGGTCCAGTATCTCCCCCCACATAAAGGTCGCAATGCCGATAGACTTCCCCCAGTTGTGTCAAAGACTCGGTTTTAGGCCCAAGAAGAGAGGGCTCCTTCATCTCTTTTTGAATACTTTCTACCCATTCGAGTTCCTCAACCCCCCAGGTGAAAAGAACGCTGGCGTTGAGTTCCCGGATCAATCGATCCGCCAATTGGGCATATTGATCGGGCATCCATCGCTTGAAAATGGCTTTGGGGCTCGTTCCCGGATGGACGGCTATCAATGGCCTTTTTAGGGTGTCCGGCACGTTCTTAAAAAATGATTCCACATACTGCTGATCTTCTGGAGGGATATGAAGGCTATATTTAAATTCTTTTATCTCCAATCCTATTCCCTGGAGAAGGATAAGATTTCTTCGAAAGCGACTGATCCTTCCTTTTGGAAGTCTTACTTTTACATTCGAAAATAAAAAATTCCCTTCCTTGGTTGCCNTTCGATTGTATCCAATTCTTTTAGGAGAGCCTGAAAGAAAAGAGAGGAGGCCGCTTTTAAGAATTCCGTGAAAATCGAGAACCACATCAAACCTCCGTTTCCGAAGATCAATCATGAATCTCCACATCTCCCTGATCGTTCTCCATATTTCCTTTGACGACTTTATTCCTTTCATCCACCTTTTTCTTGGAAATAAGATCACCTCATCGACCTCGGTTTGACTTTTCAGGAAGGCTTGAGAAGCTTCTTCAACGATCCAGGTGATGGTGGAGGAAGGGGTGTGCTCTTTTAAGGCCTTGACGGCAGGCAGGGTACGGATGACATCTCCCACTGCACTCAGCCTCAAAACTAAAATCTTTTGAGAATCCATTTCTGAAACATTATCCTATTGTTACCCAATTTTCAACAGCTGGAACAAGTTGGAACAAGAACTTTTCGAAATAATTGACAGATTCGGAGCAAAACTAAAATAGTGCCGTAGGTAATTTCAAAAGTGCCGATGACCGATGACCCCATACTTCCTCAGTTTAATCCCGTATGTCGTTTTCCTTGACATCGAAATTCTCTTCTTTTATATTCAAATTACTTGACAGTGATTTTGAATACAATTGGTCACGGCCAATCGGCCACCCTTGAACGACCACAATAGGAGTGTCGATTTTTTACCATATTTTTGCTATTCTTTTTTTAACTTTATTTTGAAGTTCAGCATCCTCAAATTTTATCACAATCTATTTTAACAAGAGAAAGGTTTAAAAATAAGATTGTGATCAGGGGGTGCTCGGCGCAGTCCACAAATAAATAATAGGACGGGTTGCTAAACTCTCGAGCCAAAATATGAAGTTTGTCATTTAGACTCAAACCGATAAACCAAACTTGCATATAAATACAATCCAGAAAGACTGACGACCTACACCGCTTTAGGGTAACGTGTCCCATGGTTTTTAGTTCCATCACTTTTCTGTTTTTGTTCTTACCACTCGCTCTGGCGCTCTATTTTCTCACCGGCAAAAAACATAGAAACTTATTTTTACTATTTGTAAGTCTCATATTTTATGCCTGGGGAGAGGGGCTTTATCTTCTCATATTGCTTATCTCCATTTTCATCAATTATTNGTGCGGACTGTTGATAGATAATCATAGGGGGTCGAATAGGTCCAGCATTTATCTCACCATCGCTATTGTTTTGAATCTCTGTATGTTAGCATTTTTCAAGTATTCCAATTTTTTTGTCACCAACCTGAACTCAATTCTTGCAGTATTCGGCATCGGACAATTATATCTGGCTAGTATTCACCTTCCCATTGGGATATCTTTTTTCACATTTCAGGCATTATCGTATGTCATTGATGTTTACAACCAAAAGATCATAGCGCAGAGGAATATCATAAACCTCGGTGCCTACATATCGCTCTTTCCCCAGCTTATGGCCGGTCCTATTGTCCGCTATGCTCATATTGCAAAAGAAATCGTGAGCAGGACCACATTAAGGGAGAATTTTGCAGAAGGTGTGAAGCAATTCCTATTCGGACTAGGTAAAAAAATGCTCATAGCCAACCCTGTGGCCAGGGTTGCAGATCAGGTTTTCTCCCTCCCTACAGGGGAGCTCACGACTGGATTGGCATGGCTCGGTGCAGTTTGTTACACGCTGCAGATATACTTTGACTTCTCAGGGTACTCGGATATGGCCATAGGTCTTGCCCGAATGTTAGGGTTCCATTATCTGGAGAATTTCAATTATCCTTATATATCCCGATCGATACGGGAATTCTGGAGGAGATGGCACATTTCATTGTCCACCTGGTTCAGNGACTATCTCTATATCCCNTTGGGGGGAAACCACCGGAACCCCATAAGAACATATATCAATTTAGTTATTGTATTTCTTCTGTGCGGTCTATGGCATGGGGCAAGTTGGAATTTTGTAATCTGGGGGCTGTTCCATGGTCTTTTTTTGGCGACCGAGCGGACATTTCTGGGACGCGGGATCAACGCGTTACCGCAACCGGTCAGGTATATATATACTTTATTGATTGTAATCGTTGGTTGGGTCATTTTTCGAACCGAGTCCATGACCCACACCATATCCTACCTCTCGGCTATGTCAGGGTTTGCTTATGGGGCCGGTGTGAAATATAGTATTGCGATGTTTCTGAATGACAAACTGAAGTTGGAAATAGGTATGGGTATCATATTATCAACTCCCCTTTACCCCTTGATCAGACGGATGGAGGAATCCCTTCTTGAAACAGNGTCCGTCCAGTTGAAAGCACCTTTAAATGTCGTCTTCAATTTTGTTGGTTTTGTGTTGTTATCAATTATTGTTTACGCCTCGATTATCAGTCTGGCCGCAAGCGCTTATCAGCCATTCATATATTTCAGGTTTTAGGTGTTTTCATGAGTAGGACTTTAATTCAGACGATTTCCGAGATAACCCTCATCGTATTATTTCTCACCATCATAAGCGCTCCGCCTCTAATGTGTATTTTATTTTCTAACAAGGAATGGTCAGACACAGAAAAAAGAGTGCTGGCGTCTTTTCCTGAAGCTCCGAGAGATTTGAAGACTTTGTTGCAATTTCCAGAAAAATTTGAAGCCTATTATAACGACCATTTTGGCTTCAGGGAAATACTGATCAACCGGTATCATAGGGAAATGAGAAAAAAATTTGGACAGCCCGGCATCCCTCACGTTATCGCCGGCAAAGGCGGTTGGTATTTTTATGCGTCCAATCTTTTACTGGACGATTTCCGCGGGCTTGTTCCTTTGACCGAACAGCAGCTCATTTCCTGGAAAGAGGACCTTGTACGCAAACGGGACTGGTTGGCCAAACAGGGTATTCACTATCTATTTTTATTTGTGCCGAATAAGCAGACCATTTACCCGGAGTATTTACCAGATTATTTTCAAAAGGCCAAAGGCACTACACGCATCGAACAGTTGATGGAATATCTAAAAAAGGAGCGTGATGTTGAAATACTGGACTTGAGGCCTGGACTCTTGAATGCCAAATCAAAAGGACAACTTTACCAAAAAACGGATACACACTGGAATGATTACGGAGCATTTGTTGGATACAGAGAGATTATGTATAAGCTCTCTCAATGGTTTCCAAAGGAACAGTTTAAAATTGATTTCTATTTCCAACATACTATCATCGAACGTCCTGCGGGTGATCTTGCAAAAATGTTAGGTCTGCATGAAACAATAAAGGAAATGCATCCTCTCTTGAAAGAGACGCATTTTTGTGCCCAACCTATGGAGCTAACCTTGGAGGTAGAAAACTTCCCCAAGATGAATGAAANGGAACCTTTCATGAAAGGATGTAAAGATGCCAATCTTCGGGCCNTGGTTTTTAGAGACTCGTTTTTCTGTGGGATAGAACCATTTTTTTCAGAAAACTTTCAACAGGTTGTTTACCTATGGCAGTATTATGATCAGAAAACCGTTGAGCGTATGATTGATTACTTTCACCCACATCTGGTCGTTGAAGAAAAAGTGGAACGATTCTGTTTCAGCAATCTTAATGTTGATGGATTGATTAAAATACCCTCCACTAACAAGTTGCTGAAAAACTCAAATCCAAGAAAAGACTGACACGGATGGCTTACCATATGGTGGATTTTGAAGATTAAGGAATAAGAAGNCTATCCGGTGAGGCAAACTAAAAATTTCTCCGGTAGGCTTTTTGTTTTACCCTTTGAATCGACACAGATATGTCGGGTCTCACCTTCGGCAATCACCCCTTCCTGATCCTTATGGAGGATCTGATATCCAAAGGTGATCATCCTTTTGTTGACTCCCTTCAACCAAGTTCGCACAATAACGATTTCATCATATCGGGCAGAATTCCTATACCTGCAAGAAACATCGCTGACAACGAGTTTATATCCAAAGGCCTCCAAATCAACATAACGGAATCCCTTTTTTCGACAGAATTCAGACCGNCCCACTTCAAACCAAACAAGGTAATTGGCGTAATAAGCCACGCCCATCTGGTCCGTTTCAGCATACCTGACTCGAATATCCACATCCACAATGTCTCTCATCCAGGCCCCTTAATTAATAACGTGACCGTGCTTATGTCTGCTGTCCACAACTGAGTGTAACATTTAAATTCCAAAATTCAATCACCAAAGCTCTAAAACCCTCTAATTTTTCCATCTGGTTTAGACATTGGTGCTTATTTGGGATTTGGTGCTTGGGATTTGGAATTTCTGTCCTCTACAGGGCCCTCAAATATTCCGGCCGGAGTAAATCCGGGTCTCTCCTTCGGAGGACTTCCCGAATTCGTTGAAGCGCTTCCTCCTTTTGCTCTGGCAATNGAATTCGAAGAGGGAGATAGTTGGAGGCGTGATTGGAAGCGAAAAAACAATGAGTGAATTGGCTATGGGTGATCATCCATTCCAATTCTTGAATCAGATCAAACGGAGTGGGTAAAGCCAACTTCCCTGTTTCAATCTCTTTCTCAATGGGTGTTCCTGGAACAATCATGAGAGAAAGAGCGCCGACATAATCAGGGTCCATCTCTGAGAGAACTTTTCCGGTCTCGACAGCATGCCTTTGACTATCTTCCACGCCCCCTAGACCTAAAATCACCGTCACTGAGAGAAGAATGCCTGATGCTTTCACTCTTTTGGCAGCCCGGATCAACTGGTCTAACGTAGAATTCTTCTTAATCCGTTTCAACACCTGCGGATCTCCTGATTCCAAACCCAGATAGAGTATCCCCAAACCCAGATCTTTAAGGGCTCTCAGTTCCTCGACGTCTTTTCGAAGGATATCTTTTGCATTGGCATAGATCCCTACCCTTTCGAGCCCTCTTAATTTTACTTTCAGATAGGATAGAATCTTGGTGAGTTCTTCCTGAGGAATGATCAGGGCATCCCCATCGGCCAGAAAAACTCTTTGAATCTTATAGGAACTCACTTCATCAATATCCTCTTTGATCTCCTCGAAACTCTTGATCCGGAAGCGCTTCCCTTGATAGGCACCACAGAAAGTACATCGATTATAAGAACAACCTACTGTGACTTGGAGGATCAGGCTGTCTGCCTCGCTGGGAGGTCGAAAGATCATCCCCTCATATTTCATTTTGAACACCCCTATTTATANCGAATTATTCGAATGATAGCGAATTTGATGAAAATTTTCGATTGATTCGTTTTTATTCGTCCTATTTGTTTTTCGAATCTTGTTTTTTATGATTCGGAAAATCAAATTGATAAATGATCTCCCCTTCTTTAACCATCCCCAACTCTTTCCGGGCGATTTCCTCAATATAGCGTTTGTCCCTTTGCAACCGTTTTACCTCTTCCCTCAACTTCTGATTCTCCTCCTCCTGTTTTATATTTCTCTCCTTGATGCGGCCCACCTCTTTCTGGAGGCGCAGGAGCTGGAGAATCCCCTTTTCCCCAAAGAACGTGAAAGCTCCAAGAACTAAAAGGGAAATAAGAATCAAAAGTAGAAGACGCCTTCTTCTCATGGGTCAATAGCATTCAAATACAAAAGACTTATCTTAAATTCCACTTTCCAAATCACAAATCCCAAATGGAGCCCCACGGGCAAAACCCATGGTACCTCAATAAAATACCCTCCTACGCCAAGGCTTCGGAGGGTTATCCGCCCTCAGCGAAATCCGCCGAAGCCATAATACATCAACTCATGAATA